>OCTW013430939.1_pt1 | contig 72037 bp, 63 predicted proteins | sample 1539671 | NCBI WGS metagenome assembly OCTW01 (sample SAMN02144230, study PRJEB22623) | gut metagenome | biome: sheep rumen | host: Ovis aries | place: New Zealand | reverse complement strand
TTCATATGGCAGGGGTAGCTGGACTCGAACCAACGCATGCGGGATTCAGAGACCCGTGCCTTACCAACTTGGCGATACCCCTGTGTCTTTCGACATTTATATATTATACGGATGAATACGGCATCTGTCAACCCATATCTTTTATTTTTTTTCAGGCATATCTATTGCATTTTCATAGCTGCATTGTTATAATTTACTTAACGAATGAACAATTGCTCATATGTTGGTAAATAGGAGGCCGAATATGAATCAAAGGCAAAAGACAAATCTCATCCGTATCATTACCGCGACACTACTCATGGTGCTGCTGGCATATCTGCCGCTTTCGGGCACGACGCGTTTTTTCGCATATCTCGTGCCGTATCTGATTGTCGGCTATGATATCCTCATCAAAGCGGGCAAGGGCATTTGGCGCCGTCAGCCCTTTGACGAATGCCTGCTCATGGCTGTCGCAACCATTGGTGCCATGGCTCTGGCTGTCTATGAGGACGGAGATTATACTGAGGGCATCGCCGTCATGCTGTTTTATCAGGTCGGCGAATGGTTCCAGTCCTATGCCGTCGGGCGCAGCCGCCGCAATATTTCCGACCTCATGGATATCCGACCAGATTATGCAAACCTCATGCAGGCAGACGGCAGAATGAAAAAAGTCCGGCCGGATGATGTCAGCATTGGTTCGGTTATCCTGGTCAAGCCGGGCGAAAAAGTGCCAATCGATGGCGTGATTACAGAGGGACACTCGAGCCTCAATACGGTGGCGCTTACCGGTGAGAGCCTGCCGCGCAGTGTGAAGCAGGGGGACGCAGTCATCAGCGGCTGCATCAATACCAGCGGTTTGCTGCATATCCGCACGACAAAGGCATTTGCCGAATCGACGGCTTCGAAAATCCTGAAGCTCGTTGAAGAAGCGGGTTCACGCAAATCAAAGTCGGAGAACTTCATTGCTAAATTTGCGCGTGTCTATACGCCGATTGTCGTCTTTGCCGCTTTGGCGCTGGCCATCGTACCGCCGCTGGTACGCATTGTGGGCATGGGCATGGCACCGGAATGGGGCACTTGGATTTACCGCGCGCTGACGTTTCTCGTCATCAGCTGCCCGTGTGCTCTCGTCATCAGCATTCCGCTATCGTTCTTTGCAGGTATTGGCGGGGCGAGCCGCGAAGGCGTGCTCGTCAAGGGCTCAAATTACATGGAAACGCTGGCAGATGTCGATACGGTTGTCTTTGATAAGACAGGAACCCTGACCAAAGGTGTTTTTGAAGTTGCGACCATTCATCCGGAAACCATCAATCCGCAGGAGCTCCTGCACCTCGCGGCGCATGTCGAACGTTTTTCGACGCATCCGATTGCCGTATCGCTGCGCAATGCCTATAAGCATGAGGCCGATGACTGCAGGGTTGAGGATGTGGAGGAAATTGCCGGCCGCGGGGTACGCGCACATGTCAACGGCAGGGTCATCTGTGTCGGCAACGAGAAAATGATGCAGGATATCGGTGCGGCCTGGCATCCGTGCGAAAAGACCGGCACGATTGTCCATGTGGCTATCGATGGGGAATACGCCGGCCACATCGTAGTCTCGGATATCGTCAAGGAACATTCTGCCGAGGCCATCAAGGCTCTGCACAGGAATGGCGTCAGAAAAGCCATCATGCTGACCGGCGATGCGAAGCGCGTGGCAGACCAGGTCGCGGGCGAGCTCGGCCTCGATGCCGTCTACAGTGAGCTGCTGCCGCAGGATAAAGTGGCAAAAGTCGAAGAATTCCTGCGTGAGGAAGACAAGCATAAAAAACTGGCCTTTGTCGGTGACGGCATCAACGATGCCCCCGTGCTTTCCCGCGCGGATGTCGGCATTGCCATGGGAGCCATGGGGTCGGATGCCGCCATCGAAGCGGCGGATATCGTTTTGATGGACGATGACCCGCTGAAGATTTCTGTGGCGAAGTGCATTGCGAAAAAGACGCTGCGCATTGTGCATCAGAACATCGTCTTCTCCATCGGCGTCAAAGTCATTGTACTCGTGCTCGGTGCCATTGGCCTTGCGTCGATGTGGGCAGCGATTTTTGCCGACGTCGGCGTCATGATCATCGCCGTGCTCAACGCCATGCGCGCACTCTTTGCCGGCGGCCGTGCCCCGGTCATCCCCGCAGCTAAAAATGAAGGCAAAACGGCTGCTGAGTCCTTGGCTGACGATAAGGCAGCAGGGGCTGTATCTTCGCCGCAGGAAACGAGTGCAGTTCATTCGTATAAGATTGACGTGGACTGCGCGAACTGTGCGAATCTCATGGAAGGGGCCGCAAAAAAGACTGCGGGCGTCAGAAATGCCGTGGTCAATTTCATGATGCAGGAAATGAAAGTCGAGTTCCGCGACGGGGCTGACCCGCAACAGGTCATGCAGCAGGTGCGCACGAACTGTAAGAAAGTCGAAGACGACTGCGAAATTTACCTTTGAATTTTGAATATAAATATTCGGTTTCCTTACAAAAATCGGCCGTCCGTCAGGACAGCCGATTTTTTATTGGCAAATGCGTATTACGTTGCCGGTGCAGAAGAGAGATGTTCAAAAAATGGTGTGGTCTCGAGGTAAATCTCAAACGTGCGCGGCCACGGGAAGCTCATGTCGGCCTGCATGTCGTGGAGCTGCAGATAGATGGTGCCCGAGGGTGCAGCGACGGGGAAGGGCGCGCGGAAGGCGGCCGTGTTCTTGTAGACGAGCAGGTGGCGCGTCATCGAGGTGCGCAGCATGAGGTTGGCCCAGCGGTAGTTGTGGTCGAGGTCGAGGTCGGCTGTGTTGGTGTAGTCGGCCTTCTTGAGCGTGCCGTTGATGGTGTCGATGTCTTCCTTGAGGTAGAAGTAATCCTCGAGGATGCGGTTCTCGAGGAAGCGGACCTGCGCGGCGGCGAGGCCGATGGCTTCATCCTCGCTGCTCACTGTTTCCAGCGAGGAGCGGTAGAGGCAGGCCTGGGCAATCGCCGTGCCGAGGGCGTTGCTCGTCGTGTTCCAGCCCGCGTAGGCCAGCAGGCGGTTGACGGGGAAGGCGGCCGCGATGAGCTGTGGCAGGACTGTCTCATCGGCGTTGAAGTGCTTGCTGAGGTCGACGAGTGCTGTCGGCTGCCCCTTGGCGAGGTTGTCTTCGAGCAGGCGCACGCAGGCACCGCGGCTCCAGAGCGTGTCCTTGTCGGTGTCGTTCGTCGAGACGAGCAGCGTGAAGTCGGCCTCTTCCGGCGAGGCGGCGAGTGAGCCGCCCGTCAGGCGTATCTTCTCCTCGGTGCAGATGCCCGTCGAGACGGCCATGTAGGGCATGACGCGGTCGCGCGCGCCGGGGTCGTTGTAGGCGACGAAGATCTTCGGCGCATAACCAGTCTGCTCGTTGTGCCAAGCGGCGAGCAGCGACAGGGCAATCTCGTCGGCGCCGTGCGTCAGGAAGACCTGGCGGTCAGAGAGGCCGAGGCTCTTGATGTAGTCCAGGAGCGCGTACTTCTCGATGTTCGGGATGCCGTACTCCTCGCCGTCGTCCTGACCGAGCACGAGGCGCGCCAGCGTGCCCTCGTGCGTGAGGTCGATGAGCCGTTCGTTGAGTGTGGCGTTCTCCCGGAAGTGTGCGAGGTAGCGCTCCAGGCTTGCGGGCGGGATCTTCGCCTTGAGGGCGGCGAGCTTCGTTTCGTCGACGGGCAGCCCTGCAGCCTGTCGGCCGGCGAGGCGCGAGTAGGCCATGATGTCGCGCCGCTCGTCGTAGCCGTCGATCGTGTCCTGCGGCGTCAGTCGCGGCAGGATGCTGAAGGCGTAGATGGGCACGGCGGGATTGGCTTCGTGGAGCTCGCGCAGGAAGGCGAGGAACTCCTCGACCTCTGCAGGTGTGGCCTGCTTCTCGCGGGCCGTCAGCAGGCCGCCGTAGAGCAGCTGGTCGACGGAGAGGAAGACGGCGTTGGTCGTTCCCTTGGCCACTTCCTCGAGCAGCCAGCGGCGCATGGCCTTCGTGTCGCCGGGCTGCGAGTAGTAGTCCTGCAGCTCGTGTGGCGGCGTCACGACCTCCGTGCCGCCGATGCGGCCCGCGTCGATGACGAACTGGCGGCATGGCGGGCGGCCGTCGAGCGGCACGAGGATGACATGATGCGCCGTTGTTTCCTGCGGCGAGACAGGCGTGCCGGCCGGATGGCGCAGGGCCCGCAGATTCCAGAGACCGAGCGCGAGGAGCGGCACGAGCACGAGAATGAGGAGAGCGCGGCGCTTTCGATATCGTTCCAAAGAGATGTCCATCCTTTCTCTACAGATGTTTGATACACGTTAGTTAATTATACCATAAAGGTTCACGAAAGCGGCAAAGTATGGTAGAATGAATCTGTTTATAGGCTTTTTGATTTGGAGTGGAATATATGAGAATCATAACGGGGTCGGCGCGGGGCTGCCGCCTCAAGACGCCGAAGGGCCAGGCGACACGGCCGACGTCGGACCGGATCAAGGAGTCCCTGTTCAACATCCTCGGCCAGAAGGTGTACGGGCGCAAGGTGCTCGACATCTTTGCGGGCACAGGGAATCTCGGGCTCGAGGCGCTGTCGCGCGGCGCAGCGTCGGCCTGCTTCGTCGACCAGGCGACGGCGGCGCTGATCCGCGAGAATGCGGTGCACACGCGCCTGCAGGACAAGGCTGCCGTGCACGGCTGCGATGTCTTCGCGCAGCTCTCGCGCTTTGCGCAGGGCGGGGAGTCCTTTGACCTGATCTTCTGCGATCCGCCCTACCACAAGGGCCTCGCCTGGCGGGCACTGACGTTTTTCGACGAGAGCACGGTGCTCGCTCACGCCGGCATCCTCGTCGTCGAGCACGGCGCGGATGAGAACGATATGCCGGAGCTCTCGGAGCTTCGCTGTGTGCTGAACCGCCGCTACGGCCGCACGACGCAGCTGAGCTTCTTCCAGCGCAAAGCGTACCTGAAAGAGATAGAGGAGGCAGAGCAATGAGGCGAGCCGTTTGTTCAGGCAGTTTCGACCCCGTGACGAATGGCCACATCGATATCTTCGAGCGCGCCAGCACGATGTTTGACGAGATCATTATCTGCGTGTTCCACAATGTGAACAAGCAGGCGTTCTTCCCGGTCGAGGAGCGCGTGCGCTTCCTGCGCGAGGCGACCGCGCACATCGAGAATGTCAGGGTCGACTCGTTCTCGGGGCTCATCACGGACTACATGAAGGCGCATGAGGCACATGTCATCGTGCGCGGCGTCCGCTCCATCAAGGACCTCGAGTACGAGCAGAACGAAGCCTATATGATCCGCCATCTGGAGCCCGATATCGACACGGTCTTCCTCTTGACGCGGCCGGAGTATTCATTCGTGAGTTCCTCGGGGATCCGGGAGCTCATCCGTTTCCACGGTGATGTGCACGGCCTGGTACCACCCTGCGTGGAGCAGGCAATCCAGATTCTAGGACAAGAAAGGGAGTAAGCGGAATATGGGAGTACGCGAGACTTTAAATAAGATCGAGAACATGGTGGCCACGGCCAAGACCTTCCCGTTCACGGGCCACATCCTCATCAACGATAACGACCTCGTCCACTACGTCGAGGAACTGCGCAATGACCTGCCGAAGGAACTCGATAAGGCAGAGGTCATCATGAAGGAGCGCGACCAGATCATCGAGGACGCGCGGCGCGAAGCGGAGCACATCCGCACGGAGGCGGAGCGCCAGGCTGCAGCGATGGTGGAGAACAGCGAGATCGTCTTGAAGTCGAAGCAGCGCGGCAAGGAGATCCTGCAGGAGACACAGCAGAAGGAGACGGCGATGGTCCAGGCCGCAGAAGCGCAGGCGCGGGAGCTCCAGAACAATGTGGACGCCTACGCAAACCAGGTCTTCGAGCAGCTGATCGCGCATGTCTCGCGGACGTTTGACGGCGTCCAACAGGCGCAGAACGGCGTGCAGCAGGCCGCCGCAGGTGTCCAGCAGGTCACGCAGGGACTCCAGCAGGCATTGCAGGTCCTGCAGACGGCCAAGGCGGGGCTCAATCAGCCACAGCCGCCCCTTCCTGCACAGTCGGCACCGACGCAGGCCCAGACCGCGGCAGAGGAGAAGCCGGCAGAAGAATGAGTGCGTGAGAATGCATGCAAATGATGGCCTATGATGAAGATCATGGGCCTTTTTGATTCTTGACAGGAGGATGAGGAGCGCATGACGGATGCGGAGATCGTGGCGATGCTTCGCCGCTATAAAGACGGGCGTCTCTCGGAGCGGGAGGCCGTGGCATACTTGGAGAAGTCTTCGGTTGAGGAACTCGGTTTTGCGGAGGTCGACCATGCGCGCGAAACGCGCCAGGGCTTCCCGGAGGTCATCTACGGCGAGGGCAAGACGGGGGAGCAGGTGCTCGCCATCATGGAATCGCTCGCGAAGAGCAGTGCAGGCAGCGTCATGGCGACGCGCATGAGCGCGGAGAAGGCCGCCTTTGTGCAGGAAAGACTGCCGGAGGCTGAGTATGATGCGGTTTCACGTATCCTCTACATCGAGCGGCCTGCCAGACGCGACGCAGCGCACATGGTCCTCATCCTGTCGGCCGGCACGAGCGACATCCCCGTGGCGGAGGAAGCGCGCCTCACGGCGCACCTCTATGGCAACGTGGTCAAGGTGCACTACGACTGCGGCGTAGCGGGCATCCACCGGCTCTTCGCCCACAGGGCGGACATCGAGGCGTCCAACGTCATCATCGTTGTCGCCGGCATGGAAGGCGCGCTCACGAGCGTCGTCGGCGGACTGACGGACAAGCCGGTCATCGCCGTGCCGACGAGTGTCGGCTACGGCGCGGCCTTCCACGGCGTTACAGCACTCCTAGCAATGCTCAGCAGTTGTGCCGCGGGTGTCAGCGTCGTCAACATCGACAACGGCTTTGGCGCGGGCGTGCTCGCGAGCAGGATCAACCATCTGCGCTGAAAAGGCGGAGAAGATAGAGGAGATGCATTTATGAAAGCGATTTATCTCGACTGTTTTTCGGGCATCAGCGGCAACATGCTGCTCGGGGCCTTCCTGCAGGCAGGCGTGCCGGAGGCGTATCTTCGCGCAGAGCTCGCGAAACTGCCACTTGAGGGCAGCTATGTGATGAAGGTGGAGCCCGTCATGAAGAATGGCATCGCCGCCTGCTATGTCGATGTCAGGCTTCCCTATCATGATGGGGAACATGGGCACGAGCATCGCACGATGGCGGATATCCGCGCGCTGATTGAAGCATCCGCGCTGTCGGAGGCGGTCAAGGCGCGCAGCCTGGCCATCTTCCAGATGCTTGCGGAGGCGGAGGGCAAGGTGCACGCGCGCCCCGCCGACACGGTGGCGTTCCACGAGGTCGGCGCGGTCGACTCCATCCTCGACATCGTCGGCGCGGCCATCTGCCTCGACTACCTGGGCATCGAGTGCGTCTTCGCCTCAAAGGTCAACACGGGCTCGGGCTTCGTGCACTGCGCGCACGGCCTTATGCCAGTGCCCGCGCCAGCGGTGGCCGAGCTCCTGCTCGACTGGCCGAGCTATCATGCCGGCGCCGAGAAGGAGCTCACGACGCCGACGGGCGCGGCCTTCCTGCGCAGCCAGGCTGCCTTCTCGGAGAGCCTGCCGGAGGGTTTCCGCGCAGCTGGCGCCGCCTATGGTGCCGGTACCTGGGATCTTGCCATCCCCAATGTGCTGCGCCTCTATATCGGCCAGCTTGATGAGGCAGCGGAGAACGGGCAGGGGACGGATTTCCTGGTGCTCGAGACGAATATCGACGACATGAGCCCACAGGTCTACGGCTATCTCTACGAGCGCCTTTTCACGGTCGGTGCTCTCGACGTCTGGACGACGCCCATCGTCATGAAGAAGACGCGGCCGGCCGCGATGCTTTCTGTGCTCTGCCGCACGGGCTCGAAGGATGCGTGCGCCTCCGTCATCCTGCGCGAGACGACGAGCATCGGCCTGCGCGTCCGCAAGGTGGCGCAGCGCATCGAGGCGGAGCGCGAGACGGTGCACGTCGCGACGCCGTACGGCGAGGTCGCCTGCAAGCGAGCCTTCTGGCACGGGGCGCTCGTCAACAGCAAGCCGGAGTACGAGGACTGCTGCTTATTGGCGCGCCGCGCAGGTGTGCCGCTGAAGCAGGTGGAAGAGGCCGCGCGACTGGCCCTCGCCGCGCTTGCCTGCGATGGACTGCTAGAGAGTAAGAGCTGAAATGCGAAAAGAGCCCTTTACAACACGATGAAGATGTCGTATAATGAGTCCTGTTGAAATCAAGATATGTTGTAACAAGGTTCGCGTGTTACTGGTCATGCAGGCATCAGCGAAGAGCAGCAGATCCCGTTTTAGAGGAAGGGATTTTTGTAGTTGCTTTTTGCTGATGCCTTTTTTGTGCCTGCACGCGGCGGGAAAGGACGGTCTTATGAAAGACGAAATCTTCAGCGTACTGCAGCGCGTCGGCCGCAGCTTCATGCTGCCGGTCGCTGTGCTGCCGATTGCCGGTATCCTGCTCGGTATCGGCGCGTCGTTCACCAACCCGACGACGATCAAGACGTATGGTCTCGAAGCCATCTTTGGCGATGGCACGCTTCTCGGCGGTCTCCTGACCATCATGGCCAGCGCGGGCAGCACGATCTTCGGCAACCTGCCGATCATCTTCGCCGTCGGCGTCGCTATCGGCATGGCCAAGGCGGAGCGCGAGGTCGCGGCTCTCGCGGCCATGATCTCCTTCTTTGTCATGCACAGCGCCTGCAATGCCATGCTCAAGCTCAACGGCCAGATCCTTCCGGACGGCACCATTGCGCCGGGCGTGCTCGAGGGCACGATCGCGAGCTCCTGCGGCATCATGTCGTACCAGATGGGCGTCTTCGGCGGCATCATCGTCGGCATCGGCGTCGCGTACCTCCACAATAAGTTCCACAAGATCGTGCTGCCGAACGCGCTGTCGTTCTTCGGCGGCTCGCGCTTCGTGCCGATTATCTCGACAGTCGTCTACCTCTTCGTCGGCATCGGCCTCTACTTCGTCTGGCCGCTGGCACAGCAGGGCATCTTCGCGCTCGGCAGCCTCGTCACGGGCACGGGCTACGTCGGCACGCTGATCTTCGGTATCATCAAGCGCGCCCTGATCCCGTTCGGCCTGCACCACGTCTTCTACCTGCCGTTCTGGCAGACGGGCGTCGGCGGTTCGATGATGATTGACGGCCAGCTCGTCCAGGGCGGCCAGAACATCTTCTTCGCGCAGCTCGCCTCGCCGGATGTCGCGCACTTCAGCGCTGACGCGACGCGCTACTTCTCCGGTGAGTTCATCTTCATGATCTTCGGCCTGCCGGGTGCAGCGCTCGCCATGTACCGCTGTGCGAAGCCGTCGAAGAAGACGGCGGCCAAGGGCCTGCTGCTTTCCGCTGCCCTGACCTCGATGCTCACGGGTATCACGGAGCCGATCGAGTTCTCCTTCCTCTTCGTCGCACCGGCACTCTTCGGCGTTCAGGTTGTCCTCGCCGGCGCAGCCTACATGATCGCGCACATGCTCAACATCGCTGTCGGCCTGACGTTCTCGGGCGGCCTGCTCGACCTCTTCATCTTCGGCATCCTGCAGGGCGAGGCGAAGACGAGCTGGATGTACATCATCCCGGTCGGCATCATCTACTTCTTCCTCTATTACTTCATCTTCACTTGGATGATCAAGAAATTCGACTTCAAGACGCCGGGCCGTGAGGACGACGACGAGGAGACGAAGCTCTACACGAAGGCTGACTACCAGGCTAAGAAGGGCGCTGGTGCAGATGGCAGTTCGCAGCAGAGCGTCGAGGATGCCAAGAGCTCGATGATCGCGCGCGGCCTCGGCAGCAAGAAGAACATCACCTCGGTTGACTGCTGCGCGACGCGCCTGCGCTGCTCGGTGGCGGATTCCTCGCTCGTCAACGAGAAGATCCTCAAGGCGACGGGCGCTGTCGGCGTCATCAAGAAGGGAACGGGTGTCCAGGTCATCTACGGCCCGCAAGTTGCCGTCATCAAGGCCAACCTCGAGACGTACCTCGAGACGGCCCCCGATATCGAGCCGGAACTCGATGCCCCGGCAGAGGAGCCTCAGGCAGAAGAGGCCCCAAAGGCTGAAGAGAAAAAGGCTGCTGCACCGCAGGCTGCTGCGCATGCGCTCTGCACGCCTGTCGCCGGCGACGTCCACCCGATCGCTGAGGCGCCGGATGAGGCGTTCGCGAGCAAGATGATGGGCGACGGCTACTTCGTCTACCCAACGGAAGAAACGGTCTACGCGCCGTCCGACGGCGAAGTCGTCTTCGTCTTCGACACGAAGCACGCCATCGGCATGAAGGCCGCTGACGGCACGGAGTACCTGCTGCACATCGGCGTCGACACCGTCAATCTCGGCGGCAAGGGCTTCGAGGTCTTCGTCGAGAACGGCCAGAAGGTCAAGAAGGGCGACAAGCTCATGCACTTCGACGATGCGTTCATCAAGGCGAATGCCAAGTCGGATGCCTGCCTCGTCATCTTCACGGGCCTGCAGGAAGGCCAGTCCATCGAGATGGAGAAGACGGGCGCAGTCAAGGCACTTGACGAAGTCGCGAAGTTCTGAGCAGATCCTATCATTATAACCGTATAATCATCGTATAACCGTATAATCACCGTAAAAAATCTCCTTGTATGGCTATAGCATATGACCTCGGAAATGGGTTATAATGATAGCATCATATAAGGGGGTTTTTTATGTTTCGTGTCATAAAGCCTTTGAACAACAACGGGCTCTTGGCGCTGACGGAGGAAGGAAGGGAAGTTATCCTGCTCGGCAAGGGCATCGGCTTCGGGAAGAAGAGCGGCGAGCGGCTCGGGCTCCTGCCGCAGGCCAAGGTCTACCACCTCATCACCGATGGGGAAAGCAGCGCCTTGCAGCGCATCAACGGCATCGATGCGCATGCGGTCGAGTTCGCGGCGCGCGTGCTCGACGAGGCGCGCAAGTCATTCCCTGACATGGCCGATGACATCCTGCTGCCGATGGCGGACCACATCGCGATGGCGCTCGAGCGCTGCCGGCGCGGCATCCGCCTGCCCAATCCTCTGCAGCACGACATCATGGCGATGTTTCCCGACGAGTACCGCATCGCCGAGCAGGGTATCCGCGCAATCGAGCGGGAAGATGGCGTAGAGCTGCCGCCTGAGGAGGCGGGCTACCTCTCCCTGCACATCCATGCGGGCATCAGCGAGCAGAATGCGGGCGACAGCCTGACGAACATCCGGCTGGCCGCCGAGTGCATCGCGGAACTTGAAGCAGAGCTCGGGCTGACGCTGCGGCGCACAGAGCTCAAGTACACGCGCCTCGTTAGCCACATCTGCTACATGATCCTGCGCATCCGCGCGCAGGAGGTGGTGCCCATCCAGATGGACGATTACGTGCGCAAGATGTACCCCAAGGCCTATGCGCTCGCAGAAAAGCTTTCAGTGTCGCTTTCCAGGAAGCTGCGCCTGCCCGTCGCGGCAGCGGAGACGACGCTGCTCGCCATCCACATCCAGCGCGTGCTCTGACCGTCCTCATGGCTCAGGCGCTGCGCGCAGGGATGCCCGAGGACAGTTGATACTTGACAAAGGAATGGGCACATCGCTATAATGTATGGAGGTTGATGCTGATATGAAAATAAACATTGCTGAATCGAATGCGGACTTCATGCAGGAGATTCCGTTTGCGTTCACGACGACGGCCGAAGCCATCGGCGCCGTTGCGGACGATTATGCCTTTGTGGGACCTCTGACGGTCGAGGGGCATATCGTCCACACGGGAAGCTGCTGGCGTGCGGAAGGCGTCATTCGCTGTACGAAATCCTTTGTGTGTGACCGCTGCCTGGCACCGTGCCAAGAGGAGCAGGAACATCCCTTCTCGGAAGAATTCCGCCGCACGGGTGAGATGGCTGAGGATGAAGAGGTCAATCGCTTCGACGGCGACCTCATCGATATCACGGAGCTTGTCCGCGATACCGTCCTGGCGGCTCAGCCGCTCAGCAAGCTCTGCAAGCCCGATTGCAAGGGCCTCTGCCCCGTCTGTGGAGCAGACCTCAATCAGGGAGACTGTGGCTGCGATCGGTTTGTACCGGACCCGCGCATGGCCGCCTTGCAGGAATTATTGGCGAAAAATAAGAAATGAACTCGTAAGGAGGTGTATCCGAGATGGCAGTACCAAAGCGCAAGACTTCCAAGGCACGCCGCGACCAGCGCCGTGCGAACTGGAAGCTCGAGGCTCCTGGCTTCGTAGCTTGCCCGCAGTGCCACGAACCGAAGATGCCTCATCATGTATGCCCGGAATGCGGCTACTATGATGGCAAAGAGGTTGTCAAGGCAGCTGAATAAGAACGATAGATGAGCAGGACATAGTCCTGCTTATTCTTTTTTTTGCCACTTTCCCGATTGCGCGATGAGAGGCTTGCTTTTTTAGGACAAACACCGTATAATGAATCCTGATATAAGGTTGTAATATCAGGTACTAAAATATTGGGGAGGAGATGAAGGCATGGCAAGGGTCAAGAAGAAGGAGCGTCAGCAGCTCCTCTTGCAACAGGTCAAGGAGAAACCGTTCCTGACCGACGAGGAGCTCGCTCAGAAACTCGGTGTCAGCGTGCAGACCATCCGCCTCGACCGGCTGGAGCTCGGCATACCGGAGCTGCGCGGGCGCATCCGCAAGATGGCGGAGAGCGCGCAGAACAAGGTCAAGTCCATCGAGAGCGGTGATGTTGTCGGTGAACTCATCGACCTCGAGCTTGGCCATTCCGGCATCTCTCTTCTGCGCATCACCGATGACATGGTCTTCGCGAAGACGAAGATCGCCAAGGGCTACTACATGTTCTCGCAGGCCAATTCCCTGGCCCTCGCGCTCATCGATGCGCCGATGGCCGTCACCGGCGTGGCAAACGTCAAGTACAAGGTGCCGGTGCACGTCGGCGAGAAGCTCATCGCCAAGGCGGAGATCGTCAAGGTACGCGGCAATAAGTATTTTGTCTGGGTCAAGACGCGAAATGATACCCAGGAAGTATTCCGTGCGAAATTCATCATGGTTTCGTGGGGAGAGGAGTGAGGAGGAATTCTGGCATGAAGATTGCAGTTGATGCCATGGGCGGCGATTACGCACCGCTCGAGATTGTTTTCGGTTCGGTGCGCGCCGCCAAGAAATACCATTGTGAGATCGTCCTCGTCGGCGACGAGGCGAAGATCCGCGAGGTCCTGTCGAAGGAGCCGGGCTGGGAGAAGCTCGGCATCTCCATCCACCACGCCTCGCAGGTCATCGAGATGGGCGAGCATCCGGCCGATGCCGTGCGCACGAAGAAGGATGCCTCCATCGTCGTGGCGACGCGTCTCGTCAAGGACGGCGTCTGCGATGCTGTGCTGTCGGCTGGCAGCACGGGCGCGGCCGTGACAGCAGCGCAGCTCATCCTGCGCCGCATCAAGGGCATCGGCCGTCCGACTATCGCGACGCCGATGCCGACACCGAAGGGTGTCACATTGCTTCTCGACTCCGGGGCCAACGTGGACTCGAAGCCGGAGCACCTCGTCCAGAGCGGCATCATGGGCTCAATCTACGCCGAATACGTCTTCAAGATCAAGAACCCGCGCGTCGGACTGCTCAATATTGGTGAAGAGGAGACGAAGGGCAATGAGCAGGCCAAGGCGACGTACGCACTGCTCAAGAACATGCACACGATCAACTTCTGCGGCAATGCCGAAGGGCGCGATGTGCCGAAGGGCAACTTCGACGTCGTAATTTGTGATGGATTTGTTGGCAATGTTGTGCTAAAATTTGCAGAGGGACTGGCAAAGACAATCCTGAAGCTCATCAAAGAGGCCATCAAGGGCGGCGGCATCCTCGCCAAGCTCGGTGCGCTTCTCCTGATGCCGACGCTCAAGAAGCTCGGCAAGCGCCTTGATGTCACGGAGTACGGCGGTGCGCCGCTCCTCGGCGTCAACGGCTGCTGCATCATCAGCCACGGTTCGTCGAACGCCAAGTCCATCTGCAGTGCAATCGGTGTGGCGAACGATTATGTCCGGGGGGATGTCCTCGCACACATCCAGGATACACTTGCAAAGGAGGATATACTGACGCATGATGGAGAAAAGAAATAGCGCTGGTATCATCGGGACGGGCTGGTATGTTCCCGAGAAGGTCATCACGAACGAGGACCTCGAGCAGATGGTCGACACGAATGACGCGTGGATTGTCGAGCGCACGGGCATACACGAGCGCCATGTGGCGCGCGAGGACCAGCCTGTATCGGACCTGGCGGAGCGCGCAGCCCGCATGGCCCTTGAAGATGCCGGCGTGCGTGCCGAAGACCTCGACCTCATCATCGTCGCGACGATGACGCCGGACCGCACGATTCCCTCGACGGCCTGCATCCTGCAGGACAGACTGGGGGCCTCGAAGGCCGGTGCCTTCGATCTCTCGGCGGCCTGCTCAGGCTTTGCCTATGCGGCAGCGACGGCCTGCCAGTTCATCGAGACGGGCGTCTACCGCCACATCCTCGTGGTCGGCGCGGAGACGCTCTCGAAGGTCGTGGACTGGACGGACCGCAATACCTGCATCCTGTTCGGCGACGGCGCCGGTGCCGCTGTCTTTGGCCCGGTCGACAAAGGCTTTGGCCTTTTGAGCTTCGACCTCGGCAGCGATGGCGCGGGCGGCGACCTGCTCGACATCCCTGCAGGCGGCAGTCAAAAGCCGCTGACGGCAGAATCCCTGCTGATGCACGAGAACTGCATCCACATGGACGGCAGGGCGGTCTTCCGCTTCGCAGTCAAGATTCTCGGCGAGACGGTCGAGAAGTCGCTGGAGCGCGCAGGCATCGAGAAGACGGAGATTGACTGGCTCGTCCCGCATCAGGCCAACACGCGCATCATCGATGCAGCGGCGAAGCGCCTGGAACTGTCGGCGGAGAAAGTCATCGTCGATATCGGGAAATATGGCAATATGTCAGCGGCGTCCATACCGGTTGCCCTGGCGGAGGCAGTGCAGGCGCACCGCTTCAAGAAAGGCGATCTCATTGCCCTGGCCGGTTTTGGTGCCGGACTCACCTGGGCATCCTGCATCATGAAATGGGCTAAGGAGGACTAATCTGATGTTCGAAAACAATGCAATCTGTAAGTTACTCAACATAAAGTACCCGATTTTCCAGGGCGGCATGGCCTGGATCGGCACGGCAGAGCTCGCCTCGGCCGTCTCGAATGCCGGCGGCCTCGGCATCATCGGCGCCGGCCACATGCCGCCGGAGATCCTGCGCGCAGAGATCCAGAAGTGCAAGGGCTGGACGGACAAGCCGTTCGGCGTCAATGTCATGCTCATGAGCCCGTACGTCAAGGAAGTCATGCAGGTCGTGCTCGAGGAGAAGGTCCCCGTCGTCACGACAGGTGCTGGCAACCCGGGCGAATACGTGCCGGCCCTCAAGGAGATCGGCACGAAGGTCATCCCGGTCGTTGCATCGGTCGCACTCGCGAAGCGCCTCGTGCGCTCTGGCGTCGATGCCCTGATTGCAGAGGGCACGGAGTCGGGCGGCCACATCGGCGAGATCACGACGATGGCACTCGTGCCGCAGATCGTCGACGCTGTCGACGTGCCGGTCATCGGTGCGGGCGGCGTCGCGGATTCGCGCGGCATGGCGGCTGTCTTTGCGCTCGGCGCACAGGCCGTCCAGATGGGCTCCCGCTTTGTCATGAGTGAGGAGTGCATCGCGCATCCGAACTACAAGAAGATGGTCCTCAAGGCGAAAGACCGCTCGACGGTCGTCACGGGCCGCACGCTCGGCCATCCGGCACGCGTGCTCCACAACAAGCTCACGCGCAAGTATGAGGAACTCGAGGCGGCAGGCGCTCCGGCAGAAGAGCTCGAGAAGCTCGGCGTAGGCTCCCTGCACCGCGCGACGCATGAGGGCGATGTCGAGAACGGTTCCGTCATGATCGGCGAGATCTCGGGCATGCTTCACGACATCAAGCCGGTCAAGGCAATCATCGAAGACATCGTCGCAGGCCTGCCAGGCGTCATCGAGACGATCCAGGACGACTGCAGATAATCACGATAAGTCAAGCACGTTGCTATCATAAATAAATACAGTAAATCTAATATATAAATAGAGCATAGATACATGCAATACAGAGAAGCAAGAGCGAATCTAGAACAGGGGGTAGTGAAAGGTGAATAAACTCGCATTCGTATTTCCGGGGCAGGGCGCACAGGCTGTCGGGATGGGCAAAGACCTTTTCGACCAGTATGACGTCGCCAAGAGACTCTTTGCCGAAGCCGACGAGGCACTTGGATATTCCATCAAGGACATGTGCTTCGAGGGGCCGGCAGACGACCTCAAGCTCACGGCCAACACGCAGCCGGCTATCCTGACGGTCAGCGTCATCGTCAACGAGATCCTCAAGGAACACGGCATACAGCCGGATGTCGCCGGCGGCCACAGCCTCGGCGAGTACTCGGCTCTCGTCGCAGCGGGCGTCCTTTCTTTCAAGGATGCCGTCGCGCTCGTCCACAAGCGCGGCCAGTACATGCAGGAGGCCGTCCCCGTCGGTGAGGGCGGCATGGCCGCCATCATCGGCCTCGACGACGAGACGATTGCCGCCGCCTGCGAGAAGGCGACGAAGGAAGCTGGCGAGGTCCAGCCCGTCAACTTCAACTGCCCGGGCCAGACGGTCATCGCCGGCACGACGAAGGGCGTGGAGAAGGCCGTCGAGGAGCTCAAGGCAGCTGGTGCCAAGAAGGCCGTCATTCTGCCCGTCTCTGCGCCGTTCCACTCGACGCTCATGAAGCCGGCCGCCGAGAAGCTCGCAGACGAGCTCGCGAAAGTCGCAATCCACGATGCTGCCTTCCCGGTTGTCTCGAATTACACGGGCGAACTGGAGACGAAAGCAGAGGAGATCAAGGCGAACCTCGTCGCACAGGCTGACCATCCGGTCCGCTGGATCACCTGCGTCAAGACGATGCAGGCCTTCGGTGCTGACACGTTCGTCGAGGCCGGTCCGGGCAAGACGCTCTGCGGTTTCAATCGCCGCATCGACCGTTCTATCAAGAGTCTCAATGTCGAAAACCTTGAAAGTTTGCAAAAAACGCTTGACTATTTGAAGGAGGTTCGCTAATATGCTTTTAGATGGGAAGGTCGCACTCGTAACGGGTGCGTCGCGCGGTATCGGCCGTGCCATTGCTATCCGCCTCGCTTCTGAGGGTGCCAAGGTTGCCATCAACTTCGCTGGCAACCAGAAGGCAGCGGAGGAAGTCAAGAGCGAGATCGAGAAGAATGGCGGCGAGGCAATCCTCGTGAAGGCCAATGTGGCAGACAGTGCTGCAGTAGAAGAAATGTTTGCAAAAGTTGTCGAGGCGTTCGGCACGGTTGACATCCTCGTCAACAACGCCGGCATCACGCGCGACGGTCTGCTCGTCCGCATGAAGGACGAGGACTTCGATGCCGTCATCGACACGAACCTCAAGGGCGTCTTCTACTGCACGAAGGCAGCTGCGAAGATCATGATGAAGAAGCGCAGCGGCCGCATCGTCAACATGAGCTCGGTTGTCGGTCTCATGGGCAATGTCGGCCAGACGAACTACGCTGCAGCGAAGGCTGGCGTGCTCGGCTTCTCGAAGTCGGCAGCCAAGGAATTCGCTGCGCGCGGCGTCACGGTCAACATGGTTGCACCGGGCTTTATCGACACGGATATGACGGCAGTCCTTTCGGACAAAGTCAAGGAAGCGATGGTCCAGGAGATTCCCATGCGCAAGATGGGCCGCCCGGAAGACGTCGCTGGTGCCGTACTTTTTCTCGTATCAGATTGTTCATCCTATATCACTGGTCAGGTCGTCAATGTAGACGGCGGCATGGTTATGTGATATAACTATATAGGATACTAATTTAAGGAGGTGAAACTTCATGTCGACTTTTGAAAAAGTTAGAGATATCGTTGTTGAGCAGCTGGGCGTTGAGCCGGACGAGGTCGCAATCGATTCTACCTTCATCGATGATTTGGGCGCTGACTCCCTGGATATCGTTGAGCTGATCATGGCTTTCGAAGAGGAATTCAACATTGAGATTCCGGATGAGGCTGCTGAGAAGATCAAGACCGTTCAGGATGTAGTTACCTACATTGACCAGCACAAGGACAAATAAGATTGAGCGTCTTACCTTTTGAGAATCCCGTGAAGTTGCTTCGCGGGATTTTCTTAAGAGGTAAAATGATTGGAGGAGTAACATTGAAACTTCCAGAGCTTAAGATTGGCAACAAGATTGCGCGTGTACCGATCCAGCAGGGCGGCATGGCAATCCGCTTGTCAACGGCCCGTCTGGCCGCAGCCGTTGCGAACGAGGGCGGTATCGGCCTCATTGCTGCATCTGGCATGAGCCACGACGAACTGCGTTATGAAATCAGGCTCGCACGGTCGCTCACATCTGGTATCATTGGCATCAATATCATGGTAGCAGCCCGTGATTTTGCTGGCATTGTCAAGACGGCCATCGATGAGGGCATCGATCTCGTTGTAGCAGGTGCAGGCTTTTCACGCGATATGTTTGGCCTTGGCAAGGAATCCGGAACGCCGATTGTTCCGATTGTTTCTTCTGTAAAATTAGCTAAAATCTCGGAGCGTCTTGGCGCAGCAGCCATTGTGCTGGAGGGCAAGGAAGCTGGCGGGCATCTCGGGACGAACACGTCGGTACGTGATCTCATCTCGGATGTCAGTGCAGCAGTCAAAGTCCCGGTCATCGCGGCCGGCGGCGTCCTTCATGGCCAGGACATCGTTGATCTGATAAAGATGGGCGCAGCAGGCGTCCAGATGGGCTCGCGCTTCGCGGCTTCGGAGGAATCCAACGCGGCACCGGCCCTCAAAGAATATTACCTGAAATCAAAGCCGGAGGACATCGTCGTCATCCACAGCCCTGTCGGGCTGCCAGGGCGTGCCGTGCGCACGCCGTTCTCGGCACGCGTCCTCGAGGGCCCTGTGCCGCCGAAGACGTGCGACGCATGTCTCAAGGCCTGCAAGCATAACTTCTGCATCATCCGCGCGCTGATCCGCGCGCAGCAGGGCGATGTGGAGACGGGCCTCGTCTTCACGGGCGAATACATGCCGCGCATCGACAAGATCATGTCGGTGCACGAGATTTTCGAGCAGCTCAAGAAAGAAGCAGAAGCTGCCAACTGAGTCCCCAATGCCGCAGGGAGCACGGGGACAGCAAGATACAAGATATTAGAGGGGAGTCATTGTTTTGAGTAAACGCGTAGTAATTACGGGCCTGGGGGCCATCACCCCAATTGGCATCGGCAAGGACGCATTCTGGGAAGGCCTCATGGAAGGCAAGAACGGCATCGGCAAGATCACCCGTTTCGATGCATCGGAATACGGTGCACAGATTGCAGGCGAAGTCAAGGGCTTCGAGCCGACGGACTACATCGACAAGAAGGAGTCCAAGCGCATGGACCGCTATGCACAGTTCGCTGTCGCTGCGGCTAAGCTGGCAATCGAGGATGCAGGTCTCGATCTCGAGAAGGAAGACCGTGACCGCATCGGCACGTACATCGGCGCGGGCATCGGCGGTATCGAGACGATGCACGCTCAGTACAAGAAGCTCTTTGACAAGGGCCCGAACCGCATCAGCCCGTTCTTCATCCCGATGATGATCGCGAACCTCGCCGCTGGCCAGGTCGCCATCACCTACAAGCTCCACGGTCCGTCTTCGTGCGTCGTCACGGCCTGCGCGACGGGCACGAACTGCATCGGCGATGCCTTCCGCGTCATCCAGGAAGGCAAGGCAGATGTCATGGTCGCTGGCGGCACGGAAGCAGCCATCAGCCAGGCAGCTGTCGCAGGTTTTGCCGCGATGAAGGCACTCTGCATGGACCACAACGATGATCCGGAGCACGCATCGCGCCCGTTCGACAAGAACCGCAGCGGCTTCGTCATGGGCGAAGGCGCTGGCCTCGTCATCCTCGAGAGCCTCGAGCATGCCAAGGCGCGCGGCGCACACATCTACGCAGAGCTCGCCGGCTACGGTGCAAACTCGGATGCCTACCACATGACGAGCCCGGCACCGGGCGGCGAGTACCAGGCCAAGTGCATGCAGCTCGCCATCGATGATGCCGGCCTTCAGGCTGCCGATATCGATTACGTCAATGCACACGGCACCTCGACGCATCTCAACGATGAGGGTGAGTCGCTGGCCATCAAGGCCGTCTGGGGTGAGCATGCCAAGGATGTCTCCGTCTCGTCCATCAAGTCGATGACGGGCCATCTGCTCGGTGCCGCGGGCGGTATCGAGGCAGTTGCCACGGCGCTGACGGTCGAGAACGACATGATGCCGCCGACGATCAACTATGAGACGCCGGACGAGGGCCTCGACCTCGACTACGTGCCGAACAAGGCGCGCGCGAAGAAAGTACGCGCGGCCATCTCGAACAACTTCGGCTTTGGCGGTCACAATGCGTGCATCGTCATGAAGAAGTACACGGAGTAATGCGATGAGAAACGTTCGGAAGGAAGGAGGAGAGCGCCGCGAGCAGCTGTTGGCGCTCTCGGAGCGCCTCGGCGTGACCTTCCACGATCTCGCACTCCTCGACCAGGCTCTGACGCATACCTCGTATGCCAATGAGTCGAAGCGGAACACGCCCCATAACGAACGCCTCGAATTTTTGGGGGATGCTGTGCTGGAGCTTGCCTCCAGCACCTATCTCTACGAACACTTCCCGGAGATGCCGGAAGGCGAGCTCACGAAGACGCGTGCGAGCATTGTCTGCTCGACGACGCTCGCCAAGCTCGCGTCCGGACTCCATCTCGGCGACTACCTGCTCCTGGGACGCGGCGAGGAGATGGGCGGCGGGCGCACGCGCCAGACGAACCTCGAAGATGTCTTCGAGGCCGTCATCGGTGCTGTCTACCTCGACCAGGGCTGGGAGGCGGCGCAGGCTTACGTCGTGCGCCAGCTACGCGGCGAGTTCGAGAACGCCGAGCACGGTGCCATCCTCAAGGACTACAAGACCATCCTGCAGGAGATTGTCTTCCGCAAGGACGGGCAGAGCATCACGTATGAGCTCGTCTCCGAGTCCGGCCCCGACCACGCTAAGGAGTTCACGTTCCGCGTGCGCGTGACGGGAACAGTCATGGGCGAGGGCACAGGCCACAGCAAGAAAGAAGCGGAGCAGCACGCTGCCCGCGCTGCACTCGAGAAAATCGCCCCGCATACGCAGAAAAAGCGCTGAGCAGCGCTGTAATATAGAGCAAGGGTGCTGACAAGGTCGGCACCTTTGTTTTATAATTAAATTGTAGTCAAATGAGATAAATGAGATAGTGGATGGGAGATGTTTTCATGAGAAAACTTACGATGCTCGGCACGGGCAATGCCATGGTGACGAAATGCTACAACACATGCTTCTATGTGACGCTTGAGAATGGTGCGCTGTTCCTGACGGACGCAGGCGGCGGCAACGGCATCCTGTGCCAGCTTGAGCTCGCGGGCTTCGACTACCAGAAGTGCCATCATATGTTCGTGACGCATGGCCACACGGACCACGTGCTCGGCGTTATCTGGGTCATGCGCAAGGTCGCGGACCTCATGAACAAGGGCAAGTATGAGGGCGAGTTCCACATCTACTGCCATGACGTCGTGCGCGACATGCTGCTCGCGATGACGAAGATGACGCTAAAGAAGAAGGATTTCGCACGCGTGGGCACGAGCATCTTCCTGCACGAGGTCAAGGACGGCACGGTCGTCAACTTCGAGGGGCTCCAGCTCACGGCCTTCGATATCCTCTCGACAAAGGCGAAGCAGTTCGGCTATGAGCTGCGCTTCCCTGATGGCATGCGCTTCACCTGCCTAGGTGACGAGCCCTACAACGAGCACGACGAGGTCTACGCCAAGGGTGCAGACTGGCTGCTCGCCGAGGCTTTCTGCAAGTACGGCGACCGCGATAAGTTCAAGCCGTATGAGAAGAACCACTCGACGGTCAAGGAGGCCAGCGAGCTCGCCGAGACGCTCGGCGTCAAGAACCTCGTGCTCTATCACACGGAGGACAAGAGCATCGAGAGCCGCAAGCAGGCGTACACAGCGGAGGCCAAAGAGTACTATCACGGCAATGTCTTCGTGCCGGACGATCTCGACGTGATCGATCTCGGCTGAGCGCGGCTGTCACACGGGAAATGGGGATGAAAAAAGGAGAAGCGGATGATGCTTCTCCTTTTTCTGTCGTATGCTGTTGCCTGGCGGCTGCCGACTTGATGCTGGTTCAGCCGTTGTGCGACGGGCCCATCTTCTCGATGTAGTGATTGAGGTCCGTGATGGAGTGGTAAAGCTCTGCTCGCTCCTCCTCGCTGAATTCCTGCAAGCTGCTCAGGAACTTCTGACGCACAATCTCATTCTGGTCGTCGAGCATCTTCTCGCCTGCGGATGTCATCGAGACGAGGATGCGGCGCCGGTCCTCGCGGTCCTGCTGCTTCGTGACGAGTCCGGCCTGCATCAGCTTGTCGCAGATGTTCGTCATCTGTTGCTTCGAGATCTTCAGGCGTTGCCCAATCTCAGAGATGGTGGCCTGTTTCTCGAGGCGCAGCGTCATGAGCGTCGCGAACTGGTTGAGCGGTATCGGCGTTGCCAGGTTGCGGTAGAAGTTGCGGTGGATGAGCACGAGCGTCTCGATGAAGGCGAAGGATATATCTGTGGAGGCTTCCGGGGATGGCGTCGTCATGACATCACTCCTTTAAGAATCGTATAAGAGAATTGCGATCAGAATGGTATAAGACGGTTCAAAGACAAATATAAGACGGTTTTTCTTGACTTTTATATAGATATACTATACTATAAAAGTCGTTAATAGTAAACATTTATTTACTAATCGAACAGTGAAGAAGGTATCATCCGATATCACCAAAGTCAAAGGAGGTTATCTCTTTGTTTTTTGCGAAGAACAAGAAACCGCTGGCTCTCATGCTGACCTTGGCGCTCTCGGCCACGGTGCTCCTCTCAGGCTGCGGCGCGAAGCAGCAGCAGCAGGCAGCGGGGGCAACCCAGGTCAAGGCCATGAAGGTCCTGCAGCAGGACGCGCCGGTCAGCAGCGAGTATGCTGGCCAGATTGTCGGCCGGGATGAGGTCAAGGTCCAGTCGAAGGTGTCCGGCAAGATTGTCGAGAAGTACTTCCACGGCGGCGACCATGTAGAAGCCGGCCAGCCGCTCTACCGCCTCGACTCGCGCCAGTACGAGTCGGCTGTCCTGCAGGCTCAGGCAAATCTCGCACAGTCGCAGGCAACGCTCTCGAATGCGCAGACCGATCTCTACCGCGACCAGTCGCTGCTCGCCGCTGATGCCATCTCGGAGCAGACGGTGACGACGCAGCAGGCAAATGTCAATGCCTACTCGGCCGCGGCTGCCGCCAACGAGGCGCTCGTGCAGAAAGCACAGCAGGACCTCGATGACACGGTCGTCTACGCGCCGATGTCGGGGCAGGTGTCCGTCGACGATGTCGCTGTCGGCACGTTTGCCACGGCCGGCAACACGAATCTCGTGACCATCGGTACGATCGATCCGGTCTTCGTGCAGTTCAGTATCTCGGAGGCCGAGTATCTGAAATTCCGCAACATCCAGTCCATGCAGAGCGGTTCGGGCAATCCGCTTGACGTCACGGTCAAGCTCTCCGACGGCTCGACGTACCCGATGGACGGACGCATCGTCCAGGCTGACCGCGCGCTCGCCCAGAATACGGGCACGCTGACGGTCAAGGCTCTCTTCCCGAATCCGAACGGCCTGCTGCTGCCGGGCATGTTCGCGCGCGTCAAGCTCACGGGCGAGACAATCCCAAACGCCATCCTCGTGCCGCAGCGCGCTGTCCAGCAGCTGCTCGACAAGACGTTTGTCATGGTCGTCGGCGCTGATGGCAAGTCGGAGTCGCGCAGTATTGAGCTCGGCCAGCAGATCGGCAGCTATTACATCGTCAAGAGCGGCCTCTCCGCCAGTGACACGGTCGTCGTCGAGGGCCTCTCGAGCCTGACGGAGGGCAAGGACCTCGCCGTCACGATGGTGACGCCTGAGGAGATGGGCTTCTCGTTCGATGAGGATACGACGCCGTTTGACACGATGACTTCTTCGGAAGCAAACAGCGGCGACAGCAACAGCTAAGGGGGCGGCGTCTTGTCTAAATTCTTTATCCACCGCCCGATATTCGCCATCGTCATCTCGCTGATCATTGTCATCGCCGGTTCGATTGCGGCGACGCAGCTGCCAATTGCGCAGTACCCGCAGATCTCGCCGCCGACGGTCAGCGTCAGCACGTCGTACACGGGCGCGAGCGCGGCCGTCGTCAATCAGACCGTCGCGCAGATCATCGAGGACCAGGTCAACGGCACGCAGGGCATGGACTACATGTCCTCGACCTCCGATGATACGGGCCGCTACAGCCTGTCGGTCACGTTCGAGGTCGGCACGGATGGCGATATGGACTCGGTCAAGGTGCAGAACAACGTCGCTTCGGCGACGAGCCAGTTGCCTTCTGAGGTTCAGCAGATCGGTGTCACGACCAAGAAGTCGACGAATGATATGGCATACATGATGTCGTTCTATTCGCCGGATGGCACGTACGACCGTGCCTTCATGAAAAACTACGCGACAATCTACCTCCTCGACAAGCTCAAGCGCATCAACGGCGTCGGCGATGTCCAGGTATTCGGTTCCGACTACGCGATGCGCGTCTGGCTCAACCCGGACAAGCTTGCAGAGCTCAACCTGACGGTCTCCGATGTCTCGGCGGCCATCAAGGAGCAGAATGTCCAGGCCCCGGCCGGTACGGTCGGCGCCATGCCGGTCAACAACGGCCAGGAAAAGCAGATGTCCGGCAAGATCGAAGGCCGACTGACGACGCCGGAGGAGTTCGGCAACGTCATCATCAAGTCGAATGGTGACGGCCAGTTCGTCCGCCTCAAGGATGTCGCAAAGATCGAGACGGGCTCCCAGTCGGAAGCCATCATCTCGAAGTTCAACGGCTACCCGGCCGTCGGCTTCGGCATCAAGCTCACGAGTGATGCAAACGCCATGAAGACAATTGGCGAAGTCCGCAAGGTCTTCGATGAAGCGAAGGAGACGCTGCCGCCGGGCATGCAGATGTCGACGATCTTCGACTCGACGAACTACATCAGCACATCCATCGAAGAGGTTCTCATGACGTTCTTCGAGGCACTGCTGCTCGTCGTCTTCGTCATCTTCGTCTTCCTGCAGAACTGGCGCGCGACGATCATCCCGCTGCTCGCCGTTCCGGTTTCCCTGATCGGTACGCTCGGCGCGTTCATCGTGCTCGACTTTACGATCAACACACTGACGCTCTTCGCGATGGTCCTCGCCATCGGCCTCGTCGTCGATGATGCTATCGTCGTCATCGAGAATGTCGAAAAACACATGGAAGAGGGCCTGACGCCTATCGATGCGACGGAGCGCGCCATGGACGAAGTCCAGGGCCCGGTCATCGCCATTGCTATCGTCCTCTCGGCCGTCTTCGTGCCGGTCGCCTTCCTCGGCGGCATGACGGGCGTCCTCTACAAGCAGTTCGCCCTGACGATTGCCGTTTCGGTCTGCCTCTCGGCCTTCGTGGCCCTGACGCTGACGCCGGCGCTCTGCGCGATGATGCTCAAACAGCACACGGAGAAGGATGACGAGGGCGTGCTCGGCCGCTTCTTCGTCAAGTTCAACAACTGGTTCGAGCGCATGAAGCGCGGTTACGTCGGCATCGTGGCGAAGTTCATCCGCCACTCGCGCCTGGCCATCATCTTCCTGCTGATTGTCTCGGGCTGTGCCGGCATCATCTACAAGAACCTGCCTTCGACCTTCGTCCCGAATGAGGACCAGGGCTACATGTTCGCAGCCGTCGAGATGCCGGATGGCACCTCGGCCAACCGCACGCAGGCCGTCATCGACAAGCTCAACGTCGCCATGATGGAGAACATCAAGGGCCTGCAGAGCACGATGGCCATCACGGGCTTCTCGCCGCTTTCCGGCGGCTCCTCGTCGAGTGCCGGCATGATCGTCGTCGGCATGAAGGACTGGTCGCAGCGTGAAGACGCGGCTGCCTCCATCGATGCGGCCGTGCGCACGACGTTCGGCCTCGGCGCCAAGGTCGCGCCGGAGGCGACGGTCATCGCCATGAACCCACCGGCTCTGCCGGGCCTCGGCATGACGGGCGGCTGGACGCTCCAGCTGCAGGATATGACGGGCCACACGGAGACGGAGCTCAACGACATCACCAAGAAGATCGTCGCAGAGGCCAACCAGCGCCCTGAGCTCGCCGGTGTCCGCTCGACGTACTCCGTCGGTTCGCCGGTCGTCCAGTATGAGGTCGACCGCGAGAAGGTCAAGAACCTCGGCATCCAGCTCTCGGATGTCTTCACGGCCATGCAGGTCAACTACGGCGGCTATCAGGTCAACGACTTCAACCGCTTCGGCCGCAGCTACAAGGTCATGCTGCAGGCCGACAACGACTACCGCAGTTCGACCGACCAGATGAAGTTCATCTTCGTCAAGTCGAGCAAGGGCACGATGGTCCCGCTCGACACGCTGCTGCGCCCGAAACTCACGTCGGGCCCGTCGAACATCTCCCGCTTCAACGGTACGCGTTCCATCCAGATCACGGGCCAGACGGGCAATGGCTATTCCTCTGGCCAGGCCATGAATGCCATCAAGGAAGTCGTCCAGCAGAACGCTGGCACGGGCTTCAATATCGAGTGGTCCGGCCAGAGCCGTGAGGAGGCCAAGGCCTCGAGCTCGACGATGCAGGTCCTCGTGCTCTCGCTTGTCTTCGTTTTCCTCTGCCTCGCCGCTCTCTACGAGAGCTGGAGCGTCCCGTTCGCCGTCCTCCTGACGGTGCCGACGGGCATCTTCGGCGCACTCGTCTCGGAGTATGGCCTGTCCATCCTCGAGGCGATGTTCGGCCACCAGAACGCCGGCCTCCAGGACAGCGTCTACATGCAGATCGGTATCATCGCGATCATCGGTCTTGCTGCAAAGAACGCCATCCTGATCGTCGAGTTCGCGAAGGTCCGCGTCGACCGCGGCATGGAGCCTGTCAAGGCAGCAATCGAGGCGGCCGGCCTGCGCCTGCGCCCGATTCTCATGACGTCGTTTGCCTTCATCATCGGCTGCGTCCCGCTGGCCATCGCCACGGGTGCCGGTGCTGCAGCGCGTAACGGCATGGGCGTCGCCGTCGTCGGCGGCATGCTCTTCGCGACGGCCATGGGTATCTTCCTGATCCCCGTGTTCTTCGTCGGCATGGAGTGGATTGCCGCCAAGCTCGGCCTCGTCAAGCAGGAGCGCAAGAAATCCTCGGCCGATTACATGTGATCCAGAATGCCATCGCAGAGTCGATGTGCTATCCATAGAAAGGCACCTTCCTTGTCAGGAGGGTGCCTTTTTTGGTATACTAAGAATATACTGACCCCTATGCGCTGAAATCGAATGAGTCAACATAGATGCGTCAATCACGATGGATTGTCATGAAAGGAGCGAAATACATGGCAGCAGATAAGAAAGAAGCAGCAAGCAAACAGGAAGCGCTCGAGAATGCGCTGAAGAAGATCGAGAAGGACTTCGGCAAGGGTTCGATTATGCGCCTCGGCGATGCCAAGGCACACATGGACATCGAGGTCATCCCGACGGGCATCCTGCCGCTCGACATCGCACTCGGCGTCGGCGGCATCCCGCGCGGCCGCATCATCGAGGTCTACGGCCCGGAATCCTCCGGTAAGACGACGGTCACGCTGCACATGATCGCCGAAGCACAGAAGAACGGCGGCATCGCGGCCTTCATCGATGCCGAGCACGCGCTCGACCCGGTCTACGCCGCCAAGCTCGGCGTCAACATCGATGACCTCCTGATTTCCCAGCCGGATACGGGCGAGCAGGCACTCGACATCGTCGATGCGCTCGTGCGCAGCGGCGCCATCGACATCATCGTTGTCGACTCCGTCGCCGCACTCGTGCCGAAGGCCGAGATCGAGGGCGACATGGGCGACAGCCACGTCGGTTTGCAGGCCCGTCTCATGAGCCAGGCCATGCGCAAGCTCACGGGCATCATCGCGAAGTCCCGCACGGCGGCCATTTTCATCAACCAGATCCGCGAGAAGGTCGGCGTCATGTTCGGCAACCCCGAGACGACGACGGGCGGCCGCGCGCTGAAGTTCTACTCGTCCGTCCGCCTCGATGTCCGCAAGATCGACACGATCAAGCAGGGACAGGATGTCATCGGCAACCGCACGCGCATCAAGGTCGTCAAGAACAAGGTCGCGCCGCCGTTCCGCACGGCAGAGTTTGACATCATGTACGGCGAGGGCGTCTCGCGCCTCTCGAGCATCATCGATATGGGCGTTGACCTCGACATCGTCGACAAGAGCGGCGCCTGGTTCTCCTATAACGGCACGCGCCTCGGACAGGGCAAGGAGAATGCCAAGCAGTCCCTGCGCGATCAGCCGGCCATCTGCGAGGAGATCGAGGCCAAGATCCGTGCCAAGCTGCTTGAGAACCCCGAGGCGGGCGATTCGCTCAAGCAGGCTGAGGCCGAGGCCGAGCGGGCAAATGAGGGCGCTCCGGCCGATGACGAAGCATGATGTACCGCAGCTACCACGCAGGCTCAGGCGCCTCGGATGAGGAGCCGCCGCGCCCGCGCCGCCGCGCGCGCCGCAATCGCGCGCGACGGGCAGAGGCAGCCGACGGCGAAGTCCCCGAGAAGCCGAGGAAGCCGGAGAAGACGGCTCTCATAGCCGCCGTCGACATCCTCGCGCGCCAGGAGTACAGCGAAGCAAAGCTTTATGAGAAACTCGCGCGCAAGGGCTACCGTGACGAGGAAATCGAAGGTGCCATCGCGCGCCTCAAGGAGCGCCGCTACCTCAACGACGCCGAAGCGTGTGCGCGCCAGTTCGCCTTTCTCTACACGGAGAGCCGCAATTCCGTGCGCCAGATCTGCCTCAAGCTCCGCCAGCGGGGCTTCACCAAAGAGGACATCGACGCCTGCAAGCCAAGGGACACCTATGAGCGCGAGAAGCAGGCTGCCCTGCGCGTGCTCGCCCTCAAGTACCCGCACGATGCGGACCGCCAGAAGATGATGGCCAATCTCTACCAGAAGGGATTTGAAGCAGGAACGGCAAGGGATGCTGTCGAACTATACAGGAGTCAGGGCGCCGGAGACGGAGAGGCCTGACACGGACATGCTTCCACTGCCGTACCGCTTTCAGCCGTGCGGATTCGACAAGAAATGAGGGATAGTATGGGACGTCTTAATGTTCGTCTTGATGCGCAGGAACTGCGCGAGAAATTTTTCAGTTGCCAGGGCCGGTTGAACCGCAAGCCGTTCATCATGCGGCTGTTCGGCGTTATCGTCGTCTCCACGATCGTGGCGATGATCTTCTACACGCTCTTCTACAGTCTGCTCGGCAGCAAGCAGGTCGCCGACGGCGCGGCTATCGTCATCTCCATCATCGAGGTCGTCGCCATCTACACGCTCGTCGTGCGCCGGCTCCACGACCTCGGCATGGGACAGCCGCTGGCCGTCCTCTACCTCGTCATCGCCATCCTGCAGCCGTTCTTCTTCCGCCTGATCGCAGAGCTGCCCGAGGACAGCATGGAAGCGCAGATGGTGCAGGGGCTCAACCTCTTCACCATGCTCCTGATCGTCTGCCTCATGATGATCCGCGGCAAGCGCGGCCAAAACCAGTACGGTGACGATCCGCTGCAGAAGAGATGAATCAAGTGAACCAGGAAACGCCGCATCTGCGGCGTTTCTTTTTGCTCTGCCATGATATCTATGATATAATTTGAAAAAGTAGGTTTTTGATTTGGGAGGAAAAAAATTGAGCAAGCCTGTAAATGAAATGATTCTCGTGCTGGACTTCGGTGGCCAGTACAATCAGCTCATCGCGCGCCGCGTGCGTGAAAACCATGTCTACTGCGAAGTCCATCCGCAGTCGCTTTCGCTGGAGAAGATCCGCGAGATGGCGCCGAAGGGCATCATCCTGACGGGCGGCCCGAACAGCGTCTACACGGAAGACGCCGTGACCTGCAGCCCCGAGATCTTCGAGCTCGGCATCCCGGTGCTCGGCATCTGCTACGGCTCGCAGCTCATGGCCCATCTGCTCGGCGGCAAGGTCGAGACGGCGCCGACGAGCGAATACGGCAAGACGGAAGTCACGCTCAATGAGGCGGGCAAGGCATCAAAACTCTTTGCCGGTGTGCGCGAGAAGAGCATCTGCTGGATGAGCCACACGGACTACATCGCCGAGGCACCGGAAGGCTTCACGGTCACGGCCTTCACGCCGGTCTGCCCGGTCGCCGCGATGGAGAATGAGGAGCGCCGCCTCTATGCGACGCAGTTCCATCCGGAAGTCATGCACACGGAGCAGGGCAAGGAGATGCTCCACAACTTCGTCTACAATGTCTGCGCGTGCAAGGGCGACTGGAAGATGGACTCCTTCGTCAAGACGACGATTGACGAGCTCAAGGCCAAGATCGGCAAGGGCAAGGCACTCTGCGCGCTGTCGGGCGGCGTCGACTCGTCCGTCGCAGCCGTGCTGCTCTCCAAGGCCATCGGCAAGCAGCTGACCTGCGTCTTCGTCGATCACGGCCTGCTGCGCAAGGATGAGGGCGACCAGGTCGAGTCCGTCTTTGGCCCAGAAGGTCCGTACGACCTCAACTTCATCCGCGTCAACGCCAAGGATCGCTTCTACGAGAAGCTCAAGGGCGTGACGGAGCCGGAGAAGAAGCGCAAGATCATCGGCGAGGAATTCATCCGCGTCTTCGAGGAAGAGGCCAAGAAGATCGGCGCCGTCGACTACCTCGTCCAGGGCACGATCTACCCGGATGTCATCGAGAGCGGCCTCGGCAAGTCGGCCGTCATCAAGAGCCATCACAATGTCGGCGGCCTGCCCGACTTCGTCGATTTCAAAGAGATCGTCGAGCCGCTGCGCCTGCTCTTCAAGGATGAAGTGCGCGCCGCCGGCCGCGAGCTCGGCCTGCCTGAGTACCTCGTGAGCCGCCAGCCGTTCCCGGGCCCGGGCCTCGGCATCCGCATCATCGGCGAGGTCACGGCCGAGAAGGTCAAGATTGTCCAGGAAGCAGATGCCATCTACCGCGAGGAAGTCGCCAAAGCCGGCGTCGAGGGCCTCGGCCAGTACTTCGCCGCGCTGACGAACATGCGCAGCGTCGGCGTCATGGGCGACGGCCGCACCTACGACTACGCCATCGCCCTGCGTGCGGTCATGACGAGCGACTTCATGACCGCTGAGAGCGCCCAGCTTCCGTGGGAAGTCCTGCAGAAGACCACGAGCCGCATCGTCAACGAAGTCAAGGGCGTCAACCGCGTGCTCTACGACTGCACCGGCAAACCGCCCGCAACGATCGAATTCGAATAAGAGCCGTATTGGCACACAAAAGAAGGGCCTGCTCGCTTTGAGCAGGCCCTTTTGTCCGGAATATGAAGTACGGAATTATGAAAGCCCATGTCGCGATGAATTAGCGATTATTCCAAAGGGCGGGGCTTGACAATTTTCCGTCAGGAGTTTCGAGGTCAAAGGTACTCCGGAGCGTTATAAGATCGCTGGAAGATCGTTTGTCAACATTTGAAAACATGTATCACAGCGCCTGTGCGTCCAGGCGGCATTGTGATACGGAAGATACGTAAAGGTGGTATAACAGGATCTTTTTGAATATGCGGCTGAGCGCCGGAAAGAAAAGGAGGCTCCCCTTGCTGCCAGGATGCGTCCGCAGACTTTAGAAGAGGTGGTTGGTCAGGAGAACATTGTAGGGAAGGGAAAGCTTCTTTACCGTGCGATTAAAGCGGATCGGATCAGCTCGGTTATTTTTTATGGACCGCCTGGCGTGGGGAAAATAACCCTCGCACGTGTGATCGCTGGTACTACGTCCGCTGATTTTCATCAGGTGAACGCAACGATTGCAGGAAAGAAAGATCTTGAGGAAGTTGTCGCAAGAGCTAAAGAGAATCTGGGCGGTTACGGAATAAAAACGATTCTTTTTATTGATGAAATCCATCGGTTCAATAAGGCACAGCAGGACTACTTGCTGCCATATGTGGAAGACGGCACGGTGATTCTGATTGGTGCAACAACAGAGAATCCGTATTTTGAAGTGAATGGTGCGCTTCTTTCAAGATCGAGAATTTTTGAACTGAAGCCGCTCTCGAAGCAGAACGTCCTGACTTTGATCCACAGAGCGTTCGCTTCGGAACGGGGACTAAAACCATATCATGCTGATATTACGGAAGATGCGGCAGATTTTCTGGCCGATATCGCAGATGGCGATGCCCGCGCCGCGCTAAACGCTATAGAACTTGCTGTGCTTACGACAGATCCGGGAAGTGATGGAACGATACATGTCACACTAGAAGTGGCAGAGGAATGCATACAGAAGAAGGCAATCTGCTACGATAAGACCGGGGATCATCATTACGATACAATCGCTGCATTTATTGAGTCCATGTGCGGTTCGGATCCAGATGCGGCCCTCTATTATCTGGCTCGGATGCTGGAAGCGGGCGAGGATGTGAAGTATATTGGACGCAGAATGCTGGTAGCTGCATCTGAAGAAGTTGGTAATGCCGACCCGATGGCAATCTGTGTTGCAGCATCGGCGGCAATCGGTGTAGAGCGCGTTGGCATGCCGGAGGGGAGAATCATTTTGGCACAGGCGGCCGCCTATATCGCTTCCGCCCCAAAATCCAATTCTGCTTATCTTGGCATTGAGAAGGCCTTGTCAATTGTCCGGAAGACGGGCAATCTCCCGATTCCTTCCTACCTGCAGGACTCTAGTTATAAAGGTGCCAAAAAGCTCGGACGGGGTATTGGTTACAAGTATGCGCATAATTATCCGAATCACTGGGTGGAGCAGCAGTATCTTCCTGATGCGATTCGTGAAGAACGGATATATGAGCCGAATGATATCGGTCACGAGGCAGACATCAAGGCCTATTTTAGAACGATTGGGAAAGAACCCAAAAGGTATGCGTTTGTTGACCCATCGCGGTCCGGAAGGCCTGAGAAACCATGGGAAGATAAAAAATGATACATGCGGACGGCGAATAGCCGCCCGCATGTATCATTTGGATCTCAGTCCTCGTGGAAGAACTCGATGATCTTGTGGATGGCGAGTGCCATGTGGTTGGGGTTCTGGAACGGGTGATTGGCTCCCTCGACGGGGATGAACTCGATGACGTTGTTCTCGGCGAACGTTTTGGCGTCTTCGAAGGGGACCATCTCGTCTTTCGTGCCGTGCAGGATCAGCATATCGTCGGCGAAGTCGAAGTACTCGTGGTCGAGCGGGCAGAAGGACTTGAGGTCGTCGAAGAAGGCCTGGTCGACTTTCATCTTGCGCTCGAAGCCGACCTGGACTTCCTTGCCCTTCGCGAGCTTTGTCTTGTCGGCGTCTGGGATGCGGCTGTACATCGTCTCGTACATGTGGATGGCCGGGCAGCGCAGCGCAATCTTGCGGAAGGGGGTGCCGACCTCGATGAGGTAGCGCAGTGTCAGGTAGCCGCCGAGGCTCGTCGAGTAGATGCAGACGTCTTTTGCCTGCAGCTCGCGCTTGGCGTATTCGGTGACGATGGTCAAGTAGGTCAGGCACTCGCCGACCGTCAATTTCTTGCGCGCGTCCATGCCGTGACAGGGCCAGTCAAAGGCGATGACGCCCCAGCCCTTGTACTTGGAAGTCAGGTGCTCGCCGAAGTTCGCCGTGCCGGCCGTTTCCTTGTTGCTGCCGAAGCCATGCGTGACGATGGCGATGTGGTCGAAGGACCGCGCCGTCTTGTCGCTTGCGCTGCAGATGAGCTTGCAGCGGATGCTGAGTCCCTGCTCGTTGATATCAAAATGCTTTTCCATGATTGAATCCCTCGTTTTCTTGTGTGGTTATTGCGTCTTCATTATACGCGCAAAGCGTTCATCTGAAAAGTCACGCCGCGCGGGCCAGGGGTGGGAAAAGTGCGTACTTGTCTGATGGCATAAATCTGCTATACTGGAGAGGGATGAGATATAAATAGTGTGTACAATAGGAGGGGTATTATGGATACGGGAGCGTTCGAGGAAAATCTCAGGAAGCGCGGCATTGTGCTCAAGGTGTTCGATACGAAGGAGGAGGCTGTTTCGTACCTGACGCAGGCCATCAAGGGCAAGACCGTCGGTTTTGGCGGCTCGATGACGCTGGAGGAGATGGGCCTCTATGAGAAACTCAAGCCGGCGAACACGCTTTACTGGCACTGGCGCCAGGAGATGACGGGCGATGAGGCGAAGGCGAAAGCGTATACGGCAGACGTCTACGTCACGTCGCTCAACGGTGTCGCAGAGACGGGCGAGCTCGTCAACATTGACGGCAGCGGCAACCGCGTCGCTGCCACGCTGACGAAACACGAGTGCGTCTATTTCGTCGTCGGTGAGAACAAGATGGCCTCGGATCTCCACAGTGCCATCCATCGTGCGCGCAATATAGCGGGCCCGCTCAATGCGCAGCGCATGCATCGCAAGACGCCGTGTGCCGTGAAGGCAGACCGCTGCTATGACTGCAAGAGTCCGGAGCGCATCTGCTGCACGCTCAACATCATCTGGGAAAGGCCCATGCAGGTAGAGCGATGTGAGCTGATCCTGATTCGCGAAAATCTGGGGTATTGACAGAAAGGAACACGACCATGAAATTCCAGTTTGCCCACAACAACTTCAATGTGCTCGACCTCGAGCGCAGCCTGAAATTCTATGAAGAGGCGCTCGGCTTCAAGCCGGCCCGCAAGCTCGAGGGGCCAGGCTTTACGCTCGCCTATCTTTCCGATGGCGGCCAGACGCAGCACGAGCTCGAGCTCACTTGGATCCACGGCCGCAAGGAACCGTACAATCTCGGCGAAAATGAATTCCATCTCGCGGTGCGCACGGACGACTTCGAGGCTGCTCATGAGAAGCACAAGGCGATGGGCTGCATCTGCTTCGAGAATGAAGAGATGGGCATCTACTTCATCAGCGATCCGGATGGCTACTGGATTGAGATCCTGCCGCCGACGATGTGACAGTGCTGTGCGCTGCGACTGTATGTGATGTCCGGGAATCGAAAATCCTGTCAGCCCCTGCGGGCGGCAGGATTTTTTTGAGGCTCTGGTAGAGGAGAAGATATGCTGCAATACATTAAGCCGTACCGCCACTATGCTGCGATGACGATCGTGTTCATGGTCGGTGAAGTCCTCATCGACCTGTACCAGCCGCGTATGATGGAGACCATCGTCAATGAGGGTGTACTGGGGCTCCATCACGGCGGTGTGCCGGATCTTTCGCTCGTGATGCAGACGGGAATCTGGATGGCCCTGATTGTCGCAATCGGCGGCATCTGCGGCGTCATGGGCGGCGTCTGCGTCAATTTCTGTGCGCAGAATTTCGGCAACGACATCCGCAAGGACTGCTTCCAGCGCATCATGCATCTGTCGATGGAGCAGATCGATGCGTTCCGCACGGGCTCTTTGATCACGCGCATCACGAGCGATACGACGCAAGTGCAGACGATGGTCAGCGCCGCGCTGCGCGGCGTCGTGCGCAGCCTGACCTTCCTGATTGCGGGTACAGCGGCGCTTTTGACGCTCGACATCCACTTCAGCATGATCGCGGCGCTTGCCGTGCCGGTCATCCTCATCGAGGTCGCTGTCGTCGTCTGGCGCAGCAGCCCACTCTTCCTGCTCGTGCAGCAGAAAATTGACGGGCTCAACAACGTCATGCAGGAGGACATCCAGGGAGCGCGCGTCATCAAGGGATACGGGCAGGAGGCGCGCGAGAATGAGCGCTTCGGCGCGGCCAATGAAGACCTCGCGGCGGCGCAGCTGCGCGTCCTCTTGCTCATTGCCTGCCTGCTGCCGCTCGTCAACATCGTCTTGAACATCGCGCTGATTGCCGTCATCTACATCGGCTCCTTCGATGTGCAGGCGGGCATGGTCGGCCCGGGCACGGTCATGGCCGCGCTGACGTACATCGTGCTGATCCTCAACGGCATCCTGATGTTCGCGATGATCATGCAGATCTTCGCGCGCGGCATGACGTCGAAGCGCAGGCTGGAAGAAGTTCTGGCGACGCAGCCCGCTATCGTGGATGGCGGAGAGGGGAGCAAAGCCAGCGGCCCGGGCAAGACTGCTGCCATCGAGCTTTGCCATGTCTCGTTTTGCTATCCCGGCCAGCAGGAGAACGTATTGACCGATATCTCCCTTGCCGTGGCACGCGGTGAGACATTGGCCATCGTCGGCGCGACAGGCTCGGGCAAGAGCACCTTGCTCGCGCTCCTGCCGCGCTTCTACGATGCGACAGCAGGCGAGGTCTTCGTCGACGGCGTGGATGTCCGCACGTATGCGCTGCGCGCCTTGCGCCAGAAGATGGCCATCGTCCTGCAGAAGACGGAGCTTTTCTCGATGACGATCGGCGAGAACATCGCCTGGGGCATGGATGCGGCATCCGATGAAGAGATCCGCAGGGCGGCGAAGATTGCGCAGGCAGTGGACTTCATCGAGAGGCAGCCAAAGGGATATGCGACGGAAGTGGCCGAGGGCGGTACGAGTCTGTCGGGCGGTCAGCGCCAGAGGCTCGCGCTCGCGCGGGCCATCATCCGCAAGCCGGAAATCCTGCTGCTCGATGACAGCACGAGCGCGCTCGACCTGCGGACAGAGTCCGCTTTTTACAGGACGCTGGATGACTACACAGAGGCTCTGCACCGCGAGGGGCGCAGCCTCACGAAGATCATCGTCGCACAGCGCATCGCGACGGCGCGCCGTGCCGACCGCATCGCCGTGCTCGACGGCGGCAGGCTCGTCGCCTGCGGCAGCCATGAATCATTGCTGGCGAGCTGCCCGGTCTATCAGGAAATCTGCGCCTCACAGCTGCGCGCAAAGAGCGGGAAGGGGGAGTGAAGGTGGCACGAAAGAGACAAGAAGCGCCGCACTTTGGCCCGCACCGCCATATGAAGGCGCCAGTCGAGCATGCCATGCACCGCAAGGCGACGTGCCTGCGGCTATTGTGCTACTTCCGTGAGGAGCGGTGGCGCGTCGCGCTCTTGACGTTCATCGTCGCCGTCAGCGTGGCGGCCGGCGTCAGTGCACCTGTATTTATGAGCCAGGCCATCGACGCCATCACGGCCGCTGCGTACGAGCGCGTGCCTGGCATCCTCTGGTGGATGTTCGGGGCCTGTGCGCTCTACGCCGTGCTGCTCTTCTTCCAGGGGCGCCTGAGCGCGCGCCTGAGCCAGAGCATCATCCTGCGCCTGCGCAAAGACCTCTTCGAGAAAATCAACGGCCTGCCGCTCGCCTCGATTGACCGCCATCCGCACGGCGACCTCATGAGCCGCATGACGAACGATGCCGACAATATCGCGACGGTCATCTCGACGTCGCTCGGCACCTTGTTTGCCGACGTCCTGTCGGTCATCGGCACGACGGCGGTCATGCTGTCCTTCAGCGTGCCGCTGACACTGCTGACCTGGATGACGGCTGTCGTGACCGTTGTGACGACGAAGTGCGTTGCCAAGAAGATGGGCCGCTATTTCCGCGAGCGCCAGGAGTTGCTCGGCCAGCTCAACAGCATGGTCGAGGAGAAGGTCACGGCTGTGCGCACGGTCAAGGCGTATGCGCGCGAGCGGCAGGTCATCGCGGCGTTCAATCAGACAGCGGACAGCCTGACGAAGACCGGCATCCGCGCGGAGAGCATCGGCTCCTCGATGGGCCCGCTCATGAACACGATCTCGAATTTCTCGTTCGTCGTCGTCACCGTCTTCGGTGCGTACTTCGCGCTCGAGGGCTGGATCACGGTCGGCGTCATCTCGGCCTTCACGATCTACTCGAAGCAGTTCACGCGGCCCATCAATGAGATGGCGCAGCTCTACGGCCAGGTCGAGACAGCACTGGCGGGCGCGGAGCGCATCTTTGCCGTGCTCGACGAGCCGGACGAGCAGCGGGAGGGACGCGAGGTGCCAGCCGATGCAAAAGGTGAGATCGAGTTCCGCCACGTGAGCTTCTCGTATGTGCCCGAGAAGCGCGTCATCGACGACTTCAGCCTCAAGATCGGGGCGGGGCACAAGATCGCACTCGTCGGGGCGACAGGGTCCGGCAAGACGACTATCGTCAACCTGCTGATGCGTTTCTATGAGCTCGATGAAGGGGAGATCCTGCTCGACGGCGAGGATATCCGCATGTATGCGCCGGGCAGCCTGCGGCGGCTCGTCGGCATTGTCCTGCAGGACACCGTGCTGTTTTCCGATACGGTCCGCAACAACATTGCCTACGCCAGGCCGGAGGCGACGATGAGCGAGGTACGGCGGGCGGCCAAGCTCGCCCATGCGGACGACTTCATCGCGCATCTGCCGCAGCAGTACGCGACTGTCCTGCAGAGCGCCGGTGCCGAACTATCGGCTGGTCAGCGCCAGCTTCTCGCCATCGCGCGCGCCTGCCTCGCTTCGCCGCGCATCCTGATACTCGACGAGGCGACCTCGAACGTCGACACGCGCACCGAGACGCGCATCCAGGACGCCATGGCGCGCCTCATGCACGACCGCACCTGCCTGATCATCGCCCATCGTCTCTCGACCATCCGCGACGCCGACGAGATCATCGTCATGGACCAGGGCCGCATCGTCGAGCACGGCCGACACGAAGAACTCCTGCAGCAGAACGGCCGCTACCGCGCCCTCTACGAGATCCAGTTCGCCGGACAGGAATCATGAGTGAACGAGATTTTGAGAAGGGAGAATACCATGCCATTAACCATCATCCGCAATGATATCACGAAGATGCAGGTGGATGCTATTGTCAATACGGCGAATCCGCGGCCTGTCGTAGGCGGCGGGGTGGACCGGGCCATCCATCGGGCGGCAGGGCCGGAGCTCTTGGCTGCACGACGGAAGATTGGCGATATCGCTGCTGGCGCGGCCTTCATCACGCCGGGGTACGGGCTGCCGTCCAAGTCTGTCATCCACACGGTAGGCCCAGTCTGGCGGGGCGGCAGTCACAGAGAGCGTGAGCTCTTGGCTGCATGCTACGAGAACTCTCTTGCGCTTGCAGAGGCACATGATTGCCACTCGGTGGCCTTCCCCCTGATTTCGGCTGGTATCTTTGGCTGTCCAGCGGATATCGCCATCGCCACGGCGGTTCAGGCCATCCGCGACTTCCTGCAGCAGCATGAGTGCGAGATGGACGTCTACCTTGTAGTCTTTGACAGGGAATCCTTCCAGCTTTCGGGCAGACTTTTTGACGATGTGAAAAGCTATCTCGATGAGCACTATGTAGAAGAGCATCTCGAAAAAGAATATCGTGGGGATGACCGCAGGAGACGCCTGCAGGAGCTCATGCCGTCTGCGCAGCCTTGCGACGAGAGGCTGATGGAGTCGCCGTGCATATTGCCGTCGAAGAGCCCTACGGCAGAGCAGAAGCTTTCCCAGAAGCGGTCTTTGGACGATTGGCTCGAGGCGATGGACGACACGTTCTCGGAGTCACTGCTGCGCCTCATCGATGCGAAGGGCAGGAAGGACCCCGAGGTCTACAAGCGGGCTAATGTCGATCGTAAGCTCTTCTCGAAGATACGCAACAATCCGGAATACCAGCCGAGCAAGCGGACGGCGCTTGCCTTTGCGGTGGCGCTCGAACTCAATCTCGACGAGACGCGCGACTTCATCGCGCGGGCGGGCTACGCGCTCTCGCACAGCAACAAGCTGGACATCATCGTGGAGTACTTTATCGTGCATCATGAGTACGACATCTTCACCATCAACGAGACACTCTTCGCCTTTGGCCAGCCGCTGCTCGGCTGCTGAATTTGTCGCATGGCAAGCGACCGCATGACCCCTTGCTTTCGGTACAATGAAGATACAAAAAGCAAGGGGGCAGGCAATCATGAGAAAAGGTTTGACGGAGGTCGTATTCATCCTAGACCGCAGCGGCTCGATGAGCGGGCTGGAGGCAGACACCATCGGCGGGTTTAACTCGCTGATTCGGAAGCAGCGCAAAGAGGAGGGCGAGGCCATCGTCTCGACCGTGCTGTTTGACGACGCATGCGATGTGATCCATGACCGCGTGCCAATCGCGAAGGTGGAGAATCTGACAGAGGAGACTTACTTCGTGCGGGGCTGCACGGCGCTCTTAGATGCTGTTGGCGGCGCCATCCATCACATCGGCAATGTCCACAAGTACGCGCGCGAGGAGGACCGCCCCGAAAAGACGCTCTTCATCATCACGACTGACGGTCTGGAGAATGCCAGCCGCCGCTATACCTACGCGAGGGTCAAGGCGATGGTCGAGCGTCAGAAAGAGAGATACGGCTGGGAATTCCTCTTCCTGGGCGCTAATATCGATGCCATCCGCGTGGCGGGCAACATCGGCATCTGCGCCGACTTTGCCGCGACGTACCTGCACGACGAGAAGGGCACGGCCCTGAACTACGAGGTCATGGACGAGGCTATCCGCGAGGTGCGGTGCAGCAAGGCGCCTCTGTCGTCCAATTGGAAGAAGCGCATCGTAGAAGATGCCGAGCGGCGGGGCAGGATGTGAATCGGAATAGGCAAGAGGGGCAGCACCTTCATCTGGTGCTGCCCCTCTTCTTGTATCGCTTTATGCTTTGTCGGCCTTGTCCTGCTCGTCTTTTTTCTCCTCGACAATCTCGGCCTCAAAGACCATGATGGTGTCGGCGTCGGAGCAGCAGAATTCGGCCTTGCCCTTTTCCTGACCGGGGATGGTGCCGCCGTAGCGCAGGATGTCGATGTAGGGGAAAGCGCAGTGCATGGCCATCGGGCAGATCTTGCCGCGGTCTTCGTCGAAGTCGAATACCTCGCCGACATGATGGCCGCGATGGCAGCCCATCTTGCCGCGGCGGTCTGTGATGGTGATCTTGATCTTTGGTCGTCTTCTCATGGGAAAACCTCCTGCTGTCTGTGGTATAATGATAGTGAAACAAACACTTGTTGGAGTGAGTGGTGATCGGAAGGGGATGGCCGGATATGGATTCAACACGATTGGAAGAACTCGGGGCGTTCTTAAAGATCTTTCAGCCCATTTACGCGCGCCGCTTGGAAAAGACGCGTCTTGAGCGCATGCGCTTCGCCTATTACACGAGCGCGAGCACAGGCATCAATATCCTCAAGGGCCATGCACTATGGATGCGCGCGGCAGCCTGCATGAATGACTACCGCGAGATTGACTACGGCATCCAGCTGCTCAACAAGACGGTCTACGGTTCGGATTACCGGCGCGAGCGCATCCAGCATCTGGCGGAGCGCCTCGACTGGGGGACGAACGTGCTCGACTCGATGATGAGCGACCTCAACAAGAATGAGCGGCGCTACATCACGAACACATATCTGGCCTGCGTCTCGGAGCACCGGCCGCGTGAGCGCGGCAAGGGGCGTCTCTCGATGTGGCGCGCTTACGGCCGCAAGACGGGCGTGGCTTTTGTCCTGAAACCAACGTCTATCTTTCAGCGCCTGGAACCTCTGCCGCTGCGGCTGACGCCCGTCGAATACCTCACGCAGGGGCAGTTCACAGAGGGATTTGACTGGATGCTCGACAACATCGACACGTATCTTGATGACCTGCGCCGCTACGAACCGGCAAAGGTGCTCGAGTACTTCGTCAACATGCTCATGACCTCTCTGTTCTCCATCAAGAATCCCGGCTTCAACGAGGAGCGCGAATGGCGCTTCGTCTATCATGAGTCGGCCAGCAGCCACCTTCACCACGATATCGTCGTCGTCGACGGCATCCCGCAGGTCATCTACAAGCTGCCGCTGAGCAGCCCGTCCGCGCCGCAGACAGGGGTGCCGCTCGAGGAGGCGCTCGAGGAGATCATCATCGGCCCGAGCCAGTACGCTGAGGTCATCGAGCTCGCCTTTGTGCGCATGCTCGAAGAGCTCGGCATATCGAATGCCGCGGAGCGCGTGAGCAAGAGCAATATCCCGCTGCGCTGACGCAAGCCGCTTCGCATTCAGCCGTTCCTGTCATCTTGGCAGAGATCGTCGGGCTCACTCTGCCAGCATGTCATCTTCTTGACATTGAGGCAGCTGATGCGGCCGCCGGGCAGGTAGGAGCCCGTGTCGCAGTCGATGATGTGGTTGCGGAACAGCAGAGGATGGTGGCGCGTTTCATCGAAGTACTGGACTGGCGTATGGCCGATGACGACCGTCTCGCGTCCCGTATATTCTTCGTAGAACTCCGTGCGGATCCAGAGCATGTCATCGACCTGATCGGCATATGATTTTTGCGGCAGGAAGCCCGCATGCGTGAAGATGTATTCTTCGCCGACGGCGGCGAGATGGTCGAGCGACAGCACGAATTCCAGCAGCCGATGATAGATGCCGGGATCGCTCTGATAGACGCGTGCAAGGCTCTCGAACGTCGCCTGGCCGCCGCTGCGGAGCCAGCCGTGGCTCATGTCCATCGGCTCGCGGATGCTGTGATCCTGGAAATAGTGGAGCATCATGGCCTCGTGGTTGCCCGTCAGCGTGATGACATGCGGGCTCTTCTCGGCGAGCTCCATGACCATCTGCAGGACTTCTGCACTGTAGGCGCCGCGGTCGATGTAGTCGCCGAGGAAGACGAGCAGGTCTTCCTGCGGATCGTAGGGAACGTGATGCCATAGCGACAGAAAGCGCTGCCAGTTGCCGTGGATGTCGCCGATGGCGAGGATACGGCGGAACGCCGTGCTGTCCGGCACGATGACGAGGCCGCCCTCCCTTGAGATGGCTCCCCGCTCCGATGACCGGAGCGCTTGCCGTTTTTCTGCGATTTCATCTAAGATAGTCATATGCACCGTCCCCTCTGCGCAACGCGAAAAGCCGCCACCGCCGTATCCCTGCTGATACACGCCGTGACGGCTTTCTTTCATTATAGCAAAAATGACTTAAAACATCTAGACAATCTGATGCGGGCAGAGTGCCGTCGTGTGTGTATTCTCTTGGATGACAGCGGCAGGGCTCTGCGCTATAATAGATATTATACCGTATAGAAAGGAATGGATGCGATGATGGTCATATTCAAGCGCCTGTTGCCCGTTCTTCTCGTCCTGACGCTTCTCCTGTCAGGCCGTATGGGGGCAGAGGCTTCGCCGGAGATCACGGATGCGCGCGCGACGGCGTCTTATTGGACACAGCGCAATCCGCAGGGCGATACCGTTCTCCTGACGGGGGAACAGGTCAAAGCCGCGAATGAGGCACTGCGTCGCCGCAATGATACGCTCTTTGACCTCGCGTCGGTGCCAGAGAGCGTCTCTGGTGCAGAGGTGCGGCAGCGCATCGAGAAGGTCCAGGCGATTGGCGATTTTGATACAGCCGAACTGCCGTCTCTCTACAAGAATGGCAGTGCCCTGACGGCTTACAGCTACGCATTTGCGCGCAAGAACTGCAATCTCGATGCACTGCCGGAGCGCACAGAGACGCGCTACGGTGTGGTGACGCGCCGCGCCAACCTGCGCCTGCTTCCTGAGGCAGCTGGCTGGTTTGAGAGTGCAGGCGATGTGCATTACGATACGCTGCAGGCGACCGCACTCGATCCGGCTGAGCCGGTGGCCGTGCTCGGCGACAGCTACGACAAGAAGTTCGCCTTTGTGCGCACGCGCTTCTACGATGGCTGGCTCGCGAAGGAAGACTTCGCTGAGACGGACCGCGCGACATGGGAAAACTTTGTCCATCCCGCGGATTTTGCTGTCATCACGGCCAACAAGAAGACCATCGGGAACGGTGCAGGGGAGACACTGCTCTTCCAGATGGGCGCAACGATACCGCTCGCTGCAGGTGCAGACGGGGGCAAGGTGCTCCTGATGCCGGTCAGCGATAACGGCACACTGCAGATAAAGAGGCGCCCGGCCGCCTTTGACGCGACACTGCATGAGGGCTTCCTGCCTTGTACCGAAAACAACTTCGTGCGTCAGGGATTCCGCTTTCTCGGCGATGAGTACGGCTGGGGCGGTCTCGATGACAGCGTCGATTGCTCCTCATTCGTCGGCGACGTCTACCGCAGCATGGGCATCGAGCTGCCGCGCGATGCCGACCAGCAGGCTAAGTCGATGGCGAATGTCATCGACCTGTCGGGCATGGGCGAAGCGGACCGGCTGGCCGCGCTGGAGTCGTGCGTGCCGGGCACGCTGCTGGCCAACAACACGCATGTCATGATGTACCTCGGACAGGATGACGCGGGAACGCCGATTGTCCTGCAGTCGATGAGCAGCTGGTTCAGCTTCGGCAGTGATTATGGCAAGCATTACCTGCGCAAGGTCATTGCTTCGACGGCGACCTTCCTCAACTTCAGCGGCGTGCCGTACATCAACGGCGTGCACTACCTCGGCTCACTGCGCTGAGCCATAAGAGCTTTTTAGATGGGAGTATAATTTATGAAGAGTCCTTTGCGCTATCAGTTCTCGGAGTATGACTGCGGTCCGACGACGATGCTCAATGCAGTCAGCTATCTCTTTGAGCGCGAGGAGATCCCGCCGGAGATCATCCGCAATGTCATGCTCTACAGCCTCGACTGCTACAGCCAGAAGGGAGAGCCGGGGCGGGCGGGGACGAGCCGCATGGCGATGATGTTCCTCTCGAACTGGCTTGACGGCTTTGGCCGTGCGACGAATTTGCCGCTCTCGAGTCAGTACCTTTCAGGAAAATCCGTCTACATCGGGCAGGAGAGCTTCATCAACGATGCCCTGCATCGCGGCGGTGCAGCCGTTGTGCGCCTCTTTTATGATGTCGAGCACTACGCCCTTCTGACCGGCGAGCTGCCCGATGGCCGCATCCTGATGTTCGACCCTTGGTACGTGCCGGAGTCGTCCGACGAATTCCGCGGCACCGGCATCGAGATGAGCCTGCAGCATCCCCTGGCCTACAACCGCATCGTACCGGCCGACTGCTTCAACCGCGAGGAGAACGCCCCTTACGCCCTCGGTCCCGTTGAAGACCGCGAGGCTGTGCTGCTCTTCAATGCGCGCACCAAGAAGACCGCCCAGGCCACGATCGAGTACTTTATTTGATGTGCTCGACGCATTTGCCACTTTACAAGACTGTGACTCTATTGTATAATATAACTTGTCGTCGGGACGTAGCGCAGTTTGGTAGCGCGCTTCCTTGGGGTGGAAGAGGTCGCCTGTTCAAATCAGGTCGTTCCGACCATTTATCTGAAAATTGACCTCCTGTGAAAACAGGAGGTTTTTTTATGTAAAGGAGCACGATATGAGCGTACTTTATGTAAAGGAGCACGATATGAGCGTACTGGAGGTTTCGCATCTTTCGCACAGCTATGGCGGGCGGGAGATTTTTGAGGATGTTTCGTTCCGCCTGCTGAAGGGGGAGCATGTGGCGCTGGTTGGGGCGAATGGCGAGGGCAAGTCGACGTTCATGGCAATCATCACGGGCAAGCTGACTCCGGATGCGGGGCAGGTGACCTGGGCGAAGCGCACGAAGGTCGGGTATCTTGACCAGCACGCGGCGCTGAAGCCGGGCATGACGATCCGGGAAACGCTGCGCACGGCATTCGACCATCTCGTGACGCTCGAGCAGGAGATGCTCGCGGCCTACGACAAGATGGGCGAGGCAACGCCAGAGGAGATGGACAAGCTCATGAAGGATGTCGGCGACATCCAGGACATCCTCGAGGCGGGCAGCTACTATACGATTGACGCGCGCATCGAAGAGGTCGCAGGCGGCCTCGGCCTGCGCGACATCGGCCTTGACCGCAAGGTGGATGAGCTCTCGGGCGGCCAGCGCACGAAGGTCCTCCTGACGAAGCTCCTGCTCGAGAACCCGGAGATCCTGCTGCTCGACGAGCCGACGAACTACCTCGATGCCGAGCATATCGAGTGGCTCAAGAACTACCTGACGAATTACGAGAATGCCTTTATCGTCATTTCTCATGATGTGCCGTTCCTCAATGCCGTGACGAATGTCATCTGGCATGTTGACAACTACAAGCTCACGCGCTACACGGGAAGCTACGAGAAGTTCGAGGAGATGGCTGCGCTCAAGCGTCGCCAGGAAGAGGCGGCCTATGAGCGCCAGCAGGCGGAGATCAAGCGCGAGCAGGACTTCATCCAGCGCAACAAGGCGCGCGTCGCGACGCGCGGCATGGCCAACAGCCGTCAGAAAAAGCTTGACAAGATGGAAGTCCTGACGAAGCGCCAGGAGAAGCCAAAACCGCACTTCCACTTCCAGTCGGACCGCACGCCGTCGCGCTTCGTCATCGAGGCGCAGCGCCTCGTGCTCGGCTATGACACGCCACTGACAAAGCCTGTCGACATCAAGGTCGAGCGCAACAAGAAGATCGCGATCCGCGGCACGAACGGCCTCGGCAAGTCGACGCTCTTAAAGACGCTGCTCGGCCTCATCAAGCCGGTTTCAGGTGATATCGAGCATGGCGAATTCGTCTCGGTCGGCTACTTCGAACAGGAGGAGGCCAAGGGCAATATGAACACGGCCCTCGAAGAGCTCTGGCAGGAGTACCCCGGCATGACGAACTTCGAGGTGCGTGCGGCGCTGGCTTCGTGCGGCCTGACGAATGAGCACATCACGACGAAGATGACGGCGCTCTCAGGCGGCGAGGCGGCTAAGGTCCGCCTGGCCAAGATTATGCAGAAGCCGGTCAATCTGCTCGTGCTCGACGAGCCGACGAACCACCTCGACGTCGAGGCCAAGAAAGAGCTCAAGCGCGCACTGCAGGAGTACAAGGGCACGCTGCTGCTCGTCTCGCATGAGCCCGACTTCTACGAAGACCTCGTCGACACCGTCTGGAACATCGAGAGCTGGTCGACGAAAATCGTCTGACCTGATTTCATAGCAGAATAAAAAGACTCCGCTCTTTCCGTCATGCATCATGAATGACGGAAGGAGCGGAGTTTTTTGCTGCCCGCATCTCAGCCTGTTCGACTGTCAGGGCATCTGCGCAAGGCATGACTCGGATGCTTTATCGGTTTCGCTGGTCTTGCGGCTCTTGGCGACGAGGTAGGCCTGGTCCTCCCAGATGAGGACGGGGGCGGGTTCAAAGCCGTTGAAGCGCGTGGCGGAGACTGTCGTGTAGGCGCCGATGTCACTGACGAGCACCTTGGCGCCGATCGGGAGCTTCGGTGCGGGGAAATCGCGGTAGAGCACATCGATGCCGTCGCAGCTCGGCCCCGCGAATGTCGAGGGGACTTTCCTGCCTGTGCCGAAGCAGTGCAGCGGATATTCCCAGTGGTCGAACAGGATGCCCGAGAAGACACCGTAGATGCCTTCGTCGAGGATGTACCATGGGATATCGCCGCGCTGCTTCGTGCCGATGACGGAGGTCACAAGATTCATGGCTGTGCCGCAGAGGAAGCGGCCCGGCTCCGTCCAGACGGCCGTGTGCGGGAACAGGCGGTCGAGCTGTCGGTTGATGGCCTCGAGCATGGCGGCGAGGTCGACGTGCAGCCCTTCAGCCGACGGGATCGGGAAGCCGCCGCCGATATCGAGATCGGTCAGGTGCATGCCGGAGGCTTCGGCCTCAAGGAAAAGGTGATGAACGAGCAGCAGCGCTTCTTCGTACGCTGCGGTGGACAGGGACTGGCTGCCGACGTGGAAGCAGATGCCCTTGGCGTGGAGTCCGGACTGTTCGGCCTTGCGCAAGAGAGGCAGGGCCTTATCGAGCGGTGCGCCGAACTTCGTATTGAGGTCGACGAGCGCCTTGCTGTTGTGGACCTGCACGCGCACGAGGACATCGGCGCCGGGCGCCGCGGCAGCGAGTTTGGGAATCTCGCTGGCATCGTCGAACGTAAAGCGGCGGACGCCGAGACGGGAGGCCGCCGAAAAACCGCGTGTATCGTGGACCGGATTGGCGTAGATCATGCGTGAGCCGTCGACACCTATTGCGTGGAGCATCTCCATCTCGCCGGCTGAGGCGACATCGAAGTGCGAGCCAAGCGCAAAGAGGCGCTCGAGCACGCGCGGATGAGGGTTCGCCTTGATGGCATAGTAGATGCCGGCGCGTGGCAGGTGCTTGCGCAGGAACGCGTAGTTCTCGGCAACCCGGTCGACGGACAGCACGAGGAATGGCGTCGGCTGTCTCTTGGCCATTTCATTCATTTCGTTTTCGTTGAGGATAAAGCTTCTCATAACACAACCCTTCCTGTATTGTATCGCTTGATTACCGTTCCCTGAACGAAACGGAGCAAGAGACATGGCGATGCCAGTCCTCTTGCTCCGTTGCAGTTCAGGTCACGCTTAGTATAAGGCTTTTGCTGTCTCTTTTCAATAGGCGTGTATAAAAAAATAAAATATCTTTTTAAGTATACAAAAGACCTGCTCTGCGGATGCGCTGCAGAACAGGTCTTTGTGTGGATTATATGATGTTTAGGAGTTTAGGACAAGGGATTATTTGCCGAAGTAACGGTCGAAGAGGCCCTTGAAACCGCGGCCATGGCGAGCCTCGTCTTTTGCCATCTCGTGAACCGTGTCATGGACAGCGTCAAGGCCGAGCTGCTTTGCGAGCGTTGCGAGCTCTTTCTTGCCAGCGCAAGCGCCGTGCTCTGCATCGATGCGCATCGTGAGGTTCTTCTCCGTGCTGTTCGTCAGGACCTCGCCGAGGAGCTCAGCGAACTTAGCAGCATGCTCTGCTTCTTCGAATGCATAGCGCTTGTAAGCCTCTGCGATTTCCGGATAGCCTTCACGATCAGCCTGGCGGCTCATAGCGAGGTACATGCCGACTTCGGAGCACTCGCCCGTGAAGTTCTGGCGAAGGCCTTCGAGGATGCGCGGATCAACGTCCTTAGCAACACCGACGCGATGCTCATCTGCGAACGTCATCTCACCGCTCTGCTCAACGAACTTGGATGCCGGAGCATGGCAGATCGGGCACTCAGCCGGAGCTGCTTCGCCTTCGTAAACATAACCGCAAACCGTGCAAACAAACTTTTTCATAATGATAGCCTCCTAAAATATATCTTGATTTTCATACACATCGTAGGTGGGTACCGGCTGTCGGCTCTCGGCCGCTCACCGGTGTTGCTCACTTGCTATGCTTTGATTATACGGCATATGACAGCAAATAGGAATATCTATATGGAGCGATTGAAGAAGATTATCTCTCGAATGCTAATTTTATCTACTTGTATCGCCGTATATCACATTTTATTAAATAAATTAGTTACGGATAATAATTATTGAATATGGGACTGCCTGCTGATTTACCGAATGAATTCCGTGTGATATAATGAGGATACGTTTTGACTACAGACTATGAGACTATACCATATAGGAGCGATAAGAAACAAAAATGTTTACCTGTACAACGAATTCTCCCGAGGAGACTGCCCATTTGGCCGAGATGGTTGGACAAAAGATACGGGAGGGAACTGTGCTCTGCCTGGAGGGAGACCTCGGAGTCGGCAAGACTTTGTTCGTCCAGAGCCTTGCGCATACGCTCGGCGTCGAAGGCGAGGTGACGAGCCCGACGTTCAACCTCATGAACGTATACGAAGGCATCTGCCCGATCTACCACTTCGACCTCTACCGCCTCGAGACGGAGGAGGAGCTCGAGGACATCGGCTTCTATGAATACACGGAGGACCCAGAGGGCATCGTCGTCATCGAATGGTCGGACAAGTTTCCGCAGTGCATGCCGGAGGATCATGTCGAGGTCCGCATCGAGAAGTCGGACGATGCGGATGGACGCCGCATCACCTTCGCGAGTATCGGAGAGCGCTATCAGGAATTCATAAAGGAGTTGGAGTCATTTGTCTATCTTAGCCATTGATACGGCAACGCAAGTCTCGAGTGTCGCCGTGGCTTCTGCCGATAAGCTCGCAGCGGAGCTGACGATGCAGGCCAAGCTCACGCACTCGGAGACGCTGATGCCCCATATAAAGGAAGTCCTGCGCATGGCAAACGTCAGGAAAGAGAATCTTGAGGGCATTGCCGTCAGCATAGGCCCGGGCTCCTTTACGGGGCTGCGCATCGGACTGGCGGCTGCGAAGGCTATGGCGTATGCCTTGAATCTTCCCATCGTCGGCGTCTCGACGCTCAAGGCGCTCGCCTTCCACTATCCCGTTCCGGGCATCCGCATCGTGAGCCTCTTGGATGCACAGAAGGGCAATGCCTACCGCGAGAGCTATGAGTGGGAACATGGAGAACTGCGCATCGTCAATCCTGTGGAGGTCCTGCCCATCGCGGAGATCCTCGCAGAGTGCACAGAGTCGGGGCGCGAAGTCGTCGTGCTCGGCGACATCGCTGCGCGCCGCATCCGCGGCAAGGTCGACCTGCCATCGAATGTCTCGGTCGCGCCGGCACATCTCGTCATGCCGCGGGCGGCCTGTGTCGCCATGCTCGGCCTGCAGGAGTTCGCTGCGGGCCATGCGGACAATGTCATGAACATGGAGCCCGTCTACATCCGCCGTAGCGAGGCGGAGGTCCTCTGGGAGAAGCGCCATCCGGAGGGTGCGAAATGAATCTGACTTTCCGCGAGATGAAGCCGGAGGATGCCGACGCTGTCGAGGCCGTGGAGAAGGCGTGCTTTGCCATCCCGTGGTCGCGCGAGTCGTTCTGGAAGGAAGCCGCCAACGAGAACACGTGCTACCTGCTCGCGCTCGATGGGGAGAAGGTCATCGGCTACGCCGGCTGCTGGATCTCCTTTGAGGAGGCGCAGATCACGAATGTCGCGATTGTGCCGGAGTGCCGCGGCCATAAAGTTGGCACGCGTCTCATGGCGGAACTCATTGCGCTCGTAAAGGCGCGCGGCGTGACGGCGATGACGCTCGAGGTGCGCCCGTCGAATGCACCGGCGCGCGCCCTCTACGCGCATTACGGCTTCCGCGAGGCCGGTGTCCGCAAGAAATACTACCATGACAATGGCGAAGATGCCATCATCATGTGGAATACGAAATTGTGATCGCTGTTCTGGCTGAGTGCAGCGATGAGGAGAGATTATTTTGGAAAAGGAAATCCTGACTCTGGGCATTGAGTCGAGCTGTGATGAGACGTCGGCTGCCGTGCTGCGTGGCGGCCGCACGGTCCTGTCGAACGTCATCTCGACGCAGATTCCCATTCACCAGAAGTTTGGCGGTGTCGTGCCGGAGATCGCTTCGCGCAAGCACATCGTCAACATCATGCCCGTCATCGATGAGGCCGTCCGCCAGGCCGGTGTGACGCTCACGGACATCGACCAGGTCGCCGTGACGTACGGACCGGGACTCGTCGGCGCACTGCTCGTCGGCGTCTCGGCGGCCAAGGCCCTGGCCTTTGCGCTCGACAAGCCGCTCATCGGTGTCAACCATCTCGAAGGCCATATCTTCGCGAACTTCCTCGCGGACCCGACGCTCGAGCCGCCCTTCATGGCACTCGTCGTCTCGGGCGGCCACACGGCGCTCGTCGATGTGCGCGGCTATGACACTTTCCACATGATGGGACAGACGCGCGATGATGCGGCGGGCGAGGCCTTTGACAAGATCGCGCGCGTCATGGGCCTGCCGTACCCGGGCGGCCCGCGCATTGATGCGCTGGCCAAGGAGGGCGACCCTCTCGCCATCGACTTCCCGCGCGCACTCGAGGAGAAGGGCAACTATGAGTTCAGCTTCAGCGGCCTCAAGTCGGCTGTTCTCAATTACATCAACAGCGAGAAGATGAAGGGGCATGAGCTGCGCAAGGCCGACATCGCGGCCTCGTTCCAGCACTCCGTCGTCGAGGTGCTCGTCGAGAAGGCCTTCGATGCCGTGCAGCGCGCAGGGCGCGATACGCTCGTGCTGGCCGGCGGCGTCGCGGCCAACAGCGGCCTCGAGGCGCGCCTGCGCGAGCGCGCCGCTGAGACTGGCGTGCGCTTCTTCTATCCAAGCCGCATCCTCTGCACGGACAATGCGGCGATGATCGCCTGCCGCGGCTACTATCAGGCGAAGCACGGCGACTTCAGCGACCTTTACCTCAACGCTGTGCCGGGACTCGGCTTGGAGGAAAGAGAATAAGAGAGCGATCTGGACCGTTGCCTATGAGCAGCGGTCTTTTTTGTTCATCAAATGTATTCATGAATTTCTGCATTACAAAGTATGCGTTTTCTGTTATACTGTATAGCAGAAATTGTAAAAGAGAGGTGCGGATATATGGATGACATTACACGGCTCTGCCGGGCGCAGACACGGCTCACGATGCTGCAAATCAGCCTGCTGGCCCGCATGGCGATCGTCTTTCCCTTCCTCGCGGACCTTGCACACGGCGAGCTCAAGGTCTACGTGAAGGCGAAGGACCCCGAGTACTTCCTGGTCATAGCACAGCAGCGGCCGCATACGGTCTACCTGCCGGGCAAGGAAAGTGCGGTCGGGAAGCTGGTGCGCTGCATCGAGGAGCCGCTCATCAAAGAGACGTTCCAGACGGGCAAGCCGGCGCGCGGCAAGCGCGAGCTGAATTACGGCTCGATGGTCGACATGTTCACATTCGGCATCCACGACGGCGACAAGGTCATCGGCGTACTGAATTTCGAGGTCGACCTCGACAAGCTTTCAATCGAGGGCTATTCGCACCTGCTCGATGCGGCGGTAGCCGTGCTCTACCATGCGCGCCACATCCTCAATCCAGAGCAGTTCCGCCCCATCACGGCGAGCGACGGCATCATCATCACGGATGCGCACAGCCGCATCGTCTTCGCGGATGCGGCGGCGCAGCGCATCTACCGCGTGCTCGGTGTCGGCAGCCTGCGCGGCGGTCATCTCTTTGACCGCCAGATGACGCAGCATGTCACGCGCGAGACGGTGGAGACGGAGCGTCCGTGGCAGAAGGAGATTACGGCAGGCGGGCTCATCCTCATCAGGCGCGAGATCGTCATCCGCGAGGGCGGCAATCTCTGCATGCGCATCGTCATCATCTCGGATGTCACGGAGACGCGCGCCAAGGATAAGGAAATCCGCATCAAGTCGGCTGTCATCCAGGAGATCCATCACCGCGTCAAGAACAACCTGCAGGCCATCGCGAGCCTGCTGCGCATCCAGGCGCGACGGGCCAAGACGGCCGAGGTAAAGGCAGCGCTGAAGGAGAGCGTCAACCGCATCCTCTCCATCTCCGTTGTCCATGAGTACCTCTCGCAGCAGGGCAGCGAGGACATCGATGTCCAGGAGGTCATGGGCCACATCTTCGACCTGGCTGCGCGCAACATGACAGACCGGGAGTTCACGATACGGACGGAGTTCCGGGGCCCACGCCTCATCCTGCCGTCGAAGTGCGCGAGCTCTGTGGCGCTCGTGCTCAACGAGCTCGTGCTCAATGCGATGGAGCACGCTTTCACGGGCCGCAAATCGGGCCTCATCGGCCTGGCCGTGCAGGAGGATGAAGACCACTGGCATCTCGATTTCTACGACGACGGCGTAGGGCTGCCGGATGGCTTTGAAGACTTGCCACGCAAGTCGCTGGGGCTGACGATCGTCCAAACGCTCGTCGAGGGCGACCTCGGCGGCACGTTCTCCATCGAGAACGACGAGCGGGGTCCTGGGCACGGCGCGCATGCGCGCCTGCGCATCCCGAAGGTGCAGCCGAATCCGACAGACGAGGGACAAGGCTGACGTGTCAGGCGCTATCGTTTTTGTTTTGTTGTTTTTGGAAAGATTGCAAGGGAAGGCTGGAATACTTATGGCACATGAGACGTTACGGATTGTCATTGCAGATAATGAATCCATCATCCGCATGGATTTGCGTGAAATGCTCGAAGAAGCCGGTCATGAGATCGTCGGCGAGGCCATCGATGGGCGCAAGGCGGTGGAACTGACGCGGCAGCATCGCCCGGACCTCGTCATCATGGATATCAAGATGCCGCAGATGGACGGCATCACGGCTGCGCGCAAGATCTCGGAGGAGAAGATGGCGCCTGTCCTGTTGCTCACTGCCTTCAGCCAGCCGGAGATCGTCGAGAAAGCCAAGGATTCCGGCGTCTTGGGCTATCTCGTCAAGCCGGTTCAGGAGAATAATCTCTTCCCGGCCATCGAGATTGCCATGTCGCGCTGGCGGGAGATGCAGGGCCTCGAGCAGGAGCTTGCCGGCCTGCGCGATTCGCTGGCCATGCGCAAGACGCTCGATCGGGCCAAAGGTATCCTCATGGCGGCCCATCATCTCTCTGAGCCGGAGGCCTACCGCCGCATCCAGCAGTACGCGATGATGAAGCGCCTGACCGTCAAGGAAGTCGCCGAGGCCATCGTCAAGGCAGCGGGCGGCAAGGTCTGAAGCTAATTGCATGGCTTTGCATATAACGATAACAAACAATAAAAACGTTTTGGACATCACAAAACCCTTGCTGTATAAGGAATTAGCAGGGGTTTTTGAATTTTGTCCAAAACAAATCAGGACGAAATAAAATGTCTTTTGATTGTTTTTAGGGGAAATAGCCACTATAATAAAGGTAACTTAAGTTAAAGGAATCCAGAGGGCTTCCAAGTGTACATAGGAGGCTGAAACATGAAGACAAGTGCTCGTACCGTCGCAATCATCCGGGATCTCCTGAATGGACTGGATGGAGGCGATACGATGACAGCTGGAATGATTGCAGAGCGACTCGGTGTCAGCAGCAAGACGATATCGAGGGAGCTCCCAAGAGTGGAGATGGTGCTGAAACCGTACGGCCTGGAGCTATTGCGGAAAACAGGGGCAGGCATCCGGATTGCAGGGAATCCTGCTAAGATTGAGGAACTGCGACAGGATGTCATGAACACGGAAACATCCGCCTTTACGCCGCAGCAGCGGCAGGTCATACTGGCCGGACAGCTCCTGCGGGCTGCGGAGCCCATCAAGCTTTTCTCTCTCGCGAGTGAATTGCAGGTGACAGATGGGACGGTCAGCCATGACCTTGACAAACTCGAAGCGTGGTTCCGACAGCGCGGGCTCCTGCTCGTGCGTCGGCCGGGGCTCGGTGCATACGTCAAGGGGAGTGAGCGCGACATACGCCGCGCACTCGTCGAGATCGTCTATGCGAATCTCGATGAAGAGCGTCTCTTGCAGCTGTTCCATGGTGCGATATCTGATGCGCATGAGAGCTGGGGGGCAGCGGAGCGATATCTGCTGAATCTCGTCGATGAACAGATGATACATGATCTGGAGCACCTGGTGCATGAGATGGAGAGCGGCCTGCCGCACCATCTCTCGGATACAGCGTTCATCGGCCTCGTTGTCCACCTGTCGCTGGCGATCCAACGCATGCAGAAACACGAGGATATCCACATCGACGCGGAGACGCTGGCAATCTTGCGCAAGCGCCGTGAGTATCAGCTGGCTGCAGAGCTCGCGCAGCGCATTGCGTCAGAGTTTGCAATCGAGGTGCCGGAGGATGAGATTGGCTACATCGCCATGCATCTGATGGGAGCTCGGAGCCTTTACCGCAAGGATGATCATCAGATCGCTTCGGTCATGGATAATTTTCATCTCGTGCGCCTGGCGCGCTCCATCATGAAGTGCGCAGAGCAGGAGACAGGAAAGAAGCTCCTGGACAATAAGGAATTGTTCCTCGGGCTGGTCAATCATCTTGGACCATCCATCAGCCGCCTGCGCATGCACATGGATATCCGCAATCCTCTCTTGAAGGAGATGCAGTCGACCTATCCTCAGCTCATGGAATTGGCGCGCAAGGCAGTAAAGCCAGTGGAGCAGGAGCTCGGGGAGACATTCCCGGAAGCAGAGATTGCCTACATTGCCATGCATCTCAGCGCTGCTCTGACAGAACGTCATGAGGCTAAGATGCAGCCTGCCCGCGTCATCGTGGCCTGCCAGACTGGCATGGGGACGAGCCGCATGCTGGCTGCTGGGCTGAGGCGGACGTATGAGGAGATCGAGATTGTCGACCTCGTCTCAGCGCTTCAGGTCAACCGGGACTATGCGCGGCGCATGGAAGCGGATTTCGTCATATCGACGGTGCCGATCCCCTGGTCACCGCTGCCGGTCGTGGTCACGACGCCGCTCCTCGATGCGGCCGATAAGGCAAGAATCGAGAAGGAGCTCATGCGTCAAGCAGACCATCGCACACATTATGCGACTGCGGTGAAGGAACGAGAGGTAATCCCTTTTGTTGAGTCGCTGCGCCGCATGGATGCGTACAATCAGGCAATCCAGTCCTTGCTCCGTCACTTCTTCAGCCAGGAGATCACGCTTCCCACGCCGCACATCGAGGATATCTGCCGGGCCGCTGGCCGGGCTGTTTCCGAGGATGTTGCAGCGCAGCAGGGAATCGCAGAAGCGCTGTTGGCGCGAGAGTCCAAGGGAGAGACAATCCTGCGGGGCAATGCGATGGTCTTGCTGCATGCCAGGACGGATTTTGTGCCCGGTCTGCGCTTCGGCATCCTGCATCTGGAGCAGCCGATGCTGTATCCAGAGAAGAATGGCGAGGCCGTGCGCACTGCTGTCGTGATGCTGGCTCCGAAGGAGAGCCGCTGTGAGGCGCTGGAGACAATCGGCACCGTTTCAGCAGCTCTGCTGGAACGCTGGGGGCTGATTGCTCTGCTCAATGAGGGCAACCAAGACGCCATCTACCAGGAACTCGAGCACATCTTCAGAGATTTTTACCAAAAAAAACAACAGGAACTCTTTGGAAATCCGTAAGATAAGATCAGGTTTTATTTATCGTTTATATGCAATGCAAATGGAGGGAAAACTTTATGAGCAACCAGAAAAAAGAAGGCGCTCAGGAAGCCATGCAGAAGTTTGGCCGCTTCCTTTCCGGCATGGTCCTGCCGAATATTGGCGCATTCATCGCATGGGGCCTTTTGACGGCCCTGTTCATTCCGACTGGCTGGTGCCCGAATGAGTATCTGGCTCAGGTCGGTGCTCCGATGAGCAAGTGGCTCATCCCGCTGCTGCTCGGCTATAGCGGCGGTGCCGCTATCTACGGTCATCGCGGCGGCGTGCTCGGCACGATTGCAACGGCCGGTGTCATCGCAGGTTCGGACATCCCGATGTTCCTCGGCGCCATGATCATGGGCCCTCTGGGCGGCTGGGTCATCAAGAAGTTCGATAAGGCCATCGAAGATCACATCCCGACTGGTTTTGAGATGCTCGTCAATAACTTCTCGGCCGGCATCATCGGCGGTATCCTCGCTATCCTGGCCTTTACGGGCATCGGCCCTGTCGTCCTCGCGGCTAATGCCGTCCTGCGCGCTGGCGTTGAAGCCATCGTCGCCATGGGCCTGCTGCCGCTCGCCTCGATCATCATCGAGCCGGCCAAGGTCCTCTTCCTCAACAATGCAATCAACCACGGCGTCCTCTCTCCGCTCGGCATCCAGCAGGCTGAGCAGTACGGCAAGTCCATGTTCTTCCTGCTTGAAGCAAACCCTGGTCCTGGTTTTGGTGTCTTGCTCGCGTACTGGTTCTTCGGCAAGGGCATGGCAAAGGAATCCACACCGGGTGCCATGATTATCCACGTTCTTGGTGGTATCCATGAAATCTACTTCCCGTACATCCTCATGAAGCCGGTCCTCGTTCTCGCTGTCATCGCTGGCGGCATGTCCGGTGTCTTCACGCTGAATCTCCTCGGCGGCGGCCTGATCGCTCCGGCATCGCCGGGCTCCATCCTCGCAGTTCTCGCCATGACGCCGAAAGGCGCATTCCTCGCAAATGTCGCAGATTTCATCGTTGCTACGGCTGTTTCCTGCGCGGTCGCTTCCATCTTCATCAAGGGGTCGCACGATGATGGCAGCGAAGAATCGCTCGAGGCTGCTCGTGAATCCATGACAGAGATGAAGAACCGCGGCAAGGATATGCCGTCCAATGACAATGAAAAGAAAGTCTCGGGTGCAGAACTCAAGCGCATCGTCTATGCTTGCGATGCAGGTATGGGCTCTTCGGCTCTCGGTGCTGCTGGACTGCGCAAGAAACTCAAGAAAGCCGGCTACACGGATATCTCGGTCACGAACTGTGCAATCGGCAACATTCCGAAGGATGCTCAGCTCGTCGTCTCCCATGAGAAGCTCGCGGAGCGCGCTCTTGAGGACAGCCCGCAGGCTGAACACATCTGGGTCAAGGACTTCACACAGAACAATGTTTTCGACATCGTTTCGGCACGTCTCAAAGGAGAGGGCGTAGAGACGAAGGCAGCGCCTGTCCAGGAAGACACGGTCAAGGAAGGCATCTTGACGAAGGCAAATGTCAAAGTCGGCCTCAAGAGCGTTTCGAAAGAAGAGGCCATCAAGGCCGCCGGTGAACTGCTCGTCAAGGGCGGTTATGTTGAGGAGCCGTATATCCAGGGCATGCTGAACCGTGAGAAGGATATCACGACGTATATCGGCAAGGGCATTGCCATCCCGCACGGCGAGAATGCCGTCAAAGAATGCGTCAAGGAATCCGGTATCGTTGTCCTGCAGTATCCGGACGGCGTCCAGTTCGGCGATGATAAGGCATACCTCATCATCGGCATCGCAGGCCGTGGCAACGACCATCTGGCCATCCTTGCAAACCTCGCCACGACCATGGACGAGTACAGTGATGAGCAGCTGCACGAGCTCTACACGACGAAGGATCCGGATGTCCTTTACAAAGTGTTCACGAAAGTGGATTAAGAGATGCAATGATGAGCAGGCTGCTGCTTTGCAACCGCTCCGCAAGTGATTCAAGTGAAAGAAGTATGGGCCCCGGCCATGCAATTGACCGGGGAGTCCATATGACAATAGGAGGAAATATGATCATGAAACAGGCAATCCATTTTGGTGCTGGCAATATCGGCCGCGGCTTTATCGGTGAACTGCTCGTCCAGTCCGGCTATGAAGTGACGTTTGTCGATGTCAACGAAGAGCTGGTCGAGACGATCAACGCGAAGAAAGGCTACAACATCCAGATCGTTGGTGATGAGCCGCAGACGATCCACATCGAGCATGTCAAGGCTATCAATAGCAATACGAACCTCGAGGACTTGCTCACGGCTATTGTCCATGCCGATATCGTCACGACAGCAATCGGCCCGAACATCCTGAAGTTCATTGCGCCGAATATTGCCAAAGGTCTCGAACGCCGTGTCAAGGAAAATACGACGCCGCTCAATATCATTGCCTGCGAAAACATGGTCGGAGGCTCGACTGTGCTCAAGAATTTCGTCTATGAGCATCTTTCGGATGAGGCCAAGCCGCTTGTCGATGCGTATATCGGCTTCCCGGATGCTGCTGTTGACCGCATCGTGCCGCTGCAGCACAATGAGGAACCCCTGCTCGTGCAGGTCGAGCCGTACAGCGAGTGGGATGTCAACCGCACGCAGGCTAAGGGCGAAGTACCGGAGATCAAGGGCCTTACCTGGGTAGACAATCTGCAGGCATATATCGAGCGCAAACTCTTCACCGTCAATACGGGACATGCTTCGATCGCTTATCTTGCCTATCAGAAGGGCATCAAGGATATCTACAGCGCCATGCAGGATTCGGAGATTGTCGCCTTTGTCCGCAAGGTCTGGGGCGAGACGGGCAGCATGCTCATCGAGAAATACGGCTTTGATCCGGCAGCTCATCAGAAATACGTTGAGACGACGGAGAAGCGCTTTGCCAACCCGCATCTCTCCGATGAGGTCACTCGTGTGGCCCGCGGCCCCAAACGCAAGCTCGGGGCTAAGGATCGTCTCGTGAGCCCGGCAACGCAGCTGATTGCCCAGGGCAAGACGCCGGCAGCCCTTGCCAAGGTCATCGCAGCTGCCCTGCACTTTGACTATGAAGGCGACAAGGAAGCCGTGGAAGTACAGGCTTATGTCAAGGAACATGGTTATGAGGAAGCTCTGACGCACTTCACGGGTATCGAGAAGGGCAGCAAGCTTTACGACCTGGTCGATGCAGAGCTCAAGGCTTACGAAAAATGACACTAAAATAGTATTTACATATTGACAAACTATGTTATTTCGCTTATGATGAATACATCGTTTGAAGAGAACTGACCAGAAAAATGGAGGTTCTAAGGCAGGCGCGCCATGCGCCAGCCTTAGGACCTCTTTTCTTTTGTTTTGTATGGATGATTTGTGAGGTGATGGCAGTGGAACATATCTTTGTGCAGGCCAATGGAGTGTATCAGAGCATGCTGCACGGTTACGCAGATATCGTGCGACTGGGCATGAGTATGCTGCGCATCGGTGCCATCGGTTTTGGCGGCGGCAATGCTCTGATTCCCGTCATTGAGAAGGAAGTCGTGGAAAACGGCAAGCTCGTCACAAAGCGCGCGTACGATGAGGATGTCGTCGCGGCCTGCATCACGCCGGGGGCTCTGCCTGTCGAGATTGCGGCAGGCATCGGCCAGAGGCTCGGCGGCCATGCGGGCATGCTCGTAGCATCTTCGATGATGGCTCTGCCGGGAGCCCTCCTCACCATCCTGATCCTTGCGGTGCTGACGGGAGAACAAGGGGCTGCCCTGACGGGGATCCGCTATGCTTCGATCGGCCTCGGTGCGTTCATCATCAGCCTGTTGACAGCTTATGTGCTTAAGACGCTCAAAGCGATGCGGCAGGCCGGTACGCGCGTGTTCCGCACGATGTGCCTGGCGATGGTGGCGGTATTCCTGCTCTCTTCGGAGGCAAACCTCTACGCACTGCTCGGCATTCCGGCTAAGCCTGTGTTCAATCTGTCCATCCTGTCCATCCTCGGGCTTTCGTTCTTCCTGATTGTCTACCTAGGCAGCGGCATCTCGCGGGCAAAAGCCATTGTGGCCGGCCTGCTCACAGCCTCGTTCCTGCTGAGCGGCAGTCATCCTTTGGCACCGGCTCTGACAGGCGTCCACGATGCCACCATCCTGCTCATGGGATGGCTCGGTTTCAGGGGGCTTGTCAAGAGCTTCCGCATGGGCGGAGAATCCGTCGATGGCGTAAAGCTTCTCAAGGACACGCTGTGCGATGCATTCGTCTGGCTGGCTTTCGCCTTGGCGCTTAGCCTGCCGGCCATCGCGATGGTGCAGGGTAGTCCGGCGTACATCGGGGAGGGGTTCCTCTCGTCGCTGCTCTCATTTGGCGGTGGCGATGCTTACCTGACGATTGCCGACGGCCTCTTTGTGCAGGGCGGCACGGTTGCTGGTGCTGATTTCTATGGCCAGCTCGTCCCTGTGGCCAATGCCCTGCCAGGGTCAATTCTCTGCAAGATCCTCACGGGAATCGGCTATCTTTCTGGCCTTCGCATGGGCGGCATGAGCGCAGGCCTCGCTCTCTCGCTGGCAGGCTTTGCCGTCAGCGTCGCGGCGTCGGGCTTGATCTTCGGCATCATCGCGCGCCTGCTGCGGACCTTTCACGACGTGCCGGTCTTCCGCCAGATCAGCCTCTGGGTGCGTCCCATCATCAGCGGCTTGCTGCTCAATGTTGCACTCTCGATGCTGCGCACGAATCTGGAGATCGGCACGGGGCTGCTGGTGCCGGAAGGGATTGTCCTTACGATGAGCATCCTGCTGGCAGTCTTCTGCCTCTACCTGCTCTTTGTGCGCAGGAAGGCTATGACCGTGCCGATGCTCGTGTCGGCAGCAGCGGGATTTGGACTTTTCCTCATCTGAATGGTGTATGTATCGATTGTTACCATGGAGTGCTTTTAGGAGAGATGATATGAAGAATGTAAAGCTGAAGCGGAGCCGCCTGGAGACAGATGTGCTCATCATCGGCGGCGGCACGGCTGGCTGTTATGCCGCCATCAAGCTCGGCGCAGAGAAGGAGCTGCGCGTGCTCGTCGCTGAAAAAGCGAATATCGAACGCAGCGGCTGCCTGGCCGCGGGTGTCAATGCGCTTAATGCCTACATTTCGAACGGCCACACGCCGGCCGACTACGTCGAGTATGCGCGCAAGGATGCGGAGGGCATTATCCGCGACGATCTCATGATGACAATCGCGGAGTCTGTCAACGAGGTCACGGAAGACCTCGAGCGCCGCGGGCTCGTGATCCTGAAGGATGAAAGCGGGAATTATGTCACGCGCGGGTGGCGCAACGTCAAGATCAACGGCGAGAATATCAAGCCGCTCCTGGCCAAGGGCGTGCGCGAGCAGAGCAATGTCACCGTGCTCAATCACGTCAATATCACAGATCTCAAGGTCACGAACGGCACGGTGCACGGTGCCTGGGGCTTTTCTGTTCGCGATTTGACCGCTTACGACATAGAGGCGAGAGCGGTGCTCATCGCGACGGGCGGAGCTGCAGGACTTTACCGCCCCAATAATTCAGGTTTTTCGCGCCACAAGATGTGGTATCCGCCGTTCAACACGGGGGCAGGCTATGCGATGGGCATCCGTGCTGGCGCAGAGATGACGACGCTCGAGCACCGCTTCATTGCATTGCGTTGCAAGGATACGATTGCGCCGACCGGCACGATCGCACAGGGCGTCGGGGCCAAGCAGGTCAATGCCAGAGGTGAAATCTATGAGACGAAGTACGGTCTCACGACACCGCAGCGCATCTTCGGGACTGTGGAGGAGAACCGCAAGGGTAACGGTCCCTGCTACCTCGATACGCGTCACATCACAGCAGAGCAGCAGGGCGATCTCTATCATGCATACCTCAACATGGCACCGGCGCAGACGCTCAAGTGGATCGAGAGCGGCAAAGGGCCGAAAGAGCAGCCTGTCGAGGTCGAGGGTACAGAACCATATGTGGTCGGCGGCCATACGGCCAGCGGCTTCTGGGTCGATACAAAGCGGGAAACGACCGTTCACGGGCTGTTTGCCGCCGGTGATGTCGCAGGCGGTGCCCCGCAGAAATACGTGACGGGAGCACTCGCTGAAGGTGAGATTGCTGCCGAAGCGCTGGCTGGATACCTCGTCGCTGGCAGGGACAAGGAAGCGCTTGGCGACCGGCGTGAAGATGCGCCTGCCTGGACGGATTACGAAGCATATCTCTCGCATGAGACCGGCAATCTGACGGCAGAGCAGCTGGAAGAAGCCATGCAGAAGGTCATGGACGAGTATGCAGGAGGCATCCATACAGACTACCGTTACAACAAGAGCCGCCTGGAATTGGCAGATGAGAAAATCAAGCATCTTGAATCCCTGCTGCCACAGCTCGCAGCAGATGGCCCGTACGAACTGCTCAAGATCTATGAGCTGCGCGAGAGGCTGACGGTCTGCCGTGCCCTCATTGCGCACCTCCTCGCGCGCCGCGAGACGCGCTGGCATACGTTCGGCGAGAATGCCGACTATCCGGAACAGTCGCCGGAGGGCTGCTGCTACATCAATTCGCGCTGGGAAAACGGATCCTTCCATATATATAGAAGGCCGCTGGTCAAAGGAGGTCATTATGAGCATACGCATCCATGAGGACCGCTGCATCGGCTGCGGCCGCTGCACGGAAGCCTGCCCCGGCAATCTCATTCTCTTGCAGGATGGACCGTCGGGCAGGAAGGCGAAGATCCGCGAGGTCCGCGATTGCTGGGGCTGTACGGCCTGCATGAAGGAATGTCCTGTCAGTGCGATAGGCTACTTCCTCGGTGCTGACCTTGGCGGCAGTGGCAGCACGATGACAATCCACAAAGAAGGTCATTACTATCACTGGCATATCCGCAAGGCTGACCAGCAGGAGGTCACAATTACGATCGATCGCGAGAATGCCAACCAATACTGAGTAAGGAGTCAATACATATGGGAAAATTATCGCATCTCGATGCACTCGAGGCCGAGGCCATCTACATCATTCGAGAGGTTGCGGCCGAATCCGAGAAACCAGTCATGCTCTATTCCATCGGCAAGGACAGCACGGTCATGATGCATCTTGCCCTCAAGGCCTTTTACCCGGAGAAGCCGCCGTTCCCGTTCCTGCACATCAACACGACGTGGAAGTTTCATGAGATGATCGCCTTCCGCGATGCGCAGGCGAAGAAGTACGGACTCGACATGATCGAGTACAAGAATGAAGAAGGGCTGGCAGCCGGTGTCAATCCGTTTGACTACGGCGCCTCGTATACGGACATCATGAAGACGCAGGCCCTGAAGCAGGCTTTGACGAAATACGGCTTTACCGCAGCGTTCGGCGGCGGCCGCCGCGATGAGGAGAAATCGCGTGCCAAGGAACGCATCTTCTCGTTCCGCAATGCGGCCCAGGCCTGGGATCCGAAGAATCAGCGCCCGGAGATGTGGAAACTCTACAATTCCCAGATCAACAAGGGCGAGAGCATCCGCGTCTTCCCGTTGTCCAACTGGACGGAGAAAGATATCTGGCAGTACATCCGCCGCGAGAACCTCGAGATTGTTTCCCTGTATTTTGCCAAGGAGCGCCCGGTCATCGAGCGCGACGGCAATCTCATCATGATTGACGATGACCGCATCGTCAAGAAGCTCAATCTAAGGCCAGAGGATATCGAGCACAAGAAGGTCCGCTTCCGCACGCTCGGCTGCTATCCGCTGACAGGGGCTGTTGAGTCAGAGGCGGATACGTTGGATGCAATCGTGGAGGAGACACTCGGCGCTGTCGAATCGGAGCGCACGAGCCGTGTCATCGATCACGAGGGAGCCGGCAGCATGGAACGCCGGAAACGGGAGGGTTATTTCTGATATGAACGATTTACTCAAATTCATCACCTGCGGAAGCGTCGACGACGGCAAGTCCACGCTCATCGGCCATCTCTTATACGATGCAAAACTCATCTATGCCGATCAGGAAGAAGCGCTGCTGCTCGACTCGAAAGTCGGCAGCCGCGGCGGCGCCATCGACTATTCGCTGCTCCTGGACGGGCTTCTCGCAGAGCGTGAGCAGGGCATCACGATCGATGTCGCCTATCGCTACTTCACGACGGACAACCGCAGCTTCATCTGTGCGGACACGCCGGGCCACGAGGAGTACACGCGCAATATGGCCTGCGGTGCATCGTTTGCAGACCTTGCCGTCATCCTCGTCGACGCGACGCAGGGCGTCCTGACGCAGACGCGCCGCCATGCCCGCATCTGCGCTCTCATGGGTATCCGGTACTTTGTCTTTGCCATCAACAAGATGGATCTCGTCGACTACTCGGAAGCGCGCTTCAAGGAGATCCAGGCGCAGATCGAGGCCCTGCAGCAAGAGCTTCATCTTCACGATGTCAAGCTCATTCCTGTATCGGCGACAGAGGGAGACAACGTCACGAAGAAGTCGTCTGCCATGGCTTGGTATGACGGCCCGACGCTGCTCGATTATCTGGAGCAGGTCGACGTCAGTGCCGTTCACGAAGAGGGCTTCTACATGCCCGTTCAGCGCGTCTGCCGCCCAAATCACGAATTCCGCGGCTTCCAGGGCCAGATCGAGAGCGGCAGCATCGCCGTCGGCGATACTATCACCTCACAGCCGAGCGGCGAGCAGGCCGAAGTCAAGAAGATCCTCGTGGCCGACCATGAAGCCGAGTTGGCGTTCAAGGGGCAGCCGGTCACAATCCAGCTCAACCGCGAGGTCGACGTCTCGCGCGGCTGCGTGCTCGAGAAGGGCAGCCATGTCCGCCAGGCCGCGAACTTCAAGGCTGAGATCCTCTGGATGGATGATGTGCCGCTTTCCATCGGCAAGAACTTCATGGTATTTCTCGGCACCAAGAAAATCCCGGGTATCCTGACGAAGATCGATTACCGCATTGACATCAATACGGGCGAGCATGTCGAGGCAACTGGCCTCAAGAAGAACGAGATCGCGCTCTGCGAGATCGCCGTGACGGAGCCGATCGTGCTCGACACATTCGATCATCACCGCACGCAGGGCGAGCTCATCCTCATCGACCGCATCAGCAATATGACGTCGGCCTGCGGTGTCGTGCGCGAGATTCCTGACGGGACAGAGAAGCGCCACTTTGCGGCAAATCAGCAGATGCGCAGCGCGCTCAACTGGCAGGCACCTCTTGCCGTCGCTTTCGAGCCTGCAAAAGACGGGATCTCGCTTGCGACCGTTGAAGAAGCCGAGTACTACCTCGTGCGCAACGGCCGCCACACTTACCTCTACCATCCGAGTGCGGACGAAGATCCTGCTCCGGTGCTCCGCCACCTGCTGCAGGCGGGCCTCGTCGTCCTGCTTGTGCTCGACAAAGACCAGCCATTGCCGGAAGGCGTCCGGACCTTCAGCGAGCTCTCCGGCAAGGCCGCTGCAGAGAGCACATCCCAGCAGATTGCGGAGACCATCCTGCACCACTCCATGCTCGACTCCATGATGGCACCGAACAACTGGATTATCTAATCGATATTGGCAGATTCGAAACAAAGACCAGAATGACCTGGTCTTTGTTTTTTTGACTTTTTATGGATTTTGATATTGACATTTTGACTTAGAGGGGGTAATATAAAGATTGTAGTTAGCACTCAGGTCTAGTGAGTGCTAACACCATCAACATGTAAATTCATTTTATAGGAGGAAGATACCTATGATTAAGCCATTGGGCGAAAGAGTTGTCATCGAAGTTGCAGAGAGCGATGTAAAGACGGCCAGCGGCATTGTACTGCCGGATACGGCAAAAGAGAAGCCGCAGAAGGGCACAGTCGTTGCAGTTGGCGCTGGCAAGCTGCTCGATAATGGCGAGCGCGCTGCTATGGAAGTCAAGGTCGGCGATGGCGTCATCTTCTCCAAATACTCGGGTTCAGAGGTCAAGGTAGAGGGCAAGGATTACCTGATCGTCCGTGAGAGTGATATCCTCGCTGTCATCTGATCATCCCGTGATTTCAATCAGACTTTTCTCGGAGGTAATATAAATGGCAAAACAGATTCTGTTTGACGAAGAAGCTCGCCGCGCACTTGGCCGCGGTGTTGATGCACTGGCAAATGCCGTAAAGGTAACGCTTGGACCAAAGGGCCGCAATGTCGTCCTCGACAAGAAGTTCGGCGCTCCGACAATCACGAACGATGGTGTCACGATTGCACGCGACATCGAGCTTGAAGATCCGTTCGAGAACATGGGCGCACAGCTCGTCAAGGAAGTTGCGACGAAGACGAACGACATCGCTGGCGATGGCACGACGACGGCAACGCTCCTCGCACAGGCCATGATCCATGAAGGCATGAAGAATGTCGCTGCTGGCGCAAACCCGATGATTATCAAGAAGGGCATTGACGAAGCCGTCAAGACGCTCGTCGACGAGATCAAGGCAAAGTCCAAGAAGGTCGAAGGCCAGGCTGACATCGCGCAGGTTGCTACGATTTCTTCCGCGAACGAAGAGACGGGCAACCTGATTGCTGAGGCCATGGAGAAGGTCGGCAAGGACGGCGTCATTACGGTCGAGGAATCCAAGACGATGCGCACGAACCTCTCCGTCAAGGAAGGCATGCAGTTCGACCGCGGCTACATCTCCCCGTACCTCGTCACGGATACGGACAAGATGGAGGCAGCTCTCGATGATCCGTACATCCTCATTACGGACCGCAAGATCTCGGCTATCAACGATATCCTGCCGATCCTCGAGCAGGTTGTCAAGGCCGGCAAGCAGCTCGCCATCATCGCTGAGGATGTCGACGGCGAAGCCCTGACGACGATTGTCGTCAACAAGCTGCGCGGCACATTCAAAGCTCTGGCTGTCAAGGCTCCGGGCTTCGGTGACCGCCGCAAGGCTATGCTGCAGGATATCGCTACGCTGACGGGCGGCACGGTCATCAGCGAAGAGCTCGGCCGCAAGCTCGACAGCGTCACGCTCGCTGACCTCGGCCAGGCGCACAAGATGGTCTCCACGAAGGACGAGACGACGATCATCGGCGGCAAGGGCGACAAGGACGCCATCGCTGAGCGCGTTGCACAGATCAAGCAGCAGATTTCCCAGACGACGAGCGATTTCGACCGCGAGAAACTGCAGGAGCGCCTCGCAAAGCTCTCCGGTGGTGTCGCTGTCATCGAGATCGGCGCTGCTACGGAAGTCGAGATGAAGGACAAGAAGTACCGCATCGAGGATGCGCTGAACGCTACGCGCGCTGCTGTTGAAGAAGGCATCGTCGCAGGCGGCGGCACGACGTTCCTCGACATCCTGCCGGCACTCGATAAGCTCGAGGTCGAAGGTGACGAGAAGGTCGGTGTCAACATCGTTAAACGCGCTATCGAAGAGCCGGTTCGCCAGATTGCTCAGAACGCAGGCCTCGAAGGCTCTGTAGTCGTCGAGAACGTCAAGAAAGCTGGCACGGGCGTCGGCTTCAATGCCCTCAAGAACGAGTACGTCGACATGCTCAAGGCTGGTATCGTCGATCCGGCCAAGGTTACGCGCTCCGCTCTGCAGAACGCCGCTTCGATTGCTTCCATGGTCCTGACCACGGAGACGCTCGTCGCTGACAAGCCGGAAAAAGAAGCTCCGGCGCCGGCTGCTCCGGGCATGGGCGGCATGCCGGGCATGATGTAATCCCTTCGCGGTTGCATCCCCTGAACTGAATCCAAAATCTCCATCCGGATGATCCGGATGGAGATTTTTGCTTTTGGGAGGCTGCATAGGCCGCCTGGCACGAGCAATTGTTGACAATAAGACAGTTTTAAGCTAGAATAGCATCGTATCAGAATCGCCTTGCGATGTTCTGATGATCGGTTTGATTGTGCAGCAGGGACATTACGGAAAAGAAGCAATTCTTAGCGCTAGTTCCCCGAGATGGACTTGAAAGCTCAGCGGGGAAAACGAGGAGAAGGTTGTCGAAACGTCAGCGGATGCCTTCCGGCCGTCCCAGTCGATACGGCCTGCCGAAAGATGAGGAGCGATTCTCATGACAAAGGCAGTTCGAGGGACCTGTTGCAAGACTACCAGGAGGTATGTATCATGTGTGGTATTGTAGGTTATGTCGGTGATAAGCAGGCTGCGAATTTCCTGCTCGAGGGTCTTTCGAAGCTCGAGTACCGCGGCTATGATTCGGCAGGCATTGCGGTCTATGATGGCAATCGCATTCGCGTCGAGAAGAGTGTCGGCCGCCTTTCGGCGCTGCGCGACAAGATCAAGGACGATATGCCGAAGGGAACCATGGGTATCGGCCATACGCGCTGGGCTACGCACGGCCGTCCGTCGGATCGCAATGCACATCCGCATACGGACTGCACGGGTGACTTTGTCGTCGTGCACAACGGCATCATCGAGAACTATCTGGCACTCAAGGAAGAGCTCATCGAGAAAGGCCATGTCTTCAAGTCAGAGACGGATACGGAAGTCGTCGCACACCTTCTCGAAGAAGTCTACAATGGCGATTTTGTTTCGTCAGTCCGCGAAGTGCTGCGCCGCATCGAGGGCTCGTACTCGCTCGTCTTCATGAGCAAGAGAGAGCCGGACAAGCTCATCTGCACGAAGCAGGACAATCCGCTCGTTATCGGCATCGGTGAGGGCGAGAACTTCATCGCGTCGGATATCCCTGCCATCATCTCGCGCACGCGCCGCACGTACATCCTCAACGATGGCGAGCTGGCCGTCGTCACGAAGGATGCCATCAAGATCACGAACCGCCGCGGCGAGCCCGTGACGAAGAAGGTCTTCGAGGTCAACTGGAATGCCGAGGCTGCCGAGAAGGGCGGCTACGAGCACTTCATGCTCAAGGAGATCAACGAGCAGCCGAAGGCTGTCCGCGACACGATGAGCCAGCGCATCGCGAAAGACGGCAAGTCCATCGTCATGAACGAGCTCAAGTGGGATGCGGATTATCTCAACTCCTTCAATAAGATCTACATCGTCGCCTGCGGCACGGCTTACCATGCTGGCCTCGTCGGCAAGTTCTACATCGAGAAATTGGCCCGCACGATTGTCGAAGTCGACGTCGCATCGGAGTTCCGCTATCGCGAACCGATCGTCGATGAGAACACGCTGTTCATCGCCGTTTCGCAGTCGGGCGAGACGAGCGATACGCTCGCAGCCATGAAGGAGTCGAAGCGCCTCGGTGCCAAGACGCTGGCCCTGACGAATGTCGTCGGCTCTTCGATTGCCCGCGAGGCAGATCAGGTGCTTTACACCTGGGCTGGCCCGGAGATTGCCGTCGCCTCGACGAAAGCCTATACGACGCAGCTCATCCTGTTCTTCATGCTCGCCCTCTACATGGCGCAGATCAAGAAGACGCAGACGCCGGAGCGCATTGAAGAGCTCATCGCGAAGCTCAAGAACATCCCGGCTCAGGTCAGTGAGACGCTTTCGGATGTTGAGCCAATCAAGACGTTTGCCAAGCAGTACGGCTTCAACGAGGATGTGTTCTACATCGGCCGTTCGCTCGACTACGATGTAGCCCTTGAGGGTGCATTGAAACTCAAGGAAGTCTCTTACATCCATGCGGAGGCGTATGCTGCCGGCGAACTCAAGCACGGCACGCTGGCTCTGATTGTCGAGGGTGTACCTGTCATTGCACTCGCGACGCAGAAGAGCGTCTACGAGAAGACCTTGTCGAACATCAAGGAAGTCAAGGCGCGTGACGCCGTCGTCATTGGCATCGCTGCAGAAGGCGATACGGAGCTCGAGAAGTACGTCGACCATGTCATGAAGGTTCCGGAGACGGATGAGCTCCTGATCCCGCTGCTGACGGTCGTACCGTTGCAGCTGCTCGCTTACTACGCCGCTATCACCCGTGGCTGCGATGTCGACAAGCCGCGCAACCTCGCAAAATCGGTTACGGTTGAGTAAGCCATCTGCGTGCGGATATACAAGATTTTACATGAGAAGCCTTTTTGCCTTCGGGCAGGGGGCTTCTTGTTCTATAGCCTGATTGTCGCATGCATGCTGTACAGGCACGAATGGAGGGATCTTCTTGAAAGCATTTATCTACGATATGGACGGTGTCATTGCCGATACCGAACCGGTCCATCTTCGGGCGGAACAGCGCGTACTCCAGAAAATGGGTGTCGAAGGGGTCACGTTGGAATTCCTCATGCGCTATCAGGGCATGACGGACCTCATGATGTTCGAAGACATGAAAAAATTGTTTGGTTTTCATCACAGTGCAGAGCAGGCTGCGAAGGCGAAAGTCTACCTGTTCAATAAAATCATACATGAACAGCATGTCACGCCGATTGCGGGCAGCCTGGAGCTGATCCGTGCGACGAATGAATTGCGCCAGTCGCAGGGGCTCAAGACGGCCATCGCGAGCTCGTCGAGTGATGATTTCATCGCCTTTGTCGTCGACGATCTCGGCATCCGCGACCACTTCGACCTCCTCATGAGCGGCACAAATCTGCCTGAGTCGAAGCCGAATCCTGCCATCTACCTGCAGACGGCCGCCTATCTGCGCGTGGATCCACGGGACTGTGTCGTCGTCGAGGACGCCGCTAACGGTGCGCGGGCGGCCAAGGCAGCCGGCATGACCTGTATCGGCTTCAACAGCCCGCACAGTCCCAACCAGGACCTCTCCATCTGCGACATGCTTGTCGACCGCTTAGAGGAGATTGACCTTTCTGCATTCTGAACCTTCGATTCTCTGTTCGCTTTTGCAGGAATATCCACTTCGCATGTCGAACTATAAATATACGAATAGGCACCATAGTACCTGCAGACAGCAGACAATGGAGGAGGAGTCGCAATGGCAGAAATGGCAACAAAAGCAAGAGCATTCCAGGATTTCCTGGATGCCAAGGAGATCAAGGCATTCGTATCGGAGACAATCGAGAATGATCCGGAGCAGACGACGGTATTCCGCTCGCGTGTAGAGGTGGATGGACAAGAGCTGCCGCTGCTCGTCCTGTTGGACCGCAGTATCTTCTCCATGATCCGCGTGCAGATTTCGCCGAAGTGCAAGACGGAGGAAAATGAGCTGGCTGTGCTCAAACTGGCAAACGATCTCAACCTCAAGTACAAGCCGTTCAAGCTCTACTTCGACGGTGAGGGTTCACTGATCCTCGATATCTGCATGATCACGCCCGACGAGAAGGCCGAGGAGATCGGTGACATGGTCTACGGCATGTTCAACGTCATGATCACATTCCTCAACGAGAATTACCGCACGATGATGAAGACCATCTGGTAAATGCAGGAGCAGACTTGGTAGAAGTCAGTGGAAGAAGGCTGTTTGATAGGCAGCCTTCTTTTTTATCTTTTTTGCAAAAAGCTATTGACAAGTCATCTTGTATACTGTATCATAATACAAGTCGCTGAGAGATACGGCACCGGCAAGCGCCCAGAAGCCTTGATTGGCAAGGGATTGCAGGAGCCGAAAGAACTTGAAAAAGAAAGAAAAAACTTCTTGACAAGCTCCGCTCGATGCGATAAGATATAAAAGTCGCTTGAAGCAAAGCGCTTCGAAAGACAAAGTTGTTCTTTGAAAACTAAACAATGCAACATGAATCATTTGTGATTCAAGCCAGATGTTTTTAAAACATCGATTG
>OCTW013392607.1_pt1 | contig 72123 bp, 53 predicted proteins | sample 1539671 | NCBI WGS metagenome assembly OCTW01 (sample SAMN02144230, study PRJEB22623) | gut metagenome | biome: sheep rumen | host: Ovis aries | place: New Zealand | reverse complement strand
CCAGTAGGGCAAAAAACAGGTGGCTCCGTCAGGCCGGACTAGAGGCTCTCACTTCTCCGGACTGGCGGCTCCGCCGCTCCGGAATAATCAAATTTCCTATAAAAAAACAAATCACTATAATTAAAATCACCAAATCTTTTGAATTATCCATAGTTTCCCTCCATCTTGTTTTGAAGTAAAAAGGTTTCAAAAAAAATTCTATCTTTTAAAATACATTCTTTTTCTTATTTTCAGCAAATTTTTTGTCATTTTTGTCAAGCCGTATTTGCTAATTTCTAGCCAACGGCTGTTCATTCGGCTTTGTTGTCGGGAATTCCGACCTTTCCCATATCCCCCGACAGGGGCCCGCAGGGGGCTTGCGTTCCATAGGATAAGGCTATGGATATACCGAAATTTTTGGAAATTATCGCAGTTTTTGCGGTAATTATTGGTAAATACGTTTACTTTTTACACGAAATTATATATATTATCGTTATCAAAGTAAATATATACCGGGATATTCCTATGAAGGACTGCGTATTCAAAGCAATCAAAAGACATGGAAACCTTCTGACTACCGATATGGCTATACGCAGCGGCGTTTCCAAAACAATGCTTGCGAGGTATGTAGATAAGGGAGAATTGGTCCATGTTCGCCATGGACTTTACGCTCTACCCGATTCAATAATCGACAGCATGTACGCGATTCATCTTCAGAATCCAAGTATTATCTTCTCGCACGAAAGTGCACTATTTTTGAATGGCTTTGCCGAAAGGACCCCCTTCAAACATTCAATAACCATCCGTTCTGACAAGGTCGTTCCCCAGTCCATCAAAGAACAATGCTCTATTTTTTATGTAAAGCCAGAATTCTTGAAAATAGGTTTAAGCCAACGCAAAACAACTTTTGGCAACCTGGTCCCATGTTACGATGCCGAACGGACTCTTTGTGATATTTTGAGAAGCCGTCGACGGATCGACGACGAAACAGCTATTGCCGCTATTAAGAATTACGCAAAAATGGCGCAAAAGAACTTGTTCAACCTCTACGATTATGCAACAAGGCTTTCCGTCATTTCAACGGTTCAACAATACATGGAGGTGCTTGTTTGAAACAAAGAACACCCAACGCAACACGCTTAAAAGCTCGGATTAACGCCTATGCAAAATACAATGCCATACCAGCACAGGTCGTTTTGCAGAATTTCATGTTTGAGCGGTTCGTCGAAAGAATAGCCCGTTCTAGATTTGCGTCGAATTTCATTCTAAAGGGCGGATTACTACTATCCTCTATGCTAGGGCTCGACAAGCGCTCTACAATGGATATGGATACAACTGTTGTCGATTTCCCGCTAACAGAAGATAAAATCAACGAAGCCATACAGGATATTATAAGCGAGCCATTAGGGGACAATGTCACATTTGAAATTATTTCATCGACCTCAATTAGAAAGGACGATGCCTATGGCGGTTTTTGCCTCAAACTAAATGCTGTATACGAATCTGTGATTACGCCTATTTTCATTGACATAACTACAGGCGATTCCATTGTTCCAGGCCCCGTTAAGTTTGGATATCGTAAAATCTTCGATGACGAACTTTTTCTTGTATATTCATACCCCATAGAAACAATTCTAGCAGAAAAACTTGAAACAATTGTAACAAGAGGAATATTCAATAAACGCCCCCGTGACTACTACGATGTCTATATGCTCATAAAGTCAGTCCAGTTCGACATCCCTACTTTGAGTCGAGCATTACTTTCGACAGCGGAGCACCGCAAGACCGCAGACGTGGTGACGCAGGAATACGCACAGCGGATGGACATTATCGAACATAGCGACGACATACGCCGCCAATGGGAAAAATACAGCAAGACCTTCAGTTATGCGAAAGGTATCCCGTTTGAAACAGTTGTTGGATCAGTACGAAATCTGCTTGAAAAGGTTCTTGCCTAGCCTTCTCAACAGAAAATCCCTCGGCTAAGCCGAGGGACAAACTTTATCGGAGATCCCCGCCTTCGCGGGGATGACATTTTGTCAATTACGTGTGAGCGAAAAACGACCGGTATTAACCGGTCGTGTTCGCGGGAGTGAGCGCCAGCCCTACACTTGTATGCTAGAGTCTAGCGCGAACGGTCAGGTATGTGCGTCGACCCATTCGGCGTTCTTCTTGCAAGCCTCAACAGACTTCGCGAAGGCAGCCTTTTCTTCGTCGCTCATCTTGACTTCGAGAATCTTCTCGACACCGTTTGCACCGACGACAACCGGCACGCCGCAGTAGAGGCCCTTCACGCCGTATTCGCCGTTCAGCTTGGCTGCGCAAGAGAACACGCTCTTCTTGTCGAGCAGGTAGGCTTCGGCCATGTGGATGGCGGAAGTAGCCGGGCTATAGAAGGCAGAGCCGCGACCCAGGAGGTTCACGATTTCGCCACCGGCACCGGCGGTACGCTTGGCGAGTTCGGCAAACTTTTCCTTGCTCATGAGCTGAGAAACCGGGATACCGCCAACAGACACGCATTCCATGATGGAAACCATGGTGTCGCCGTGGCCACCCATCACGAGGGCCTTCACGTCTTCGACAGACACGCCCAGTTCGTCGGCCACAAAGCAAGCGAGACGGGCAGAGTCAAGCACGCCAGCCATACCGATAACCTTGTTGGCCGGGAGGCCGGACTGCTTCTGCATGTTGTAAACCATGGCGTCCAGCGGGTTGGTGATCACGATGACGAATGCATCCGGAGCGTTTTCCTTGATGGCTTCGGCAACGGTCTTGATAACGCCGCAGTTCTTGTCCAGGAGGTCGTCACGGCTCATGCCCGGCATACGCGGGAAACCGGCGGTCACGATCACAACGTCTGCGCCCTTGATGGCGGAGTAATCGGTAGAGCCCTGAAGATCCACAGAAGAGTTGATGACAGAGCGGCCTTCCATGATATCGAGAGCCTTGCCCTTCGGCATGCCCTGAGTCTGCGGAATATCGATAAGGACCACGTCGCCAAGATTCTTCTGGGCGAGCACGAGAGCCATTGTACCACCGATCTGACCAGCACCAACGAGTGCAATCTTCTTTCTAGCCATGATTTAACCTTCCTTTTAAGGTAATTAGATTTTTACGCATCAAATATAGCATTTTTTCGTGTTTCAGACAATGAAAAAACGCCCCAAAAAGCCGAAAAACGGAAAAAATAAGCATGGTTCGTCTTAAAACAAGTCCAGCGTGCTGTCGAGGTAGATTTCTTCGCGGACCTTGAGCTGGAATTCGGGTTTGGTCATGTAATAGAGCAGAAATTCCAGGATGACGGCGCTGCCGAGGCTGCGGCCTTCGATTTTAAAGTGGCGGAATCCTTGCGGGGCGTATACGTTTTGAATATCGTCGATTCCGATAAAGCCGGGATTTTTCATGGCGTCAGAGAAGCGGTAGCCACGCCCTGCGTTCGGCGAGGCACAAACGTGGTCTTCTTGAGTTTCGCCGAGGTTTTTCTGGCTCACGTTCTCGTAGCACTTTTTGCGATCTTGGCAGCCGAACCAGCAGCATTCATTGCACAGGAACTCGACTTTATGCTTTTGCGCAGCCGATAGTGCGTTGAGTTTGGCGAATTGCTTGTTGAGCCTGAAATCCGGCACCACGTAACTAAATTCGTCGCGGTTCAGTTCTGCTTCGAAGCGGCTAAATTCCATCAGCACCTTCGTGGTCGAAGAAACGAAATAGAATCCCGGATACTTCGCCTTGATGTAATCGAGCAACAAATCCGAATGAACAATAACGCCGCTCGGAGCCGCTCCATTTTTTTCGAACAGGGCGCACAAATCATTACATTTCTTGTCAGAAAGATGCTCTTCCCGGAGAAGCGAATTGCTGAAGGTCAAGCGCGCCGAGATGCCATATTCCTTGGTGAGCGCAGCAACGGACTCGGGGTCTGCATCGCCAAATCCGACGCGGCCTCCACCCCACAGGCAATCGCTGGGCGCACCGTAAATAGAACCGATTTCGCACCACTCGTAAAAGTATTCCCGATGCTCGCGGAACAGAGGCAAAAACGCCTTGTATAGGTCGTAAAATTCGAACAGGCCGGGAAGGTGGTAGAAAACGCTCATCACGTCAAATATACCTATTTCTATTTCGCCCACCTACCCTATTTTAACTATATTACAATCATCTCCGAACTCCGAAATTCGAATTCTGAATTATCCTATGCGCACTTTAGTTCTTTCTGATATTCACGGTTCTGCGTTCGCCTGCAAGATGGCGCTTTCTTACCTCGACAAGCTCAAATGCGACCGCATTTTCCTTTTGGGCGACCTACTTTATCACGGGCCCCGAAACCCGCTGCCCGGCGGACACGACCCGCAAGGCGTTGTCGAGCTCTTGAGCCCGCTTAAGGACAAGATTACCGCCGTCCGCGGCAACTGTGACGCCGAAGTGGACCAGATGGTGCTGGGATTCCCCTGCCTTGCCGACTTTGCCGAAATCGAAGAAAACGGACTGCGTCTGTTTTTGAGCCACGGTCACCTTTACGACCCATACCTATTCAGCCACTACAAGGCCGACGTCTATTTTTCGGGACACACGCACATTTTTACCGCCGAAAAGAACGCCGATGGCGTCTACTGCCTGAACCCAGGCTCCACGAGCCTGCCCAAGGGCGGAAACCCGCCGACCTTCGGACTTTACGAGAGCGCCGCCCCCGGCCGTGCGGCCCGTTTCAGCGTGCATCACCTGGAAACCGGTGCGGAACTGACCGCTATTGAGATTGTGCGAGAGTAAATAGAATTATCACTTGCATTACCCCCAACGAAAGACTATATTTAATACCAAATTCAGTCTTGTGCGAGGTTTTATGTCAGCCTATAAAAACATCAAGCCAATTTCCTACATTAAGGCAAACGCTGCAAAAGTTCTAGACCATGTAAACGACACTCGTGCTCCCTACATTGTCACACAAAACGGCGAGGCTCGCGGCGTAATCCTCGATACCGAGACATTCCAAATGATGCAGGACGGCTTAAAGTTGTTTAAGCTTTTCGCTCAAAGCGAAGCCGAATTTTCAAAAGGAAAAACAATCCATCAAAAGGACCTCTTTGATTCCTTGGAGAAAGAACTGAATGCCCTCTAAGAGAATCACTGTAGAATGGTCCGAATCGGCATCTCTCGACCTGAAGTCCATCATCATGCATATCGCAGCGAGCAGCCCTAAAAACGCCAAGGATGTTCTTGCAAGAATAAAGAAGGAATGTCAGATACTTGAAAAGTTTCCTGATTTGGGCAGACTTCCTGTGGAATTAGAATACTTGCAAATCAACGGTTTCCGAGAACTCGTAGTAAGCCCCTGGAGAATCTTTTACCGCAAAGAAGAAAACCGCGTCAAAGTCTTGGCCGTTGTTGATTCCAGACGCGATCTAGACGACGCCCTCTGGACACGCATGATGTTTCCGATTATATAATACTCACGGCAAATTAATAAAGTCACTCACGGCGGGACTCACAAAGCACTTCGTGCTTTGTAGCCTCTGCTTCGATTTAGCTTCTCACGGCGGGAGGCTGCTTCGCTTTGCGAAGCAGTTCCGGCTTCGGCTCGGATATGCAAGTATAATTCACGGCGGGACTCACAAAGCACTTCGTGCTTTGTAGCCTCTGCTTCGGCTCAGCATTGCCCGAGCGAGCTCGGTCACTGCGTTCGCCTTACGCAGAGGTCGAACCCTTCGGGTTCGCCCCCTCCTTAAAAATAAATAGTCTGGACACCAATGGTGTCCAGACTATTTATACTCACGGCGGGAGTCGAACCCACGACCCGCTGCTTAGAAGGCAGCTGCTCTATCCAACTGAGCTACGCGAGCAAAGCGGGCTCTAATATAGAAAAATTATCCTATTCTGTAAAACCCTAAAAGAACTGGTCGATAAATTCCGAATCGTACCCCGGCGTATCGCCAAAGGGCTTATCCGGACTGCGGCGATTTCCCTTATCGGCAAGGCAGTCCTGGGCAAAGGCTTCCATGTGTCCGGCCTTGCTCATACGGGAGGGGCCAAAGGTACCGTCTTCGTTTTTCATGTGGATGGCAAAGTCCAACCTGTGGAAACACAACGAATCCGAATATACGTAGTACATATCGTCAAAGGCTTTACTGAGGGCGTCGCACTGCTCCTCGTCGTCTTTCGTAGATACGAAATGCTCCACAAAGAGCACGCTGTCTTGGTCAAGATAGTGCACTATGTTGAACGTCCCCTGACCGTCCGCGTAGCCGTATTCCCAGAACTTGGCATCTACATCAAACTTGCAGTCAGGAGCCTTGGAAGAAGACGAGGACAGGTCCTCCGCCGACGAAGAAGAATCATCGCCACAGGCAGACAGCCCCACAGCCAGGCCCGCGGTCAGGCAGAACGGCAACAAAAAGCAAAAAAGACGTTTCATGCCCGACAATATAGCATAATCCGTTGCCATTACCGCCGGCTTTTTATATATTTATGCGTATATTAAAATATTTGCATAAGTAAATCCCGCCACCCGAAGTGTGGCACGGAGTGAGTATGAAGATTATCGACATCCTCAAGCAAGACAAGATGAGCCTCTCCTTCGAGGTGTTCCCACCCAAAAAAGAAACCAGCTTCGAGAGCGTCAAGGCGGCAACCGAATCCATCGCGGCCCTCGGCCCCGCCTTCATGAGCGTCACCTACGGCGCAGGCGGCGGCGTAAGCCACTTCACCCTGGACATCGCAAAGAACCTCAAGGAAAAATACAACATCCCCATGCTGGCTCACCTCACCTGCGTGTCCAGCAGCAAGGAGACGGTCCGCCAGCGCATTGCCGACATGAAGGCCGCAGGCATCAAGAACGTGATGGCCCTCCGCGGCGACCTCACTCCGGAGCTCATCGAAAAGGGCCGGGAAGGTTGCGACTACCACTACGCCGTAGAACTCATCCAGGAACTCAAGGCCGCCGACGCAGACTTCTGCATCGGAGCGGCCTGCTACCCCGAAAAGCACCCCGAAAGCAAGACACAGGCCGAAGACATCAAGCACCTCAAAGAAAAGGTGGACGCCGGCGCCGACTTCTTAACCACCCAGATGGTATTCGACAACAACCTGTTCCTGAACTTCATGTACAAGCTCCGGGAAGCAGGAGTCACCTGCCCCGTACTCCCCGGCATCATGCCCATCACCAACGCCAACCAGGTGGAGCGGGCCGTCAAGCTTTCGGGCTCCTTCATGCCCCAGCGGTTCAAGTCCCTGGTGGACAAGTTCGGAAGCGATCCCGAGGCCATGAAGCAGGCGGGCATCATCTACGCCAGCGACCAGATTATCGACCTGTACGCCAACGGCATCACCAACGTGCACGTCTATTCCATGAACAAGCCCGACGTAGCCGAAGGCATCCTGAAGAACGTCTCTGCCATTTTGGGCAAGACGCTCTAATCACGAAAAAAAATCAAATTCAAAAAAATTAGGGAACCGCGTCACTGCGGTTCCCATTTTTCAAAATCTCTACAGTATGGAGATCTTTTTACTTCTTTTCGTCAGGAGTATCTACCGGAGCACTGCTGGCCTTGGGGCCCTGGCCCTGTTCCATCATCTCCTTCATGCGCAGCAGCGTCCTCTGAATATTGAACATCAGCAGCAACAATGCAATTAGGATAACAACCGCCGCACCAATCAGAACGGCCCAGCCACCAACGCTCATGATACCGACCTTGACAGCCTTCTTTGCCGCAGCTTCAGCTTCGGCTTCAGCCTTTTTCTGATTATACTCGGCAACACGTTTAGCATTCTCCTCGACCTGCAGTTTCATCATGTCGATATAAAGCTTATAGTAATTCTTCAGGTTGCAATCGATTTCGTTTCCGGAATGGAGATTGCTCATAGAAAGGAACTGGTCTGTAGCGCGTGTCCAGTCAGAAATCGGAGTCATCTGGAGCTGGCCATCAGCATCGTAGGTGTTGTAAATCTTTATGATTTCACCGTAGCTGGCACGGGAGACAAGCCACACATCCATCCGCTTCAGGCCATGGGCGATATTCACCACTTCCATCGCCTTCTTCATCATCTCGGCTCCGTTCACCGGATTTTTCTCCATAAAGTCTTCCAACTGGGAGAACAGGCCTTCCACCTGCACCGTTATGGAGGCGTCATCCGCGTTTCCGATAACCTTATCAACGACAGACCACAATTCAAAGGTCGCCTTCACCTCATCCAAAGTTTTCAGACGGTCCAACCACCTGAAAGAAATCTTCATGATGGTTCCACGAGAAGATTCCTGGTAGAACTGCAGGTGTGTGCCCATCTCGTTGGCAACCATCTGCTGGTTTACAGAGTCGCAGGGGAAATAGCCATTCAGCACCTTCCTGATTTCCAGGGCAAAGTAGGTATCCACTTCACCTGACACGAAGCACCTGTCGGGGAACTTGCGCTTGACTTCCCATTCCTCATAGTAGTCATTCCAGACCTTGACCTCTTCCGCTTCACTAGCATCGCAAATATTCTGGGGTTTCTTCAAGTTCTGCGTGAACTTTTCCTTGGGGAAAGCCTTGACAAAGGCGTCCAGAGACACCCTAGGCATCGCACACTTCTCTTCTTCCACTATCTGGATTTCCGATGTCTTTTTCTTGACAACGCATTTGGGCATCTGAGAGACGTCAACCGCCTGGCGTTCCGCAAGATTCGGCTTTTCCACATTCCGCTTCATCACAGGAGTCAAGCCGTACAGAACAGCAATCAAGCCAAGAACGGCCCCGATAACACCTAGAATCGTAAGTATGTGCCAAAAAATTCTTGATACGGGGAAATTAAAGGCGTTTTCGACATTGTCCATCCTGGACATTGCCCGTTCCCTGTATTTGGACCACATTTCTGCAAACTTGGACCATATCTTTTTCATTCGTACTCCTTGGTTTATGTTAATTTCTTTATAAATGTAAATAAAAACTAACAGACTGTACAAGTGCTCAAAAGCACACCATACATTCCAAAAAAGAGCAAATAAAACAAAAACGTGACACTTTTCCCGGCACATTATATATATTGGGGGTATGGCGCAAGTCGCCCAAAATTCTACACTCAAAAAGGAACATTATGCTCTCTTACCAAGAAGCCTACAAAATTGCCGCCGAGGTCCACAAAGGTCAAAAGGACAAGGCCGGCGGACCCTACATCGACTTTCTGCAGAACGTGGCGGACTACCTCAAGAACAAGGGCGAGTCCGAAGAGGTGCAGACCCTCGCCATCCTGCAGGACCTCATCACGGCTTCTACCAAGAAGACTCCCGAAGACGTCATCGCCATGGGCGTACCCGCCGACATGGTGGAACTCATCCAGAAGATGACCTACCACAAGAACCAGGGCTGGATCGACGAATACAGCTGCAACCTCATGGCCCAAGGCATGCCCGCCGAACAGGCCACCTACGAGGCCCGCGAAAAGGAATTCGTGAAATTCGTGGAGACCCTCAAGGACAACCCCGTTGCCGCCAAGGCAAAGGCCGCCATCTTGACCATGCTCATGGACGACAAGTACATCCAGCGCCAGGAACGCCGGGAACTCAAGACCAAGTTCCGCCTCCACAAGTACAAGGCCGCCATCGAGGCCCTGGGCGTGTAACGTCTGCGGATCAGAACGATACTAAAGAAAAATCCCGACCTTCACACAGGTCGGGATTTTTTCTCAAGAGAAGAGAATCTGGTTAGGTCAGCAGATGCCCAAATGCGGTAGGGCTACTATTGCATACATTCTGAATCAGATAATACATCACACTCGAGACTAGCCTCCTGACTAGCCTCCTGCAGTAAATTTCCCCTACAAAAGAGTTCCACCTCCTCCATCTCGGGCGTTACATAGTCCTTCTTCTGTGTCATTTCGATATTCATGAGTTTTTCTCCTATTTAATAATCTTTTTCTTGCCATAGTAGACACCGCGAGCGGTGGGCTTACCGTTAAGCTTGCGTCCCTTCAGGTCGTAGTCCTGCATCATCTTGAACTCGCCGGTGCGGGTATTGATGCCGCCGATAACCGTCTTGCTCTCCTCACCTGTGGCGCCACGGCTCACGACCACCACATCCATGTAATCGGGAAGCGGTTCGGCACTGACATAAGCATGGCCGGCAGACTTACCAGCGGAGTTGCCTTCATTGTATATCATGTAGGCCCTGAACGGATTAATCCAAGCACCCTTGCCAGCCTTTACAAACTGGCCTATACGCACATTATTCGCCTCCTTGGCAGAGAATCCATAGACACGGCCCAGGTCAGGATGCTTCTCATCCCAGACTATCTTGCTGAGTGTTCCACGGAATTCCCAGCCGTCATCACCCTGGACAACGGTATTGGCCCCCTCCGTCGGTTGGATTACCATGGAGTTGCCATGGAACACGAGGCTTCCTTCGCTACTCAGTTCCACCATGTAGGGCTTATAGGCACTGAGTTCACCGTTAACCTCTTCCATCTCGACCTGTTTCTTCCCGTTCTCATCGTAACCAATGCCAGTGAACGTCAGGACCTTCGATACCCCTTCAATAGCATTTCTGTTAATGCTGAAGGGCAGCGTGATGGTAGAATATCCACTGGCCGAGAAGGTGCGGTTGAAGACTACGGTATCGACGTCTATAGACGCCGGGATATTCACTACATCCCCATCCGTATAAGAACCCTCGATAGTAGCCGTCTTCTTCCCGTCAATGACGCTAATGGCAATAGCGCCATAGTGGGCGGTAGAGTCGTAGGTCGCCTTGTAGATGGCCTCGCCTGTCACGGTAGTGACTGCAGGGTTCCAGTCGCGGAACTCGTAGGTATATATACCAGCAGCATCCCTAGTAGGATCGTCCGGGACCTCGACCGTCGCGCCGTAGGTATAGAACGTGGCAGGCTTGAGCACCGTATTGTCGTAGTCTACGAATGCAACAGCATACATACGGTCAAACTCGTTGAACACAGCCTTGAGGGTCGTATTTCCCTCCAATTCTGCATCTTCGGCAATGGATTGTCCGTCAAGCGTTACCCAACGGGCGAATTCAAATGTCTTTGCATTCGTTGCAGTCTTGGTCGGTTCATCGGGAAGCATATCGTTTATCAAGGTTCCATAGTCCCTAGTCACCGTGGCAACAAGTGTGGTCCCGTCATCCATCACGAAGGTGATGCTGTACTTGTTCGGGACCACCGTGCACTGGGCCGTATAGGCCTTGTCTCCGGTCACAACCGCTTCACCCAGGATTACGGGGTTCCAGCCGGTAAAGAGGCAGGATTCTCCAGCAGTTGACCAGACAGCATCTCCAGCAGAAAGGTTGGGAGCGATTGTCTGGACCTGGGTTCCATAGGGATATGACGAAGTAGCGATTATTTCTTCTCCCTGATTATCCATGAAAGCAACTTCATAGGCGTTTACCGCCGCACTATAGGTCGCCGTATATACGGCATCCCCTGTCACGTCGGTTACGGCAGGTGTCCAGCCCGTAAAGTCATAGGAATACTGTGCCGTTGCAGGCTTGGTGGGGTCTTCCCCATAATCGGGAATTTCGCCGGCATCGTGGTAGTCATACCTCAACACGGAGCCATCGTCATCCTTCCAGGTAATGATAAACTTTTGGGTATAGGTGGCTCTGTAGGTCACATCTTCTGTAACGGTTGCAGGGTTCGGGGTCCATCCGGCAAACCTCCATCCACCATTGTCAGAAACGGTAGGAGCATCGATTTCGTCAAACGGGGTACCGTAATCATAAAGCGTAGCAGCCTTTAACACGGTCTCGTCATCGACATCCACAAAGGCGATGGAATACTGTTTCTTGGTTGCTCCAAAGGAGGCCACGTAGAACATGTCGCCCGTAACAACGGCATCCGTCACGGATGGGCTCCAACTGTTAAACGTATAGGTATATTCGTCGGTAGCATCCTTAGCGGGGTTCTCCGGCAAAATGTCCTGAACAGGAGTATCGTATTCTGCATTCGCAGTCGCATACTCCGTTTCCCCGTCGTCCATCAGGAAGGTGACTGTATAGGTACGGATCTCGGAGTCAAATTCGGCCTGATAAACCGCATTTGCCGTAACCTTCACAGGTTCCCAATACATGTCCAATAGGGAGGGGGTCCACCCGGTGAACGTGTAGGTAAACTGCGGGTCAGGAGCCCTCACAGGAGTAAGTCCAGGATCATACGTGTTGGAACCTTCTGCCCAACTCTTTTCCAAGAGGGTTTCTTCGCCATTCTTGAAAGTCACCGTATAGTACCGGGTTTCGGCAAGACCTATGCAACGGATGTTATCAATGGAAAGGGTTCCTGTTTCTGTGGACATCCTGTCTTCCGCTTCGACACGCCAGTCAAAGCCGTTCGCATATTGCATGGCTATTTCGATTGGCACTTCCTTGCCCCATTCTTGCCGCAGGGAGGCCAAGGGAATGGAAACGGTCTGCCATGTAGCGCTGGGATGGTCTACCGTGTAGGTATGGAAGCCCCATCCCATCTCGAGCAAGTTGTTGACATTTTCGCTCACTTTTATGCGGAACTTATGGGCGGAACCCTTGTAGTCATACTGGATGGCGCTGCACTGCGAAAGATTCAGATTGCCAAAGTCGTTGGTAGATATGGTAGCAAACGGATTATACGCATATTTACCCACGTCATAGGCATAGGTCAACTGGAGAACCTTTCCGCCGTTTCCTGGCACAACATCCAATTGCGCAGTCGTATTTCCTCCATTGTCGCCCCTATCAGATTCAGCCCAGTAATTTCCGACACTCCACAGCGGGAACATATCGCCATCCTCGAAATCGTCGAACAGTTCCGTGTGGGTGGTGGGAGCCGCAACGACCGGGAGTTTGATGCTGGAGCTGCTTGCAGGTTCGTCACCGCTGGAACTGCTGCTGGAGGGAACAGCGCAACGGACGTTATTGACGTAGAGGTTCCCGTTTCCCGTACCAGCGAGTTGCCACTTGATATCAAGTCCACTTTGCAGGTCTATTCCAGACAGAGCCGACATGTCAAGGGAGAAAGTCTCCCATGCGTCGGTGGCAGGAATGCCGTATTCCGCAATCACGTCGTCGCCATCAGGCGTATTGGCAAGGGCCAGGTTGTGGGAAAGCCCCTTGTAGTCATACTGCAAGAGTTGGCAGCCGTCCAGGTCACTCACGTTCATGCCAATGCCCGCCCAGCCGGCCTCATCTTCGGCGACTACACCCTTAAGGCCAATGACTGACCTGCCCGTTTCTTCATCAATCACTTCGGCGACAAGACCAAATTCGCCCTCTTCGTTTGCAATCGTCCATCCGCCACCCGCATACACATAGGTGTAATTCGGCGAAACATCATAGGCCAAAGCATTGCCGCTGGAACTGCTGCCAAAACTGCTACTGGAAGCAGGTACATAGTCATCACAGGCCGTGTAAGTGGCGGGCAAATCGTTAAAGACGTTTGCGTTGACCCACTGGCCACTGCGGGAATAAGTCCAATTATCGGGAGCGTTGTCGGGATCGAAATTGAATCCAAAGTATTCAGAACCGGATTCACTGCTGGGATCGTCGCTTTTCCCGACATTCCAGTTTGCCGAAGAAATTTTCCGGGAATTCATCCAAATTTGCCACTGCGGATTCAACGCGGTACTCGGCACACCGCCACCATTGTAGCCGACCGTTCCCCATTCGCTCACGAAAACCGACAGGCCCCTTTGCATTGCCTTGTCCGCATTGGAACTCAAAGAAAAGCTATGGGCCGCAGAGCCATCATCTCGCCCCGCATAATAATGGAACGCATAGGCGATATTGTCATTTTCTAGAGGGTCTTCAACCCGATAATTAATCGCCTGATTCGGGTACTGGTCCCACATCGGCGTCCCCACAATAATCAGGTTGTCGGAATACTCACGGATCACCGAAACCACCTGGTCGGCATAGGTTTTGATACCGTCCATGCCAATGAACCCGCCATATTCACTACAATCGCTATTGTCACCCACGGAACCCGAAGCGCAAATCGGCTCGTTGAACACCTCAAAAATCACGTTGTCATATTTGCCCCATTTTTCCGCCTGAATCCTGAAAAAGGACTTCGCGTTCTCGACACTGTCCGCCGCCACATGGGAATGGAAGTCGATAATCACGTAGATATCGTTCTCTATCGCAGCCTCCACGGCCTCATCCAGCATGGCCTGGTAGAAAACGGGCTTTGTAAAATAGTGACCATCAGCCCACTCGCCCATGTCGTCTACCGCCATGGCGGCGCGGATCAGCTGGATATTCTGCCGTTCCACAAGCCCCGTAATGATATCCTTTTTCCAGTACCGCTGCTGATTTGCAGCACAACTCCAGAAAAGGCTCATGCCCTTCACCTGGACTTCGTTTCCGCTGGAACGGAAATGTTCACAGCTGCCGTAGATCCTGCCCTCGCCGGCATTGTTCGTGCCCGCCTGCAGCTGGCCGTACTGGCTCACGGGGCCAACACGCAAGGGAGCGATTTCGGCGTAGGCGGTGGAGAAAAGGCCCAGGGCAAATGTGCCCAGGGCTACCAGTTTGGGGAGGCGGAGTTTTAGCATAGAACCTCGCGAATATCTGTGTTACTGCAAAAACCGTTCTCGTTGTGAGAACTTTATAAGAATAAATATAAATTCACCGCGGCAGGACCGCATACCTCTCCCATAATAAATTTAAGTTTACAATTGATGAAAGTCGCTTTTCAAACTTTTATAGCAGTTTCTTGTAATCCAAATTGGAATAATCGTACAAATGAAAAAAAATGCAGACAAGTTTATACAAAAAAAAAGACGTTTTTTTTTGTCATCCTGAGTGGCACGCACTCTGCGTCATCCTGAGTGTCCTGTAAGGGGCCGAAGGATCCAGGCCCCAACGCCATACCATCCGAAGCAGGTTACAAGATTCAGGACTGGATTCTTCCCCTATCGCACTTCGTGCTCCAGGGTCAGAATGACGAGAGAAATGAAAAATCCCGGATGAACCGGGATTTTTTTTGTGGATCCTATCAGCCCCCTTGGGGCTTCCGGGATGACAGTCTACTGCTAACGCACCATTACACGCATGTTCTTGACGGTGCTGCCGCGGACCACACGCACAATGTAGTTACCCCGCTTGAGTTGCGAGAGGGACACCACATGGTCGCCGGCGGAACTGCCCAGGTAATTCTGCTGCAGGTTACCCTGCATATCGAACACCTGGACCTTGACTGGGGCAGAACCCTGCACCGTCACCGTAAGCTGGTTGTGGGCAAAAACCATGTTCACACTGCCCACCGTCGGGTAGAGTCCGTCGGGCTTGGCGCTAGAACTAGACTTAGCATCGGAACTACTGGAGCTATCGTCCTCACTTGCGCTAGATTTCGGCTTGTCGGCAGAGCTAGAACTGGAGCTAGCGTCGTCATCGCGACTTGAACTGAGCGGTGCCGAAGTTGAACTCGAAGAGTTCGCGGCAATCTCTGTACTGCTACTAGAGGCCGGTTTCTCAGAACTACTGCTGGCTACAGGCGTTTCGCTGGAGCTGGAGACAACCGGCGTTTCACTAGAACTGGATTCAATCGGTTCTTCGCTAGAGCTAGAAACCACCGGCGTTTCGCTACTGCTGGACTCTTCTTCGCCACCGCTACTGGCGGGCAACGGCGTTGGCGTATAGGTGGCCGTGTAGGTGGCCTCCCCCGTCACGATTGCAACAGCGGGGCTCCAGCCCGCGAAGGTGTAAGAGTATTGCTCGTCGCTTTCCCTGGTGGGGGCGCTAGGCGTTATGTCTGTTGCCGACGTACCATATTCGTAGTCGTCAGAAGCAATCTCCGAGCCGTCCCAATCTACGAAGGTGATGGTGTACTGACGAACAACCCGAATAAATTCCGCAATCAATTGGATATTCTCATTCACAGTTTCCCCAGTGAAACTCCACTCGACAAATTCATAGGTATACTGTTCCGTTTCATCGAAGCTAATCTTTGGATTTTCCGCCGGAATCACTGACGATATCGGGGTTCCTTCTGCCACAGTTATTTGATACGGGATATTGCGAAGCCAACAATTTATAAGAGGTGCCAAACGGCACTCATACGTCACCGTGAACATCTGCACGCTGCTGCTGGACTCTTCCGCACTGCTGCTAGATATCTCGGGCTCTTCGCTAGAACTGGAGACCACAGTCTCGGAACTACTAGATTCGGCAGTTTCTTCGCTAGAACTGGATTCTTCTTCGCTGCTGCTAGACGCTTCGGAACTGCTAGATTCCTGAGAACTACTAGATTCCGCGGAACTGCTGCTTACCACAGCACTGCTAGAGGAACTGGTAATGGGCCTACCAGCGAACCGAGCCGTGTAGGTAACTTCTCCAGTTACATCGGACAATTCAGGACTCCAACCCACAAAGGTATAGACATTGGTCTCCGTAGAGGGTTTTGTCGGGTTTTCCGGGACTTCGATATCGGCAACAACCGTGCCATATTCGTACATGGTTTCAAGCAACAAGGTCTCGTCGTAGTTTACGAACCGAACAAGGTACTCGCGTTTCGTGCCTGTGTAGGCCGCCACGTACTCCCTATCTCCCGCCTCCGATTCTGCGGACAGGGTCCAGCCTGCAAATTCGTAACTGTACTCATCCGTAGATTCCTTGACAGGGGTTTCACCTCCATAAACAGGCGTTTCCCCACTTGAATAGGTTCCCTCGTAAAGAAGCGTGCCATCGTCATTACGCCAGGTAATCACAAACTTGTTGTCATCCACATACTGTGCCACATATTCTGCAGTTCCATCCACGTCAGACACCTCGGGATTCCAGCCTACAAACCTGCGATTCGCCTTGAATGGCGCATCCGGCAGCACAATCGCAGATGCCGCCGTTCCGTATGCGTATTCCGCAGATGCAATAGGCGAATCATCCTCATCCACAAAGGATACCGTGTACATTCTAGGCGAAGGAGTAAACGACGCCACGTAAGTTATACTCCCAGTCACATCGGAAACATCCCAGCCCGCAAAGGCAAACGTTTCGGCAACAGTGGGTTCCTTAGTAGGAGTCTCGTCCGGAAGTTCTATTGCCGAAGCAAGAGTTCCATATTCATACTCAACGGCTTCCTTCAGAACAGTGCCGTCTTCGTCAACAAATTTCACGGCATACTTTCTGAGGGAACTGTCTAGTTTCGCCTTATAGGTGACAGATCCGGTAACCGGAACCATTTCTACATCCCATTGTTCGTTCCAACGATAATCCCACTGGACAGTAGGGGCTTTCACAAATCGGGCATAGTTATCCTTTATATCCCAATAGAATTCGTCAGCAATGTCGGTTCCATATGCAAACCATTCACTTAGGACAGTAACATCGTCATAATTATTGAGATTCACCTTGTATTTAATATTGGCCATATAGACCCTGTCTCTAGTCACGGCATCCAAGCCGCCACACCAAGCACGTTCATACGTCTTTTTCACACATTCATATTCGTCATCATATTCTTCACAATCTTCGTATGTACCGCACCAATCCGGGTCATACCTAAATTCGCCAGTCTTTCCAGCAGTCACCTGGGTTTCTGTCGGGGCATCAGTTATGGTGGACCCGTATTCGTATGTATTGCGGTAGAGTTCGGTGCCATCGTCATTGATAAACACCACCTCATAACTTCTAGGTTGTGGCGTGAACTTGGCCGTATAGACAACGGGGCCTGTCACAGCAGCAAGGGGCTTATCCCAGCCATCCGCTTCATCCCACGTGTAGGTGAACTGTTCCGTTGGCCATTTCGTGGGTGTTTCGCCTTCATACACAGGAACTTCATTTTCGGCATATTCCGCCGTATACAGGATATTATTGTCTCCATCGACAAAAGTAATAGTATATGTCCCTGCGGTAGAAGTATAGGTAGCGACAAACGTGAGCGCACCAGTTACGGTCCCCTCTTCAATGGACGGCGACCAACCCGCAAAGGTGTACTCCACGTCACCCTCAGGGTCTCTAGAGGGAGTTTCAGGTCTTTCAATGCTACTGAACGGGGTTCCGTATTCATAATATATTTCATACTCGTCGTCCACGTAGATTGTTGTCCCATCGTAATCCGCAAACCTCACAGGATAACTGCGAACATGGGGTTCAAACATTGCCGTATAGGTTGCAGGTCCAAAGACCATCTCCAATCCTGGTTTCCACCCTATGAATTCATACTCATATTCATCCGTAGGGGCCTTCTCCGGCCAATATGAGCCTAACCATGAGCCGGCCTCATACTCGCCAGATTTCGGCAGCACGTTACCCTCGTCATCCAGGAAGGTAATAGTATAGGTGACCTTATCTACGCACTCAAAATTAGCTCTATACTCTCTATCACCCGTTACCGATGTTATACCATAGGATTGTCCACACATACCATATTCATCACAGGACCAATAGGACCAATCTGTAAATGCCCACTCTCTACAATCGTCCTCCGGATCGCGTTTAGGTGTAGGTCCGTCATATTCAGGTGTTTCGCCATACTCATATTCATAATAGTGCCAATCATCTCCATCATAGAATTCAACACGATATGTTCTTACACTAGAAGCATATACCAATGTGTAGTCCACATTTGCCGCAGCTGCCACCAATTCCGGAGTCCAGCTCACCACGTATGCGGTTTGTTCATCACCCATGTTATTTGCGATTTGCCACAAGTCCTTGGAACCGCGATACATAGGAGTTTCCCCTTCCACGAACTCGGCGCTATCCAGCAGCGTTGCGCCATCTTCGTCATAGAATCGGATTACATAACTAGGCTTGTTCAAGCACTTGACGTTATCTATTTCTAAGGATTCCCCATCATAATCCAGGTCCCAAATAAACTGAGTCGCACGGCTGCGGACTACATCAATAGACAAATCCATGTAATAGTTTTCAAATTCACTCCAGTAAAGCGTGACGGTAGTCCATTCATCGCTGGCCGCCACCCATCTGTGGTAGTGTCGGTCATCTACCCCGTAAGGGCTTTCTACCCTAAATTTGTGCGTCCCTCCCCGGTAGTCATACTGGATGGCACTGCACTGCGAAAGGTTCAGCGCGCCAGTAGCAGCAAGCGGCAGGCCTATACCAGCCCAATCATCAATGACATATCCAACGTGCAAGACATTGCCGTGCTCCACGTCTTCCACCACCTGCTGGGAAATCGTAGACTCGCCATACCGTTCACAATACCCCTTGTAATCATAAAGACAGACGCCATTATCGCTATAGACATACCAACTTGTGCCCAAATTGCTAGCCACATCACCATCTTCAAAGTCGTCGATTACAAAGCCTTCCCCTTCTGCAATTTCCAAAACGGGGCTAGAGGGCACGGGAACAGGCACATACATCGCCATGTATGTCGTAGGTTCCGTTGCTGGTGCAAAATCCTTGTCCCAGCCCACAAACTCATAGGAATAATCTACCGTAGGCTCCTTATAAGGAGTAACATACGAGGGGAGGCCGGGGACAGCGCCAGGCATGAGATAGTCATAATACAAGTCCGTAAGATCGTCATTTACAAATTTGACTTTGTACTTGTACACCGCCACATAAACGGTCCTTTCGATTATGGGTTTCCAGTCATCAAACTTCCAGTCAAACTCTGGAACGGGATCCCCTTCAAGAATCCAACCCGCCAACTCGTAGTCGTCCGACATGGTTGCCTTGGTCGCCAAATCAAGATATGGCCGGCTATCCCCGTAACAAGTCTCCGCAGAATCTAACTCGGTGCCGTCGTCATCCTTGTACACAACCATGTACTTTTTGCAACTTTCTGCCCAGACCGGCTTGTAGACCGTATTCTTGTAGACTTCATCAATACCGTCATTGTATTTATCATCAACATAATCCGCATCATAAGTCCATCTATCATAATAATCCACATCGCCCCAGAACGCAAATGTGTACACGTGACTTACGGTAGACTCCCGTGTAGGATTTTCACCATTAAACACCGGAACATCTCCGTACTCGTATTCCCCAGTCTGCAAGACTTCAGTGCCATTCATAAAGGTAACGATATATTTTCCGCTAGGTGCCGTATAGCTTGCAATGTAGGTCATGTTGCCCGTCACACGTTCCACATACGGTTTCCAGCCATCAAAAACGTATCCGCCGGCCCTTGAAGGATCGTCTGGAATAGTAATGCTATTGGAATTCGTGCCATAGTCATAGACATTTTCGCTAAGGATGGTGCCGTCGTAATCCGCAAACGTGACCGTATACTGCCTGAGGGTAGAGTCAAACACAGGATAATAACTCATGCTTTCTGTTACAGGCAGAATCTCGGTCAATTCATAGGAGCAAACGTAATCCTCGTACTCGTACCCATCAGGACATTCTCCAGTTTCATCGTCATACCACCAGCACTCGTGAACATAGCCACAAGTCTTTTTGCCCCAACCCTTGAAAGTGTAGGTATAGCCCTCGGTTGCACCCCTAACCGGTGTGCTGCCCGTATATTCAGGCATGGCCCCGTATGGCAAGAATTGCGATTGACCACCATAACCATAAGGGTCTTCAAAGTAGATGCTATAGGTACGAAGGGTACTGTCCAAAACGGCAACGTAATCGGCATCGGCCGTCACCACGGCTAGCCTCGGTTCCCACCCCAAAATTTCATATTCATACTCATTGGTTTCAAACTCCCATTTATAAGGATATTCGGGATATTCTCCCTCGAGAAATTCTCCGCTGTAAAGAAGGTTTTCCCCATAGTAGAAACTGATGGTATGGGTCGAGGGATCTACACATTCCACATTGTCAATATAAAGGGAGCCGTCATAATCCGCCTTGAACTTCAGCATTCTAACCAGGGGCATTTCCAAATCAACATAAGTCCCGCCCCCAAATGGCTGCTTCATTTTACTTACATCTATAAGGACATGCCTCCAATCCTTACTCTGTTTCTCGTAATACCGGTGCTGGGCCCAATTCGTTAATTTGCCTTCTTCATCCCCCGCCATTTGCAAGGCCAGGTAATGGGAAATTCCCTTGTAATCGTAAGAGATGTATTTGCAGCCTTCCAACCCACCAACGGACACCTGTATTTCGGCACCATCGCCACAATCGTCGCAAACGTTGGTAGCGTTCTGCATCACGGCACCCTTGGTACCCGACATGCCAGCACCCTCAACAACAATGCCCGCCGTTTCCTGGTAACTCCCTTCGTGGTCAATGGTGCCTTCACCATACGAGTACACACCCACATCGATCGCTATTCCGTTCCCGTCAAAGTCTGCAACCAGGTATGCCTGGGCGTCGTCAGCGTTGGCGGTGGTAAAAAGGCCCAGGGCAAAGGTCCCCAGAGCAAGGAGTTTGGAAAGACGGAATTGTGACATAACACCTCGCATAATGGCGTAGTTTTACTTTGTAACAAATTTGTATATTTAATATAATTTCAAACAAACTCATTGTACCTCTCCATTTGTAAATTTTTATTTACAAGAAAGTTCGGTATACCGCATTTCTCCATTTTTGGGGCAAGGACGTTCCAAGTTGGAATAATCACTCTGGTGAAAAACTCCCGTGAACTCATTTTTCTAGATTTGGCAACGCAAAAATCTATAGGGACCACCCTCAAAAAAGGAACGAATCATGGCAAACAAAGTCTATAACTTTAGCGCAGGCCCGTCTGTCCTGCCCGAACAAGCACTCAAGGAAGCCTCGGCTGCCTGCATCGATTACGCCAACAGCGGCATCAGTATCCTTTCCATGAGTCACCGTTCAAAGCCCATCGAAAGCATGTTCGAAGAAACCGAACAGTTCCTCCGCGACCTCATGGGCATTCCCGAGAACTACGACATCGTGTTCCTGGGCGGCGGATGCTCCCTGCTGTTCTGCATGCTCCCCATGAACTTCTTGGACCAGAACGCCACCGCCGACTACGCGCTGACCGGCGTGTGGGCCAACAAGGCCTGCAAAGAGGCCAAGCTGTTCGGTAACGTGAACGTGGCCTGCGACACCAAGTCCGAAACTTACAGCCGCATTGACAAGAACCTGAAGATGAGCGACAACGCCACCTACCTGCACATCACCGCCAACAACACCATCTACGGTACGGAATGGCACAACATCCCGAAGCCGAAGTCTGGATTCCTCATGGCCGACGTGAGCTCCGACTTCCTCGCCCGTAAGATCAACGTGTCTGACTTCGGCGTTGTCTATGGCGGCGCCCAGAAGAACATCAGCTGCGCAGGCGTGACCGTGACCATCATCCGCAAGGACCTGCTGGGCAAGGTGAACCGCACAATCCCCACCATGCTGAACTTCCAGACCCACATCGACGCGAAGAACATGTTCAACACTCCGCCGGTATTTGCGGTCTATGTGATGAACCGCACCCTCAAGTGGCTCAAGGATTTCGGCGGCGTGGAAGCCATCGAAAAGGTGAACCGCTCCAAGGCCGCTCTCCTCTACAGCGCTCTCGACAACTCCAAGGTGTTCGTCGGTACCGCTGCCAAGGAAGACCGCTCCATCATGAACGTGCCCTTCGTGTTCAACAAGGACGTTGTGGCCGCCGACAAGGCTGACGACCTGGCCAAGGAATTCCTGGAATTCGCCAAGGCTCGCGGTCTGCAGCAGCTCAAGGGTCACCGCTCCGTGGGTGGCTTCCGCGCATCCATCTACAACGCTATGCCGGTGGAAGGCGTGCAGGCCCTCGTAGACTGTCTCGGCGACTTCGAGAAGAAAGTCTTGGGGTAGCCCAACGTTCGAAGGGTTATCGCCTCAAGCCAACAGTAAATTAGAGAGGTCTCCGCGAATGCGGAGACCTTTTCTGTTTTAAAAGGAGATCCCCGGTCAAGCCGGGGATGACAAATTAAGCGTCTTCGCTCTTCTTGAACTTGTTCACCACGTCGGGAACGATATCCATGACCTTGGACACCAGTGAGCTATCCTTGCTAATGGGCATTACGCGCACGTCGTCGCCCTTGATGACCAAGAACGCTACCGGTTCAACAGAAGCCCCACCGCCAGAGGCAGAGGTATCGCCCTTGCCGGCATGACCGCCAAAGCCGAAACCCACGGACACGCGACTCACGGGAACCACCGTAGATTCGCCCGCCTGGATAGGCTGACCGATGACTGTTTCCGCCTGGGTAATAAAGCGGAGTTTTTCCAAAAGAGTTTCTGCAAGTTTTTCAATAGCCATGGCTTGAATATAGTAATTAGGAATTCGGAGTTCGGAATTCAGAGTCGAAATAAACGCGGCGAAGCCGCCAAACCAAACAATTCCTAATTCATAATTCCGAAATCTGAACTAATATCGTGCTTCAAAAATCCGGTCGCCTGCCACCAGGAACTTTTGGTTCAGGTCAGGCCAGTCCATGTATCCCCAAACCACCACCACGCGTCCACCGGACAGCTGGGTCGCCATCCCTCGGGCGCCATCTCCTGCCGTGAAATAGCAGACATCTTCGTCCGGTTCGATATTCCGGGGATTCGCCCGCTTCAACTGCTTTACCCACTCCAGGTAGCGGGATTCCTCCACCAGGTCCCAACTGCGGGCCACGTTCCAGGCCAGATTGTCGTCGGAATAGCTCTGCTCCAGCACAGGGAAAAAAGACTTTACTCCCAAGAAATTTTTGGTCTGGATGGTAGTCCTACCCGTCTCCCGATGTTCGAAGGGCAGACTCAAGAATTCCTGAGGGAAGCCGATGCGCACCCCCGGCACCGAACGGACGAAGTTTTCCAGGGTGCGCCGTTCGTAACGCCTGAAACTGTCATGCCGGAATACGAAAATACGGTAGTCGGCGCGAATGCTCTGCTCCAGATATTTTCCGCGCAAAATGGAATGGGCCCCCTGGAACCGCCCACTGTTGGTGTAGTAGTCCAACGCATAGACGTCGCCCTTAAACTCCAGCACAGAGACGTTTAGCGTATCACCCCACTGGGTCGCATACCGCAAGTCCACCTCACGCACAAAGCCGTTCCCCTGCACCTTGGCGGAATCCACCGAAACCCGCATAGGTTTACGGCCCTCGAACCGGAGCTTGGAATAGTCCACCTTGACATGCTCTTCGGAGCAGCCCCACAGCACAAACAAAATAACAGCAAGCAAGGCTCGCATCATGATTCCCGTACCCCGTAATCACAGAACTCGTAAATCGGGCAGTTGGCACAACCCGCCTGACACTCACGGCACATAAAGGAATTTTCCCCTTCTTCCAAATAGAACTGCAGCGAATGGGCCACGGCATAGGGATTCTCGGGATACAGAGCCACGCAAAAGTCGTTCATCATCTTCTGCTTCTGCTCAGGCGAAAGGTCTGCAAAGCCGCATTCCCGGCCAGGCCCCATGATGGAGAGGAATCGTCTCGCCCCCATGGTCAAGGGCAGGTCTGGCCAACGGAAACGTTTGAGCCCGCGCCCTACCCCATAGCCAAGACCAGCGGGAGACTTTCCGCACAGGCGGTAAATGGCGGCGCAGGCCTTGGGCCGCGCGCCACGCTTTCCCATAAAATAAATCTCTCCCAAGTCTCGCCACATCTCTTCGGGAGTGGAACTTGCAATCCAATTTTTCAAGTCTCCATGCCGGCGAACAAAAAAGCCCACGCTCCAAAAGATTCCCGCCACGTTCTTGAACAAAGACCAGTCCCGGTTTCCAAGGGCGGACTCCACAACAGCCTCAATATCGCCACCCTTGGGCACAGGCAAAGTCCAGAGTTTGTCTCCGGGGAACTTGCGACAAAGCGCCACAAGCAGTGCGGCAATTTCGTCCATACGCAGGTCTTGATACAGGGCCGTTCCAAGCAGAGTCCAGGCGATTTTTTCGTCGTCTGTTTTTGCATAAGCCGACACCTGCAAAACCGGATCGTCCAGATTGGCAAAGCGTTCTACAAACAGGCGAAGCGCCCTGCCAAGGACAGGTTCGTCTTGCAGAAATCGCTTTGCAGAGACCATAGGGGCGTCACCAACGATTCAGGCCTTAAAGCGCCTCGCCCATCTTGACGGCAGAGCCCAGCCTGGACTTGAACAGGTCCGGATGGCGTTCCCGGATCTTCTTGTCCACTACGAGAATGACGGTGCTGCCCATCTCGAAGCGTCCCAGCTCCCCGCCTTTTTCCACGCGGATTTCGCCGGAGGGTTTCCAGTCGTAACGCTTGCAGTCCCTAGGGAGCTTGCCCGCATTTACCAGAAGCTCATCGGTGTAGGCCACACCGATACGGCCCACATTGGTAGCCCCGACTTTAACGACAAGCATCTCCGATCCGTCGTCCAGGCGGATATGGCTGGTAAGGCGTTCGTTGATGCAGAACAGTCCCTCCACACGTTCCACGCTGCCCACATTTACCGGCCAGAGAGTTCCCGGGCAGTAGCTGGCCCCCACCACCGTTCCTGCAGCAGGACTGTGAATGCGGTGGTAGTTGAAAGGCGCCAGATAAATCGTCGCAAAGGCGCCGCCTTCAAACCGCTTGGCCATTTCGTCATCGCGGAGCAGGTCCTTCAACGTGTAAGTCTTGCCTTTCGCCTGAATCAGTTCCTGCTTTTCGTCGAATGAGGCCGTCTGGGAAAGCACGCCATCTACCGGAGAAACAATTTCAGAGTCCGCAATCGGGCGTACTCCGGGTTTCAAGTGCCGAATGAACAGCTCACCGATGTTCCTGTAATGCTCCAGCGGGTATTCCGACTCTTCCATGTTCAGCTTGTAATAGGCGGCAAAAGCATTGCGGGCCACCTTCGAAATCACAGGTAGACGGAGGCGGGTCAAAGCACCAAAGGCACGGCTTGCGGCATTCTTCGGCAGGAGTTTCATGAAAATGTAGAAGGAAGTGTTCATTTTAGGGGATAGGGGTTAGAGGCTAGGATCTAGGGGCTAGGGGTTTGAGGGTCGGGTTTCGAGGGGCGGGGCTTGAGGCACGAGGTTCGAGGTCGCTGGTACCTAGACTTTTCATACCTACGCCTGTATAAAGCAGTATGGCTCCTCCTTCGGAGGATGACAACCCACAACTCACAACTCGCAACTCACAACCCATAACTCGCAACTCATTACTTAATGATTCTCTATACTTTTCAAATTCGTAGAAAACATCTTCCAGAGGCGCGGGGCAAACGGTACGGCCCACTCCTTTTCGGGGGCAACGCGGCTGGTTGTCTCAGCGGTAAATTCAGAATAGACCAGGAACACAAGCTCGCCGTATCGGGCATCCCAAAGACTCCAGAGAATCTTCCAGGTGTAACCGCCACTGCTCCCCAGGTCCGGGTCCATATACACGTCCAGCCGCACCGGCATAGAGACATAACGCAGCTCGTACCGGCTGGCCAGTTCGTTCAGCAAGTTCCGCAGGGCCAGGGGCGGCTCGCGGACCAGCTTCTGCTCCACGCTATCTCGCTCCTGCCATGGCGTAAAATCTTCCAGCTTTTTGCCGTCGGTAAATTCCGTCTGCAAAAGCAGGGCCGAAAGGCTGTCCATGTACAGGGTGTCCGATTCCGGCAGGCGCATGCCGGGCAGCAACAACTCCCGACGCATCTTCGGGAATGCCTTCACGAACAAGGAATCCTCAATGCGGGCCAGGTCAAAGTCCAGGGCGTCGGCACTATAGCTGTGACACATGCGGCAAGTTTCCGGACGGCCAGCCGTCACCTTCAAGGTGGGCAACACGCCGACCACGGCAGTGGAATCCAGGCGACCGTAGGCAGCCTCGTTCCATTCCCGATAGAACTTTTCCTTGGAAATTTTCAGCTTGATTTCGCCCCGTTCCCCGCATTCGGTGCAGGGAGCATCGCCCATGCCGGAATCACCTGCAGAGCCACCCTCACCGCCACCGGAGCCCGCACAGGCCAACAAAAGCACAGGCAAGCAGGCCATCAGCAAAACAGCAAGCCAATTATTCAATCTGGAAGTCATGAGCTAAATATACTTTTTTCTAGGAGATCCCCGCCGGAGCCTGCCCTGTGGCTCGACTGGCTCGCCAACCGAAATAAGGTCCCCGAGCTTGCCGAGGGGTCGAATGGGCAGGGATGACAAAAAAGGCCCGGGCATAAGCCCAGGCCTAAATTCACTTATAAAGCAACCAATTACGGTTCTTCTTCATCTTCAGAAGAAGTCGGAACGATGTCTTCTGAAGATGTCGGAACAACGGCAACGGAGGAAGAAGAAGCTGGCTTAGAACCAATGGTAAACTTTGCAGCCGTAGCCTTGGTCACATCAGCTTCAACAGGCTTGCCCGATGTTCCGTTAACATAGGGGAGCAAGATGAAGGAAATTTCCTTGGCTGTTGTGGGAACGTAGATGTCGTAGTCCGTTTCGATAGTGGCCTTCGTTGCCGATGCAGAATAGCTTTCAGCATACTCATAGTCGGCCATCAGGTCAGTCTTGTAATAGAGCCTATAACCAGCGATTTTAACCTTAGGGGCAGTCCAAGACAGATCCACTTCGTCGCTATAGTCGCCTGCAACAGCCTTAAAGTTGGTAACATTGTCCGGAGCCTTAACGCCACCGTTGGAACCCACCGTAAAGGAGAGAGAGGAGACATTGAGCTTTGCACCATCGGTAGAGTAGACCGTTCCAGAAACAGTGTAGGTAGAACCCTTTTCCCACTTGCCGCTAACGGGCTTGACGGTAACAGTCTTCTTGTCCACGGTGGCGTTCACCAGCACGGAACCACTGTTAACGGCCCATGTTGTCTTGGAGGAATCGGCCAGTTCGGTAGAGAAGGTAAACGTGAGGCTTGTGGTGGTGTCAATCTTGTCCAGGTTGTTGGACACGGCCTGCAGCTGGGCGGCAACCTTAGACATCGTCATGATGTCCACATTAACAACATCACCTGCTCTATAGGTTGGGCCACCAACAGTTTCATCGCCAACGAGAGCGTAGTTCTTCTTGTCAAATTCCTTCTGGCCCACAGAAATGTTGATAACGGTACCTTCCGGAAGATCCTTGAAGGTGTACTCACCATTCTTGTCGGTCTTGGTAGAAAGTTCCGAAGGAACAAAATTAGCAGGGAGCGTTGCAAAGACCGTCACTTCGGAGGCTGCGTTCTTATTACCCTTGTCATCGGTATAGAGAACAGTGCCCTTGGCGGTCACACCGGTCTTATACATGGCGACGGTAGCAATAGCGTCACCTACGCGAGCCACGTTGCCCTGGCCCTGCTCGTCCAAAGTCACCTTAGTGAGGACAGTAGCATAGCCTTCCTTAGAAACCTGGAAAGCGTGGTCACCGATGACCTGCTTTTTCCACACAGAAAGGCCGAATTCATTTGTCTTTACCGTCTTGTCGTCCACAATGGAGTACACTTCTGCTTCTTCGATAGCAGAACCATCATGGTTGTCCATCACCTTGAGGGTGATGGTAGCCTTGTCCTTGGCTTCGTCATTGACGTTGACGACTTCGTCAGCACCGCAAGCGGCCAGGAAAGTTCCAGCTGCGAGCAGGGCGAAAACGGATTTCAAATTCATAGAAAACTCCTTTGGTTTTTAGTTGCCTTAAAAATAATAAAAAATGCGCAAAACAAACCAAGACACAATATATTTTTTTCTAACAAAAGAAACAAATGCAATTAGGGAACGTTTAGAGAACACTTTCCAAGGAATTTTAGCCAGTGTAATTTTTTATTTACACAAGAGGCTGAATCTTAGCAGATAGAAATTCTCGATGAACCTGTTTATCCCCGTATTTATCCTCGGCCCCAATTTTCAGTTCTTCGTCCGTATAGCCACTGCTAATTTGTTGTAAAACAACCTTGTTGGCGGCTTCGTCATAGCAAAAATGAATTCGGAAGGTGCGGTAGGCAAGCACACCGGTTTTTGCAATTTCATCGATGGTCAGGCGGCGGCGCGAACTGTCAAAAACATCTTTGGAGAAATTCCCATGGGAAAGCTGCACACGGGCAAAACTTTCCAAATCAAAGTCACTGTGTTCCGCAATCCAGCGGGACTGGGCTGCAAATGTTTCGGACATTTCGACGGTCCAAAGGTCGCCTTCCTGTTCCTCCACCCAGCCCGCCTTGGCATCGGGAAAGGCATCCGCCATGGGGATGTAGGGTTTGATGTCGAGCACCGGAGTGCCGTTCAGCAGGTCAGCCTCGTCTACATACAAAGTAAGACCATTGATTTTGAGCAGACGCACGCAACTGAGCCCGATAGGGTTCGGACGGTAAGGGCTACGGCTCGCAAAGGTGCCCACGCGATCCTTCCCCTTGGGCGGCACCGGCGGGCGCGTCGTCGGACGCCAACCGTCGTTTTTGTGGAACTGGAATATGACCCAGATGCGTTCGAAACCTTCCAGGTCTCGGAGCGCCATCTCAAAGTTCTGCCCCGGCTTCAGTTCGATACGGCCCGGATGCCCCACAAAGAGCCTCCCCTGCCGAGGAGCGTCGTACTTATAAACTGCATCGCCGTAGAATGTGCCGATTGGGGTCATCTGCATAGAGGACAATATAGAATTTACCGTCCTTTTTTCTACATTTGTGCCCGATGAAAGACAAGGCAAAAAAACTCATTGAAAAGTACGAGGAACTGGAATCGGAACTGGGGAACCCGGAGGTTCTCGCCGACCAGGCCCGTTACAACAAGATCCACAAGCAGTACAAGGGTATCGAAAAGGCCGTGGCAAAGGCCAAGGAATACCTGCAGATGCTGAGCGACCAAGAAGAATGGAAGGCAGCCCTTGGCGATTCCGACCCCGAAATGGTGGCCATGGCCAAGTCCGAACTTTCGGACATCGAAAAGAAACTGCCCGGCGTCACCGACGAACTGCAGATTTTGATGGTCCCCAAAGACCCCTGGGATTACCGCAATGCCACGCTGGAAATCCGTGGCGGTACCGGTGGCGACGAGTCGGCCCTCTTTGCAGGCGACCTGTTCCGCATGTACCAAGGCTATTGCAGCCGCATGGGCTGGAAGATGACCATCCAAGACGCCAGCGAAGGTACCGTGGGCGGCTACAAGGAAATCCGGGTGTTCATCGAAGGCGACAGCGTCTATGGTACTTTGAAATTCGAAAGCGGCGTACACCGCGTACAACGCGTACCCGAAACCGAAGCCCAGGGCCGCGTACATACCTCCGCTGCGACGGTAGCTGTTCTCCCCGAAGCCGAAGAAGTGGACGTGGAAATCCGCGAAGCGGACATCCACATGGATACCTACCGTTCTTCGGGTGCTGGCGGTCAGTACATCAACAAGACGGATTCCGCCGTCCGCCTGACCCATATTCCCACAGGCGTGGTGGTGAGCTGCCAGACGGAACGCAGCCAGCTGCAGAACCGTTTGCACGCCATGGAAATGCTCCGTTCCAAGATTCTGGACGCGGTCATCGCGAAGAAGGAACAGGAAGAAGCGGCCAGCCGCAAGGCCCTGGTGGGTACCGGCGACCGTAGCGCCAAAATCCGCACCTACAATTTTCCGCAGAACCGCGTCACCGACCACCGCATAGGCCTTACGCTCTATAACCTGGACAAGGTCATCACCGGCGATTTGGACGAAATCATCAACGGACTCCAGATGGCCAACGCACAGGAGAAACTGGGGAAGTTTAATGCTTAATTGTCATCCCCGTGGAGACGGGGATCTCCTTTTTTGCAGGACGGGAAACTGGATTCCGGGTCAAGCCCGGAATGACGATTGAGGAAGAGAGAATCTTATGCCGCAGATGACAGTGCTTGAAATCTTGAACCGCACCAAGGCCTTCTTCGAAAAGAAGGGCGTGCCCGACCCGCTGCTGGACGCTCAGTACATTATCAGCCACGGTCTCAAGATGAAGAACCGCATGGACCTGTACCTGAATTTCGAGAAGCCCCTGACCCCTGCGGAACTGGATACTTTGCGCCCGCTAGTGGCCCGCCGCGGAAACCGGGAACCACTGCAGCACATTATCGGCGATACCAGTTTTCGCGGGTTTGTCATCAAGTGCGACCCTCGGGCTCTGATTCCCCGCCCGGAGACCGAATCTCTGGTAGATATGGCGAAAGACGCCCTGAAAGGAATCGAGAATCCTTTTGTCGTGGAAATCGGGACAGGAACAGGCGCTATCTCAATTGCCTGCGCTAAAGAAATCGAAGGCGCAAAGGTTCTTGCCACCGACATTTCCGATGACGCCCTGGCCCTGGCCCGTGAAAACGCACAGACCAACGGACTGGGGGACGACACAAAAGTCACTTCGGCGAGCTCAGCGACCTTGTCCTTCGCACAGGGCGACCTGCTGGACGCCGTTACACTCGAGGCAATCAAGAAGGCCACCGGCGATGTGTTCGGCGAAGCCTCCACAAAGATAGACTGCCTGATAGCGAACCTCCCCTACATTCCCGACGGAGAAAAGGGCAAGCTCCAGCCAGAGGTGGACAAGTTCGATCCGGCGCTGGCACTGTACGGCGGAGCCGACGGCCTTGACCTGGTGCGCAAGCTGCTGTCCCAGACCGAAGGTAAGATGAACACTGGCGCAAGCATTCTTCTGGAAATCGGTTCAGAACAGGCCGACGTCCTGAAAAGCGAAGCCACAAACTACCCCTGGCTGGAATGGACTGGCGCCCACAAGGATTATTGCGACAACATCCGCTTTGTAAGCTACAAGGCCAAATAGATTTTTGTTCTATCTTTCCAGGAAGTGTAGGGGTACATGAGAAAGATTTGGCATACAATTCTTTTTGCTATGGCGATAATTCTCGTCAGCGGTACTGCTTTTGCCCAGGACACCGTTTATGTGATTCAGGTGGTGACTCCTGCGCAGGCGGAGGCTCTGCAAGCCCAAGACAATCCCGACCAATCTGCAAAGGAAAAACGCCAAAAAAGGCGGAGCAGTTTCTACCTGAACGGCGGCCTGGGATTTGATTACTCCTACATCTATTACGATCACCGCTATTACGATGAACACACCCAGTATGACGGTAACGGGGCGGGTATCGCAGGAGAACTTTCGTTAGGCTTTCTCTTCAAGGAGCTTATCGCCGTCCATGGAATTTTCGACTTTTCCATAACCAACGGAGAGTACGATTTGGAAAACGGGATTCGGGAGCGACCCGTACTCAACGGCGGATACTACCAGAGAAGCGGAAACGATAACGACGCCTTTGGTAACGACCTTGAAACAACAACTATCTTGGGTGGTGCAGGAATCACGTTCTTCCCTTGGCTGCACAGCAAGCCAAATTCCTTTATGGGCGGGACATTCATCAATGCCGACCTACTGATGGGAATCATTTTACTGGACGACCCTTACTACTTTGACATTCGCGACAATAGCCAAAGCAAGGACTGGTTCGCCTTCGCCATGAATCTCGAAATCGGAAAGGACTGGAGGGTTTCGGAAAGGACCTATGTCGGTTTCGCCCTGAAATGGCAAATCCTCGGCATTGCCTCCGGAGATGACATGGAAGGCGAAGAGGACTACGAAAACTACTACCATCACAATCACGTGATGAATTCATTCCAGCTGCTGTTCCGCGTAAACCGGAAGTAATCACACCCCTACAGGGCAACCGAGGGCGCCCAGCACATATATTTCGCTTTCACCAGCGCGATAAAAGGGCAAAAGCATATCGTCATCTACAAAACTGCTATCTACCCCGCCCAGCTGGAGCTGTTCGTTGATACGGCGGCGGAATATGGAGAAACCACTATCCCAGGGGCTTTTTTCGGGGAGTTCAACAGAGTGGGTTTTATTTTCACCACGATACTTGCGATTCATACAGACCTCTTTTTTTGGTCACCTCTAAAAATTCATTTTCAAAAATTTGGCTACAACACATCGTGCAGTTTCGTCACTCAAAGTGGCAAAGACCTCCAGTATTCGCCACTTTTCGTTCCTGCCTGCACTCGGTTTCGCTCAAATTTTCTTAACCAAAGCATTTTTTAGAGGTCCCCTTTAGAAAGACACACAAACAAGAAAGTGTCTTTCTGTGCAGGTAAATATAGAATCTATCGTATGTCAAAAAGTGACAAAAAGAACGCATATAGATCCTCGCCTTCGCGAGGATGACGAAAAAAAATCGCGAGGATGACGAGAACAAGGCTTTATTCAATCACCGTGGCAGTGACCTTGGCATGACCCACCTTGTCAAGGCCGATATCCTTGCCGGCGGCCACACTCAAGTCTAAAATTCGACCGTCCACATAGGGTCCACGGTCATTGACCCGTACCACTACCGAGGCCCCCGTATCGTCCCGAACCACCTTCAGTTTTGTGCCGAAGGGCAGGGACTTGTGGGCACAAGTGTAATCGTTCTGGTTAAAAATTTCGCCGCTGGCAGTCTTTTTTCCATGGAATCCCGGGCCGTAATAGCTAGCTTCGCCTTGAAGTTTGGTTCCGATTTCCGCTTTTTCCTTGGAGGCGTAATGTTTTTCAGGAAATCGGACATAGCCCTTTCGGGAAGCAATTTTCGCATTGGCAGCCGCACAGCCCGACAAAACAAACGCAAGTCCGACACCAATTACCCACAGCGTCAGTCGCGGCCCTATACCCAACTTACTCGAAGTCATACATGCTGTTGTAGGTGTTCTCAAGGATTTCATCTTCCTTGCTCTTGACCTCAGCCTTCTTTTCTTTGGGCTTCTTGTTAATTGACTCGTGATACTGGGCAGACATCTGGTCAATGTGTTCTATACTCTGCTGCACACGCCTGCGAAGCCGCTCAATTTCGGAATCGGTAATGGCAAGCCTATGGTCCAGAACCTTGGCTGCGTATTTTCCCCAAGGGGTATCCCTGTGTTTTGAACGTAATTCATTCAAGACAACACCGACACTGTCTCCTCGCTCCGGATCCATCTGGAAATACACGAACTTCATGTAAAGGGCCTGAACACCCGATTCGGTGTCGGGATAATCCCTGTACAAGCTGTCAAACGCGGCAAAGGCCGTAGCGTATGCCGAATCCACCTGTTCCATCTGGTCCAGCGGCACTTCCGACGCCACCGTCCACAGGCTTTCCGCCTGCAAATACCGTTCCTTTGCCTCGTCGTCACGGGTCTTAATAGTCACCCGCATACCCAGGTTCGCCTGAGCTTGCTTGGCATATTCCGTACCCGGATATTTTTCGATGATTTCCTTGTAAAGTTCTTCGGCGGTATCTTCGTCACCCTTGTACTCGTCGTAAATAAATGCCCGAGCGTACGTGGCAAGCATCACCCGCGCGGAGTCATTGGAATTCTCAATGATACCCGTCAGCCTATTTACCGCACTATCCACTTGGTCAAGCTTAAACAAGAAAAGCTCCGCTATTTGAAATTCCGTTCCAAAGAAATTATCCAAATTGGGAACAGAATCCTTCTTCAGCGAATCGTTCATATTTCGCATGGCAATCAGGCGCTTAAGCGCTTCGCTTAAAGTCCGGCTTTTTTGAGCCCAATCACAGTAATTCAGGGAACTATAGCTACTATCGTAATAAACTACAGCCTGCTCATAATTCAAGGTTTTCTGTTGCTCGTAATCACCCATATTGTAGTAGCTACGGGCCGCATACTGCGTTTTGGGATAATCCGAATTTACCTTGCGCAATATAATGAAGGCGTCGGGGTAGCGCTCCGCCATCAGGGTCACCTCCCCCAGGCGGACCAAATACTCCGGCTGTTTCTGCTCGTAATCGGGATTCTTGAAAAGAGCCTTGTATTCGTCGGCGGCCTTCAGGTATTCTTTCTGGTTTACTAAGCACTCCGCCGCCTGCTCAGCGGCAGTCTGCCGTTCCCGAACATTCAGTTCCTGGATTTCTTTGGCCGTATAGTGTTCCCTAGATTTCGCCCAATCTTCTTTCTTGAAATAAAGACCGGCCAGACGGAAATGAGCCTTACCCCGCATGAAGGGCGTTCCTGCCGTATCAGCAAGCACCGCCTCCAGTGCGGCAATGGCCTGGTCCGGGAATTCCGACTGTTCGTCCAACAAAGAAAGTAGATTCAGCCCCTGAAAATAATAAGGGTGGTTCTTGCTTGCAATCACCGGCTCCAGCGCAAAGCGGCTGATGTTGTATTCATGGTTACGATAGAGACAGTAAGCCCGTTGGTATTCCACAGCCCGCATAGAGTCGTAATCGGCAAAATACCTTTCATACTCATCGTACTTGACTATGGCCTTTCCCCATTCTCCCTTGTGGCGAAACGATTCACCAATCAAGAAAACCGCCTCGGCAGTACGCTTCTTGTTGTTGGGGAAACGCTCCAAAACTCTGGAACCTTTCTCGATAATTTTGTCGTATTTCTGGCGTTCTTCGGTTCCGGGGCTGGAATTAGTTTCATCGGGAATGCTGTCTAGCCGAGCTTCCCGAAGTTCACCCGCCTCATCGTAAAGGCGTTCCGCATTGAACATGTGGTTCAAGTAAGCACAGCAGGTGCAGCCCTCGAGGGCGAAGGCCAGCAGAACTATTGCCATGTAGCGGAAGCGGAGCATAGGAGTAAAGATACAAAAATAGATGAGAAGAAGGGGAAAACTGGCTAGTTATCAGTCATCAGTTTTCAGTCCTGAGAGTTGTTGGCTCCAAGAAGTTCCTTTCTAATGTCTCATTACCCGCAACTCAGAACTCACAACTCAGAACTCTTTCAAGTATGCGCTGTAGTCGCAGAGTTTGAGGCCAGCCGGGAGAACGGACTTGTCGAAACGCACCATACGGATTTCTTTAGGCGTCCCGACAAATCGAGCAAGAATTTCAAAGTTGTCCTGAGTTTCCCAGACCGCAGCATCAATCACCAGGTCTTCCCCGCAATCCGTCTCACCGGTACTGTTTCCGATGCCAGAAATCCTTGAATTCTGCTTGAGGAACCTGGTGAAAACCTCTGGCGCAAGCCCTAAATGATTAGACGTGTTGGAAGAATCGTAAACGACCACATGAACCTCACGGAAACGATTCAAGGAATCGAACACCACCGTATAGGTGTGCTTGTAGGGTGCGTCGTAGAAGGATTCCTGCCAAACATTTTTCTTCACTGGCCTAAAATTCTTGATGTCGTATTTTTTGAAGAACTCAGCCGGAGTCGCGCCATAACGCACAAGATAATGTCCGAGCATCGTAGAGAAATCGTGCGCAGAAGTCGGAGCCATAGATTCACGAAGGCTGTCCACCGCACGATTCAAATCTTCGGCGAGGCCACTGGACTGAACCGGCAACGTCGGCCGAGTCACGTTGCATTCCTGAATGCGCTGTTGGATATCCGGATACTCCGGATCCCTGTTCTGTATCTCGCGGAACTGGATGCGGGCACGATCATAGTCGCGACCTTTCAAATAAGCAAGCCCAAGAGCCTCTCTCAACGGCATGTTTTCAGGATACTTTTCAACCAAGGGCTCAAGAATTTCCCATGCCAGCTGGGAGCGATCCATAGGAGAAATTTTACCACCACCTGCTCCAGGAGCCGTCTTTTCGCCAACTGTAGAAAGGGCAAGTGCAGCCCCTTCGAAATCAGGCCTAAAGGCCAGAATTCGCTGGTAAATCCTTTCTGCATCATCGTAACGACCCTGGTACTCCCACAGGTACCCCCGCAAAAGCATAAGTTCTGCATCCAAGGGGTACTGAGTTAAACCATAGTCCAGCAGCGACGAACAACTGTCCAGATTTCCCTGATCGTGGAAAAGCCTAGCCAGAATTTCATAACCCCGAGGTTCGTTCCCTGCCGAAAGGCTTATAGACGTTCGAGCTTCTTCTATTGCCTGAGGCAAACGATTATTCTCCTTCAACAGGCGAGCAAACCACAAACGAGCCTCCACTAAAGCTGGAGCCTGATCCACGGCAATCTTTGCCATTTCAAGGGACACCGTCTTGTTGCCCGACTTGTAGGTCTTGCGGCTTTCCAGGTACTTGGAAAGCCCAGACTCCGGATATTTGCCCTGCAGCTTTCCTACCAATAAATTCAACCGGTTGCTTTCCAAATCAGTCAACGAATCCATTTCAAATAAAGTATTCGTTTCGTTCCACAGGGAAACCACCGATTCAGGATACAACAGCGACACGGCATTGAAAATTTCGTTTGCCTGGGCATAAGCCCCACTACGAAACAGTTCGGTCGCCCGGCGGATTTCACCTTGAGTCTGGATAGGAAGCGAAGCCAGTTCCTCACGCATGTCGGGAGAATCACCCTTGAAAAATTCAGTACCGGACTTGATTCCAAAAGGAACTTCCGGCACCACCACCTTCGCAGGCGCCATATTCAAATAAAGATGGTAACCGCCCAAGCCTAAAGCGGCCAGACAGCAAAGTATCAGGAATAAGTATGCCGCTTTCCGCGATGTATCGGACGCTAAAGGCATTACAACTCCAAGAAGTCGGAGAGTTTTTCTTTGTGTTCCTTGCTTTTTTGCAAACGCCTAAGGGTCTTGTTCTTAATCTGGCGCACCCTTTCGCGGCTCAAACGTAAATCTTCACCGATATCCTTGAGAGTGGTGTCCTCCGTAGTATCCAGACCATAGAACATCTTCAGGATTTCTTCTTCTCTACGGGGGAGCGAGGCCAAGGTTTCGTCAATCATCTTGCGACGCTCTTCTCGCTCCATTTCCTCTTCTTGCTTACCGTCATTGCCAAGAACATCCATCAGGGTACTGACAGAATCCGCACCGGAACTACTGCCAGGATCATCACCGATAGGGGCATCCAGGGAGATGTCCACAATCTTTTCCATGACCTCGATGATGTCCTTCTCGAAAGGAGCAAACTCTTCCATGGCCATGGTCTTGGCGTAATCGCCACCGTTCAGCATCAGGGCTCGCTTAAAGCGGTTCACCAGAGCTAGCTTGTTGGGCGGAATTCGCACGGACCCCACCTGTTCAAAAAGGGCTTTCTGGATAGACTGGCGTATCCACCAGACAGCATACGAGATGAACTTGACATCCTTGTTCATGTCAAAACGCTTGGCCGCCTTGTAAAGACCGATATTGCCTTCATTAATCAAATCCAGCAAAGCCAATCCTCGCCCTTGATACTTTCGAGCGACAGAGACCACAAATCGAAGGTTACCCCGAATGAGCCGTTGGAGGGCCGATTTACGAATTTCCTCCGTTTCGCCGGTCCGGATAATCGTCAACAAAGCCTCTTCCTCCTGTTGAGAAAGAGTCGGGTAACGATTCAAATCGCGAAAATAAAGTGATTCGTTAAACTCGCTCATGATTTTTCCAAAATATTCGGAGTAAATATTGTTTTTTACACGTTTTTCGTCAATTCCTTCAGTTTATCGTAGGGGTAAATTCCCGAACGGTGACCATCGCTAAAGGACAGGCCTGCGGCATAGCGTCCGATGGATTGAACCCTCTCCAGTTTAATATCGTCGGGAACAGTAGAATTGTCAAGCAATTTTTCACCGGTGTGTTCATCTACACACAGGGCGCAGGGGCAGGCCAGACGGAGTTCCCTGGCCGAACAAGCTCCACGAGTTCCGTCGTTCCACACAAAGCCTAGCTTACCATCTCTTGTCCTGAAGACTTTCTTGGGCTGGATCATACATCCTCCTCCGGAAGTTCATCAAAGGCATAGTTGAAGTTCTTGAGTACGCCATCTCCGACCGACTTGAATACCGAAAGTGTTCTCACGACTGCATCTGCCGCCTGCAAAAAGGCCTTTGCCGATTCTGAATTCGGGTAACGGAGCACCGCAGGAACCCCCTCGTCTCCGCAATCGGCAACCGCAGGTTCAAGAGGAATCTTCGCAATTAACGGCACTCCCCAATTTTTCGCAATCCGTTCGCCGCCGCCTTGACGGAAAATGCTATGATGCTTTCCGCACCCGTCGCAGATGAAATAGCTCATGTTCTCCACGACACCCACTACAGGCACGCCGACGGAATCGAACATGGCAAGCCCCTTGCGGCAGTCGGCAAGTGCCACCTCTTGCGGGGTGGTCACCACCACGGCTCCTGCCATAGGACAGTTCTGAGTCAGCGTCAGCTGGATATCCCCCGTTCCAGGAGGGAAATCCACCAGCAGGTAGTCCAGTTTGCCCCAGCGCACCCGGTTCAAGAAATGCTGGATCATCTGGCTTGCCATAGGGCCTCGCCAGATAGTGGCCTTCTCGGAACCGGCAAACATGCACATGGACACGATGGAAATGCCGCCCTTGGCTTCTACCGGGGCGATGGTATTGTCTTCGAAAACCTGGGGGTCCTTGTCGATACCGAACATGAGGCCCATGCTGGGGCCGTAAATATCTGCGTCCAGAATCCCCACGCGGGCACCGGACAGGCTCAGCGCCATAGCGAGGTTCGCCGTCACCGTGGACTTGCCTACCCCGCCCTTGCCAGAGGCTACCCCTACGATGTGAGAAACTTCGCCAAGGAAAGAAACCTGGGGCTGTTCGGGAGCATCGCCTACGCGGCCGGCATTGGAGGTAAGGGTCACCTCCACCTCAGAAGCGCCCAGCCCCTTCACAATAGAAATACACTGGTCCTTGAAACGGTCGCGGATGGGGCATGCCGGAGTCGTGAGCACCAGGTCAAAGGCAACCTTGGTCCCTTCGATTTTCAGATTCTGTACAAAGTTCAGCTCCACGATGTTCTTGTGCAGATCGGGATCCAGGACGGCCTTGAGGGCGCTTAGAATATTTTGTTCATTCAACTGCATATCTTTCATTTTTAAACGTCATTCAGAGCCCAGCAGGGGCGAAGAATCCAGTTCCGAATTAATCAAGCCTGGATGCTTCGTCGCTACACTCCTCAGCATGACTTGTATCATTTACACATCTAAGAAAATCTCGGCATGCGAAGAAGGTGGGTCATACAAGGCGGCCATTCCTCTTCGTAGTGGCTCACCAGAATAATAGTCGTTTCTTTAGAGAGCAAGTCCAGCAGGTGGAAGAACTTGTCCCGATAGCCCTTCTCCAGCCCCTGGGAGGGTTCATCCAGCAAAAGCACCTGGGGCGGGCGGATAGCGGCTCGGGCCATAAGAATCACCCGCTTGTCTATGGGCGAAAGCTTGCGGACATTTTCTTCGGGGTCTTCAAAGCCCAGGTAGGCAAGCCATTCCTTCGCCTTGGCCCGTTCTTCCCAGGTGGTGTTGTCCGCCTTGCAGAGGTTCGGCGTAAAGCCTGTGCAGAGCACCTCCAAGAGGCTCAGGTCTTCGCGGTACTGGAGCGCCAGTTCTGGAGAGAAGAACCCCAGTTTCGCCTTGTGGTCCCAGATGTTCAGGCCATGCCCCGGACGCTCGCCCAGGAGTGTAATGTCGTTTCCGTAAATCTGGGGGTGGTCCGCCGTCAAGAGCCCGAGCAACGTACTCTTGCCTGCGCCGTTCTCCCCCATGACCACCCAGTGTTCGCCCTTGCGGACCTGCCAGTTCAAATTCCTGATAACCGTCGTTTCACCGAAGCGGACGTTGACATTTCTTAGATCGAAAAGGACTTCCCCTTTATTGTCATCCCCGCTGTCATTCTGGAGCCACGTAGTGGCGATAGAATCACGGGGATCTCCAAGCCTACACTTCAGGTCCACAACCTCGTAGTCCGTCAGTTCCGCCTTGCGGAATTTCGGCTGGACCGCCACATCGGGCAACGAACCGGCGTATTCCTTGAACACCTTGTTCTCGAATACAAAGGCGGGAATCTCCGGAATCAGTTCGTCTTCACGGGCAAGACGTACCACCACATTCAAGTTTTGCCGCTTGGCAAGACCGGCCACACAGCCAGCCAGGTGCACACGGTACTCCGGGTCCAGACCGCCGAACAGGTCGTTGAAATAAACCCACTCCGGCTTTTCCATCCACATACGGGCCAGCAGCACCCGGCGGAGTTCCCCGTTAGACAAGCTCAGAAGCTTTCTCTCCAGAATGTCCATCGGCAAGTCCGCGATGACCATGGCCTCGTCAAGCTTCGCAGGATCCGTTTCCGGAAACGGCACGTCGTCGATATAGCGGTCCGTCTGCAAAAAGAACTTCTTGTTCAAGAGCAGGTTCTTGACCAGCGGAGCCTCCGAATCGTGCAAGCTGATAAAACGTTGCTGCCAAAATGGCGCCAAGGCCTGCTGGATTTTCCGCTGCATGAATTCGGACATAGTAGAGACATTCTTGCGCTGGTTCAAGAAATGGGTAATGACCCGGTCCAGATCCGCACCGTCGGTGCTAAAGATCTGCACCTGAGGGAACTTTTCAATCAACGCTTCAAAACGCCCGAATTCCATAAGCCACACCAATCTAGATTATTAAAAGAACATGGGCCAGAGGCCGTCTATAAAAAGCACCGTGCAGCAGGCCACCAGGGCAACGCCCACCAGCCCAAACCGGAACAAGGACGCCACCACGGCCGTTACAAGGGCAAGCACTCCCGACAGCATGGAATCCGTAGAATAGAAGATGGCAGGCACCGTCATGGCGGCAAGTACCGTGCAGGGGATGTAGGCCAAGAAAGACTTGACAAAGGGATTGCTCAGCTTCCCTTTCAAAAGCACAAAGGGGACTGCCCGCAAAAGGAAGGTCACCCCCGCCATAACCATCAAGAAGGCAAAGTATTCCCTAAGGTTCATCGTCTGACTCCTTGACCGGGAAGAACATGGCCCCAAAGAGAGAAGCTACTACCGCACAGATGATGATGGAAAAACCATAAGAGACGCCCTGCAGCACAGGGACATACTTGAACGCAAGACTCAAGGCGATGGCCACCAGCACCACAATCAATGTGGACAGATGTTTTTTGCAGGGGGGCACCACAATGGCCACAAACATGCCATACAAGGCGACTCCCAAGGCGTTGGTAATCCAGGAAGGTAGAATCTCTCCAGACACGGCCCCTGTAAGCGTCCCCAGGGACCAGCCGATATAGGGCAGCACCATCAGGCCAAAGAAATAGCGGGGGGTCACGCGGTTTTGCTGGGCCATGGACACGGCGAAAATTTCGTCGGTGATTCCCGTGGCCAAAAGCAGGCGGTAAGGCGTCGTAAAATCAGACGAGACCTTCTGGGAAAGGGTGATGGCCATCAGGGAATAGCGCAGGTTGATAAAGAAGGTGGCGATAGCCATCTCCAAAAAAGTGCCGGCGGCATCCACCATGATGTTAAGACCCGCAAACTGCCCCGCCGAAGTCAAGTTGGTCATGGAGATGAAGGTCACCAAGAACCAAGACATGAACTTGGATCCGGCTATGCCGAAAGAGAAGGACACCGCAAAATAGCCGATGCCTATGGGTAACCCGTCTTTCACGCCCTTCAGAAACATACGGGCCAAAGATAGTAAATAGTGATTAGGGGTTAGGGGTTAGGGGCTAGGATCTAGGGGTTAGGGGAATGTGGAATGTGAGATTAGTAATGAGTAGTCAGTTATGAGTTGTGGGGTTCGGGGCACGAGGAATGTCATCCTCACGAAAGTGAGGATCCGTTTGAGATTTTAGTGATTAGGTGTTAGGGCCGATAGAAACAAGAAGATTTAACGTGGGAAATGGAATGTGAGATGACAAATTGGGAATTATTCATTTCTCACTACACACTCCACATTACACACTTGAAAGCTCCAGTCACCGTCGGCAAAAGGCTTACCGTATATTGATACGGCTGGTCTTTGCAGAACTTCCGGTCACAACGCGGACCATGTAACTGCCCTGCGGGAGTCCCTGGAGCGACACTTCCCTGGTCCCTGCGAAGCTATCCTGGAATGACTTCACCCGGTTGCCCAGCATATCGAACACCTGTACGCGAACTAAAGATTCTCTAGGCGCATAAATCGCAAGGCTGCTGTGAGCGAAGGAAACCTTTAATTGCGACTGCAGTTCCGCTACGAACGCTTCTGGGCTACTTGCACTAGAACTGCTAGACACAATGGTTGTTGCAGAACTGGAGCCGGGAGGAACAAAGTCAAGGCAAGAGGTTTCCACCCACCATTCCCTATTTGCAGCATCCGTATTCATCCACTGAAAACTTCCTGGACGTGTGGGGGAAATAGTGTAGCATGTTTCCGCAGTCATATTGTTCAAACCAGAATTATAGCAGTGTTCCGCATAGCCCCCGACACCGTTCACAAAGGCAATGCAGGGGCTTTCTTCGACAGAACTACTAGATTCTGCCCCGCTGCTTGAACTTTCCTCGGAACTGCTGGATTCTTCAACCACTTCGCTGGAGGAGGACTCTGCTTCAGAGCTGCTGGACTCCACAACTTCGCTGGAGGAAGACTGTTCTTCGGAGCTGCTAGACTCCTCAACCGTTTCGCTGGAGGAAGACTGTTCTTCGGAGCTGCTGGACTCCTCAACCGTTTCGCTGGAGGAGGACTCTTCTTCAGAGCTGCTAGACTCCTCAACCGTTTCGCTGGAGGAGGACTCTTCTTCAGAGCTGCTAGACTCCTCAACAGAACTGCTAGAAGGAATTACAACGGCTTCCTCGCGGAACACCGCCATATAAGAAACATCTTCCGTCACAGACTCTATGCCCGGAGTCCAGTAGTCAAAGAAATAGTTGTAGGTAGCAGTGGAGGGTTTGACCGGAGTCTCACCCATGTACTCAGGCATTTCGCCGTAAGCCACCTTGGAACTTTGCAGTTTAGAATTATCGTAGTTCAAGAAGGTCACTGTGTACTGATTCACAGTTGCCTTGAAGGTCGCCGTGTAGGTGGCCTCTCCCGTAACTTTAGCCAAGGTCGGGTTCCAGCCTGCGAAGGCATAGGTGTACTGGGCCGAGGCCTTCTTGGTGGGATTTTCAGCAAGCTGAAGGCTCTTGGCCGGAGTGCCATATTCGTATTCCGCCTTCGTGAAGACTGATCCGTCTTCGTTCAGGTAGGTAATGGTGTATTTGCGCTTGAATTCCTTGTAGGTGGCGGTATATGTGGCGTTGCCCGTAACATTTTCAATCTTCGGACTCCAGCCGCTAAATTCGTAAGTGTATTCTTCGGTAGCGGGCTTTTCGGGTGTCCGAGGCTTTACAATGTCGGCCGCGATGGTACCGTAGGGATACGCGACAGCGGAAAGAGGCGTGCCATCGTCATTCACAAATGTTACGGTGTAACTATTAGTAGAAGAGGTATAGGTGGCGGTATAAACGACGTCTTCCGTTACCGCAGTCAGGGCCGGAGTCCAGCCCGCAAAGGCGAAGGTCTCACCCGCAGTCCCCTGTTTGACAGGGTCAGCGGGCTTTGCGATGTCCGCAGGAGCCGTGCCGTAATCGTACTCTGTCGCAGCCAGCAGCACCGTGCCGTCTTCGTCCTCGAAAGTTACAGTGTACTTGTTCAGCGAACTGTCCACCACGGCGGTATAGGTTGCCACACCTGTCACAGCCGCAATTTCAGAATCCCAACCTACAAACGTATAAGTGTACTGGGCCGTGTTGGCCGGGGTCTTGCCTTCGGGGGCCACAGGCACCGTACCATACTCCACTTCTGCCAAGGTCTCTGTACCATCACCGTTCACAAAGGTGATAGTGTACTTGTTCTTGGTAGACGTGTAGGTGGCCGTGTAGGTTGCCTCCCCCGTCACCATAGCAATCTCAGGATTCCAACCCGCAAAGGTATAAGTGTATTCTGCCGTGGCCTGCTTTGTAGGATCGGAAGGCTTTTCGATGTCAGCGGGTCTCGTACCGTAATCATACTCTGCCGCAGCCAGCAGCACCGTGCCGTCTTCGTCCTTGAAGGTTACGCTATACTTGTTCACCATATGGTTCACTACAGCAGTATAGGTGGCGTTGCCAGCGACCGGAACAATTTCCGGAGTCCAGCCCGCGAATCTATAGGTGTACTGGGCATCGTTGGCGGGTGTCTTGCCCGCAGGTGCGACAGGCGTTTCGCCGTATTCCACCTGGCTACTGCTGGATGTACCATCACCATTCACGAAGGTCACAGTATATTTTTTCTTAGTTCCCTTGAACTTGGCCGTGTAATCCACATCTCCCGTAACGGCGACAATCTCCGGATTCCAACCGTCGAATGCGTAAGTGTAAGCGACATCCGCATCCTTGGTGGGCGTCGCACCGGAATATACAGGTATTGTTCCGTAGGCCACAGATTGCGTGGCCAACACGGTTCCGTCATTCAGGAACCTGATGGAGTAGTAATTTGTCACCTCGCTAAAGACAGCCTGATATGTCGCATTTCCTGTCGCTGCAGCCAATGTCGGATTCCAGCCCTGGAATGTATAGGTGTACTGGTCCGTTGCCGCCTTTGTCGGTTCAGCTCCGGTATACACAGGGATAGTACCCTTTTCCGCTTCTACCGTCTGCAAAGTGACATTGCCGTTCTTGAAGGTAATGGTAAATGTGACAGGCACGACGTTGGCCGCAAAGGAGAAATTGGAAATAGTTATCGATTCCCAACGGCTACCGGGCATACCAAGAGTAAGCGCCAAGTACTCCGAAGCATTGGCGGTAAAGGAACAGGTAACATGAGTCGTATTGCCACCTGTCATCGTCGCAATATCGTTGCAATAGCTCCCGACAACCACCGTCATATTCATTTCCTGGCCACCTGAACCCTCCGTAGCATCAAAGGACAACGTGTAAGATTCTCCGGAAACAACGTTGCCCAGACCCTTGGTCACAACACGGGCGGCAGCATACTCGTTGGACTGACCGATAGTCACACTACCATTGTTATTGATGGTCAACTCGGTGTTGGAATTCCATTCCTCCCCAACGGAACTAGAAGACGCCGCTGAGCTGCTGGATACACTTGAAGACGAGACGGAACTGGACGAAACGCTGGAACTGGACTTTGCCGAAGAACTGCTGGAATTACCGCCACCGCCGAGAGAAATGGGATGGTCCTTCGCAAAGGTGTAAAAAGCATCCCTCGGAGCCTTGATCGATATCCCTATAACGCCATCCGCAATGCGGGCATTCAGATTGTCCACGTTCATCCAATCGTCATAATTTTCCTCGGCACCTCCACCAACTCCGTATCCATCGTCTGCAATAATCTTCTTGCCTCCCATGGCAGCACTGGCTCCGGCCCAGGTCAACAGGTTATTGTTATCACTACGAATTCGGGTCTGGCCGCCCTGGGTTCGACCGCCGGAGGTAAAAAGGTAGTCTACCTTGCTCTGGTCAAAATTGGCATACCACGTAACAATTCCCTCGTTTAGCCACGGAGAAATATCCACTGCGATTTTAGCATTGGGTAAAGCAGCCTTAATTGTCGCCACAATGTCATTGAAATAGTTTCCGCATAGCTCAGCATCGGGAATACCCCCATTTAATTGACTAAAGCGAGTTTCATGGTTATCACCAGAAACCGAATATTGGAAAAAGTCAGGCTCTATCAGCCAAATAGTCGTTCCGGAAGTTCCGAAATCATTCGCTACACCTTGAGCTAAATAGCGATAACGAGCAATAATTTTATCCCATTCATTACGAATGGTTTCCGCACCATTCGTACAATGGTTCGGATTACCAACGTCACAATCTTCATATCCTTTTTTCTTATCATACTCTGCGATAACATAAGCGTAGAATACCGGAGTCAAATTATTTTTTCTACATGCACGCACCATGGCTCCTTCCCACCACTGATCATAACTATCTTTTCTATGATCCCCTAACCAAATGGTCAAGTGAGTAAGGCCCGTACCTGCAAAACTGGTATTTTCATTAAACGAATCATGCCATTCCCGCCCATAATTGAAATGACTTTCGTCAAAGGCGGCGAACGCAAACGCTGCCAAAAGCGACAGCGCCAAAGCAAAAGCTTTCTTCATAATAACACCCGTGTATTTCCCATGTATATTCGTATAAAAAATAATTTCAAAACTCTTTTTTTCCTTGTAAAAAAATGTAAAAGCCCCTAGTCGCAAGGACCAGGGGCAACGACATCTTTTAGGCAAAAACGCTTAATTTAGCGTGATTTTGCGGTTTTGCACCCGAGTGCCGGACTTGACCCGCAGGATATAGCTACCGGCATTGAACTTTGTAAGCTCTACGGCGCCGGATACCTGGATGAAGCGAGCCAGCGGACGGCCCTGAAGGTCGAACACCTCAACAGTAGCCTGGCCTCCAGCCACCTGGAGTATGCGTCCATTCAGGCTCACGGAAACAGGGAACTTCGCCGCACTGTGCAGGGCAAGCGTTGAGGAGCCGTTGGAAACCGGAGTCACGCTGCCGTTAGAAGCGGGAACCACGCTACCGTTGGACGCCGGCACCACATTGCCATTGGACGAAACCGGAGTCTCATTACTATTACAAGAGGCAATGTCATAGCCCCTGGAGCTAGAACTCGGACGACTTTCGCTAGAATTAGATGTTTCATTGGAACTGGAGCTAGAGGCCGCAAAGGATTCCGGCTCCACCACAGTCACCTGGATTTCATACGTGGTCCCGTTGACATTTATCTTTTCGTTCCAATCACCGGCCTGCAGCCACTGTGTCGACTGAGAATTGCTGATGGTGAGTGTATTGCCCACGTAATCATAAGAAAGCCACCAAATGTAGTACGTCTCCTTGGTAAACGAAGTCACATTCGTAAACGTAACCGTCTCAAATTCGGCACCCTTGACCACATTTTGCGTAAGGTCTCCGATGACAACGACTCCAGTAGAAGCGCTGGAAGCAACAGACGAACTGCTCGTTTCGGTACTGCTGCTGGACACCTGAACAGAACTTGAACTTTCGCTCAAGGGGATTTCGTTATAGGTAGCAGTGTAAGAAGCCTTGCCCACAACTTTTTTCAGTTCGGGATTCCAGCCCTTGAATTCATAACGGTAGGACTTACTAGGTTCACGAGTCGGCTCAGGTCCGCCATACACAGGAACCTTTCCATAGTTCACTTCGGCCCACCACAGTTCCGAATTGTCGTAATTGAGGAAGGTAATCTTGTAGGCATTGATTGTCTGAACGATATTGGCCGTGTAGGTGGCCGGGCCTGTAACGGCAACAATCTCCGGAGTCCAACCGCCAAAGCTGTAACTGTACTGAGCATCATTCTTGGGCAGTTCTACGCTTGTGGGAGCCTCGGGAATTTCACCTTCTGCCACCTTGATTGTCTGGATAACTTTTCCGTTTACGACAAACTTGATATCGTACTTTACTACTGCCGCTGAAGAACTAGAAGGTGCTACAGAAGAACTGGACAGCACCTCGTGACCATCAGCCAACTTCAGGGAAAGGTTTGAAATGGTCACCGGTTCCCAGCGGGAGCCAGGCATGGTCAAGGTCAGCACCACGTTTTCGTTCTTGGTAGCCTTGAAGGTACAAGTATAGGCCTGAGCACCTTCGTTTGCATCCAATTCTACCATGCCACTGCAATAAGAATTCAACGAAACGGCCATATCCATAGTGTTCTGCTGGATAGAGGCATCAAAGCTCAGCGTATAGGATTTGTTCTTCTCAACTTCGCCCAATCCCTTAGTTACTACGCGCTCGGGAGTCCATCCATTCGACTGACCAATAACCACATCACCATTGGTATTGACCGTAAGCTGGGTGTTGGACTGCCAATCGTTGCTCACGGAAGCGGAACTTGCTGCTGCAGAACTTGCTGGAGTCTGCGAAGAAGAACTGACAGATGACGAACTCTGGACAGAACTACTGGAGATGTCGTTTACGGTCAGCACCATTGTGTAGGCCGTTCCGTTCACCGTAAAGTTTTCACGGAAGGTTCCCAAGTTCGCACTTGTGGGAACAACAGCGTCCAAAGTAAGTACATTGCCGGAACGAGTCATATTCAGGTAATAGACATTCTGAGAATTCCTCTGGAAACTATTGACATTTGTAAAGATTACGGGGCTTATAGATCCGCCACGGGTTACCGTCTGCGTCAAGTTTCCGGTAATCACCAGCTTGGCGCTGCTGGAAGAAGCTACGGAGCTAGAAGATGGTTTTACACTAGAAGAAGACTGTACGGAACTAGAAGACGGTTTCACGCTAGAAGAAGACTGGGCTACACTTGATGAACTGGCCTCCTTAAGGCCCAGGCACTTCACGTTATCTATCTGCAGGGTGCCGGTAGTACCTGAGGTTCCTTGGAACTGCCAGCTGAAAGCGGTAACGGCTTTACGCACATTGGAAATATCCGCCGGCGTGCCCCAACCCGTTTCCTGAGCCAAGTCGTCCCAATAAACAGTCTTGGTTTTCCAACCGGAGCTTGCATTTGCCGCAGACTTGTGATAATTGAATTCTACATCAATAGTGGATTGGACTCTAAAGTCATGTGCATCACCCTTGTAATCGTACTGGATCGCCGTACAAGCCGATAAATCTTCTGGAGTCACTTCATCAGCATTGGCCGAAACCACAAGGCCCGCAAATGGGCTATATGCATAATTAGCCTTACTTAAAGAATAATTCACTTTGATGGCCTTGGAAGAGCTATTGCCTGCAGCCATGGAGGTATCTATAGTAGAGCGACCGCCGTCCTTATTGTCGTTGTAGGTGGTCCAAGGGCTGTTCCAAAGAGAGGTGTAGTTGCCGTCTTCAAAATTGTCCACCAGCAAAGGCTTGTTGGTACCGCCCTGAGAAGCGGAAGAATTCGAATTGCTCGCCGAAGACGTGGGATTGGAGTTGCTGGAAGCGGGTGCGTTTCCGCACTTCGAATAAGACTTGGGGAGCTTGGAGAAAATGTTGGTGTTTACCCACTGACCGCTATTGGAATAGTTCCAGGCACTTCCGCTAAAGTAAGAGGCTCCTTCGTTCTTGTTGGAAACGGACCAGTTGGCACCAGAAAGTTTGTTGTTGTTCATCCAGGTAAGCCAGCTGGAGGAATTACCGCTGACTCCGCCACCACCGTCGGCATTCACCGTGCCCCATTCAGAAACGAACACAGAAAGGCCCGCGTTCATGGCTCGGTCGGCATTCGCGCCTTCGCCACCCACAGAGTGGGATCCCGCATAGAAGTGGAAAGTATAGGCCACGTTGTTCTTGGAATCACGAACCGTACTGCCAATGGCGTAATCCGGATGCTGGTCCCAATCAGGGTTACCCACAAGGACCAGATTGTCTGAATATTGACGAATGGTTTCGATAACGGACTCCGCATAAGTCTTGATGGTGCCCCAGGACTGGCTGGTGGGTTCGTTGAACACCTCAAAAATCACGTTGTCGTAGCCGCCCCACTTCTGGGCCATGTAACTAAAGAATGTCTTTGCGTTGTTTACATTGTCGCTGGCCTTGTGGCTATGGTAGTCGATAATCACGTAGATGTCGTTATCGATAGCCGCCTGCACCACCGCATTCATCAAGCTCTGATACTTGTTCATGTCGCTGAAGTAGTTGCCAGAGCCCCAGTTTTCATCTACACCCATAGGAGCTCGGATAATCTGGATATTCTGCTTCTCTACCAGGCCACTCACAATGCTGGATGTCCAAAAGGGGGAACCCACGTCGCTAGAGATGGCCCAGAAAAGGCTCATGCCCTGCACGGCCACTTCGGCACCGCTCTTGACGCCCTCACAGGAACCGTAAATCTGGCCCTTGCTGCCGGCCTTACCGGCTTGTAACTGACCGTACTGGCTTACCGGGCCCACGCGCCCGAAGGAAAGGGAAACAAGGCACAAGGCCAGAAGGAGGAAAAGAGTCCTTTTCATACAATACCCATCTCTAGATTTGTGATATACCTCCCTAAAAATAATTTCAGAACAGGATCCGTCAAAGACAAATTTTGGTAACAAACTGTTGCCGATGTATACAAAAAAGGCGGGATTTACCCGCCCTGCAGCTCCGTTTGTAAAATTCTGTTTACTTAATCTGCGTACGGAAGATTTTTTCCTGAGAACCACTGCTAACCCGCAACACGTAGGCACCGGGATTCAAGCCTTCCAAGTTCATGGACCCAGAAACACGACCATTCAAAACAACCCTGCCCTGCATGTCAAAGATGCTTACTGTTGCCGTTTTCACCCCGGAAACAAGAAGCGTTTTTCCAGAAACCTGGACCCCCATCGGCATGGTGTTTCCCGCAACAATAGCAGAAACATCTTCATTTGCGCCATTTCCATCATTTCCTTCGCTGCTACCATTCCCACCATTGCTGCCGCCATCAGCGCAAGCGGTGTAAGACGTCGGGTTACTGGCCAGGTAGCCCTTGACCATGTTACCCGAAGTGGTAAACTGCAGGGAATTTCTGGAAGATCCACTTGAAAAGGCTGCCGTACCCTCTTCAACTTTGGAAGCAGACCAGTTTGCCCAAGAGAGCTGGTTCTTGTTCATCCAGTCTTGCCAGCTGGTGTTGCGGCTCACGTCCGGATTACCACCACCATCAGAATTGCCGGTTCCCCATTCCGACACGAATACGGAAAGACCCGCGTTAATTGCCTGCTGGGCGTTATCCCCTTCGCATTGCGTTCCCCATTCAGTCTGACCATTCCAGCAATGGGAGTTTGCGTAATAGTGGAAGGTGTAGGCTATATTATCTCCAGAAACCGTATTGCCGATGGCGTATTGCGGATTCTGGTCCCACATGGGGTTACCCACAAGAATCAGGTTGTCAGAATACTGCCGGATAACAGGAACAATTTTTTCGGCGTAGCTTTTAACGGTACTCCACTCAATTTCTTTCGGCTCGTTAAAAAGTTCAAAGATGACATGGTCGTACTTGCCCCACTTCTGGGCCATTTCGGTAAAGAACTTGGTGGCATTAGCGACCTCTTCGTGAGCCTGGTGGGAGTGCCAGTCAATAATCACGTAGATGTCGTTATCAATGGCCGCCTGCACCACGGTGTTCATGAGGTTCGTCTGGAATTCGGCATCGGTAGCATAGCCGGTGATGTGTTTCGACTTGTCGTCACCACAGCTTTCCGAACCGTCTTTGCAGCCCCACCAGTCATCGCTTGTGGTCCCCATGGCAGCACGCACAATCTGGATGTTCATATCGCGGACCATTGTTGAAATACCTTCGGCCGTCCAGAACTCAGTGCCACGAGGAACCATGCTCCAGTAAAGGCTCATGCCGCGCACCTGGACTTCGGAACCAGCTTTAACACCTTCACAACTGCCGTAAATGCGCCCCTGCCCTTGAGCATTTTTTCCGGTCATCAACTGACCGTACTGGCTTACCGGGCCTACACGCCCAAAGGCCAGTGAAGATACGCCTAGAGCCAAAAGAACTGCGAGAGACTTTTTCATAAACCACCCCTTAAAAATCTGTTATGTTAAATATATTCTTTTTGAGGAATCCCAGAAAAAATGTAAGAAGAAAATGGTGTAAATACGCGAAAAAGGCAGGGTTAACCCCTGCCCTTTTCTAGATGGCGTCGGTATTTTACCTTAGCGAACCTGCATGCGGATGGTCTTAGCCATAGAGCCCTGCTGCACGCGGATGATGTAGGCACCCTTGCTCATGCCAGCAAAGCTGTGAGCGAAGCTACCGGCAGCCATGTTTTCGCTATGGCTTTCGATAGCGTGACCCATCATGTCGAACACCTGGACCTTCACGAGACCAGCCTTGGCGACAGACACCTGCAGGGTGTTGCCATGGAGGGTAGCGGAGAGACCTGCAGGAGCGGCAACCACGCCAATCGCCGTATTCATGCCGGGGTTGGTGGCATTATTGTTATTGGCGTTATTGTTGGCATTGTTATTGTTGGCAGCGTTACTATTGCTGGAAGCGGGGATTGTGCTGCTGCTAGAAACAGGCTTTGTGGTTGTGCCACCCATGGTACCGACGCACTTCACGTTGTCGATATCCAGTTCAGTACCCAGATTGGCAGCGGAGAACTTTTCGTCCACCACCCAAGTCAGCCTGGAAACCTTGGCCCAAGAGAAAGCAACCACGGTAGCGCCTGTAGCATCGGCAACCCATTCCGGCTGTGCCATGGAAGAAACGGTCACTGTCTTCCAGGTCGTAGAGGCCGGCTGGTCAGTAGCCACATGTTCCCAACCCTGATCGGCCTTCACGCCGTCCACAGTGGAACGCATGCGGTGGCCAGAGCCCTTGTAATCGTACTGGATTGCAGTACAACCAGAGAGCTTACCCGAGGTAAAGGCAACTTCCATACCCACGGAGGTATAGATCTTATCCTTGTCGCTACCCGGAGTAATACCAGAAATATCCTTCATGGCAACATAGGAGTTAGTGCCATCCGTCACAATCATATCAATTGCACCGGTGGTAGCATCCTTTGTATTGGAATAAGAGCCACCCGCAGCATAGAGGTACCAGTAAGCCGTGGCACCAAGAGTTTCGGCAGTGGTATTGCCATCGTCGAAGTCATCGATGACGACCGCAGTGGTGGGAGTAGTCGTCGAAGAAGAACCGGGGGTATAACCGGCACAGTTCACATCGTCAATGTAGAGGTAGTCAGAGGTCGCAGTGCCCTTAACTTCCCAAGACAGAGAAACCACATTGGCCATATTCAAGGAGAGCGTGGTTCCCCAACCTGCAGCCTGCTTAAGTTGAGATACAGAAACGGAGGCATTGGTCCAACTGGTGCTGCCATCAAGAGCATAGGCATGCCTATTGTAGCCAGTGAGGTCACCAGAGTCGTCACCGTTCATTGTTGCCTTCAAGTTGTGGCCGGCACCCTTATACTTATAGGAAATCGTGGTGCAACCAGAAAGGCCTCCGGCAACATTCACAGCAAGAACCACGTAGGGATCGTTGGCATTGCTGCCCTTGGCCAAGCTAATGCCGGTCAGGCCAGCCCCATACTTAGAACCACCAGCAGCGGCTTCTTCCAACACGACAACAAGGCCATACTGGTCTTTCGTATTTGTATACGTAGACGCACCCTTGTCATTTACATCAGTATAAGCGTACCAAGCGTCCTTGGCACCGCCGGTATTAGCCAAACCATCACCATCTTCAAAGTCATCGATGTTGGCAGTAGTCTGGGCGAAAGACATAGCTGTTGTTGCACAAAGTGCAGCCACAAAGATTTTTTTCATTGTTTCTCTCCTAGTGAAAAAATCCCAATCATTTCCTCTGGGCCTATATAGTTTTTTATATAGGCCCCAACAAGTGAAATTTTAGTTTACAAAGCTATTTTAGCACGATTTGATGGCTTTTTTGGGCCAAACCAGAGCGAACCTGTAGTATATAGCGGCCGGGGGCCATTTTTTCAAGGTTCACAATACCGGAAACCTGACCGAACTTGGCCATCAGGCGACCCTGCATATCAAACAGGTTGACCGTCACGGTCCCCTCACCCGCAATCTGAAGAACGCGACCTTCAAGACGCACGGAATGAGACATGCCGCCTACACCGATAATAGCGGTATTGTCGTCCAAACCAGGGGCGTAAGAATTACTGGAATTCGGCACAAAGGCGCTGGAACTAGACCTTGCTGTCCCGTTAGAGCTAGAAGACCGGCCCGCAGCGCTGGAGCTGGACGCAGCAGCCGGAGAACCTCCGCAGGCAGTGTAAGTCTTGGGATTATTCGCCAGAAAGCCCTTCACCATGTTTCCGGAGGTAGAATAGCTCAGGCTATAGCGGGTCGCACCGCTACTAAAAGCCGCAGTTCCTTCTGAAATCTTGGAGGCGCTCCAGTTCGCCCAAGAAAGCTTATAGGAATCCATCCACTGCTGCCAGCTGTTGTTCTGGGAAACGTAGTTATTGGGGTCTCCCTTTCCATCGGCAGTACCCGTACCCCATTCCGATACAAATACAGAAAGACCAGCGTTAATGGCAGCAACAGCATTCGCCCCCTCAGAACCTGTTTTATGGGAGCCTGCGTAATAGTGGAATGTATAGGCGACATTTTGATCCTGGAGCGGTTCAGCAGTAGCCGCATTCGTATACTGGTCATAATAGGGTGTTCCCACCAAGACAAGGTTGTCCGAATACTGACGGATTGCCTGGATAACGGTTTTCGCATAGGGGGCGATCCCGCTTTTCCAGTAGCTTTTGGCGGCATCTTCATCGGGCCATTTTTCACCACAGGAATTCTTAGGTTCATTGTAGATTTCAAAAATCACGTTATCGTACTTACCCCACTTCTGGGCCATTTCCGTAAAGAACTGTACCGCAGAATTCGTACTCTGTTCCGCGCAATGGCTATGCCAGTCGATAATGACATAGATATCGTTATCAATGGCCCCCTGAACAACGGCGTTCATAAAGCCCTTTTGCTTATCGGGTTCAGAAGCATACCCCTTTATGCCATCGCTCCAATCCTCGTTACCTGTAGCCATGGCACCTCGGACAATCTCGATTTTCATATCGGAAACCATGCTGGAAACGCCCTCGGCTGTCCAAAATTCAACGGCATTTTTCATAAGGGACCAATAAAGGCTCATGCCCTTGACTTGGACGGGGGTACTGTTATAGGCCGCACAGGAACCGAAAATGCGGCCCTTGCCGTTGGAATCCTTTCCGGCCTGAAGCTGGCCATACTGGCTCACGGGGCCCACACGGTTTGCCGCAAAAGACGAGGCGAATAATGCCAAAGTCATGAAAAATGCGATTTTTTTCATAAAAATCCCTGGGATTGTAGGTGACACCCCCTAAAAATATTTCCCCAGAACCGACTTCGAACAAAGAAGCATGAAAAAAGATGTTACCGGTGTAAACAAGAAAGGCGGGGGATATCCCCGCCTTTTTCGTCATTTTTGAGCTTGACTAGCGAGCTTGCATACGCAAGGTCTTCACCATGGAGCCCTGACGCACACGGACAATGTAGGCGCCCTTGCCCAGCTTGGCAAAGTCGTGGGCAAAGCTGCCTGCCGCCATGCTCTCGCTATGGCTTTCAATGGCATGGCCCATCATGTCGAACACCTGGACCTTCACGAGACCGGCACGGGCGACAGAGACCACCAGGGTCTTACCCATGATAGAGGCATCGAGACCGGCCGGAGAAGCGATGTCACCGATAGCCATGCCGTAACCGTTATCATTGCCGTTGATGTTGCCGTTATTGGTTCCGTTATTGCCAGCACCACCGTTATTGGCTCCAGAGCTGGAACCAGGCTTTACACCGGCACTAGAACTGGAGACGGGCTTCACGCTAGAGCTGGATTTCGGCTTCACACTGGAGCTGGACTTCGGAGTCGGCAAGGAACCGATACAGGTCACGTTGTCGACATCCAGATTCGTGCCGCGGTCAGCATTCGCAATCTTTTCGTCTACGACCCAAGCCATCTTCACCACCTGTGCCCAGGAGAAGGTCTTCTTCTCGGTTGCAGGAATCCAGGTCGGCTGAGCCAGGTCAGCTGCAGTAACCGTTACCTGAGTCCAGGCAGAGGCCTTGGGCTGGATGTCCGTAACATGTTCGTATCCCTCATCAGGCGTTACCGTAGACACAGAAGCACGGAACTTGTGAGCGGAACCCCTATAGTCATAAGTGATTGCCGTGCAGTTGGTAAATGCGCTGGTCGGGATATCCAGGCCCATACCTACAGAGGGGTACGTGGTGGCACCGTAGGTAATGCCAGAAATACCTTCCATAGCAACGTAGGCGTTTTCGCCGTCAATGCGGACCATATCCCAGGACTTCGTCTTGGTGTCCTGTTTGTTGGTCACGGAACCACCTGCCTTGTAAATGTACCAGTATGCCTCGCCCAGAGATTCGGACTGGGTGTTTTCATCCTGGAAGTCATCAATAACGGCAAAGCCCGGAGTAGAGGCAGAAGAGTTCGGAGAGGTCGAGCTGCTGCTAGTATTCATTTCGGTCCACTTACCATCGACGCACTTCAGGTCAGAGGCACCCACATGGATTTCTTCACCCTCTGTGCATTCCGGCTCGGCAGAAGATGACGAGGGCACAACCGTTCCCGAGCTGCTAGAGCCGCCAATATCGGGTAAAGTACCGACACACTGGACATTGTCAACGTCAAGGTAGGTACCACGTTGGGCATCCTTAATCTTTTCGTCCACCACCCATACTAGTTGATAAACCAAATTCCAAGCAAAGTCTTGCTTCTCTGTTTTGGGAATCCAAGACGGCTGAGCGAGATCGTCCACACCCACTGTTACCGTTGTCCAAGAAGTGGCCTTGTTCTGGGCGTCTGTAGCGTGCTCATACCCGCTTTCTGCAGTCACCGTACTCATGGCCGCCCGGAACATATGGCCGGAGCCCTTGTAGTCGTACTTGATAGCAGTGCACCCCGCCAATGCAGACGCAGGAATATTCATGGACATTCCCACAGAAGGATATGATTTATCACCGTAAGTTATATCGGAAATGTCTTCCATAGCGACATAGTAGTTGTTCGAATTACCACGAACCATATCCCACACTTGATCGGCGCCCTGAGTATTGGAAATCGAGCCTCCTGCAGTATACAGGAACCAATAGCCATCTTCGCCCAAAGTCTCCACGCCCGTATTCCCGTCATCCACATCATCAATCATGACAACTGTAGAAACGGTAGAAGAGCTGCTAACCTTGACTTCGGTCCATTCACCATCAACGCAAAGCATGTGGGTCGAACCTACATCGATGGTTTCACCGTCTTCGCACGTGGGGTTCACGTGAGAACTAGAGGAGCTCTTCGGCTTCGAGGAGCTAGAACTGCCTGCAGCAGACGAACTGGAAACCCGCTCAATGGTTCCACCGACACAACGCAAATCATCGATATACAGATAATTAGCATCATCCGTGTCTTCCACGACCCAAGCGAACTTGTCAATCTTCTTTTTGTTCAAGGTCACCTTAGGAGAACCCTCCCAATTCGCCTGCTGTAAATCACTCCAATCAACGGTAGCGGTCTTCCAAGACTTAGAAGCAAGAATATCTGTAGTATGGTAGTTATAATCTTCCACTTCAGGAGTTTGCACCTTAAAAGTATGAGCGGCACCCTTGTACTTGTATTCTAAACTTTCGCAAGAAGACAGGTCGTAAACACTTTCATCTTCATTAAGATTCAAGCCCAAGGCTACATAGGGATCGTAAATGTACGTCCCCGCATTCAAAACGATTCCCTTCAATGCGGCCATACCTTCTGTGGAATTGTCAGCCGCAAAAACCACAATATAGCCGTCTCCTTCATCATTAGCAGCATTGGTTATAGAAGATTTTCCATTCCCATTCGCGGCACCGGGTTCACCCTTATCGGTGTAGGCATACCAAGAACCACCGGTAAAGGCAGTTCCATCGCCATCCTCAAAATCATCGATGAATTCTTCATCAGCCTGAACACTGCTAGAAGAACCGGAAGTACCAGTTCTCCAAGAGACAGACGCCGCATGGCTAGCCAACTGATCATAAACATACTTACCCGATGTTGAATATCCATCATAACTCCAGTTTGTGGGATTCGTATAGGTAGACTGCCCCCGGAATGCAGAAGCGGCCTCATCCTTGTTGCTCACAGACCAGTTACACCAAGAAATCATCTTCTGATCAAGGAAAGTCATCCAAGCATCAGCATCAGTGGTATTATAGAGTTCCTTACCATCAGCTGTACCCACGCCCCATTCCGTTACAAACACCGTAAGGCCTGCCTGAATCGCACTGCTGACACGCTGAACAAACGTCGAATAGCCATCCCATTGGCCACCATCTGTATGATGAGAGTTTGCATAGAAATGGAATGTGTAAGCCACGTTATTTTTAGAATCCGTCACCTTGCTATTGATTGCCTCTTCCGGATGGGCGGAGTATTCGCTGTTTCCCACTACAATGAGGTTGTCTGTTCCACCATTGGATCGAATTACAGAAATAATGGTGTTAGCGTAGGTTTTGACCGTACCCCACATATTTGCATCTTTGGGTTCGTTAAAAATTTCAAATATCACATTGGGATAACTGCCCCACTTGCTCGCCATGCGAGTGAAGAAAGTCGTAGCGTCCGTTATTTCGTCGTTGGCATAATGAGAATGATAGTCAATAATGACATAGATGTCGTTATCAATGGCAGCCTGAATAACGGCGTCATCGGCATCTAGAGAGGCCGTCGAGTTACCCGCATTTTGGGTACTAGGCGTACCATGGGCAACGCGGATAATTTCAACTTTCCACTTATCTACGAGGGCATTTATTACAGAAGCGGTATAGAAGGGCGATCCAGCATCCCAATAATCCCAGTACATGCTCATACCCTTGAGCTGAACCTTTTCTGTGCCTGATTTGGAACCGTAGAGGTAACCACCACTAGCCTGCAACTTACCGTAGTAGCTTACAGGACCGGCAAACACCACCGTCGCCGCGAGAGCCAAAAGAATTGCGAGTTTTTTCATAAAGAATTCCTCTGTTGATATATCGTAATAAAGATAAAATCCAGCGGCGTTTTTTTCAAGTCAATTTACGGAAATCTTATAGTACGAAAGTAGATGCCCGCCGGCGCGGGCATGACGAAGAAAATGCAGGAACGACAAAAAAAGCACCCCAGCACAGAGCCGGGGTTATCTCTAACAGGTCCTCGCCTTTGCGAGGATGACAATGCTGCTACACAGACAACTTAGTTTTCGTTGTTGTGCATTTCCATCTGTTCGCGGTCCATCGTGTGCTGCAGGTATTCCTTGAAGTCACGGTCGATGTTCACACCGTCGAAGTCGATGTCATCGTTTTCCAACACGAACACGGCGCTGGGGTTATCGAGCCAGCCGACCACGTCCACACCTTCCAACTTCATGGACTTGTCGCCCGCGGCCTGAGCCACATATTCCACCTTGGACTTGGCCACCCAGCCCTGGCCGCAGTTACCCTTGACCAGCACTTCGGTGTCACCGTCTTTGACGATGGTAAGTTCGTCGTTAAAGCCTGCGGTGCAAACCACAGATCCACCGCCCTTTTCCTTGGTCAAGTCAATATCGCCCAGCTTGGACTTCACTTTGTTCGGGGCAGCAAAAGCAGCGGCCACCATCAGGGAAAGAGCAACAAATAAAACCTTTTTCATGTTATTCCTCAATAAACATGGTAAAATATACAACTATGCAGTAGGAATATACCTTTTATTTTGGCAAATTGGGAGATTTTCTTTTAAATTTTTACGATATGAAGAAGATTTTTACCATTTTCGTGCTTTTGCTGGTCATTTTGGCGATTTTTGCCGTTTTTCAAGGAAAAAAACGCATAAATGCGGTATCCGACAACCAAGAAACCGTGCTTTTGGAGATTCCCAAGGGCAGTTCGGCGGCCAAAGTATCTCAAATTTTACAGGAAAAGGGCGTCTGGAAGGACGGACTGGCATTCAAGGTCCGGAACAAAATGGACAAGCCCTCCCTCAAGGCTGGCTGGTATGAAATCCCACCACGGCAGACCCTGGAACAGATTTTCGCCCTGCTTGCAAGCGGCAAGAACGCCGTACGCAAGGTGACCATTCCCGAAGGTCGGGCCAGTTGGGAGATTCCCGCCTACCTGAAGAAGGCGTTCCCCGACTTGAACGAGGACCGCTGGAACAAGTTGGTCCAGGACCCGAAGTTCGCCCAGTCCCTGGGCGTAGATGCTAGTTCCCTGGAAGGTTACCTGTTGCCCGACACCTACCCCTTCGCCATCGATGCAAACGAAGAGACCATCATCAGGCAGATGGTGGCGGCGAACCTGAAGCTTCGGGACGAGATGAAAGATAAGCCGAACTCCAAGTGGGCGACTCTCGGCAACTGGCACAAGGTGCTTACCCTTGCTAGCGTGGTGGAAGAAGAAACTGGCAAACCCGACGAACGATTCTTGATTGCAGGCGTTTTTCACAACAGGCTTGAAATTGGCATGCCCCTGGGGGCCGACCCCACGGTGCGGTTCATCTTCAGGAACTTGACCGGGCCCATCTACAAGAGCCAGCTCAATAGCGACAGTCCCTACAACACCCGCAAGTTCAAGGGCCTGATGCCCGGCCCCATTTCTAATCCGGGTCGCAAGGCAATCGAAGCAGCCCTATTCCCCGCCGACACAAAGGCACTTTACTTTGTCGCAAAAGACGACGGTTCGGGCACCCACTTCTTCAGCAGCACCCTCACCGACCACAACAAGTTCAAGGACGTGGCCGCGAAGAATAGAGGGGAATGAGTTGTGAGTTGTGAGGTGCGAGGTGCGAGGTGTGAGGTGTGAAAAAAGCAAGCGGATCCTCGCCTGCGCGAGGATGACGAAGAAGGTTCGCGAGGATGACGAAGAAAGTTCGCGAGGATGACACCTCTTGAGACCCGCGACCCTAATACCTACAGCCTACAGCCTACAACCTACTACCTAGCCCCTAGATCCTAGCCCCTAGCCCCTAGCCCCTAGAAACTATAATTCCCGACGCGAACAAAGAAGGTGTAGTCCATCACGTCACCCAGTTCGTCGAGAGTTTCGCGGTCCACCAGGCGGGACATTCCCGCAGATACTGAGATGGACTTGTACGCAAAGCGTAGCGTCGGTTCCAGAATAAACTTGTCGGCCCCGAGGTGCGCCGTCGGATTCTCTTCGAAGTCCCGCACGTAGGCCCCAAAGACCCACATGCCGAACATTCCCTTGTGAAGCCCGAGGTTTATGCGGGCAAGGCCATAGTGATGGCTTAGCAGTTCCGGATTGTACCATTCCCCGGTCCAGGGCGTGGCCACAACACGCCTGCGGTAAAAGTTGTCCATCGGTTTGATACCCGTCGACTTTGGGTAGACATAGCCGTGGCCCTCGTCGTGGAACGTATCCAGGCCGCCGCCCAGGAAAAGCCCCAGCGTCAAGAAAGATACCGGTGAGCGGCTGGCGTACATTTCCAGAGAAAGCTTGTGGTATATGGGAATTAGATCCGCAATGTCTATCTTGTAACGCACGGACTGGAGTCCCCATTCCAGGAACAGGGACTGCCCGCCATACGAAAAGAACGGATCGGTATCGCCTTCGGCATAACGGTATTGGAGAGACGGTGAAACGGGCCATGTTTCCAAATCGTCCATCCGGTACACCTGGGCAAAATCAATAGTCCTGTCTCCCAACATGAATGTAAGCGATGTCACCTGGTGGGCTGTCAAGTGGTAATCTACCCACATGTTAAAGTCGCTTCGTTTTTCACCGCGAGGCGTCGTGAAATACGCATTGTCTTCCAGGTAAGATTCAAAAGGCCGCAGGGTCTGCCAGTCATAGCGGAGCCCTACCGACCAGTCCCTGTTCCACAGGCGGGAAATTTCCAACTTGGGACTTACGCCGTATGACCTTGGGCCTACGAATCCCGAAACCCCGAGGGCGATATCCATCTGGTTCACGAAGGAGAGCGTCACATCGCCGTAAGCGTGTGGCCCGATAGCGTTGGACCCGAAACCGCCCACAGAAACATCTACCGTCGGGGCGACCTTCGCCCCCACCAGCACGTTCCCCGTCGGCAACATGTCAAAGGAAACGGAATCGTAGGCAGGCTCCTTGGAAATTTCTTTCAAGAAATTTTCGGGCGCCACCATGCCCGTGTCGCTTTCGTTCCAATAAGAGGCTATTGTGGAATGGGTTTCCGCAGACAGACTGTCAAAAGACGGTTTGAACTTGAACCATGGGGAAGCCACCTTCTTGAAAGTCAAATAGTCCAGCGAGTCGTTCCTGAAAGGTATTAGTTCCGTAGCGTGGCGTTCCAAGGCAGAGAACCCCGCCTGAATCCATGCCGTATAAGCAGAATCCGTAGCGTAATGGGCGCGGAGCACCACCCCCGACTCCTGATAAGACAAATTCTGCAGGGGCTTTTCAAAAAGGATACGCTGCCAGGGAGAATTCCAGGACGACACGGAAGCAAGAGCCACCCGGGGGATGCCTACCGAAATAATGGGAACCTGGTCGTAAACATCTTCATAGGGCACCGCAAGCCCCGGACACAGTTCTCCGGAGTTGTAGTTTTCAACCAGCGGGAGACTCTTGAACACATACTCCGAAGTATTCCATTGTTCGCCGTTACAGCCAAGCACCGTAAAGGGAATCACCGCCCCGCGAGGTACTCGGTTCATGGCTTCTTGAAAGCGGAGCTTTGCAAGGGCATACCTGTGGGCGGAAGTATCCGGTTCAAAGGACTTGGGAATTTTCCGCAAAGTCATGGACGAATCCGGCTGCAACGCAAAACGATAACGCAGGCTGGGCACGCCATCGGGAGAAATGGGCCACCTGGCCTGTTCCTGCTTTTTATTGTACAGGTCGTCGAACATATTGTGGCCCACGTAGCCCTGCAGGTACGGGTCCAGCAGCACTCGCTGGATATCGTCTAGCGTCATTCCGTGAGTCCAGAGGTAACCCACGAAAGCGCCCCACGACGTACCCACCACGGAATCGATACGGACCTTGTAGGTTTCGATGGCATAGAGCACTCCCAGGTGGAACCAGGGAGAACGCTCACCGCCACTGAGGTAGAGGACGGATTTCTTTGGGGCTGAATTCGGAATTCGGATTTCGGAATTCGGATTGCCTGAATCGGAAGGACTGATTTCGCCTGTCGACAAATCTATGGTTTCGCATTTCCACGATGTGTCGGGGGAAGCCTCCCCCTCGCTCCCGCTGTCGGGGTTCGAGGTTCGAGGCTCGAGGCTAGAGGCTAGAGGAATGTCATCCTCGCGTAGGCGAGGATCCGCTTGAGAGGTTTGAGGTTCAGATGTAGTGGGAACAAGACTATCCGCAGGGGCCTGCGCCGTAGAATCCTGGGTAGCAGTCATCTGCGACAGCAGACTGTCGGCAGGTTCTGCAGGCAACAGGGAAAAAGCGACCAACAAGATGGCCGCCACCTTCGGCATAAACCGCCTAGGCAAACCTTGCGGGATTGGCCACATACTTAGCCGCCACCTCTTGAGCCACGTATCCGGAACGCACCAGTTCTGCAAGACTGTCGTCCATCAGCATCATGCCTTCGGAAGCCGAAGCCGCAATGACCGACGGCAGCTTGAAATGATCCCCCGTGCGGACACACATGGCCACGTTCTGGGAATTGAAAAGTACTTCCCAGGCGGCAACGGCACCGGAACCTTCGGCTGCTCCCGGAAGCAGGCGCTGCACCACCACCGCCTTCAGCACAGAAGAAAGCATGGTCCGAACCAAAGCCTTGTCTTCGGGCTTGGCGGCCGCTACAAGGGCATCCAGGGCGCCAGCGGAATTGCCGGCGGTCACGTTGCACACCACCAAGGCGCCCGCTTCGGCAGCCCGCAACATGGGCAGTAAAAAACTGGAGTCGAAATCGCCCATCCACAGAAGGTCAACTCCGCTACGGATAGCCTGGTCCACTTTTTCGGCAACGCCACCCACGGAATCTTCGAGAATGAGACTGCTCCCCTGCTTTACAGGAAGTTCCTGGGCCTTGTCCAAAAAGCAGGCCCTTAAAATCTTGGATTCGCAAAGAGCGCCCACATAGGCCGTGGCGCTGGTGGTCTTGCCGGAGCATGCCGGACCTGCAAAAAGCACCAGGCCTGAACTAAAGCCCAGCATATTTTCCAGAACAGGAGGAATTCCGAGAGAGGCAAAATCCGGACACTCGTTCAAGAGCGGACGGAATACGGCCCCGTTACCGAGAGCCTCACGAAAATACCGCACGCGCCAGCGCATGCCCTGCCAAGGTCCGCCAATCATAGAGCCGGATTCCCCTTCCAGGGAGCCCAAAAATTCAGCCAAGGAACCAAAGGGAATAACCGGAGCGTCGGGAACGGCGCAGACCTGCCCTGCCAAGCGAATTGCAGGAACTGCACCTTCGGTAATAATCAGTTCACTACTGCCGGTATTGACGGCATATTCCAAAAGAGATTCAATTTCTGCAGCCATCTTTATGCCTCCCCGCCTGCAGGATGATACGCCGCAAAGCGTCTAATGTCATTTGCCCGTTTCCAGGCCTCTACACCGTCGATGTAACCCGCTTCCACGCATTTCTGCAGGGAATCGTCCAGAGTAACGCCCTGGTCCCGCTGGCTACTGATTGCAGCATTCAGCTGGGACAGGTCGCCCTTGCGAATCATGCCCGCAATAGTAGGCGTCACCCGCACCGCTTCAGCGGCAAGAACCAGGCCCTGGTTGTCCACCACAGGAACCAAATGCTGCACGATAACACCCTTCAGCTGGTCTGCCAGGGAACTGGCCAAAGAAGACCGTCCGCTTTCGGGAACAGAAACCAGGAGCCTCGAAAGCAGGGCGTGGATATTGTTCCCGCGGGTAACGGCAAACACCAGAGCACCGGAATTGGCGGCCTGCAAAAGCAGGTTCAGTTCATCCACGTTTTCCAGATGGTCAAAGCAAATCACGTCGGCACCGTCACGCATGGCAAGGGCGATACCGTCCATACCCGTACGCACATGAAGTCCAACTTCTTTTTGGACCAAGGCGCCGACACCGCCCTGCAAGATTCTTTCAATAGGCCGTTCGATGGTCTGAATGTAGCACGGACGGTTTGCGGCAATGGTTTCGGCGAAGGCGTTCACCGTAGTGGTGCGCCCGCTGGCCGAAGGACCAGCCACCAGCACCAGGCCGCTGTTGAGCTCCGCAAACTGGGTGCAGAAAGGCGGCAGGTTCAGAGAATCCAGAGCCACCGCCTCCGTAGGAATCACCCGGATAGACACGCTGGGAACGACCCCGTTCCAGGTTACGGAAATGCGGGCACGGCCCACACCAGCGAGAGCAATGGTTTTGCTGAAGTTCTTGCCCGCCACCACCTGGTAGCCGTCGGCAAAACCTTCGGAGGCTTCGGCCAAAAGTTCAGAGATGCGGGTCTTGTCCACCACCTGTTCGGTAGCCGGGAACAGCGCACCGGACTGGCGCATGACCACCTGACGGTTGGAATAAAGGTAGATGTCCGTAGCGCCGTACTGACGAGCAAAGGCAATCATCTTTTTCAAGGACATGATGGGGAGCAACGTCTGGGGAGCTTCTACCGCCGTTCCCTCTCCAGAAGAAAGGGCGAACTGACGCGGCAGTTCCTGCTCGCCTTCTTCGGCGGAATCTTCTCCAGTCTCTTCGGCAATGCTGATGGTCGAAATGCTTGTGGTTTCCAAACCGGATACCTTTTCTACCACCATATTGGACGAAGAAGATTCACCATAAATGTTGTTGCCCTCGATCTGCAGGGCAGGTTCGTCATCCACAGGTTCGGCCACAGCGGGCTTTGCCTCTACAGGAGCGGGCTTGGGAGCAGGAGCGGCAGCAGGGGCGGGCTTAGGTGCTGGTGCTGTCGGCTGGACCTGCGCCGGTTGGGCCGCAGCGTTAGCGGCAGCATGCTTTGCCTCCAGGTTCTGCACAAAGGCAAGAACCTTCGCATACATGGCCTGCTGCAAAATACCCGCCTTGACCAGAACCTGGCCAATGTCCATAGATTCCGTAATTTCGCCCCAATGGGCCTTGACCTGATCCTCCGTGACCACCTTGTTGTGGACGAGGACCTGTGCCATATACTGATTTCTCATAGGAAATCCCTCCGGCTGAACCACCAACTAGCGATGGCCAAGAAAACACCAACATAACCGATTGCGTAAACCGTATTCCAGAAAAGATACATATCCGGCAGAGCAAGCCCGTGAACCACGTAGCTGGTCACGTTGTAGCGGTACAGTCCTGGGAACACGGCGTGAATCACCACGGCTAGCTTTTCAAGCAGTGCCGTAGAAGTATCCCCCATCTCGCCCATACGGCTAGCAAAACGAATCTGCTCTAGAAGCTGGTTGCTCAAGTGTCCTGCAAAATAAACGCCCAAGGTAAACAGGGCGCTCAGGATAGTGGAGCTGAAACTGCTGAACAGAAGCGCCACCGCAATCACAACCGCCAGTTCCCAGAAAATCAGGTAAATCGCCGTCAGCAGACTTACCGTAGGCTCGGAATTCGTTAGGAACAGGATGGAGTAGTAGATGCAGGTGAGCAGCGCCAAATGGACGGCCACCACCGCCAACAGCCCAAGGTACTTGCCCACGATGAAGGTGGCGCGACTGATGGGCTTGGACAACAGGGTGAGAACCGTCCGCCGCTGGATTTCCTTTTGCACCAGGCTGATACCCACGAAAATGGAAATCAAAAGACCCGAAAGGCTCATCACCGAAAGGGTGGTGGACTTGATGACGTATGCCCGGTCGAACACGGACCATTCACCAAGCACGATGCTGAACAGGGCAAGTCCCACGGCCAAAAGACCGATATTGTAAAGAATCTTGTCGCGGATAGATTCGCGGAAGGTATTGAGGGCAATAATGCCGATATGCTTAAGCGTCTGCACGGGCAATCTCCTCGGTCAAAATGTCTTCTAGGCTCGGGCGCTTGTGGTCCATTTTCTCTACCGCGATGCCGTTGTCCAGGCAGTAGCGGAGCAGCCGGTCTCGGGCGGCATCGTCGGCACAGATGACCTCCTGGGGGTGCCCTGCCAGGGCGACGCCCTCGGGCAAGTCCTTAGCCGCAATAGCGGTGCGGGTCCGCACGTGGTATTCGATACCGCAGGAATCCGTAATCTCATCGACGGTTCCTTCACGAACGATGCGGCCATCCACAATCATGGCCACCCGATGGCTGATGGATTCCACGTCACTCAGAAGGTGGCTGGAATAGAAGATGGTCACCCCGTCCCGGTTCAGTTCCAGAATGGCCTCCCGGACATCGCGACGGCCCATGGGGTCCAGTCCGCTCATGGGTTCGTCCAGAATCAACAGTTTGGGCTTGCCGAGAATGGCCTGGGCAATTCCCACACGCTGCATCATGCCCTTGGAGTACGAACGCAGACGACGATCAATCCAGTCTTTGTCGGCGTGAAGCAACTGCAACGCCCAGGTGATGCGTTCGTTCAGAAGGTTCCCTTCTAGCCCCACCAGCTTGCCGTAGAACTGCAAAAGTTCCCGACCCGTAAGGTAGTCATAAAAATAAGGTTGTTCCGGAGAATATCCGATAAAACGGCGGCTCTTGACATCGCGGGGGCTGATGCCGTTTACCAGCACCTTGCCGGAATCAAAATTCAAAAGGCCGGTCAGCACCTTGATGGTGGTGGACTTGCCCGCCCCGTTGGGGCCGATAAAACCGTAAATCTGACCCGGTTCCACATGAAGGCTCACATCCTTCAGCGCCAGTTTCGGTTTCATCAGGAAACCGCTCCTGTAGGTCTTGTGCAAATGCTCAATCTGAATCATAAACTACTCTTGATCGTCTTTCTTTCCAAAAATCCGGCTTTCGGTCTCTTCTATTTCGCGGCGGCGCTTGTCGGCACAAATCTTCTTGTTCACAAAGAAATAGATGATGGCGCCAACAAGGTACACCGCGAGGCCTGAATAGAAGAAGGGGTTGATGGAGGTTCCCTCTAACCCCGGGAAAAGATTCAACAAAACGCTATGACCAAACAGGCTCAAAATCACCAGCACAAAGCCCAAGCCACGCAGGACATAAGTCAAAACTATCAATTTGTTCATTGATACCTCAAAATGGTACTTTTCACCATTGAAAAATACACTTTTTGATGGCGTTGCACAGAACAAATGGCTGAAATTCTGCGTTTTTCGGCTTAAAAGTTTTCTTTTTCGCGACTAACTTCTTTGCCGTTTAGGCATTCACAGACAAACCTGTCGGCGCTGACCACCTCGTAGTCGGATCCGCCGTTGAACACGTTGGCATTGCCGTATTCTTCGTGGAGCTTTTCCATACGGACACGGCACGCAAACCTACGGGACAGATCGGCGCAGCAAGTGGAAATTTTATCGTCAGAAATTGACACTGCTTTGGATTTATCCTTGAGAATTATTTGGATTTCTTTGGCTGTGGTTGTCGAAAGTAGGAACGCGATGTCGTCTATGGTGTACTCACGGCAATCCGAACCCGGCAAAACCGATTCGGCGTTATCGACCCAAAGCCGACCTGAAATGCTATACTCGTGATCCATAGTGGAAATTTACTATTTTTTAGGGGATAGGGGGTAGGAGCTAGGATCTAGTGAATACAAGCCAGAAACTAGCCCCTAAATCCTAACCCCTAGATCCTAATCCCATGGCCCGCGCACGCAAGACAATTACACCTGATCCGTATGCGAAACCGATAGCGAAACCGCTACCGCCCGAAAAAAGTTTGCCGGGAAAGTTAAAGCAGTTCCAGTCGCCGACACGCGCGAACTTCGAACTCGTGAGCCCCTATGGGGCAGCGGGCGACCAGCCGAAGGCCATCGAAGAACTGACGGAAGGTTTCAAGCACGGTGAACAGTTCCAGACGCTCCTTGGCGTGACTGGTTCGGGCAAGACGTTCACCATGGCGAACGTCATCAAGAACGTAGGCAAGCCGACGCTGATTTTGACGCACAACAAGACGCTCGCGGCGCAGCTCTACCAGGAATTCAAGGCGTTTTTCCCGCACAATGCGGTGGAATACTTCGTGAGCTATTACGACTACTTCCAGCCCGAAGCGTACATCCCACACACGGACACCTTCATCGAGAAAGACGCCAGCATCAACGACGAGATTGACAAGCTCCGCCTGCGCGCCACCGCGAACTTACTCACCCGCAGGGACGTGATCATCGTGGCCTCCGTGAGCTGCATTTACGGTTTGGGCAGCCCGAGCGAATATTTTGATTTGATGGTGCGCATCAAGAAGGGTGACGTTTACGACCGCGACAAGATTCTGCATGACCTCGTGCGAATCCAATACACGAGAAACGATTTCAGCCTAGAACGCGGCAGTTTCCGCGTACACGGCGACGTCATCGAGATTCACCCGAGCTACGACGAAGAAGGTCTCCGCATCGAACTTTTCGGCGACGAGGTGGATCGCCTCGTGCGCTTCAACATCATTACCGGCGAAGTCACGCAGGAAATGGACGAGATGACCATCGCTCCGGCAAAACACTTCGTCACGAAGGAAGAAGGCCGCGCAGGAATTTTGCAGCGCATGCAAGTGGAACTCACCGAACGCCTCGCGGAACTGGACAAAGAAGGCAAGGTGCTGGAATCGGCCCGCCTATCGAGCCGCACCCGCTACGACATGGAAATGATTCGCGAGACCGGCATGTGCAGCGGCATCGAGAACTACTCCCGCATTATCGAAAACCGCGCCCCGGGTACGCGCCCGTTCACGCTCATCGACTACTTCGGCGACGACTGGCTCTTGATGGTGGATGAATCCCACGTAAGCATTCCGCAGGTGGGCGGCATGGCCGAGGGCGACAAATCCCGCAAGACAACGCTTGTGCAGTACGGGTTCCGCCTCCCCTGCGCACTCGACAACCGCCCGATGAACTTCGCTGAATTTGAGTACATGTACCCGAAGCAAGTGCTCTTTGTGAGCGCCACCCCCGGCGATTACGAACTCACCAAGACGGGCGGCGTCGTTACCGAACAAATTAACAGGCCCACCGGACTTCTGGACCCGAAAATCGAGATGTTCCCCATCAAGGGCCAGATGGACGTGCTCCTGTACCGCATCGAGGAAGTCGTCAAGAACGGCGACCGTGTACTCGTCACCACACTCACTAAAAAGATGGCGCAGGACCTCACCGACTTCTTTGTAGAAGCGGGCATCCGTGCGCGTTACCTGCACAGCGACATCAAGACGCTGGAACGCCACGAACTCATCCGGGGCTTGCGTACCGGAGAGTTCGACGTGCTGGTGGGCATCAACCTGCTGCGCGAAGGCCTCGACCTGCCCGAAGTGAGCATGGTGGCGATTCTCGATGCCGACAAGGAAGGATTCCTGCGCAACTACCGCAGCCTCATCCAGACAATGGGCCGTGCAAGCCGTAACGTGAACGGCACAGTCTTGCTCTTTGCAGACAACATGACCGACAGCCTGGAAAAGGCCATCACCGAAACCGCCCGCCGTCGCAGCGTGCAGGAAGAATTCAACAAGGAACACGGCATCACGCCGAAGTCCGTGACCCGCAAGTTGGAAGACGACCTGAGAATCGCGGATCCCCTTGGAATCGACGGTGACGATTCCGTCGATGAGGACGAGGAGATCCCCGCCTTGGTTCGGCTACGCTCACCACAGGTCGCGGGGATGACAAATGGGGAACCGGGCATTCGCCCGATGGAACCGCTACAGCCCAGTTCTAGACGAAAGACGAAAGACGAAAGGCGAAAGAAAGGCTCTAGGTCCGAGGTTCGAGGCTCGAGGCACGATGTAAGAAAGGAGATCCCCGCCTCCGCGGGGATGACAAGTTCGCTGGAAGACCTGGAACGCCAGATGAAGGAAGCCGCCGCGCGCCTCGACTTCGAGGAAGCGGCGCGGCTGCGGGACATTATCCGGAATATGCGTTAGGGACAGTGACCCCGAAGGGGACGAGACCGGACAACGGACGGGCTCGGTGAGGCAGGGCGGGATGCCCTGACGAGTATGGCCCGACCCGCCCCTGTGAAGAATTGCACCAAACTTTGGGGCGGGGAACGCCCCAAAAAGGCGTTTTTCATGAAAATTTTGCTTTTTCATTTGCTTTTTCGGCCATTTTTGTTTATTTTCAAAGGCAGAAAACTTTTTATGAGGAAAACATCATGAAATTCCAATTCGTAAAATCCATTCTTGCGTGTTCCGTTTTCGCGCTGGGTTCCGTCGCTCTCACCGCTTGCGGTGGCGACAGCAGTTCTAGTGCAGATGAAGGCGACAGTTCCTCTTCTGCAGAACCCCTGGTTCTGTCTTCCGTTTCGGAAACATCTCCGTTGGATGCAGGTTCTAAAGTTGTTGCCGCTGCAACCGCCGACGGACAAGGAGGCTACTACCTATCCCTCAGCGGCATCATCAAGACCGACAGTGAAATGTTCCCCGACCCCGAAGGCTATGATGGTGAAGACCCCGTTTACTACAATATCGACAGCCTTCAGTTTGATGTGGGTGACAAGGACGGCAACCGCGTTTCTCTCCCTGTCAACCTTAAGCAGGGTGCATCCCTTGGAAAGGAAAGCATCAACCTGATCAGCGTCATTGACGAAATTCCCCTTGACCAAGACGCCACCTGCGGAGACAAGTTCACGCTCTACGTCACCATCTTTATGAGTGGCGATACCGAAGACACCAAGCAGTACGCCTACACCGCCCGCCTAACTGGTGATTTCTCCATACCTTGCAAGGTTATCGAATCCTCTAGCGCGGCTGCCACCTGCACTGAGATGGAAAAGGTTGGTCCGGTTACCCTTTCCAACAAGCTCGGAAGTAGCCAGGACGCCATCAACTTTGCTACTGGAACCGCCGATAGCCCCGATGTGACCATGACTATTGAAGACGGCACTCCCTTCTTTACCGCCTCCGCTGGCGTAGAAATCGTTCGTGAAGGCTCTCAGGAAACTGGCGTTATCCCCGAAGGGCAGGTCTGCATGGAAAGCTTCTCCGAGGCCTACAATGGCAAAGACAACCACATGGAACTGGAACAGATGGGTTGGTATCTCATCAAGACCGCTTCTGGAACATACGCCGTCATGATTGACTCCTTCATGAAGCAAGATGAAGCCAAGGGAGACCTGACCATCGTCTACTTCAAGAAGAAATAGTTCTTTTCAGGAATTAAATAGGGGCCCATCACGGGCCCCTTTTCTTTTTGTGCACTGGCATGGGAATTGCAAAATTCTAAATTTACGCCCGTAATTTAACACGCCTGCACAGACCGTGCGGGCACAATACGGAGTAAACTATGCTCAAAAAGCTTTCCAATTTCCCCGGCATCAAGGGGCCCGTCGTCACAATCGTGATGGATGGTTTTGGTATCACCGATAAGGTCGAAGGCAACGCCATCAAGGCCGCCCGCACCCCGACTCTCGACAACCTCTTCAAG
>OCTW011585854.1_pt1 | contig 72200 bp, 66 predicted proteins | sample 1539671 | NCBI WGS metagenome assembly OCTW01 (sample SAMN02144230, study PRJEB22623) | gut metagenome | biome: sheep rumen | host: Ovis aries | place: New Zealand | reverse complement strand
ATTATTATGACAGAAGTAGAGACAAAAGAAAACCCCACCCCTCATGATTGAGGGGCAGGGGAGCTGATGTGTCGAAGACACTTTTTTATTCCTAAAGCCTTTTTTATGTAGATAAAAACCTGTAAATGTATTAAAATATATTATTAGTGATTTGAGCTTTGACATCACGAGTTTAGGTGGAGGAACAGCAGAGTGATACCGTATTTTTACGAAATCATGCTCGTCATTTCATTTTTGTTGACGGTAGTATATGTGATGATGTGGAAGAAGCATTTCGACATCAATATCACAGCTATTTTCATAATGACGCCCATAGCAAATTTCGGTTATCTGGTGAATAACTATATCCAGGACGAATATGACCTTATGACAGCGATGAAGCTTGTCTATATGGGAGGAGTTTTCCTTACATTTTTCATAACCATGTGCGTTATCAATCTTTGCAAACTGAAGATCAGAAAGTGGATGACAAATGTATTATTTTCTATCTGTGCAATTTTGTATTGTGCTGTTCAGACTATAGGCTATACAGGCTGGTTCTATAAAGATGTCAAAGTAAAAATGACTGAGGCAGGACCACTTGTTGTAAAACAGTATGGCCCGCTGCATTCATTCTTTTATTTTGTTATCGTATTGTTTTTCGTTATCGGTTTTACAACCATAATCTATTCATTTATTAAGAGAAGACAGGTTTCAAGAAGCATACTTTATCTTCTGTTCATACCTGAAACTATCGCCTTTGTGGGTTTCTTCGGAAACAGGCTGATAAAAAGTGATATGGAGATCATGCCGGTTGCATATGTATTTGCTCAGATCATGTATCTCTTCATCATCCAGAGGATGACTCTCTACAATGTAAATGATACAGTCATTGAAACTATGGTACAGACAGGTGAGACGGGTTTCATTTCAGTTGATTTCAAACATCATTTCCTTGGGGCAAATGGAACGGCTAAGAGAATAATTCCTGAACTTGGAGAGCTTGCTGTAGATCAGAAGATTGATAATGTTCCGGTTCTTGAAAAGAGTCTCTGTCACTGGATAAGGCATTTTGAAGAGGATAACTCTAATGTCAGGAATCTGTATGCCAAGAGAGATGAAGAGAATCCTGATAATGACCAGATGTATATAGTTAATACAAACTATCTCTTTGACGGTAACAGGAAGTATGGTTATCAGGTTTTTCTTACTGATGATACAAAGAATCAGAAATACATAGCACTTCTTGATAAGTATAATTATGAGCTTGAGGAAGAGGTTGACGCAAAGACTCAGCATATCATAGAGATGCATGACAACCTCATCATGAGTATGGCGACCATGGTTGAAAGCCGTGACAATTCTACCGGCGGCCATATAAAGAGAACAAGTGAAGGTGTAAGGATACTCATTGAGGAGATGAAGAAGGATGAAGCGTGGGATCTTTCAGAAGAATTCTGTAAAGATATAATAAAGGCTGCACCTATGCATGATCTCGGTAAGGTTGCCGTAGATGATGCCATACTCCGTAAGCCGGGACGTTTCACTCCGGAAGAATTCGAAATCATGAAGTCACATGCTGCAGAAGGAGCAAAAATCGTTCACGAGATCCTTAAGGAAACGGATGATGAGAGTTTCAAGAAGGTAGCTGAGAATGTAGCGCATTACCACCATGAACGTATGGATGGTTCAGGTTATCCTGAAGGCCTCAAGGGCGATGAGATTCCTCTTGAAGCGCGAATCATGGCAATAGCAGATGTATATGATGCACTTGTCAGCAAGCGTGTATATAAAGAGAAAATGTCCTTCGAGGAAGCAGATAAGATAATGATGGAAAGTATGGGAAAGCATTTTGATAAGAGGCTGGAACCATTCTATATCAAAGCAAGACCAAAGTTGGAAGAGTATTATAGTACGATAGAGTAGGGTCAGATTAATCATGAAAGCAGTTTATCTTGAAAATGGAGCGGTGAACAGGGGCGACCTGGATATGGAGCCTATCACATCCATAATGGAAACAACAGTATATGAAAATACCACTGAAGAGAATAAGTTTGAGCATATAGGAGATGCTGAGGTTGTCTTCTCAAACAAGATCATTTTTGATGAGGAAACCTTCAGCAGACTTCCGAATCTTAAGTATCTCGGTGTCTGTGCAACAGGCTATAACGTTATAGATCTGGATGCAGCAAGACGCCACAATGTGACTGTTACAAACGTTCCGGCATACAGCACTGAATCCGTAGCTCAGCTTGCGTGGGGCTTCATACTTGAATGTGCCGACAGGATAGGTATGCATAATGAGAGCGTAAAGAAGGGAGACTGGGTTAAGTCTGATACCTTCTGTTACTGGATTGCGCCGGTTATGGAGCTTGCCGGAAAGACCATAGGCATAGTCGGATATGGTAATATAGGCAGGAGAGTTGCGGAGATTGCGCTGGCCTTCAGGATGAAGGTACTTGTTTATACTGCACACCCTGAAAAATACATGTCAAATACGAATAAAGCCGGTATTGAATTCGTCTCACAGGATGAGCTCTTCGAACGTTCAGATATCATAACCCTTCACTGCCCTATGACCAAAGAAACCGAGAATATTATCTGTACAGAGAATATCTCGCAAATGAAGGATGGTGTGATAATCATAAATGTATCGCGAGGTGGACTTGTTAAAGAGGCAGATCTGGCTGAAGCTTTGAGAAGCGGGAAGGTTGCTGCAGCTGCGACAGATGTAGTATCGCAGGAGCCTATGAAAGAGGATAACCCTCTTCTAAAAGCTCCGAATATGACCATCACTCCACATATGGCGTGGGCAAGTATTGAGGCAAGAAAAAGACTTATGTCAGTGGTTGCAGAAAACCTCCGGGCTTATCTCAGAGGAGACAGTATGAATGTTATATCCTGATATACATAAAGATATGTTATTTTAATCGCTTGTTGCGGCTTTGTTGCCATTAGGATGGTAGAATATGCATGTAAAGATGTTAAGGTGTGTAAAAAGGCACGAAGAATAAAAGATTACCGGAATTGGAGGATATATAAGATGCCTAGAGATGAATTAACAGTATCAGATCAAAAGTTCAAAGAGACTATAGTCCATTATAACAACACAGTAGACAATCTTCCGGGAAAGAATATGGTCGGTCAGATAAAGGATCTCTATGGACCAAAGGGTACTATGCCTGCTGACTGGCCAAACGCCGATGAATATAATGCTTTGGAAATTCCTGTTCCAAAGGGGCTGGATGAGAATATGGTTACAGCCATAGTGCTCGGCGCTATGATGGATCCAAACAGACTTACGGCAGGAAAACTAAGCAATTCTTCTTTAGGCGTAGGCAATACTGACCAACTGGATTTTAATCAGGAATACTTCCTGGCTAATATTGCAACAAAGGCTGAAAAAGGCGGAAGACTCGGTAAATACCCACCTGTGATGGTTGACGCAAGAAGAGCTGCCAAGGAAGCATTGGAACAGTATGCTCAGGGTAACTATGAGCCGGCTCAGAAGATGCTTAATACATTTATAGATTTTGGCTTAAAACAGGTACCAAATGTACATTCAGGAAGTACGGACAGAGGAACAGATGCTTCTGCACTTAATCCTGAAAAGGCTACACCTATACTTGTTGATGCCGTTATGAACAAACCGCCTTTCTATGCTCAGGGAACACTTTCTGATATTCTTGCCACGAAGACAAAGGCTACTTCAAAAATGATGCAGGCAAAAGTGGAGTCCATGAAACAGAAGCAGGAATTCATAGAGGGCTTCAAGAATATGACTCCGGCGGAAAAGGAAGAATATCTTTTGGATATGATGTTCAATGCTTATTTTTCGTCTACTTCCATGGCTCAAAATGCAAAGAAGCTTGACGATGTCAAAAATATCATAAACGATATGAATGAAAAGATAGGCATACCGTCAGATAATAAATACACTATTTATCAGGAGATTTATGAAGACGATCGCTATAAGGATCTAGATTATCAGTGCAATCGTATCTATGATGCAAATCATATAAACGATATTCAGGTTATTGCTGCGGAAGAAGGCGGAAAAGAAAAACTGAAGGAGCTTTACAAAGAGTCTATCAAGAAGTCAACGGGCTTCAAGAAGCTCATGAAAGCTAAAACAGAAGCTGATGTACTTAAATATATGGTAGATGATGCTGCCAATGTTAATAAGGGACTTTAACGTTTCAAAAGTGTTAAGCTTCCTGATGTATCAAGTGATCTCAATAAAAAATATTCTAATATTCTGGAATAAGTATGAAGCACAGACGATATTTGACAGAAAGCTTAAGAAGGTAGCCGGAAAGCTTGCTGATACGAATGCTCATATGAGTTCAAAGGAAGTGGCACAGCTCTGTGTATATAAGAAGTTCTATGAGATTGCACACAGAGAAAATGCTACAGCCGGAAATGTAAGGGCTGTTACAGAAGTTGTAACACCTGAAAGATTCAAGAATGACTGGAACACTCTTTATGAGAACCGTATATTCAAGAATGTTGCAAGAAAGCATCAGGCAAATGCATGGGAAAAATGGAATGAAGTGCTTGCTAAGACAGAAGAGCTTCATACAAAGTATGATGCAGATGCAAAAGCTTTCCTTAATGGAGATGCAGGAGTTGATTACATTATTCATGAAGGAATTGATCCTCGTGCCCCTGAACAGAATGTGCCGGCAGAGAATCCTAATCCTTAAAATGTAAATCCGGAAAATGAGAATATTGAAGTTGATCAGCCACTTGCACGAAATGTTTCACGTCCAAAGAAAGCAATCGAAGAGGTTGTATTCAGGGACTATAACATGGACAAATATGTAAGACTTGGAAAGGTTGTTGCCACACAGATTCTTTCAACTCCAAGGAATAATCAGATTGTTCAGGGTGTTGCTGCAGGGCAGATAGATGTTAAGGATATTGAGAAAGCTTGTACTGATTACTTCAGAGGCAAGAGAACTCTTGACAGAGCTGATATGAATTCTGCTAAGCTTAAAGCTGATCTTTCATCAAATAAACTCAAGAATGAGGTTATTGCAAAGATTTCCGAGCCTATGAAGAAGGCAGCAGATCAGAAGGTTAAGAGGAATATTGAAGCCGAGAAGCAGCAGCAGAGAAACGCAGCAAGGGCTCCGCATAGATAAAGATTAAATGAATATGTAATACGAATGACCACTACTATAATATGTAATGGTCATTCTGAGGCTTTACTGCATATTTGATGCTGTAAATACTGTATTGAGAGTATAGATTTTAACGAGGTTCCAGTCGGAGTCGTATTTGCAGACTATGGAACAGAGAGATTCTTTCCCTTCAGGAGTAGTGCAGTCGGTGGTGAAACCGATATGAACAGTCCTTTCGTTGGTATCGTAGAGTGGTATAGGGTTTACTTCACTGAAAGGTTTTTTAATCGGATATTCATTGGTTACTTCCAGATACTGAGGAAGTGCAGTGTCTATCACACTTTGGGGTACTTTGGTTTCTTTGAAAATCGGACTGTGGTCAGCATCTTCTACATTTATGGATTCACCCTTGGACATGGACTCGAGGGCTACTAAGGTGAGTTTGGCTTCGTTGCAGACAGTAGAAATGTCAGCATCGCCTGACAGTTTATTCTCCATGCTTTCGATAAAATCCTGCTGGCTTTCAACTCTTTTTTCAAATTGTGACTGCTGATAATTTTCTCTAAGAACATTTGTCATTATGATGACAGGAGTCAGGAGAATGATAATGCTCAGAGTCACGTTGAGGATGGCCTTGATCTTCTTTACCTTCTCCGATTTCATTTCTTTTCCGTTTTCACGGCGTTTCTTCTGAATGACCTTGACTGTTATATATACAGCAAGGAAGAATCCGGAAAGTATCATATTCATGATCCTGGCCAGATACTGAGTTATTCCTCCAAGGAATACGCCGCTATATTCATACAGCCTGTCCATTAAAAAGAAGAATACAATATTGTAAAGGAGAGGAAATGCGGCATTCCAGATAAGAAATGCTGCTTTTCTTTTTTTATTGTCAGGATCTTTGTAATAGATTCGTTTGATTATTATTGCGACTGCTATGGTAATTGGTATGAAGATGAAACCGATTTTCTCTGATAAGTCGGCTTTCAGATATTTCCAGTCAACGAAAACAGAGTACCACTCTATGAGAAGTGCCCATATTATAAAGAAAAGATTGAAAAAGACGTCAAGCTTGTTGACGATACTGACAAATTTTCTGAAGCCTCTTTCTTCTTCTTTTGGAACCATGGTTTTAATATTCGTTTTTATTTTTGCAGCAGTTTTTGAACTGCTCTTTTTCTTTTTGCTCATTTGTTTCCATTCCTCCGCTTTCGCTAGCTATTATACAATAAATGAAGGTACTAAACAATTGTAATCCGACTGTTGAAACGTTATAATATATGTTGGTTAATTGTTTATTAAAGGAGGACGCAAGTCATGTCTCTTATAGTTAAGAATCTCTGTAAGAAATATGGAGAGAAGATTGTTGTAGATAATATCAGCTTCAGTATGGAGAAGCCTGGTGTATATGCGCTTCTTGGAACAAATGGAGCAGGTAAGACTACGAGTATAAGAATGATACTCGGAATGCTGGGAAAGGATAGTGGAGAAGTCAGCTGGAATGATGGACCGCTCAACTTTGATACCTGTAACATTGGTTATCTTGCAGAGGAAAGAGGACTCTATCCAAAGTATCCCCTTATAGATCAGATAAGATATTTCGGTGAGATCAGGGGCATAGACAGAAAGACTATTGATGACAGGATTAAGTACTGGGCTGAGAGACTCAAGGTAGAAGAATATATATATCCTGAGAAGGCAGCAGAACTTCTTGCTGCACAGCAGGGAGTGGATCCTAAGAAGCTTCGCAAGAAGCCGAAACTCCAGAGCCCGGATCAGCTTTCAAAGGGTAATCAGCAGAAGATACAGTTCCTTATAGCCATGATATCCGATCCTGAACTTCTTGTTCTTGATGAGCCGTTCTCAGGTCTTGATCCGGTCAATACAGATATATTGAAGGAAGTTGTAAGAGAGCAGATAGCTGCCGGTAAATATATAATCATGTCAAGTCACCAGATGGAGGTTGTTGAAGAGTTCTGTACTGATATTACCATACTTAACCGTTCCAAGGCTGTTGTTACGGGCAATCTTAATGAGATTAAGAAGTCATATGGAAGAGTCAATCTTGTAATTAAGGTTGAACAGGATATCAGTGGCTTCATTGAAGATGCAGGAATAGAGATTCTTTCTGAGAAGGAATATGAATACAGCCTCAGGGTTACAGGTGATGAACAGGCAAATGAACTTCTTAAGATGCTTATTGATGCAGATATAAATATTATAAAGTTTGATCTTAGTGAACTTTCGCTCCATGAGATATTCGTAAGAGAGGTGGGTGAAGAGGTTCATGAATAGTTCTGAGAATATATACAGTCTCACCGGTTTTGGAAAGGTATTTAAGTTTACTCTTACCCAGACTTTCAAGAATAAAGGATACAGGGTTTCCTTCATAGTCTTCGTTCTTATTATGTCTGCCATGGGACCTATCAATTATTTATCTTCCAGAGCAGGCTCAAAAGCTGCTGAGTCAGGTTTCAATTTCAGCTTTGTGAATTCAGGTATGGATAAGCTCTATATCATGAATGCATCTGATATTTCTGCAGAAAAGGCTGTATATGAGGATGCACTTAAGGAAGAAGGCCTTGCATCACCATATCCGATTGAGATGCTTGAAGGCAGAGATGCAGACACAGCAATAAGCAAACTCTCGGAAAGAGATGCCCTTATTTATATCAATAAGGAAAATGATGGCTATCATGTAAATGGAATAATAAGTGATGAATCAGAGATTTCTTCTCATGATCTGGATTCACTCACAAGTATCATGAGCGATGCATTTGAAGAGGCAAAGATAAAGCAGACCGGAATAAGCCAGGAAGATACTCTTAAGCTTATGAAGGGTGTGAACTCCGGTGAGATAATGAGTGAGAAGGATTACATTGCTAATAAGGAACATGATGTAGTCGGTAATAATTACATTTCATATTTCTTGGGATTTACTATTATCATCATGATAGTTTCTTCTCTTTCAGTATCATACATTATTTCGTCTGTTACCGAAGAGAAGCAGTCCAAGCTTGTAGAGACTCTGCTTGTCAGTGTCAGACCTATGGCTCTGCTCATGGGAAAAGTTGTCGGAATGATGACTTATGTAGTTCTTCTTCTTGCAGGCGGACTCCTCGGGTCAAGACTCGCAGATTTTGTAATGCGCGATGTTCTTGCGCTTGATATGTCAAATTACACAGGAAGCGGAATCAATTTCACGCTCTTTATAGAAAATGGAATAAAAGGCTTTATTATCCTGTTTATTGCTCTGATACTTGCATATCTTTTCTTTGGATTCCTCAGCGGAGTATTCGGAAGCGCAGTAAGCAAGACAGAGGATGTTCAGAGTGCTACAGGTTCCGTTATGATGATCACTATGGCGGGTTATTTCGGTACATTTATACTTGGAATGAGCGATAAACCTGTGATCAATCATATACTTGCAATGGTACCTCCGTTTTCATTTTTTGCATCACCGATACTTTATATAACAGGCAGAGTGCAGCTCTGGGAGCTTCTGGTTGGGTTTGGTATAGAAGCAGTGCTTATTATAGCTCTTATTATGCTTGCTGCCAGAACATACAGGACACTTATACTTAATGACTCCAGTAAACCGAGTCTGAAAGCAATCATTTCGGCAGGGAGGTATTAGTATAATGTTTAAGAATTTTGACAAGGTATTTAAATTTACTTTCAAGAACCAGATATCGCCTAAAAGCTATAAGATATATACGGCTGTAATATCGGCAATTCTGATATTGCTCCCTATAGTTATATGTCTCATTGCCGGCTCCAAAATGGATGATGACTATACTTTAAAAAGTTGTGGAGCTGACACGATTTATATAGTAAATGAAAAGTATCCGGATATTGAATACAGTTTTCTTAAGTCGGTAGATGCTCCGGGATATGAGAATATAATTTTTAAAAATGCAAAAAACGTTGACGAAGCACTTGCATCTGTTAATGCAAACAGTGAAGTGAAGAGTTTAATCTATGAAGTGACTGTAGATGAAAACGGTGTATCTTCAAATATCATAATACCGACGATTTCAGTTGTAGATAAAGAAAATGCAGAGCATCTTAATGATTTCATAAATGAAGCAGGATATGTATTTACAGCTGTATCTATGGGGATTTCACCTATGGACCTTATGAAGTCAGGTACGCCTACCCAGTACAATGTTTATAAAGCAGATGGATATAAGAAGGGGACAGATCTTTTTTCGGATGATGCTGAGGCAGAGGATAAGGCTAATCAAGATATTCTTTCAGGCTTCAGAATTGCTTTTGTACTCATAAACTCGCTCCTCATTTATATGATAGTGCTACTTTATGGTTCAAGCATTTCGCAGAATATTGTTATGGAGAAATCCAGCAAGCTTATGGATACAATGCTTGTTTCCGTAAGACCTGAAGCAATGATACTCGGTAAATACCTGGGAGTTCTTTGCGCAGGTATTATGCAGATATTTATATGGGGGATTTCGTTGGCGGCAGGCCTTTTAGGTGGAGTGCTGATAATGAAGAATATGATTCCGGATGCAGGAGTCATGGGCTTTGTCGGTAATTTCAGTTCGATGGGACTCTTTACTCCTGTTTCACTGATATTGTCACTGCTCATCATAATCCTTGGAATGCTGTTCTATACGGCTATAGCTGCAATATGCGGTGCCATATCAAGCACAAAGGAAGAGGTTGCAAGTAACCAGGGTATCTTCGTTATGCTCATTCTTGTCAGCTTCTATATGATAATCTTTGGTGGGGCTTTGTCCGGGCAGGATATTCCTATGTGGCAGAATCTCGTTCCATTTACATCTGTAATGATACTTCCTGCCGGAGTCTGTCTTGGAACGGTTTCTGTAGGGATTGCAGTGCTCAGTGTGGTTATTATGGCTGCATGTGCGGTAGGTATGATAATTCTTGCGGGAAGACTCTATAAGATGATGTCACTTTACAAGGGAGATAAGGTAAATATTGTCAAAGCATTCAAGATGCTGGCGGCAAACAAAGAATAGGGGATTTGTATGAGGAAAGGTATTAGAAAAACTGTAACTGCTCTGGTTATTGCGGCGGGAATCTCGTTCGGTGCAGTATTTGGTATGTCAGGGGTTACATATGCTGAAACCCAGTCCGGGACAGATTATGATGAAATGTCTGTAGATCCGACCGGGCAGGGCGATGGTTATGCTGCAATTCTATACGATGGTACCAGCGGACTTCCGACTTCAGAGGCAAACGCCATAGCTGAGACGGATGAGGGTTTCATATGGATTGGTGGCTACAGTGGTCTCATCAGATATGACGGCAATTCATTTTACAGATATGATGCGTCTACCGGTATCACCAGTGTGGTAAGTCTTTATGTGGACAGTAAGCAGAGACTGTGGATCGGTACGAATGACAGTGGCGTAGCAGTTATGGAAAATGAAGAAATAACCTTCTTTGATGACATAGAAGGTCTTCGCTCCAAGTCTATAAGGTCTATAGTTGAAGACAGGGACGGTAACATGATAATAGCTACGACTCATGGTCTGGCTATGGTCGATACTGAAATGAATCTGCATGTTATCAATGATTCTCAGCTGAATGATGAATACATATGTGAGCTCCGTAAAGACGATCAGGGCGTGATATTTGGCGAGACCATGAGTGGTGCTATCTTTACTTATGACGACGGAAAGGTTAAAAGCTTCTACGATGGAAATAAGCTTGAGACCGGAGTTATCTCTACCGTACTTCCGGATCCGGAGAATCCCGGGTATGTATATCTCGGTACCGAGAATTCTGAGATATATTACGGAAGTCTTGATGATAATCTCAGTAAGCTTGAAAAGATAGATGTATCACCACTTGATAATATAAATTCTCTTGAACCTATGTCCGGTATTCTCTGGATATGTTCCGATAACGGAATCGGAATGTATGATGGGGAGAGATTCATTGAGATAAAGAATACTCCTATGTATCAGTCTATAGACAGAATGATGGCTGATTATGAAGGAAACCTTTGGTTTACTTCGTCCAGACAGGGCATTATGAAGATTGTCCCGAATGAATTCTCGGATATCAATAAGCACTACGGACTTGAGAGTATGGTTGTAAACTCTACATGTCGATATATGGATTATCTTTTAATAGGTGCTGATTCCGGACTTTATCAGGTTAATCTGAACGAATCTGCTATAAATAGATATGGAAGCCTTAAGATTTCCGGTACTGCTGATTCTGAAACCGAAGAACTTGTTGGAAAAAGCAAGACTCTTAATTCTCTCCTCAGAGATATCAGAATAAGATCGGTAAATGTTGATTCCAAGAACAGAATCTGGATATCAACCTTCAGTGATATCGGACTTATAGAATATGATGAAGGCATGGTAAAGTGTTACAACAAGGATACGGGGCTTCCGTCAAACAGAGTAAGAACAGTATTTGAACGGTCTGATGGAGTCATTATGGTTGCGGCAAGTGGCGGCCTTTCGCTCATCGAGAATGATAAAATTGTAAATGTATATGATGCCGGCAGTGGACTCAGTAATCCTGAAATTCTTACCATTTCTGAAGATGCAGACGGAAAAATGTATCTCGGTTCTGATGGAGACGGCATATATATTATTGATGGTAAAAATGTATCGCACATCGGAAGTACGAGCGGTCTTACTTCTGACGTTATTCTTCGAATGAAGAGAGATGATAAGAGAGGGCTCTTTTGGGTAGTAACAAGTAACTCCATAGGATACCTCAAGAACGATACATTTACGAGCATTAAGAATTTTCCATATTCCAACAACTTTGATCTCTATGAGAATAAGTCCGGAGAAATGTGGATCATAAGCAGTAACGGTATCTACGTTGTTAAGACAGAGGATCTTCTTCGTAATGAGGAATTTGATTATTCTTTCTATGACGCTGAATGTGGACTTCCTTCTTTTGCTACAGCAAACTCATTCAGTGAACTGGATTCGGACGGTAATCTGTATGTCTCCGGTTCATCAATGGTTTTCAGGGTCAATATAGATAATTTTGACGAAAGCATAAGCAATATCAAGCTTGATGTGCCTTTCGTACAGACTGACAGCGGTTATAAATTCCCTGATGAAAACGGAAGGATATTTATACCGGCAAATACTCATGAGCTTACCATATACCCTTATGTATTTACGTATTCACTCAAGAATCCGAAGATAACATATATGCTTGAGGGCTTCGATAAGAATGAAACGTCGGTTAAGAGGAATGAACTTGAACCTGTAAGATATACAAATCTTGATGGTGGTACATATACCTTCAAAATGAAGATGATGAGTAATGTTTCTGATGAGGAGAGGAGTATAACCATCACTATAGTTAAGGAAAAAGCCATGCATGAGAATCTCTGGTTCAATATTCTCATGGTGCTCCTTGTCGTAGCCGTAATAGCAGGCGGAATAATCCTCTACTTCAAGAGGAAGGAAGCAGACCTCATCGAAAAAGAGAAAACGAACAGGACCTTCATCAGAGAGATGGTTGAAGCTTTTGCGAAGATCATAGATATGAAGGATGCTTATACTAACGGTCATTCCACGAGAGTTGCTGAATATACAGCCATGCTTGCAAAAGAACTCGGATGTGACGAAGATACCGTGGATAAGTATTACAATATCGCCTTACTCCATGATATAGGAAAGATAGGCATTCCGCCTGAGGTACTGAATAAGCCTGGCAAGCTGACAGATGAAGAATTCAAGATCATCAAGTCTCATTCTGCTCAGGGCTTTAAGGTTCTGAAGGATATTCAGATTATGCCTGAGCTGGCTATCGGTGCAGGTGCTCATCACGAGAGACCTGATGGTAAGGGATACCCTAAGGGACTCAAGGGAGAGGATATTCCCAGAGTTGCTCAGATTATTGCCGTGGCCGATACATTTGATGCCATGTACAGTGACAGACCTTACAGGAAGAGAATGAATTTCGATAAGGCTGTTTCGATAATAAAAGAAGTTTCCGGAACCCAGCTTTTCCCTGATGTCGTTGATGCGTTCGTCAGACTTGTTGAGAAGGGCGAATTCAGAGATCCTGAGGACGATGGCGGCGGAACATTTGAGGATATTTCCAATATCAAGAATAAGCCTGATGAGACCAGGAACGTAAATATGAAGGAAGTAAAGTCGGAAGAAGTAAAAAAGGAAACAAATGAAGTAAAGACTGAAGATAAACAGGAGTAGGACTTAGTATGAGATACCCTGAATTTTTGAAGGATGGTGGGACTATAGGCTTTATAGCTCCATCGTTCGGATGTGCTATAGAACCATATAAAAGCAGATTTGATAATGCGCTTAAGATATTCGAAGAGATGGGCTATAAGACCCATCTCGGCCCTAACTGCTACGAGAGCAGCGGAGTGGGCATAAGCAATACGCCTGAGAAATGTGCCGCTGAGCTTAATGCTGCCATGACGGATGATGATTCAGATGTGATCATTACATGCGGCGGCGGAGAACTTATGTGTGAGGTTGTGCCTTATATTGACTTTGACAGTATATGTAAGGCAAAACCGAAATGGTATATGGGATATTCCGATAATACTAACTATACATTTCTTTCGACTATTCTTGCAGATACAGCAGCAATATACGGCCCCTGTGCACCTGCCTTCGGAAGAACTCCGTGGCACAGTTCGCTTGATGATGCGATAAAGCTTCTTCGGGGTGAGACAGATACTGTTACCGGATATGACCTTTGGGAAAAAGAAGAATATCCCGTTCCTGAAGGAGAGGAGCCGGATCCGCTGCTTTCATATAATGTGACCGAGCCTGAACGATTTGTATACTGCCTTCCGGATAGTGGTATGACAATATGTGAATCAGATGATGGAAATGATGAGGGGGCAGAGAGTGTGTCACTCGATATGTCAGGACGTCTGATAGGAGGTTGTGTAGATATTCTGTTCATGCATGTAGGAACCAAGTATGATAAGGTTGATGAATTCCTCGAGAGGTATAAGGGCGATGGGTTTATCTGGTTCCTTGAATTCTGTGATATGGATCCACTTAACATGAGAAGAATCATGTGGTCTATTCGTGAGGCCGGATGGTTTAAATACGCAAAGGGCTTCCTTATCGGAAGGCCGAGAAGATTCGGTGAAGATATCTTCGGAGTCAATCAGTACAATGCTGTAACAGAGATACTGAAGGAGCTGGAAGTGCCGATAATCATGGATATCGATATAGGACATCTGCCTCCGATGATGCCGATCATAACCGGCGCTAAAGCAGATGTTTCTGCCAAGGGTAATCAGATCAGTATTAAATATGATTTCAGTAGCTGATATATAGAAAATAAGTATCTCAATTCGTGACATAAGTCTTTAAATATGTTAAAATAAAGTGTGGTTTTTCAGCGTTACAGCTGTAGCCGTGATAGTTTATACGGTTATGAAAAAAGATGGGTGATAGTTTTATGTCTACGAAGAAAGCGTTAACCAATACAATCCTTAAGATGGTGGTTCTCTGTATAGTCGGAGTCATCATTAATTTCATAGGTATAGGTATCACTAAGGTTACTGGGATACATTTGTTTTTTGACTCCATCGGCACTGTAGTAACCTCGGTGATGGGAGGTTATCTTCCGGGTATAATGGTCGGCCTCATTACAAACCTGGTCAAGGGACTTGCTTTTACACCGACCTCTATCTATTACATTGTTGTAAATGTGCTTATAGCTGTTATTTCATATTTATTCTCCAGAAATGGCTGGATCAAGCAGCCTATGGGAATACTGGCACTTATCTTTATACTTACAGTTATAGGTGGTGGACACGGTTTCATTCTTAACTGGGTTGTTGAGGAGAGAATGAATACTGAGGAAATCAAAACAGTCCTTCCGTATGAAGTACTGTATGATCTTATAGATAAGACAGTTACTGTCTTGTTTGTAGTCATTCTTAAGACAGTGATTCCTGAAAAAATCCAGGATATCATAAGAGTTGAGGGATGGCAGCAGAAACCGCTGACCAAAGAAGAAGAGAAGATTGTCAAGGAAAGCAACAACCGTCTAGTATCTCTCAGAACCAAGATACTGTTCCTGCTTGTAATGGCGTGTATAGCGGTAGGCGTTGCCGCAACACTTACGAGTGTTGTTCTGTACAGATCTTATACGACCAACGAGCATATCAAGCTTGCACAGGGAGTTACGGCTCTTGTTAAATCCTGTATTGATCCGGAGAAGGTCGACACCTATATAGAAGAGGGCGACGATGCTCCAGGTTATAAGGATGTTGAAGACCAGCTATACAATATCCGTAACAGCTCACCTGATATAGAATATGTATATGTTTATAAGATAGAACAAGACGGCTGCCATGTCGTATTTGATCTGGACACGGAAGAACTTCAGGGCGGAAATCCGGGCGATGTTATAGAATTTGATGAATCGTTTTCACCGCTCATACCAACACTTCTGTCCGGTGGGAGTATCGATCCAATCATAAGTGATGATACTTACGGCTGGCTTATAACAGTATATGAGCCTGTTTATGATAAGGACGGAAAGTGTGTATGCTATGCAGCTGCAGATGTTTCCATGAATCTTATCAAGCAGAATCAGATAGTGTTTACTATCAAGCTTATGTCTGTATTCCTGGGCTTTTTCATATTCGTTATAGCTCTTGGTATATGGATATCAGAATATAATTTGATACTTCCTGTTAATACCATGGCAAAGAGTGCAAGTGCTTTTGCATATGACAGTGAAGAGTCCCTTGAAGAAAATGTAGAGAAGATCAAGTCTCTGGATATAAGGACAGGTGACGAGGTCGAGAATATGTACCTGGCGTTCTCCAAGACTACTGAGAAGAGCGTGGAGTATATGGAATCCATCAAGACCAAGACGGAGACCATAGAGAAAATGCAGAGTGCACTTATCATGGTTCTTGCAGATATGGTCGAGAACAGAGATGAGAACACAGGCGATCATGTCAGAAAGACAGCAGCGTATACCAGAATAATCATGGATAAGCTTCTTGAGATGGGAATATATACAGACCAGCTTACGGAGCAGTTCATTTTCAACGTTGAGAATTCAGCGCCGCTTCATGATATAGGAAAGATTCAGGTTTCAGATACAATACTTAACAAACCCGGCAAGCTTACAGACGAAGAGTTTGAGAAGATGAAGTTCCATACAGTTGCCGGGGCCATGATCATAGATCAGGTTATAGAGAAGGTTCCGGACTCAGGATATATGAAGGAAGCTAAGAATCTGGCAGAGTTCCATCATGAGAAATGGAATGGCAAGGGTTATCCTCATGGACTTTCAGGAGAGGATATTCCGCTTTCGGCACGTATCATGGCAGTTGCAGATGTTTTTGATGCACTTGTTTCGGAGAGATGTTACAAAAAAGCATTTCCATTTGAGAAAGCAATGGATATAATAAAGGAAGATGCAGGTACTCATTTTGATCCAAATGTAGCAGAGGCTTTTATAGCTTCAGCTGACAGAGTAAGGGGTGTAATGGATCAGTTTAATGAGAAGAATTAAAGAGAGGGCAGTTACTATGGAGAGACAATTTACGAACATGCGTGATCTGGCGAAGGCCTATGCAAATGCTATGAATCTCCTCAGACCGGAGACTGATGATCTTCATCAGAGGGTTGCATATCTGGCATATGGACTTGGAAAGGCATATGGTTTCAAGGGGTTAGATCTTGAGAACCTCGTATATGTCAGCCTGCTTTATGATGTTGGTATAGTACTTCTTCCTGAGAAAAAGGAGGACGAGGGGAGATACTACTTCAAGGATCTGGTAGGACCGGGACTTGATATGATAGGTGATATCAAGAAGCTTAAGAATGCTTCTGATGTCATGAGGGTTTTTGGTAAGCCGGAACCTCTTACCGATGATGAGAGAAAGCTTAAGACATTCTCACAGATTATAGATCTGGCTGACAGAATAGCATCTATGCTTGATGATAAGGATGCGGCTCTTAATCAGGTTGAGGATATAAGCTATACTGTTTCAGATCTTGCAGGTGAGGAAATAAGTGGTGAGGTTGCAGAGGCATTCCTGAGATTCTCTGAGAGAGAATATGTCTGGATGGAACTCCTTCATCAGCCTGATCTTATATTTAACAGTATTTCTGATGACGGAACAGTTTCTCTTGACGATATGATACTCTATGCGAGATTTGCAGCACGTATCATAGACTTCAGAAGTTCATATACAGCTATGCACAGTTCCGGTGTTGCTGCAACGGCAGTAAGACTTGCAGAGATTATGGGCATGTCTGCAAATGAATGTAAGAAGATGATGATAGCAGGATATCTCCATGATATAGGAAAGCTCAAGGTTCCTAAGGCTATACTTGAGAAGAATGAGAAGCTTACCGACGAAGAATTCAATGTCGTTAAGGAATATGCTTATTATACACACCTTCTTCTGAAGGATATTGAGGGCTTTGAGGAGATCAGCCGCTGGGCAGCTCTTCATCATGAGAAGCTTAATGGATATGGATATCCGTTCCACCTTTCAAAGGATCAGATTCCTATGGGAGCACGAATTATATCTCTTGCTGATATCTTCTCGGCTGTTGCTGAGATAAGACCTTACAGAACGGGTATGTCTAAGGAAGATGTTATCAGGATACTTCTTGATAATGTTGAAAGAGGAGCTATGTTCAGCTATCTTGTTGAGCTCCTTATAACAAATTATGACGAGATTCAGTCAATAAGAGATGCAACAGTCAGTGGAGAGGGTGCAAGATATTATGCATCTGTAGTTGAGGTGGAAGATGAGTAATTATACGCTGGAAGATGCACAGGAGTATTTCAAAAAGGACAGATTCGCAACTGATGCAGGTGTTAAACTGGTTGCATTGTCCGAAGAAGAGTCAGAGGCAGAAATGGTTCTGACGGATGCTCATAAGAATGCTTATGGCGGAGTTATGGGCGGAGCTATATTTACTCTTGCTGATTTTGCATTTGCAACATTAACAAACAATAATCATAAGCTGACTGTGGCTCAGCAGGTGAGTATCAATTATCTGTCTGCTCCAAAGGGAGATAAACTCAGCGCCACAGCACATTTTGTAAAAGACGGAAAAAGTACCTGTGTGGTAGAGGTTATGGTAAAAGATAACACCGGCAGGGAGGTTGCTCTCTTCACCGGTGTTGGGTTTAAACTTTAATAATTCTCATCAGCCTTTTCGTCTGTTGTATAATTATCATATAATATTTCGCCGATATTCAGATCGGTATTGTCAAGACCTTGAAGTATTTTTGCTTCCCTGACTTCAGGAGTAATATCTTCTTCAAGCTTCTTTACTAAGGATTCATCAAGCCCTGTCATGAGGATTACCTCATCGGCAGGGATTTTTCCTTTCAGCATTCTTTTTGCTACATCTACTTTTGCTTTTTCTGTATTATTCATGATTTATATTCCTCGTGTATTAATGAATTTCCGGTATTTGGATGCATAGCAGGCTATTAGATAGAAGCAAGAAAACTCTCGTTCGCTTCAATTACCTTCTGCATTGCCAGAGGTCCCGGAGCACCGATGGTATTTCTCTTCTCAATACATTCCTTAAGACTTATAGCTTCGTAAATATCTTCCTCGAAAACAGGAGATATGCTCTTCAGCTCTTCGAGAGAAAGGTCATCGATCGATACATTTTTATCTATGCAATAAAGAACCAGACGGCCTATGATTCCGTGGGCATCTCTGAATGGAACTCCGTGCTTAACCAGATAGTCGGCAGCATCAGTTGCATTTGCAAAGCCCATCATAGTGCTCTTTTCCATGCGGTCGGTACGAAGCGTCAACGTGCTTATCATTCCTGTGAAAAGATCTATACAGGAATTAACTGTATCTATGGCATCGAAGGTAACCTCTTTGTCTTCCTGCATGTCCTTATTGTATGCGAGAGGTATGCCTTTCATAGTTGTGAGCATAGACATGAGAGCGCCGTATACTCGGCCGGTCTTGCCCCTTACAAGCTCAGCTATGTCAGGATTCTTCTTCTGTGGCATTATGGAGCTTCCTGTGCTGTAGCTGTCATCAAGCTCTATGAAACCATATTCATTTGAATTCCATGTAATTATCTCTTCTGAGAATCTTGAGAGATGCATCATGATCATGGAAAGAGCAGAGAGATATTCGATAACGTAATCCCTGTCGGAAACTGAATCCATACTGTTAAGTGTAGGACCTTCGAAACCGAGAAGAGAAGCAGTCATCTCTCTGTCGAGCGGATATGTAGTTCCTGCCAGAGCACCTGCTCCGAGAGGACAGTAGTTCATTCTGTCATAAATATCAGTAAGGCGTGTGTAGTCACGTTTGAACATTTCCATATATGCGCCTATATGATGTGCAAAAGTAACGGGCTGAGCCTTCTGCATATGTGTAAAGCCAGGCATGTAGGTATTCAGGTTATCCTTCATGATAGAATGAAGCTCTTTAAGGAGGACTTTAACAAGATTTTCAGTTTCCTGAATCTCATTTCTTACATAAAGTCTCATATCAAGAGCGACCTGATCATTTCTGCTTCTTCCTGTATGAAGCTTCTTGCCGGCATCACCTATACGGTCTATAAGATTTGCCTCGACGAAGCTGTGTACATCCTCATACTTATCAGTTATCTCAAGGGTTCCATTTTCAACATCAGTAAGAATGCCTGTAAGACCGGATATGATCTGATCCTTTTCAGCTTCTTCGATGATACCCTGAGCAGCAAGCATGGTTGAATGTGCTATAGAACCTTCTATATCCTGCCTGAGAAGTCTCTGATCGAAGGATATCGAAGCGTTGAAATCATATACTTTTTTCTCTGTTTCTTTGGTGAAGCGTCCACCCCAGAGCTGTGCCATATTATCTACCTCACTTTGTGAATACTATTCCGGTAATATTTATCTGAATCATTAATATCGGAACAGTTATGTATTGTAACTTAAAACGAGCGATTCTTCAACTTTCTTATTTGAATATAAGCTTTTGTAATGAGCTGAGTTATGGTAAAATCACATGTAATGAATGATTGTTGTACTGCTATGCTTTCATATGATGATTAAATCGTAAGGGTGACTTGATTTGGACGGAAAAAGAAGAATACTAATATACGTCGGAATAGTGGCGCTACTGATAATAGTACTTGTTGTGCTGGATAAGCTGAACGTGGACAATCCGACTCAGAATGTCATGCACAGCTTTGAAGCATATAGAAGCGTAGACGAGATCGCGGCCAGGCTGACAAAGGATATAGAAGATGGAGTAGTAGGTACAGATGTACTTTATTCCAGAGATGTTCCTATAGACGAGATACTTAAGATCAACTATTACATAGGAACTCTTGACGGAACAATAGAATCCGTTTCATATACTTCGTCAATAGCCGGAGTTACCAAGCTGGACTTCACTATAGCAAGATCAGATAACAGCTATGTTTATAGAGCTTACGCCATGAAGGAGCCTATTCCGGAAGATAAGACTATGGCAAAAGAACTCTATGAGAAGGTTCATGGCTTCATGCTTCTTCGTATCAAGTCCTCTATGAGTGACTATGAGAAGGAAGTTGCCATACATGATTACATAGTTCAGAACTGCAAATACAGCTATGGCAGTGATGATAACGAAAATGAATACAGAGCATACGGTGCTTTGGTTGAAGGTAAGGCAGTATGTAACGGTTATGCGGAAGCTATGGCGCTTCTTTTGAACTGCTGCGGAATAGAGAACAGGTATATAACAGGATACGCCGGAAATGAACTGCATGCCTGGAACCTGGTTAAGCTTGAGGGCAACTGGTATCACGTAGATGCTACATGGGATGATCCGGTACTGGAAAAGGGAGACGTTCTGCTTCATTCATATCTGAACCTTTCAGATGATATTATCAGAAAGAGTCATTCCTGGGAGAAGGATTATTTCGAGGAGTGTAACTCCATGGCGTTCAACTATTACAACATGAACAGCCTTTACTTTGAAGATGTTTCCTCGTTTAAGAACGGTATAAAGAACACTGTCATGAGAAATAAACATGGAATGGTCGAATGTGCCATCAAGCACGGTTCACCATCCGGTGACGAACTCAAATTCCTGTTCGACTACGGGGGAATCAAATCCTTCCAATACTCCAATGATGGGGAAGAAGATTATAATATACTTGTTATATATTTGAATAAGTAATGATGTTATTAGCACTCGTCACTGACGAGTGCTAATTTTATCTTGACTTTTGATTTTAATGATATATTATATGTATTAGTTTAAAATTCAGTACAAGAAAAGAGGTTGATCAAAGTGGCAACAACAAAGGGTAATCTTACAATCAACAGTGAAAACATTTTCCCTATAATCAAAAAGTGGCTCTATTCAGACCACGATATCTTCATCAGAGAATTGATCTCAAATGGAGTAGATGCGATAACAAAGCTTAAAAGGCTTTCAAGTATGGGTGATGCAGAGATTCCATCAGGTGAAGAGTTTAAGGTAACAGTCATGGCAAGCCCGCTTGAAAGGACTCTCACCTTTATAGATAACGGTATCGGTATGACTATGGAAGAGGTTGATAAATACATCAACCAGATAGCTTTCTCAGGAGCTACAGACTTCCTTGAAAAATATAAGGATAAGGATGAGAATGACCAGATCATAGGACATTTCGGACTTGGTTTTTACTCTGCATTCATGGTTTCTGACAAGGTTACCATTGAATCACTTTCATATCAGAAGGATGCTGAGCCTGTATATTGGGAATGCGACGGCGGCACAACCTTCGAGATGCGTGAAGGTAATATGAACGAGAGAGGTACAAAGATAACTCTTTATCTTTCAGAGGATTCTCTTGAGTTTGCAAATGAATTCAGAGTAAAGGAAATCATCAACAAGTACTGCTCGTTCATGCCGGTTGAGATTTATTTCATAAATGAAGATGAAGCAAAGAAGAAGGCTTCTGAAGAGGTTGTTCAGGAAAAGAAGAGCGATGAGGACGAGCTTATCGGCGGTTCTGATGAAACTGCAGATAAGGCTGAAGACAACGCTGATGAAAAAGAGGACAAGGATGCTCCTAAGCCTCTTAATGATACTCATCCACTCTGGATGAAGACACCGGGCGAATGCAAGGATGAGGATTATATAGATTTCTATCAGAAGGTATTCCTTGACTTCAAGGAGCCTCTGTTCTGGATTCATCTTAATATGGACTATCCATTTAACCTTAAGGGAATACTTTACTTCCCAAGGATCAATCCTAATATGGAGCAGGTCGAGGGCAAGGTTAAGCTCTATAACAACCAGGTGTTCGTAGCAGATAATATAAGAGAAGTAATTCCTGAATTCCTTCTTCTCCTTAAGGGTGTTATAGATTGTCCGGATCTTCCTTTAAATGTATCGCGTAGTGCACTTCAGAATGACGGCTTCGTAAAGAAGATATCCGATCATATCACAAAGAAGGTGGCTGATAAGCTTTCGGGAATGTACAAGACAAAGAGAGAGGATTATGAGAAGTTCTGGGATGATATCTCTCCATTTATCAAGTACGGCTGCCTCAGAGACGACAAGTTCAATGAGCGCATGAATGATTATATGATCTTCAAGAATCTTGAGGGTAAGTATATAACACTTTCTGAATACCTCGAGGCTGCTAAAGAAAAGCATGAGAATAAGGTGTTCTATGTAACTGATGCAGAGCTTCAGGCACAGTATATAGATATGTTCAAGAAGGCAGAAACTGATGCACTGATTCTTACGCACAATATCGATACTCCTTACATACAGAGCCTTGAGATGAGGAATGAAGGCGTTAAGTTCCTCCGTATAGATTCTGATGTTATCTCAAGTCTTAAGGGCGAGGCTCTTTCCGAAGAGGATGAGAAGAAGCTTACTGAAGAACTGACAGAGACTTTCAAGAAGGCACTCGGCGTAGAGAAGATAAATGTAAAGGTTGAGAGTCTTTCAGATGAAAGCATATCTTCAATGCTCACGCAGAGTGAGGATAACAGACGTATGGCTGACATGATGAAGCTTTATGCTATGGGTGGTATGCCGGGTCTTGATTATGGAAAGGATGCAGAAACTCTGGTTCTTAATTCCAATAATAAGCTTGTTAAGTTTGTTCTTGATAATCCTGACGGAGATAAGACAGGAACTGTATGCCAGCAGCTTTATGATCTGGCTGTACTTGCAAACCGTCCGCTTACAGCAGAAGAGCTTACAAAGTTTGTGGCAAGAAGCAACGAGATACTGGGAATATTCGTTGACTGATTTTGTTCATAGTATCTCGCTCATTGTGGTATATACCGCATTCGAAACACATTAATAGAAATTACGATGTAAAGGGAGGAGGCATATGTTTCCTCCCTGTTTTATTAACCTACTGTGACACTTGGCCATACTTGACGATAATCGGTCGATTGGGATATAATTAAAGCTGGTATGTAATCTCGGAAAGGAGGGTACACTTGTGAAAGATTTGATAAAAACAAATATTGTTAATGTTGTGCTTCTCCTGCTGGTTGGGCTTATATATGTAGTGTTTAATAATGTCCTTGATTTCGGGCCGAGTGTATCCCTTGGGGTCACCGGCGTTGCAGGATTTATCTGGGTCATTTATACACTGTATTCCAATTATTCAGCCCTGAATACCAAGGATAATCCTATATCCAACGTCAAGGTACTGAAGGAGTTTCAGAATGCGGGAAAGAGAAGCGCTTTCTCAATGGAAAGAAAGAGTATGGCTACTATGTATGAAAGCATAATGGCCAGAGAGAAATATTTCATGGCCATGGGAAAGGACAGCAGGCTTACGGAAGCGTATCTCATGATAAGACTCCAGGCAGAACAGGATCTTATGAAAGCAAGGGACTTCATTAATTCCTATGACTATGTATATGGCGTTTATGGAAGAGATACCAAATACCTGGCAGCAACAAAAGCTGATATGGAAAGTCTTGTTTCCAAGCTGAACCAGCTCGTCGAGCTGTCATATTCTCTTGATGATAATCTTCAGGATGTAGACATGCGTCGAGTTGATGACCTGATAGAGTCTCTTGAAGAGATGAGAGCAATGTAAATAACCGAAGTTCGGAATATAAATCATAACCATTTTTATCCAAAGAAAGGCGGATATCATGAAAACAAACAAGAATATCTTCATAGGTGTTATCATCGCGGTGGTATTTATCGTTATCATCGGTATTGCATTCATAGTAAAGAATCAGTCCGGTGGACGTACTGTTGACACCATGCTGAAGCATATCAAGGTAAAGGAGAAGAGTCCTACCAAGGCTTCAATCTCACTTGATAATTCATCTCTTTATGATGAACTTCCGGAAATAAGCAAGTACCCGAATTCTGTAACAGGCTATGGTGATGTATCTATAGAGATCATGACATCTCCTGAGAAGGCCGGTAAGGATTATGAGGCCTGGCTTATAGATGTCGCAAACAAGTTCAATAAAGCAGGTAAGACAACTTCCGGCGGAAGAACTATAGCTGTATCTGTAAGACCTGTTTCATCAGGACTTGCTGCTGACTATATCATTTCAGGAAAGCATACACCTCAGCTCTTTACACCTTCAAACTATCTCTGGGGTGAATATATCAACGCAAACGGCGGTGATGTTACACTTCTTAATGAGAGAATGGTTGGTAATACAGCAGGACTTCTTATATCAAAGAACAGTGAATATAAGACATATGATGATATCATTGCTGCAGTTCAGGCAGGCAAGATCAACATAGGTTATACCAATCCACAGTCAAGCTCAACAGGTATGAATCTTCTTATATCACTTCTTAAGGATGGTTCTGAAGATATCAATGCAGATGCAGCTATCGATAATTTCAAGAAGTTCCAGCAGAATATACCTTACGTTGCATATAATACAATGCAGATGCGTGATTCTGCATCCAAGGGTAACCTTGACGGTATGATACTTGAGTATCAGACATATATAAATGAACCGAATGTGAATAAAATGTATGATTTCATTCCATTTGGTATCAGACATGACAATCCGCTCTATCTCGTTGGTGAAGCTAATCTTCCTGATGAAGAGGTTGAAGCATGTAAGATATTCAATGATTACTGTATGACAAATGACTGTCAGTCTATAGCTACAAAGTACGGTTTCAATGCCAATGACGATTATAAGTCTGACAGAGAGATCACAGGTGCAGAGGTTAACAGAGCGCTTGAGATATATAAGGCAAACAAGGATAACGGTCAGGATATTATAGCTGTATTCGTAGCTGACTGCAGCGGAAGTATGTCAGGTGACCCTATCAATCAGCTGAAGCAGTCACTTACAAACGGTGCTCAGTATATAAATGAAAATAACATGGTAGGACTTGTAAGCTACAGCACAAATGTAGCGATAGAGGTTCCTATAGCTAAGTTCGACCTGAATCAGAGAGCATATTTCCAGGGTGGTATCAACAGCCTTACAGCAGGCGGAAGCACTGCAAGTTATGATGCTATAGTAGTTGCAATGGATATGATCAGAAAAGCAAAAGCAGAGAATCCTGATGCTAAGGCTATGATATTCCTTCTCAGTGACGGTTATCAGAATGAAGGCTACAGGCTCAATGATATTACACCTGCACTTAAGGAATCTGAGATTCCTGTATATACAATAAGCTATACAAGTGATGCTGATACAGACGCTATGAAGAAACTTTCAGGTATCAACGAAGCTGCAACTATCAATGCGGACAGCGATGATATCGTATATAAGATTAAGAGTCTGTTCAATTCACAGATGTAAACTATAAACTATAAAAGGAACTACCCATAAATGAAGATTTTTAACACACTTACCAGAAAGAAAGAAGAGTTCGTACCTATAACACCGGGAAAGGTCGGAATATATGTATGCGGACCTACAGTATATGATTTCATACATATAGGAAATGCACGTCCTATGATAGTATTTGATACTCTCAGAAGGTATCTTGAATATAAGGGTTACGAAGTAAATTATGTATCGAACTTTACTGATGTAGATGACAAGATTATAGCAAGAGCTAACAAGGATAATGTAGCTGCCTCTTACATTTCCGAAAAATATATAGAAGAGTGTAAGAAGGATATGGAGGCTCTTAATGTAAGACCTGCAACAACTCATCCGCAGGCCACAAAAGAGATTCCTGATATGATTGATATGGTACAGACTCTTATAGATAAGGGACATGCCTATGAGAAAAACGGAACTGTTTATTTCCGTACCAGAAGCTTCGCGGATTACGGCAAGCTTTCTCATAAGAATATAGATGACCTCGAAGCCGGACACAGAGATGAGGCTCATCAGCTTAAGGTAAGCGGTGAGGATGAGAAAGAGGATGGACTTGATTTTGTTCTCTGGAAGCCAAAGAAAGAGGGCGAACCTTCATGGACTTCTCCTTGGAGTGATGGACGTCCGGGCTGGCATCTTGAGTGCTCAGTCATGTCCAAGAAGTATATAGGCGGAACCATAGATATACATGCGGGCGGCGAAGATCTGATCTTCCCTCATCATGAGAATGAGATAGCTCAGAGTGAGGCTGCAAATGGAACGGAATTCGCACGTTACTGGATGCATAATGGTTTCCTTCGTATAGCTAATGATAATGATGAATTTGAAAAGATGAGCAAGTCTCTCGGAAACTTTAAGACAGTCAGAGAGATATGCAAAATGTATGATCCTGTTGTTGTCAGGTTCTTCATGCTTTCAGCTCAGTACAGAAGTCCGCTCAACTTCTCAGCTAAGCTTATCGAGGCTTCCAAGAACAGCCTTGACCGTATACTTACAGCAGCAGATAAGCTGAGAGATGTAATCGGAAAGAATAACGTTGCTGAAAATGTAGAAGATGATGCAGAGGCTCTTAAGGAACTCAATACATTTGTAGAACGCTTTGATGCAGCAATGGATGATGACCTTAATACAGCTGACGCCATTTCCGTAATATTTGAGATGGTAAAATATTCCAATACTGTATGTGATAAGGTTTCGGTTGATACAGCTGCAAAATACTATGATGTTCTCAGTGTACTTATGAATATACTCGGTATAAGCATTGAGAAGAAGGAAGAAACTCTTGATGCAGATATAGAAAAGCTCATAGAAGAGAGACAGGAAGCCAGAAAGAACAAGGATTTTGCCAAGGCAGATGAGATAAGAGATAAGCTTCTTGCAATGGGTATTGAGCTGAAGGATACAAGGGAAGGAGTCAAATGGAAGAGACTCTAAAGTATTATCAGTACTCACCGCTTGCTCTGGCTTATGTGGGCGACAGTATCATGGATCTCATGGTCAAAGCTCATGTTGTCAGCCAGGACAATATGCAGGTTGAGAAGTATCACAAGATAGTTTCAGGGGTTGTCTGTGCGAAAAACCAGGCGGCATACGTTGATGCACATATCGATACATTTTCTGAAGAAGAGATAGATGTATATAAGAGGGGCAGGAATGCTTCGGTTCATACCAAGGCAAAGAATGCTTCAATGGCAGAGTACAAGAAGGCTACAGGATTCGAGGCTGTTCTCGGATTCCTCTATCTTACAGGAAACAGGGAACGATTAGAGGAGATAATCAAAGGCGTTTTAGAAGAAGCCGGATTGTAACTAAGAAAGAGAGAATCTCAAGATGACTGAGATAAGAGCTGATGAAAATAAAAAGAATATAAAGAGTGATGCTCCTTCAAATGAACAGAGTATGGTTGAAGGAAGAAATGCCGTTCTTGAAGCATTCCGTTCCGGTAAGACTGTTGACAGGCTTTATGTTCAGGAGGGACTTAAGGACAGTACAATTTCTTCTATACTCAGATTTGCAAAAAAGAATGATGTAAATGTAAGGTTCATTACCAAACAGAAGATGGATCTTATGTCTGAAACGAAGAAGCATCAGGGAGTTATGGCTCAGTGTTCTGCATATAAATATGCTGATATTGAAGATATCTTCAATCTTGCCAAGGAAAAGGGAGAGGATCCTTTCGTGTTTGTTCTTGATGAGATAGTAGATCCTCATAACTTAGGAGCTATCATAAGGACGGCAAATGTCTGTGGAGCTCATGGTGTTATAATACCGAAGAACAGATCTGTCGGACTTACCAGTACCGCAGTCAAGACTTCTGCCGGAGCTGTTAATTATACTCCGGTTGTTAAAGTAACGAATATATCACGTACCATTGAAGAGCTTAAGGGCAGAGGACTCTGGTTTGCCTGCGCTGACATGGACGGTGAGATAATGTACAATTGTAATCTTAAGGGCCCTATAGGACTTGTTATAGGAAATGAAGGGAGCGGTGTTTCACGTCTCGTTAAAGAGAAATGTGATTACATAGTTGCAGTTCCTATGAAAGGAAATGTTGATTCTCTCAATGCATCTGTTGCAACAGGTATTCTTGCATATGAGATAGTCAGACAGAGGAGAAATTAGGACTCGTGGGTAAGAATGAGCTGCTCGAAGAGCTTACGGATGACGAGCTTATAGAGCTTTCAAGAAATGGAAACAGTGACGCAGAGGAATGTCTTCTTAGCAGATATGTTCCTCTCGTAAAGAAAGAGATAAGGTATCTTTACATATCAGGGGCCGAGACGGAGGACCTCTCACAGGAAGCTATGATAGGCCTTGTGAAGGCTATAAGAGATTATGATATCTCGGGGAACGCTACATTTATCACTTATGCAACAGTATGCGTAAGAAATCAGATAAGAAGCGCTATAACCAGTTCCAACCGTCTGAAGCATCAGCCGCTGAATACCTATGTCTCTTTTTATTCTGATGTTGGAAATGGAATGGAAGGTGAGGAGAGCGATATAGAGCTCATAGATGTACTCACTGCAAAGGAGGAGTCTGATCCTGAATATCTTTTCCTTTTGGAGGAGAAAAGAAATGCCCTCCTTGACAGCATCGAGACACGCCTCAGCTCAATGGAGCGTAAGGTGGCAAGACTCTATCTTGAGGGCATGACCTATATGGATATAGCCAAGACTCTCGGAAAGAATGAACAGTCGGTTACGAATGCTCTTTCAAGAGCGAGAGCTAAGCTTAGAGATTAGTGAAGCAATTTGCAGATTTGCCGGATCAGTTTATGCTTTTAATCGACTCGATGAACGAGGCAGGGTCAGTCATGTTGCTGAGTGAAGCGTTTGTATACTGGCCGTCGGATGTTACTTCACGTCCGAAGTATTCCGGAGGTGTGAAGCCTTCGGCAGTTTCAATATCGGGGAATTCAACCTCGGCATATATTAGACCATCATAGATTCCGTGGAAGACATCAAGTTCTACACGGAGTTTTTCTTTTTCCAGAGGAATGATATAGCGGGTCTTATCTATGAAGTTGCCCTCGACCTTTGGTATGAGGGATGTATATTCTTCCTCGGAAAGATTGATCTCGTATTCCTCTCTTGCCAGAAGACCGCCTGATTTTACTGTCAGGATGTAACTGTCATCTGATTTCCGGATTCTGATGACAGGAGATACTGAGATGTATCCCTGTGACAATTCATGATGCTCGTAACTTCCCAGGGCAAATGGGATTTCGTCTATTAAAAACTTACGCTCGATTTCCATTTATATATACTCCATTTTTGTTTGATATAAGACAATACTTAGTTCAAATATCTATGCTGCTTACCCCACGAAAAACTGGTAGCAATTTTCTATAATCTACGTGCGTACTCGCTGTGGTTTTCAAAAAAGCACCAAAACTCGCCCTACGGGCTCAAACATTGGCACTTTTTAGAAAACCAAGCGCTCGCCGCTACGTGATTATCACGAAAATTAACCAATGTTTTTCGTGGGGTAGCAGCAATGATATTAGAATAACTATATGTATTATAGTGGGAATATTGAAAAATGGAAAGGAGTATTATATACTATCGGAGTGATTGTTCGTTGGTAAACCGACGAGAGAAATGTAGCAAATTAGAGGAGGGTTTTGACATGGTATACATACTGATGGCGGATGGTTTTGAAGAGATTGAAGGAATCATGGTTGTTGATCTGCTCAGAAGAGCAAGAATCGATATTAAGATGGTTTCAATACATGACAGGCTTGAAATTGTGAGCAGTCATAATGTTCCGATAAAGACAGATATGCTTATAAGTGAAATGCCTGAGGAGGCTGAAATGATAGTACTTCCGGGTGGACTCAAGGGAACAAATAATCTTAAGGCCAGCGAGGAAGTTAAGAATGTTATTCTCAGACAGAATGAGAAGGGCGGATATCTGGCAGCTATATGTGCAGCTCCGACTGTATATGGCATGCTCGGTCTTCTTAAGGGTAAGAAGGCTACATGTTATCCGGGACTCGAGGATGGCCTTATAGGCGCTGAGTGGACAGGTGACGACGTTACTGTTGCTGTAGACGGCAACTTCATTACAAGCAGATCTCTTGCAACAAGTGTTGATTTTGCACTTACTATCATTGAGATACTTAAGGATAAAGAAACTGCAGACAAAGTTGCTGCAGGTGTAGTATATCGTGGATGGTAAAAACTGACCGGTATTATAGTCGATGTATGAATATAATGATAGTATCGATGATTTGAATTAGGAGACATCATGAAAAGTATTAGTGTAGGTGAGTTAGTAAATATTGTCGGAGGCAAGCTTCTGACAGGAAATACCGGAATCAGTGTTACTGATGTGGCAATAGATTCGAGAGTTGTTGAAGAGGGCATGCTTTTTGTCCCTATCATAGGAGAGAAGGTAGATGCTCATAAGTTCATACCGGAAGTAGCTAAGAAAGCGGCAGCTGTATTTACAGACAGAGAAAGTGTAATTGATGAGGTTGATGATCAGTATAAAGAAAGCTGTGCAATCATTAAGGTAGATGATACTCTGAGAGCTTTCCAGGTGCTGGGTATTTATTTCAGAAAGCATTATGACAAGAAGGTTGTCGGTGTTACCGGAAGTGTCGGAAAGACAACTACCAGAGAGATGATAACTGCTGCTCTGGGCAGTTCATTTGCAGTTTATTCAACAAAGAAGAATTATAATTCTGAGATTGGTACGCCTATCACACTTGCAGGAATGCTGGATGAGCCGTCGGATGTGGCTGTTCTCGAGCTTGGAATAAGTGATTTCGGTGAGATGGACGTTCTTACTGAAATGACTATGCCGAATATAGGTGTTGTTACGAATATCGGTGTTTCGCACATCGAATACTTCAAAACAAGAGATAACATCTGTATAGAGAAGCTTAAGATTGCAGGCCGTATGGATGATACAGGAGTTCTTTTCCTGAACGGTGAGGATAAATTTCTCCTTGCTATGAGAAATAATCTGTCCGTAAAGGCATTTTACTACGGACTTCACGAAAATCAGGATTATCACGCTGAGGATATCAGAATAGAGGATGGCAGAAGCTGCTTCACTTATGTTCATGGTGATACGAGAGTAGAGATGAGTCTCAATCTGCTCGGAAATCATATGATACTCAATGCCGTTGCAGCTATGGCAGTCTGTGAATATATGGGGCTTGATCTTGATAAGGCTGCAGACGCACTTTCAAAGTTCAAGGGTCAGAGACAGAATGTATATAAGTCTGAGGATGGATTTACTATCATCGATGATGCATACAACGCAAGCCCGGATTCAATGAGAGCAGAGCTTGCAGTGCTTGCAGAGACTCCGACAACCGGCAGAAGAATAGCAGTTCTGGGTGATATGTTGGAACTTGGACCGGATTCACCTAAATTCCATGCTGAAGTTGGAAGAGCAGTTCTCTCAAATGATGTTGATATATTGATTACTGTTGGAAATGAAATGAAGAATGCGCATGAGCTGGTTAAGTCTTCAGATGCAGATGATATCGAGGCTGTTCATTTCGATGAGAATGCCGGAGTGGCAGATTATATAAAAAATATTGCCAAAGAAGGGGATACAATCCTATTTAAGGCATCAAATGGAATGAAATTTAAGGAAATTATCACAGAATTTAAACCGGCTATTTAGGCAACTTTCACAAAAAATGTAAAAATGCCTAATTTTACGGTATACATGTTTGATAGTTTTGCGGTACAAAACAGTGCTCTGATTGTATAAAATGTTTTTACGATTGATTTAATTAAGAAAAAAGCTAGTAAATACGTAGAAAATCATTAAATATATTGCAAAAATGTTAAATAAGTTATATTATCTCACTCGTAAGCAAATAAAAAATTGTTACATCACAGTAGTAGTAAGTAGTTATTAATTATTTATTTTGGAGGAATTCGAAATGGCAGTAAAGAAGACAAGTGTTAAGGAACTTGCAGCAAAGGCAGCAGTTGCTAAGGCTGAGGCTAAGACTGAAGTTAAGGAAGAAGCTAAGAAGGCAGTTGCTAAGGTGGCTGAGAAGAAGGAAGCTCCTAAGGCTGAGGCTAAGAAGGCTCCTGCAAAGAAGGCACCGGCAAAGAAGGCAGAGGCTAAGAAGGCTGAGCCGGCTAAGAAGGCAGAAGTTAAGAAGGCTGAGCCAGCTAAGAAGGCAGCTCCAGCAAAGAAGGCAGAGGTTAAGAAGGCTGAGCCAGCTAAGAAGGCAGCTCCGGCAAAGAAGGCACCTGCTAAGAAGGCAGCAGCAGCTAAGGTTGTTGTTGAGATCCAGTACTCTGGTAACAATATAACAACAGACGAGATCGTTGCTAAGATTCAGGAAGTTGCTAAGGCTAAGAAGGAACTCAATGTTTACTATCAGCCAGAAATCAACAAGGCATACTACACAGCTGATGGCGTTAACGGAGAGTACGATTTCTAATTAGCTGATCAGATATAGTAAAAAAGACAGGCATGTCGCTCGCGACAATGCCTGTCTTTTTGATTTATCTGATGGGGCGCAACTGAACAGTTACGTAACTATACTCCGCGCATCTCGATGATCGGAGCACCTTTTCCTCTTACATAATCTCCTGTGATCGTTACTCGACCGATATTATCATCCTTAGGTATCTGATACATAATATCGAGCATGAATTCTTCTATTATAGATCTGAGCGCTCTGGCACCGGTCTTTCTTTCCATAGCTTTTTCAGCTATGGCCTCATATGCTGAATCATCGAACTGAAGATCCACCTCATCAAGAAGAAGGAGCTTCTTGTACTGCTTAAGTATGGCGTTTTTCGGTTCGCTCAGAATCTTTACGTACATATCCTTATCAAGTGAATCAAGAGCAAAGACTACAGGGAGTCTTCCGAGAAATTCAGGGATCATTCCGAATTCACGGAGATCCTCAATCGTGACCTTGGACATAACATTTCCTGACTTTTCTATTTCTGTTCTGAGCTCTGCTCCGAAACCGATGGAAGACTGTTTTGTAAGTCTTGTAAGTATTATCTCTTCAAGATCAGGGAATGCACCGCCGCAGATGAAGAGTATGTTCTTCGTATTCATGACGGTGGTAGGAGTCATGGCATTCTTGCTTCCGGTTCCTATAGGAACTTCGACATCACTTCCTTCAAGAAGCTTGAGGAGCCCCTGTTGAACAGCTTCACCGCTGACATCTCTTGAACGGGTTTCCTGTTTCTTGGCTATCTTATCAATTTCATCGATGAAGACTATTCCACGTTCAGCCTTTTCAACATCATTACCTGCAACAGAAAGGAGCTTGGAAAGCACGCTTTCAACGTCGTCGCCAATATAACCGGCCTCAGTAAGACTGGTTGCATCGGTTATAGCAAGTGGAACGTCCAGTATCTGAGCTATAGTCTTAACTATGTAGGTCTTACCGGAACCTGTAGGTCCTATCATGAGCATGTTTGATTTTTCTATCTCAACACCGTCGTCAGTATTTTCCGGAGAGAGTACTCTCTTATAATGATTATATACTGCGACTGACATGACCTTCTTGGCGTATTCCTGTCCGACGACATGTTCATCTAACATAGCTTTTATCTTATGAGGAGCAGGGATATCCTTCAGTGTTATAACCTTTTCTGCTGAATCCTCATCACCCTCAGGATTTTCAGCTTTCTTTCTTTTCTTAACCTTCTGGCTCTCCGGTATATCCTCCGGTGGGGTGAATATGTTGAAGTTATTGAAGCCTTTCATATTTGAGAAGCTTGCGAATGGTGATCCGTCACTGTTTATTGTATTGAATGTTTTCTGAATACAGTCAGGACATATATACATATTATTCATGAACTGTATAAGCTTGCCGGCTGTTGACTCCGGTCTGCGGCACATATAACAGTACTTTTCGTATTCGTCATTATTATTGTTATTATTCTCTGACATTACATTTCTCCTATATTATAAGTGGGGGTTCCACACTGTTTATACGCAGCATTCCTGTTTCGTGTGCTGCAATCTGCTAAACATTATATCAAATACTGTATAAAATTCATATATCTATGTAATAAATGAACTAATGATGTAGAAAAATGGATTACATAATACAAAAACTTTGTATATTCTATGGATTGTGCATTTATTATCTTTGGAATACCATATAGGCATGGTAAATATAATAGCACATAGAGGGGCATCGTACCTTGCCCACCATGACAATTCTATAGAAGCCTTCGAGCTTGCCATAGAGCTTGGCGCAGATATGGTCGAATTCGATGTCAGAAAGACACGTGATGGTGAACTCATAGTTTATCATGACAGGAATTTTGCCGATTCACCTATAGGCTGGCAGACCTTCGAGAATATTGAGAGAGAGGCATATGAGAAAGGAATTGATATTCCTACTCTGGATGAGGTCCTTAAGTTCTGTCACGGCAGGATCAAGATGGATATAGAAGTAAAAGAACCCGGTTTCGAGAAGGAGCTTGTCAGAAAGATCAAGGCTGTATGTGATTATGATGAGTATTCAGTCAAGTCTTTCCATGATAAGGTAATCTATAAGATCAAGAAACTGGATAAGAATATAAAGACAGGACTTCTCATAGGTAAGGAAAAGGTAACTCTTCGACAGAAGATATTTGAGTATTTTCCTGAAAGAAGGCTTGTTGCTGCAAAGGCGGACTTTGTATCTCCGAATTATAAGCTTTGCACAAATGGATTCATTCTCCGAATGAAAAGAAAACACATCCCGGTTTATGCATGGACCATCAACAGCACAGCTGATATGAGGAAGTATATAAGAAGAGGTGTCGATGCGATAATCACCGACAAACCGGACGCCGGACTGTTCATAAGAAATACAGTATAAACTATGACTCATTATGGGGGATACTTAATATGAAGAAACGTATCGTGAGTTATATAAAATATATAGATGATATGCTTGCAGGAAGTGAAGAGAGAGACTGGGAGAAGGAAGCAGAGCTTCATCTTACACAGATAGCATTCTTTTCACATGAGAGACTTGTGCATCTCATAGTATTCGTGCTTGTGGCTTTATGCACTGTGATGACCATACTCGCATTCGTACTTTCCGGAGAGATAATGCTTCTTCCGCTTGCACTTTTACTCTTTATACTTCTGATACCATATTGCATGCATTATTACCTTCTGGAGAATTCAGTCCAGAAGATGTACGACCAGTACGATGCAATGATGAATAAAATCCAGCCGGGGCGTTTCTCGGTGAGTGAATAATGGGACAGAGAACTTATCTTCGGGTGGCTTGACAAGGCTTTAAAAAAGTGTTTTAATAGTCGCTAAACCCCTGATTCTACGTGGTTTTTTTGGTATGTCCGATACTTTGTGCAACAAGTTTTTTGACATACTATATATAGAGATTTAATAGAAAGACATCTAGGTAAATGGCAGGATTTCACAAGAAAAGAAAACATAGTAGTAAAAGGAACCTCGCGTCACTCATATACATAGTATTTGGGCTTTCGCTTGTTCTTTCGATGGTCATAACAATTGTGGTTATGAATCATACATCAAAGGTTTCGAGCAGCTTCGATGACCTTGTAGGCACTGAAGCTATAGATAACCGTGAAAATGATACTGAGAAGGCTGAGGTTCTGAACAATGAAAAGACCGGCGAAGACGGTGAGGTAGAGAAGAGCTCATCTGATAAGAAGATGCTCACTTCCAATCAGGATTCTACTGAAACTGATGCTGATGCAGAAGAACCGACCTACAGCGAGCATATAGACGTGACACCGGGTGAGTACCATGCAGGCGGTAAGCTCGAGGGTACAAATGGAAAGACCGTATACATTACATTTGACGACGGTCCATCACCATATACAGATAAAATACTTGATATACTTGCTGAGAAGAATGTAAAGGCAACATTCTTTGTCGTAAACACAGGCGAGCAGTATTATGATTCAATGAAGAGGATAGTTGATGAGGGACATACGATTGCGATGCATTCGAATTCCCACATTTATAGCGAGATTTATTCGGATCTCCCTTCATTTAAAAATGACGTTACCAGTATTCATGATGTTATCTACAGTGTGACGGGCTTCAATACCAAGTACTACAGATTCCCCGGTGGAAGCACGAATCAGGTTTCAAATGTTCCTATCAGGGACTGCATTGAATACCTGAATGAGAAGGGATATGTATATTTCGACTGGAATGCACTTAATGATGATACAGTTAATCTCAGTCTTTCGGCTGATGAGCTGAACAGCAGGGCTTTGGGATATGTCAGGAGAAACAGTGGTGATACGATACTTCTTCTTCATGACCTTGAGCATCATGAGGGAACTGTTGAAGCTCTCCCTACATTAATAGATACACTTATAGAGGAAGGCTATTCGATAGCTGCCATAGATGATGATACGCCTCTCATCAGGCATTTTTCAATCGATGAAGATGAGTAGATCTTAGGAGTCGTGGATGAATTATAACGAAACTCTGCAGTATATACATGAAAAAGAAGACCGGGGCATAGTACCCGGTCTTGATAATATAGAAAGACTTCTCGGTAAGCTCGGCAATCCGGAACGTTCCATGCCAGCCATACATATAGCAGGTACAAATGGAAAGGGCAGTATAATGGCCTATGTCGAGACTATACTTCGGTTGTCAGGACTTAAGGTGGGCAGATATATATCTCCTGCCATTTTTGATTATAAGGACAGATGGATCATAGACGGTCAGAATCCTTCCGAAGAATATGTTGCTGATATATTTACAAGGTTGGAGCCCGTCGTGTCCGAGACAGAAGAGGAGCTTCCGCCGGGTCCTACATCGTTTGAGATAGAGACGGCGGCTGCTTTCATGATGTATAAAGACAGCAGATGCGACGTGTCACTCGTTGAATGCGGTATGGGCGGAAGGCTGGATGCTACAAATGTTTTCACGTCCACACCGATAGTCGTCCTTGCCAAGATAAGCTATGACCATATGCAGTTTCTTGGAGAAACTATAGAGGATATAGCAAGGGAAAAGCTCGGCATAGTCAAGGAGGGAGATATCCTCGTAACCTATCCTCAGGACACTCCGGTGATGGACTTTATCAGAAGCTATATCAGAGATCATTTTGAAAATGTAACGCTCATCGAAGCGGATATAAATGAACTGAAGATAGAGGAAGAAACTCTCGAGGGCAGTACATTTTCATATAAAAATGAAATGTACGGAATCAGTCTTCTGGGACGTCACCAGATATATAATGCTATAACTGCTATTGAGACTGTAAGAGCTTTCTATGGATGGATCATGGCAAGAGTGAAAGATGATGCTGCTTCGGATAAGTATGGCGACGCAGTATTCACGAAGTTTGATATGTGCAGTGATGGAATTGACAGATTTATCATTATGGGGCTGAAGAAGACTGTCTGGCAGGGGCGCCTTGAGAAACTTAGAGATGACCCGCCTTTTTATATAGACGGTGCGCATAATGAGGATGCGTGGATAACGCTCGCCGGAAATCTTGAAAGGTATTTTACAGATAAGAAGAAAATCTTTATAATAGGAGTATTAAAGGATAAGGAGTATCCTAAGATGCTGGATATCCTTACACCTTATATGGACTGTGCGATCACAGTTACAACAGTGAACAATAAAAGGGCTCTTCCCGGGGAGACGCTCGCAGAACTGATAAAGGAAAAAGGGGTGACTGCAGAAGCGGCGCCTGACTATAAATATGCCGTTGAAAGAGCTGTCACACTTGCAGTTTCAACCGGCTCAGTAATCATAGCCTGTGGTTCACTTTCTTTTGTGGGTGATATGACAGGCATAGTACATGGCTTATAACAGACTGATATTGGAACAGAGGAATATACATGGACAGAATTGACAGAATACTTGCAGATGAAGAATTCAGAAGCATTTCTATAATGATAAAAGAGCATGAGTATGACAGAATATATTGCAGGCACAGCCTCGGCCATGCACTATCCGTTGCCAGGATAGCACATATCATTAATCTCGAAGAGGGCATGGGAATAGATAAGGAGCTTATATATGGCACGGCGCTTCTTCACGATATGGGTAGATATTCAAAGTATGAGGAAGAGGGAATGTCTCACCATGAGGCGGGTGCTCTGATAGCAAGAGAAATCCTTGGAAGAGCAGGCTTTGATGAAGATGAGATAAATGTAATGTGCGAGGCTATAGGAAAGCATAAGAATTATTCCGGAGAAGACAACTGTCTTGCAGCGCTTCTCTACAGAGCAGATAAGCTCTCACGTAACTGCTTCATATGTGAGGCAGAGCAGACCTGCTACTGGCCTGAGAATATAAAGAATAAAACAGTTATCCATTAGCGGATAATATATGACTATATGATATTGTTCAATGTAATAATCTTGTAATGAATGAAGGGATGGTAAATATGAACGGAAAAGTATCAAGACCATGTATTATGGGAATTCTGAATGTTACGCCTGATTCATTCTCGGATGGAGGGAAGTATTATGATCTGGATACTTCCCTCCGTCACGTTGAGGAGATGATCAAGGACGGAGCAGATATTATAGATATAGGCGGCGAGTCGACCAGACCGGGCTACACTGAGATAACTGCAGAGGAAGAGATAGAAAGAGCCATGCCTGTTATAGATGCTGTGAAGAAGAACTTTGATATCAAGGTTTCTCTCGATACTTATAAACGTAAGGTTGCGGAAGTAGGCATCCGTACAGGCGTCGATATCATTAATGATATCTGGGGACTTCGATATGATTCACTTAAGTGCAAATCCGATATCAACTACATGGCTACGCTTATCGCTGATGCAGATATCCCTGTCATACTGATGCATAACAGACCGAAACGTGATTACAAAAACTTTATGGAAGATGTGATATCAGATATCAAAGAATCTATAGATATCGCTCATTCGGCAGGAATTAAGGATGAACATATAATACTGGATCCCGGCGTCGGTTTTGCAAAGGATTATGAACAGAATATAGAAGTGACAAAGAATATTGATGCTTTCGTAGAGCTTGGTTATCCGGTTCTTTTCGGCATTTCAAGAAAAAGCGTTATAGGAGAAGCGCTGGAGCTTCCGTCAGATGACAGAGAAGAAGGTACTATGGCCATGAACTGCTATGGTTACATGCATGGCTGCAGTATATTCAGGGTACATGATGTGAAGAAAAATCGCCGTGCGCTGGATATGATGTATAACATCATGAAATGATAGTTATTTGTATTTATTTCATGGAAGTATGTGTTAGATGATTAATATAGTTTTACATGAGCCGGAGATGCCGGCAAATACAGGGAATATAGGAAGAACCTGCGTTGCAACAGGAACAAGGCTTCACCTTATAAGACCATACGGATTTGTCCTCAGCGACAAGATGATCAAAAGATCGGGTATGGATTACTGGGATAAGCTTGACCTGTCGCAGTATCTTGATTATGATGATTTTGTGGCAAAGAATCCGGACTCAAGGATATTCTATGCAACTACAAAAGGTAAGGTCAGATATACAGATGTTGAGTATAAAGATGGAGATTTCATCATGTTCGGTAAGGAGAGTGCAGGGATTCCGGAGGAGATTCTTTCCGAGCACCCGGAAAGCTGTATCAGGATTCCTATGGGACATGATATAAGATCTCTGAATCTGGCAAATTCTGTTGCCATAGTTTTATATGAAGCTCTTAGGCAGCTTGACTTTCCTGATCTGGAAAGTGAGGGTGAGCTGCACCGCCTGGAGTATAATTATAGCTGATACAGGTTTGTTGTTTGATGAAAAATGTAAAGGGGATTACATGGATAAGATAATCATCAAAAATCTTAAAGTGTTTTCATATCATGGGGTTTTCGCTGAAGAGAAAAGAGAAGGCCAGTTCTTCTACGTTACAGCCGAGCTTTATTTTAATATGAGAAAGGCTGGACTCTCGGACAGTCTTGCAGATACTCTGAATTATGATGAGGCGGCTCATGTCATATATAATGTCATGACTGAAGAGAAGTATGATCTTATAGAAGCAGCGGCTGAAAATGTAGCGGCTTCGCTTCTTCTTAAGTTCGATATATTACATAAGGTGAAGATAAGAATAGACAAACCGGACGCTCCGGTTGACCTTACATTTGACAGTATGTCTGTGGAGATAGAGAGAAAGAAACATACAGCTTATCTTTCTATAGGTTCAAATATGGGCGACAGAGAAGGGTATCTGAACTTTGCTGTTGATCAGCTCGGGAAGGATGAATATATCCGTGTGACTGAAGTTTCTGACTTTATTGAGACCGAACCGTACGGACCTGTTGAACAGCCGAATTTTATGAATGCAGCTTTAAAGGTTGAAACTCTGTATGATCCTGACGAGCTGCTTTCGGTAGTGAATGATATAGAGCATGAAGCGGGACGTAAGCGTATAGTTCACTGGGGACCGAGAACTCTGGATATTGATATACTTCTTTATGATGACTGTGTAATAAACACAGAGAGGCTTACCATTCCTCATAAAGAGATGGCGAAGAGAGAATTTGTTCTTAAGCCTATGTCAGAGATTGCACCATATGTAATCCATCCTGTGCTCGGTAAGGATATGAAGGAGCTTCTTTCGGAGCTTGAATAAAAAGTGTTTGACAAGCATGTGTTAATGTGATATTGTACACGAGTATGTGAAAAGAAGAAGGGTTATCCGCCCTCGCCTTGCTGCGGCAATAAGCCAGCGTTCAGGGTTATTATACATTTCTAAATGCGTATGCAGATGCATATCATCTTATGGTGTGTAAAGCTGATGCGTGGTTTAAGTTTGTATTCCAGGCGGATGACGATTCATCCGCCTTTTCATTTTTGAAAAAGCATTCTCACAGAGAAGTGTATTTATGTAATGTCGTAAGGAGGTACAAAGTCATCGACTATTTAATCAATGAACAGATCAGAGACAAAGAAGTCAGAGTTATCGGTGTAGAAGGTAACCAGCTCGGAGTTATGAGCATAGACGAGGCAAGAGGTATAGCTGATGAAGCAGGCCTTGATCTTGTTCGTGTTTCACCTAATGCTAAACCACCTGTATGCAGGATCACTGATTACGGAAAGTTCCGTTATGAGCAGATGCGTAAGGAAAAGGAAGCAAAGAAGAAGCAGAAGACTATCGATATCAAAGAGATTCGTCTTTCACCGAATATAGATGACAACGACCTTAATACTAAGATTAATATGGCAAGGAAGTTCCTTACAAAGGGCGACAGGGTAAAGGTTACTCTTCGTTTCAGAGGGCGTGAGCTTGCTTATGTTAATAAAAGGAAAGAAGTGCTGGATGATTTCGCAGAGAAGCTCAGCGATATTTCTGTGATCGATAAGCCGGCTAAGTTTGAAGGAAGAAGCATGATCATGTTTCTTGCTGCAAAGAAGTAGTAGATTAAATCTTTTAGGAGGATAAAGAGATGCCAAAGTTAAAGACAAAGAGAGCAGCAGCAAAGCGTTTTAAGAGAACAGGAACAGGTTTACTTAAGAGGAATAAAGCATACAAGAGCCACATCCTTACAAAGAAGACTGCTAAGAGAAAGAGAAATCTCAGAAAAGCTACTGTTACAGATAAGACAAACAGCAAGGTAATGAACAAGATTTTACCTTATATGTAAGAGTGAGAGTTAGTTAGGAGGATATAAAGATGGCAAGAATCAAAGGTGGCGCAAACGCTAAGAAGAAGCATAACAAGGTACTTAAGGCTGCAAAGGGATACGTTGGAGCTAGAAGTAAAGAGTATAGAGTTGCTAAGCAGTCAGTTATGAGAGCTGATGCAAATGCATTCAGAGGCAGAAAAGAGAAGAAGAGAGATTTCCGTAAGCTCTGGATCGCTCGTATCAATGCTGCAGCAAGACAGAATGATATATCATACAGCAACCTTATGCATGGACTTAAGATGGCAAATGTAGACATCAACAGAAAGATGCTTTCAGAGCTCGCTATAAGTGATCCTGAAGGATTTGCTAAGCTTGTAGAAGTTGCTAAGAAGGCAGTTGCATAAGCGGTCAATGCAGATTTTGAAAAAGTTTAAATTTGTTGTTGACAAAGATATTTCAAAATGATAATATATTCTTCGCGTCATGAGTGACGCGGTGAATAAGCGGGAGTGCTGGAATTGGCAGACAGGCTAGACTAAGGATCTAGTGATGGCAACGTCGTGTGGGTTCAAGTCCCATCTCCCGCACAAGAGCCTTCGAATTTATTCGAGGGCTCTTTTCGTTTAGTACAGGAATAAATCATAATAGATTTCAGATTTACAGTAGGAGATCAGATAAGTGTCAAAGAAGAAAGAAAATGCATTCGACAGATACAGGCCTTGGAGACATATAGACATAGTTAAATATATATTTGTTTTATATATGTCATCTTTTTATCTTATCTACATGAACAATAAGTACTTCAATATCACGGCGACCAGAGCATATACCTTCGAGTATGGAGTTCTCGGACTTGTTGTTCTTGGAGCACTTGCTTTGATGGTGGAATTCTCACTTCTTGATTATTACGGATGTGAGAAGTTCGAGAAGAGGGCTGAAAAGGTATATGAGATGCCTGAACTGTATGCAGGTCTCTTCCTGTTTGCCAATTTTATAGCATTTTTGATCGCTGATGATAAAGCTGCTGCATATTCAGGCAGTACAGGAAGAAGGATGGGACTTCTTATGATTCTCTGCCTGGTGGTTGCCTTTATAGTCCTTGCTCAGAAAACATATGTTAACAGGGCTAATATTTTCGTGCTTGCTGCTGTTACGGCTTTCAGTTATGTGATTTCTTATATGCAGCATTTTGGCGGCGATCCATTTGAACTTATCAAAGATATCACTGAAAAACAGAAACAGCTTTTTACAGCTACATTCGGAAATATCAATACTTATGGTTCGTTTATATGTATAGTGTGTCCGATATTTGTGGCTGTCATGATATATGATGATGACATTGCAGATGATATTATTGCCGGTATTGTTATTGTCATGTCATCCATGTCAATGCTTGTAAGCCGAAGTGACAATGTTTACCTCGGTCTCGGAATGAGCTTCCTGGTGCTTCTGTTCCTTTCGATAAAGGATAAGAGGTTTGACAGATTTGTTCTTTCTATAACGCTTCTTTCGCTTGGACTTTTTATCATGGCTTTCATCAAGAATGTCTATGGCGGAAACATGAAGCATATAAATGGTATTGCGGAGATTATGACAAATCGTAAGATTACAGGAATTATATTCTTTGGAATGGTAATCGTTTATGTTATAGTTCTTTTTCTTAAGAAAGCTCTTAAAGAAAAACTTGATACCGTTAACAGAGTTCCGGCTATGATTGGTCTGGCTGTGCTGATAGTGATTGCGGGAATCGTTGCATTTTCTATCGGAAAGAATTCCGGAAAGACAGACCTCTTTACATTTAATGATAAATGGGGAACCTACAGAGGTTATATATGGAGGAAACTCTTCGAGATTCACCGAAGTAGCAGCTTCGTTCATAAGCTTTTCGGATATGGAAATGAAACGATAGCGAAGGTCATGAAGCCGTACTACGATGAGATGATAGCGGTTACCGGAAAATCATATGATAATGCACATAATGAACTGCTCCAGTATCTCATAACTACAGGTCTTTTCGGAATGCTTTCATATATGGCACTCGGAATCAGTTCATTTATATATATCATCAGAAGATATAAGCAGGACATAGTTCCTGTGGCTATGCTTGCATCGGGCATAGGTTATGCAGCTCAGGGACTTGTTAATCTCAACCAGCCTATAACGACTCCTCTTTACTTTGTAGTTCTTGGAGTTGGAATCGGATATATAAGATATCGCGATCAGGGTTACGGAAAGTTCAAGAAGGTTGAAGAAAAAAAGTAAAAACAGAGAAAAATATAGTACATGTTACAGCGTTTATATGATAAAATAATGTTTCAGGAATAAATATTGTGAGGTAGAAAAATGCAGATTTATGAAGAACTTATAGAGAGAGGTCTTATAGCTCAGACAACAGATGAGGAAGAGATAAGAGAGCTTATCAATAATGGAAAGGCTACCTTCTATATAGGTTTCGATCCTACGGCTGACAGCCTTCATGTCGGTCACTTCATGGCGCTCTGCCTTATGAAGAGACTACAGATGGCAGGTAACAGACCTATAGCTCTTGTTGGCGGTGGTACAGGCTATATAGGCGATCCTTCAGGCAGAACAGATTTAAGACAGATGATGACGAAAGAAACTATCGAGCATAACTGTGAGTGCTTTAAACAGCAGATGAGCAAGTTTATCGAGTTCGGACCTGATAAAGCTATCATGGTTAATAACGCTGATTGGCTTCTTGATCTTAATTATATTGAGTTCATTCGTGATATAGGTTCACAGTTCAGTGTCAATAAGATGCTTGCTGCCGAGTGCTACAAGCAGAGACTTGAGAGAGGACTTAATTTCCTTGAGTTTAACTATATGCTCATGCAGAGCTATGACTTTTATATGCTCTATCAGAAATACGGCTGCAATATGGAGTTTGGCGGCGATGATCAGTGGTCAAACATGCTTGGTGGTACAGAGCTTATCAGAAAGAAGCTTGGCAAGGATGCTTATGCGATGACCATAACGCTTCTTCTTAATTCTGAAGGTAAGAAGATGGGCAAGACCGCTAAAGGTGCTGTATGGCTTGATGAGAAGAAGACCAGTCCTTACGATTTTTATCAGTACTGGAGAAATGTTGATGATGCTGATGTTATCAAATGTATGAAGCTCCTTACATTCATTCCGCTTGAAGAGATAAAGAAGATGGAAGAGTGGAAGAACGAAGAGTTAAATAAGGCAAAAGAAATCCTTGCATTTGAGCTTACAAAGATGGTTCACGGTGAGGAAAAGGCTAAGGCTGCTGAAGCTGCTGCAAAGGGGGTATTTGGTGCAGGAAGCTCAGAGGGAATGCCTGAGGCTGCTCTCACAGAGGATGACTTCATGAATGGTACAATCGATATCATCGGGGTTGTCCATAAGGCAGGACTTGCCGCTTCCAGAAATGAAGCAAGACGCGCTGTAGAACAGGGCGGTGTGTCTGTAAATGGAGAGAAGGTTGCAGACATTAAGGTTACTTATACAAAAGATGACTTTGCTGATGAATTTGTCATCAGAAAAGGCAAGAAGAATTTCAAGAAGGTAGTAGTAAAATGATTACTATAGACGACATTATCTATAAAATTCATGATGTGCCCGGTATATCAAGACTTCCTTTCATGTCCCGTTTTATTCAGAATGAAGAGGGTGAGGAAGAAGAGAAGGAGGAGTTCAAGCTCCAAGGTAAGTTTTATGTTCTTCTGGTTGATGACCAGAAGGAAGATCTTGAAGCAATGAAGAGCTATTTCGAAGATGCAGGCGCAATAGTGTCAGTCGCTGAGAATGGTGTATCTGCGCTCTGGCTGGCAAGAAAGGATAAATTCAATATAATTCTTATTGCCAATACTATGAGACAGATGGACGGCCTTCAGGTATATAAGAATCTTACTAACAGCCCCGATAATAAGAACAGGGATACAGCTGTTTATCTGATGCTCAGAAGAAGGGATCCGAGAACTCCTGAGGACTTCATGGAGTATGGCTTCCAGGAGGTTCTTACAAAGCCTATAGGAAGAAATACTATTCTGGATATCCTTATTAACAGAGCTACAAAGACTATGCTTCCGGATAATACGGATATGCTTGTCAGGATAAAGGATGACAGTGTCAAAGAGAGGCTTCTTTCGGAAGCAGGTATAGATTTCAGCGAAGCTCTTGAGAACTGTAAGGGTGAGCTTCTTACATTCTATGCTCATGTTATAAAGTTCATAAAGCTTTCCGAAGAAATCAAAGACAGGATATATGATGAACTTCTTGAAGGCGATGTCAATAAGTATATGGTTGATGCAAGAACAATGCGAGACCTCAGCCTCAGCATAGGAGCAGAGAGACTGTATGACTTCTTTGATGATCATGTAAACATGGCGAGAGATGATGTCCTTGAGATTGCTGCGAAGAATTATCCTTCGCTTGAAAGGGAATGGGACTTTATATATGACTGTCTCATAAGATTCACAAATAAGATCGGAGTAGATACTTCCGTATTATATGCAAGTACACAGCAATAATGATAAAACCCGAAAGATTTAATTCTTTCGGGTTTTGTTATTCTTCATCCTCGAAGGGATACAAAAGTTCTCTGTCAAAGTATGTTACTTTCCGTTTTTTAACTCGACGTCTGCCGGGTTCATAATCATTCTTTTTTCTCTGACTGACTGCTTTTCTGTATTCGGCAGTCTCGGCGACCAGACTGTCCGGAAACATTGCAAATGCGTACGAAGATATATCTGTATTATAGATTTCTGACAGTATGGCTATGACTTCCGGAGTCGGGTGAATCTTTCCTGTTTCATACGCAGAATAAGTCTGTCTGGATACTCCGATCATGTATGCAACCTCTTTCTGGGACAGATCCCACTTTTTTCTTAATGCCCGGAGAATACCTCCCCAGAATATATTTGCTCCCATATTCTGCCTCCTTTACAATTTTACTTTTTCAGAATGCAGATATATGGTATCATCATGTATGTTGTTTTAATCAAAAATGGACCGAGTCACGGTCAAACAGGTACCGAAATGAGGAGGAACACAGCATGAATCTTATAGCGGCAGTGGACAGTAACTGGGGAATAGGACTTCGCGGAAGTCTTCTTGTAAGGATTCCGGCAGATATGAAAAATTTCAGAAACCGTACAATGGGGAATGTTATAGTTCTTGGAAGAAAGACTCTTGAAGGCTTTCCGAATGGACAGCCACTTCAGGGAAGAACCAATATCATTCTTTCACATAATCCGAATTTTGAAGTCAGAAACGGGATAGCAGTCCATTCTAAGGAGGAGCTTCTTAAGACACTCGCTGATTTTGATGATGACTCCATTTATATAGTAGGCGGTGGAAAGATTTATGAGATGATGTATCCATATTGTAAGAATGCATATCTTACCATGATTGATTACAGATATGAGGCAGATACTTTCTTTCCGAATCTTGATAAACTTGATAACTGGAGTGTTACCGAAGAGTCCGAAGAAGAGACATGTTTCAGTATAGAATACAGATACGTTACTTACACAAATTCGGACCCGCATAAGATTGATTTATAAGAGAATTATGATATAATAAGGCGTGGATTTATTTTGCTACAAATAAACGATGGGGGGGAAAACACATATGTCAGATCATATTATGATCACAACAGGGTCTTCATTCGAAGGCTATTCTATTGTTGAGTATTACGGTTTCATAGCAAGCCAGGATATTCTCGGAACGAATTTTATTAAAAATATCACTGCATCGGTTGCCGATGTGTCTGAACAGGATAAGGCTAATCTTGATAAGTGTAAAGATGATGCCGAAAAGAATCTTATAAAACTCGCCAAAAAGAAAAAAGCAAATGCAATCATTGGTATGAAGATGGAATACGTTCTTTTCTCATCTTCTTCTTTTGGTGTTATAGCAACAGGTACTGCAGTAAGGATTGAAAAGAAGGCTAGTGAGTCAGATATAGTAAAGAAAGAACTTGTAGTTAAGAATTATTATACAAGGCTTGTACCTAGACCTGTTAAGGTTGTGCTTGACGGAACTAAGAAGGATATAGATATCTCGGTGTGGTTCTACAATTACAATATGGATGATATTCTTTCAGTCAGAGTAAATATTGAATTCAGAAATCTCTTTGAAGAGAAGCTTATAATAAAAGATATTGACGTTGCATTTGATAAAGGAAATGTATCGCTCATCAAGTCGATTCCGCTCCATTGCGAGCTTACATATGCTGATATGCTCGTTCTTAAGGATGCGAGAGTTATAGTTAATAAGTATGCAACACCTAGAGGGGTATTTGCATGTAATGATACACCGGTTGATATCCAGATGAGTACTCACAGACTTGAGAACCTCAAAAAATCAAGAGGTATCGATGCTGTTGAGAAGTACAGAACAGATGGAATGATCTGGACATGTAACTGCGGTCATGTAAATGAAGCAGGATCAGAAGAGTGTATTATCTGTGGACGTAAGCAGGAAGAACTCAAGAGCTCATCTAACTTCAATTATGAAGAGATGATCGACAAGATGAAAGAGAAGGAATATGTAAATGAGATCAAGGATGTTCTTATGGAGAATATCCAGCAGATCGACAGCAAATACAGGATGGAACTTCTCGAAATCATGGAATCAGGACTTCATTACGAGAAGACTCGTGGCAATATGAAGGATACAGTTATTGAGAAGGTTGAGAAGGTATTTGAGAATGCCAATTAACCTTGTAAAGGCTTACTTAATATGGTAAACTAATACTGTTACACACAAACAATAGGGAACACGGTTTCCTATTGTTTGGTGTCTTAATAATAAAGAACTTTGGGGGAATGATAATTTGGCTTCCGGACTTAGTATGGCAAGCGTAAATAAGATTAAGGAACTGGCTGCAGCAGAACAGTATGATATGGCTGCGCCTATTCTTGATACCCAGGAACTGGAGAAGTCTCTTAATCCCCAGTTTATTCGTGTGTGCGGCGAGGTGTATGAGAACGTCGGTCGTATAGCGGATGCCAGAAAATTCTATGTAAGAGCCCATGTCATGGCTCCTGAATCAAACAGAGTAATATTCTCTATCATTTCATTTTATCTTAAACTTGGATTCCGTACTCTTGCCAAGATGTATTATAAGGAATATGTACATAACGATATAGGCAACGATAGGAACATCAAAAATATCGATTATATCCTTGCCAAAGCTGAAGGCGAAGAACTCGACAGCCTTTTTGAAAGGCTTAATCCTCATTATGCTGAAAATATTGATGAATACTGGAGCTATGAGCTTTATCTGCTTGCAAAGATCAGTGGTAAGACTGATATATCCAAGACTATTGCTGATGATTATGTTGCAACTTATAAGGAAACTCATAAGTCCACAGTTATCAGTGCTATAGAAAACGGTTCAGAAAAACCGGATGATTATTTCTATATCTATGCAAAGGAAGAAGTTCCTGATAAGGATCCTGAATTCGAAGAGATAAGAGAAATGGAACGTAAGCAGCTTGATGCTGATTATAAGCGTATTGATCCGGATTCCGATGATGCTGCAGAACCTCAGTTCCTTACTATGGTTGAGGATGAATTTGATCTTCCTGAAGAAGAAACTTCAAAAGAGGCTAAGAAAGAGAAGAAGAGCCTCTTCAGCAGACTTCGTCGTATAAAGGGTGAGAAGGATCTTCTTGATGATGAAGAAGATGTTATATCAGATGCAGATGAAGATGATGCAGCTGAAAAGGAGAACAAATCCGATGATGAGCTTCCAAAGAAGATAGTTGAAGAAGCTAAGAAGGATGATGATATTGAGTTATCTACTCCGGAAGAGAAGGAACCTGAGATAGAGGAAGAACCGGAAGAAGTATATGAATCATTTGAGGATAAATTCGAGAAGAAGAGTATTGATGATGTAATCACTTATGATTATGATGATGGTTTTGCTCCTGAGTCAGATACTATAGAGGGACTTTCAGATATTGAAGAAGACTTCCGAAGCTTTGGATATGATGTCGATGAGCTGAAGGATAAGTACCAGTCAATAGAGGAAGAGATCGACTTTGTTGATGACGAAGAAGAATTCGAACCAGAGGTTGAAGAATTTGCAGAACCAGAGGCAGAACCAGAGGTAGAACCAGAGGTTGAGGAACCTGAGCCTGAAGTAGAGCCTGAGGTTGAAGAGGTGGTAGAGCCTGAACCAGAACCAGAGGTTGTGCCTGAAGTTGAACCTGAGGTAGAAGAGGTAGTAGAACCTGAACCTGAGCCAGATGTTGTGCCAGAGGCAGAACCAGAGGTTGAGGAAGTTGCAGAGCCTGAACCTGAGCCAGATGTTGTGCCAGAGGCAGAACCAGAGGTTGAGGAGGTTGCAGAACCGGAACCAAGACTGTCATTCGAAGAACATGGTGTCAGCATAGAACCTGCTCCGATTCCTGAACCAAATATGGATGATTATATAACCCCTGAACAGTCAGAATTCTCAAAGATGGATGTTAAGGATATAGCATTTATTAAGGATTCTGTCAGTGGTGTAGAAATGGAATCAGGTGTTTCAGTGGATACAGCAGTTGTTTCAAGTGAACCGGTCGTTGAACCAGAACCAATCGCAGAACCGGAAACTGTAGTAGAGCCGGAAGTTGAAGAGGTCGCAGAAGCTGAACCGGTTGAGGAGACTATTGAAGCTGAGCCTGAGGTTGAAGAATTCGTAGAATCTGAAGTTGAACCAGAGGCAGAACCGGAAGTTGAAGAGGTCGTTGAACCAGAGCCTGTACCGGAACCTGTCAACCTTGATCCTTATAAGGATCTTGATTACAGAGTTGAGTCTTCAACCGGACTTGATTTCCCTGAGTTTAAGAATACATTGTTCCCTGATCTGGATAAAGAGGAACACGTAATTGTAAATAAGTTCAATGATGTAGCAAAAGAACAGGAAGAAAAGCTTTCGCAGAGACTCCTTGAAGAAGAAAGGATGCAGAGGGAAGCTGAGGAACTTCTGAAGTCTTTGGGTATTGATATTTAATTCTGATATCATTTCATTTGTGATATATATGTATTAAGGAGGTAGTAACATTGGCTGTCGATCAAAGAGAAGCGTTAATTGCAGCGGTCAGAGCTCAGGTTGAGAAGGAGAAGGCTGAGAAAGCTGCAAAGCTCAAGAAAGAACAGGAAGCAATGCAGCTTGCCGGTGGAGGCAAGACAACTGAAAGCAGTAGTGGTGATAAGCCAAAATTCAAGACTCTTTCAGAAGAGGATCTTAAGAGGATCGAGGAAAAGAAGCGTAGGAAACGTGCTCAGGAACTCGGAATACCTTATGAAGAGCCGGAAGAAGAAAAAAAGCAGGAAGAACCATCAAAAGAAGAACAGCTTAAGGAAGCTATTCAGGGTATCGGAAACGGTCTCGGTGGCGGACTTGGTTCTAAGGATAAGAAAGCAGAGGGCGGACTTGGTTCTCTTCCTACAGGTGGTCTTGGAAGCACCATAGGTGGTGGACTTGGCGCCAGCCTTGAGCCTGAGAAGGCATCAGGCGACGAAAAGGTTAAAATCGTTGGAGAAATTAAGAAGGATAGTTCGAAGGTTAAGGTTGATGCCGATGGAAACAAGACTATCAAAGGCTCAGAGTCTAAGTGGGTTAGCACTGAAGAGAGTGCTAAGACTCCGGAGGAACTTGACAGTATACTTCCACAGAACAGATCCACTCCTACAAATGATGTTAATTCAATGTATGATATAGATGATGAGTTCTCTGCATTTGATTCTCAGGTTCAGGAGATAAAGGATAGTGCTCCTCAAGATGAACCTGCCCAGGATGAACCATCAGATGATCCTGAAACAGAAGTTCTTACAAGCGATACGACTTCTCATAGAAAGCATGAAGCCAAGGGAATGAGCAGGGCTGATGAAGAGAGACGCCGTATAGAAGCAGCTAAGGCTAAAGCACGTGCAAAAGCTATGGAAGAGCGTGAGCGTGAGATGGCTGAAGAAAAAGCTGAAGAAGAAGCCAGAAAGAAGGCTGAAGAAGCAGCTAAGAAGAAGGCTGAAGAGGAAGCTAAACGTAAGGCTGAAGAAGCAGCTAAGAAGCAGGCTGAGGAAGAGGCCAGAAGAAAAGAGCTTCAGGAAAGAAAAGCTAAAGCAGCTAAAGAGGCAAGAAAGAAGGCAGCTGAAGCAGCTAAGAAGAAGGCTGTCGATAAGGCTAAGGCTGAACTGGATGATGCAAAGAAGACTCTTGCAGATAAAGAGAAGGCGTTTAATGACAGCAAGGTAAAGGCTGATGATGCTGTTAAGAAGGCGGATGATGTTAAGGCTGAAGCAGATAAGGCGAAGAAGAGCATAGATGAATTCAAGGCATCACTTAGTGATAAGGAAGCTCTTGATAAGAAGGCTATAGAAGATGCTAAGGCAGAAGTTGCAAATGCAGCTAAGAAGAAAGAAGCAGATATAGCTAAGATTAAGGAAGATATTCTTGCTGCTATAGCAAGTGCAATTGAGGCAGATAAGAAGCTTGACGAAGAAGATAATGCTCGTGTATCTAAGCAGGTAGCTGAGATAGAGAAGGAAGAGCAGGAACTTGAAGCTAAAGAAAATGAAGCTACTAAGGCTGATGAAGACAGCATAGCAGCTATCGATGCCGTTGCGGCTGATGACAAGAAGAGGATTCAGGCAACTATAGATGAAGCAAACGGAAGAGTTGAGTCTGCAACTTCAAGAGTTGAAAGTATCGAGACGGCTCTTACTACAGCTAAGTCAAATAAGGCTTCTGCTGACAGCGAGGCTGAGAAGGCTGCTTCTGCTATAGATGAAATCGAGAAGAATCTTAACAGTCAGACACTGACTCTTAAGAAGGAACTTGAAAGTCTTGCTCTTTCAGCAGATAAGGCTGAAGAAGAAGCACAGGCTCATCTTGATGAAGTAATAGCTGAGAAAGAAGCTTCTATAGAGAAGGCTAAGAATGATATAGCTGATGCCGAGGCAAGAATTGAAAGTGCTAAGGCTGCAATAGCTGCTGCTGAGAAGGAAATTGCAGATGCTGAAGAACTTATAACTGTAAGCAAAGATACAGCAGAAAAGACTGAAGCATCCATAGCTGTTGTAAAGAAGGATTCAGAGGAGCTTGCAGCAAAGAGAAATGCTGAATACGAGTCATCTAAGGCTGGTATTGAAAGCAGAATAAAGAGTGCAGCTGACGAAGCAGCAGCATCTAAGGAAACTCTTAATGCTGATCTTGAGAAGGCTAAGAATGAGGCACTTGAACAGCAGGCAATTGTAGAGAAGAGTGAGAAGCTTATAGCAGAGTCTAAGGCTGCTATAGATGAAGATAAGAAGATTATAGCTGATGCAGAGAGCAAGCTTGGTTCCATAGATGACGAAGCTGCAAGCAAGAAGGCTGAAATCGAAAATATCAGTAAGGGCAGAAAGGCTGCATTTGCTGATACTCTTAAGGCTAAGAAGGAAGCAAAGGACAAACTCCTTGCTGAAGTTAAGTCACTTATAGCCGGAAGAGAGACCAAGAGACTTGCAAATGAGAATAAGCTCAAGGCTGAAGAAGTTTCAAAGATAAAAGCTCTTGATGCTGATACAAAGGATCCTGTAGCAGAAGCAGAGAAGGCTGCGGCAGAGAATGCTAAGGCAAGAGAGGCAGAACTTGCAGCTCTTGAGAAAGCAGCTCAGGACGCTTCCAAGAATATTGATAAACTTGCAAAGCAGGCTGAATTTGCCAAGGCAGAGAGTCTCATTGCAGAAAAGGCTGTATATGATGCTAAGCAGAGTATAGAGGAAGCTGAAAAGAAGGTTGCTGAAGCTGAGGCTATGGAGATTGATCTCTCCAATATCGATGAGGAAGGCGGACTTCCTGTTACAGCTTCATACCTCAAGAAGTATACACAGCTTTCAGTAAGCGAAGATGATCAGATCATCGATACTTATAATGATATTACAATTGAACCTGAGAAACCTAAGAATATCGTAGTTCTCGGTATGCATGGTTTCGGTTCTGTATGTATTGGTGAAGACTTTGCGAGAAGCTTCTACGATTCAGGACTTATCAAAGCTAAGACTATAGCAAAGATCAGAGCTCAGGTTCTGAACAAGATGACAGACAAGTCAAAGCTTGAGGACAATATGAAGAAGCTTGCCGGTGGTACACTTGTTATTGAAAGTGCCGGACTTCTTTCTCCTGATAAGCTTAGAGAGCTGGTTGCTCTTTCAAAGCCTGAGAAGAATGATTTTGTTATAGTTCTTACAGGTGAGATTGATTCCTTAACAAAACTCTTTGAGAACTGTAAGGATCTTAATGATGACTTTATGCATCTTATTCAGATGGATAAGATCACAAATGAAGATATGGCAAGTATCGCTGTAGGTTATATGGATGAAAAGGGTTACAAGATGGCTGAGACAGTTCTTGGAAAACTTAGTAATATCCTTATAGCTATGGAACTTGGAAATATCGACAGACTTCTTAAGACTATTGACACTGCTATGGAGAAGTGTGATTCAAGAGAAGGTGCTTCAGGCACAAAGTTGCTTCTTCCGGATGATTTTGACTAAACTGAATAATTCGGCAGAATAGTTACAATTTATTAATGAAATTAAGTGGTATCGGTGTTATAATCAACATGCTTCGCCGGTACCACTTTTTTGTTTTAGTGTTTCCGGTCGGATTTAATGGTTTTATTCGGAGGAAAAAATGTATCGTATTGATATAGGAATAGATCTTGGAACTTCAAACATAAGAGTTTTTATGCGCGACAAAGGTATAGTCATAAATCAGCCGTCTGTCATTGCTTATGATAAAAAAACAAGAAAGATAGAGGCTGTCGGGACTAAGGCCAAACGTATGATAGGCAAGACTACTGAGAATACTATAGTAGAAAGGCCTATACGTCACAGCGTAATATCCAACTATACACTTACAGAGAGAATGATCAAGGCTTTCATCAAGAATGCCCTCAGCAGAAGACATATCTGGGGAAGACCTAATATTTGCGTTACTATTCCGTGTGGTATTACAGAGGTAGAGAAGAAGGCTGTTATGGATGCGGTTCTCAGAACCGGTGCAAGAACTGTGTATCTTCTTGAGAGACCACTGGCCGGAGCCATAGGTGCAGGCGTCGATATATTTGAAACATCAGGCCATATGATAGTTGATATAGGTGGAGGAACGACTGAAGTATCTGTTATATCTTCAGGAGGAATATCTGAAGTTAGGACACTTAAGTTCGGTGGAGATGATTTTACCGCTGCACTTATTAGATATGTAAGAAGAAAATACAATATTGAACTTGGTGAAGTTTCAGCAGAGGATTCTAAGATTGATGGTGGTTCGGTTGTATATACAAACGATGCCGATACATTTGAAATCAAGGGAAAGAATCTCCTTAACGGACTTCCGGTTAAACTTGAGATTACTACCAATGAAACAGTGCCGATTTATCTTGAAACAGCTACGCTTATATGTGATGCAATAACGAGTGTACTGGATGTAACGGAACCTGAGCTTGTTTCTGACATAACTAAAGAGGGCATACTTCTTGCAGGAGGCGGAAGCATGATGCCCGGACTTGCAAGATTTGTTGGCGAGAAGACAGGTCTTAAGATCATAACCGGTGATAATCCTGGCGATTATGTTGCTCTCGGAGCAGGTTCTGCAGGAGAGTATATAACTATCGAAGACAGTATCAGAAAATGACAATAATTTGATACTTTGTTTTGTTGTGTTTGTATTTCATTTGTGTTATGATATTATCCGCCTAACACTGTTCGGTCATGAACAGTCGGTCTAAATTATTCCAAAAAACAATTTATAAATTAAAGAACGGAGGATTCTAAAATGTCAAGAAATGTAGTTATAGCAAGCGCTTGCCGTACTGCTATCGGTACTATGGGTGGAAGCCTTTCCACAACACCTGCTGCAAACCTTGGTGCAATCGTTATTAAGGAGGCACTCGAGCGTGCAGGAGTTGCTCCGGCTGCAGTAGATCAGGTTTATATGGGTTGCGTTATCCAGGCAGGACTCGGTCAGAACGTTGCAAGACAGGCATCAATCAAGGCAGGTCTTCCTATAGAGGTTCCGGCAGTTACTATTAACGTTGTCTGCGGTTCAGGTCTTAACTGCGTTAATATGGCTGCACAGATGATTCAGGCAGGTGATGCTGACATCGTTGTTGCAGGTGGTATGGAGAACATGTCAATGGCTCCATTTGCTATCCCTAATGGACGTTATGGTTACAGAATGATGTGGCCAAGCCAGAGCCAGGGTGGTCTTATGGATACTATGGTTAATGATGCTCTCTGGGATGCTTTCAATGATTATCATATGATCAAGACAGCTGACAATATCGCAGAGCAGTGGGGACTTACAAGAGAAGAGCTTGATGAGTTCGCAGCTAACAGCCAGCAGAAGGCTTGCAAGGCTCGTGCAGAGGGCGCTTTCAAGAGAGAGATCGTTCCTGTAGAAGTTAAGAAGAAGAAGGAAACAGTTATCTTCGATACTGATGAAGGTCCACGTGAGGGTATTACAGCTGAAGGTCTTTCACGTATGAGAACTATCAATCCTGACGGATATGTTACAGCTGGTAATGCATCAGGTATCAATGATGGTGCTGCAGCTATAGTTCTTATGTCTGAAGAAAAGGCTCAGGAACTTGGAGTTAAGCCAATGGCTAAGTTCGTAGCAGGCGCTCTTGCAGGTGTTGCACCTGAGATCATGGGTATCGGACCTGTTGCAGCTACAAAGAAGGCTATGGCTAAGTGCGATTATAAGATCGAGGACTTCGATGTTATCGAGGCAAATGAAGCATTTGCAGCTCAGTCTGTAGCAGTTGGTAAGGATCTTGGTATTGATGTAGAGAAGCAGCTTAACCCACGTGGTGGTGCTATCGCACTTGGTCACCCGGTTGGAGCTTCAGGAGCTCGTATCCTTGTTACACTTCTTCATGAGATGGAAGATATGGACCTTAAGAAGGGTCTTGCTACACTTTGTATCGGTGGTGGTATGGGTTGTGCTACTATCGTTGAGAGAGACTAATCATAAGATAAGGGAGATTAACAAATGGCAGAATTTGTAAGATATGAGCAGGAAGGCGCTGTAGGTATCATAACTATAGATCGTCCAAAGGCTCTTAATGCACTTAACAGCCAGGTTCTTGATGAACTGGAAGCTACATTTGATGCAGTTGATCTTGATACTGTAAGAGCACTTATCCTTACAGGTGCAGGCGACAAGTCATTTGTTGCAGGAGCAGATATAGGAGAGATGTCAACACTTACTAAAGCTGAGGGCGAGGCTTTCGGCAAGAAGGGTAATGATGTATTCAGAAAGATCGAAACATTTCCTATTCCTGTAATAGCAGCAGTTAACGGATTCGCTCTTGGTGGCGGATGCGAGATTTCTATGAGCTGTGATATCAGAATCTGTTCAGAGAATGCTCTGTTTGGACAGCCTGAGGTAGGCCTTGGTATAACACCTGGCTTCGGTGGTACACAGAGACTTGCTCGTACAGTTGGTGTGGGTATGGCTAAAGAGCTTATTTATTCAGCAAGAAATATCAAGGCTGAAGAAGCTAAGGCTATCGGACTTGTTAATGCTGTTTATCCACTTGAGGAGCTTATACCTGCTGCAAAGAAACTTGCAGGAAAGATTGCTATGCAGGCTCCTATAGCAGTACGTAATTGTAAGAAAGCTATCAATAACGGCCTCCAGGTTGATATGGATCAGGCTATCGTTATTGAAGAGAAACTCTTTGGTGACTGCTTCGAGTCTTATGATCAGAAAGAAGGAATGGCTAATTTCCTTCGTAAGAAAGACGACCCGGCTAAGGTTAAGGTCGTAGATTTCCAGAACAAATAGTAAACAAAAGTAACTGTCCGTGGCAGTTAGCACGAACAGTTACTTTTAATGTAAAAAAATGGAGGATAAAAAACATGGTAGTAGGTGTTGTTGGCGCCGGAACAATGGGCTCAGGTATAGCTCAGGCTTTCGCTATGACAGATGGTTATGAAGTTCGTCTTTGCGACATCAAGCAGGAATTTGCTGATGGCGGAAAGGCTAAGATTGAGAAGAACATCAACTTCCTTATCGGCAAGGAAAAGATCACTGCTGAGAAAGGTGCTGAGATTCTTGGAAAGATTAAGACTGGTCTTAAAGATATCTGTACAGATTGTGATCTCGTTATAGAGGTTGCTCCAGAATCAATGGAGATCAAGAAGGCAACATTCAAGGAGCTTCAGGAGATAGTTCCTGCAGGCTGCAAGTTTGCTTCAAATACATCTTCTCTTTCAATTACTGAGATCGGTGCAGGACTTGACAGAGAAATAATCGGAATGCATTTCTTCAACCCGGCTGACAGAATGAAGCTTGTTGAAGTTATCGCTGGTGAGAATACATCAGATGAATTCGTAGAAGAGATTAAGAAGATTGCTACAGAGATAGGCAAGACACCTGTTCAGGTTAAGGAAGCTCCTGGTTTCGTAGTAAACAGAATTCTTATTCCTATGATAAATGAAGCTGTTGGTATATATGCAGAAGGTATCGCTTCTGTTGAAGATATTGATACAGCTATGATGCTTGGTGCATCACATCCAATGGGACCTCTTGCACTTGGTGATCTTGTTGGTCTTGATATAGTTCTTGCAATCATGGAAGTACTTCAGGCAGAGACAGGTGACAGCAAGTATCGTCCACATCCACTTCTTCGTAAGATGGTTCGTGCTGGTAAGCTTGGACGTAAGACAGGTATCGGTTTCTACGATTATTCTAAGAAGTAATTTACTGTCGGACAAAATCGGCAGTTGATGAATATTATATTTAACTTAAACGGAGGAATATATTCATGGATTTTTCACTCAGCAAAAAGCATGAAATGGCGAGAAATCTTTTTAAGAGTTTCGCTGAAAATGAAGCAAAGCCTCTTGCACAGGAGATCGATGAGCAGCATAGATTTCCAAGAGAGACAGTCGACAAGATGGCAAAGTATGGTTTCCTTGGCATTCCTGTACCGAAGGAATACGGCGGACAGGGTTGTGACATCCTTACATATGTTATGTGTGTAGAGGAGCTTTCCAAGGTTTGCGGTACTACAGGCGTTATCGTATCTGCACATACATCACTCTGTGTAGATCCTATACTTACATTTGGTACAGAAGAGCAGAAGCAGAAGTATGTTCCTGATCTTGCATCAGGAAAGAAGCTTGGTGCTTTCGGTCTTACTGAGCCGGGCGCAGGTACAGATGCACAGGGACAGCAGACAAAGGCTGTTCTCGATGGAGATGAGTGGGTTCTTAACGGATCTAAGTGCTTCATTACAAATGGTAAAGAAGCTGATGTATATATTGTTATTGCAGTTACAGGCACAGTTGAGAAGCGCGGCAGAACAATGAAGGAAATCTCAGCTTTCATAGTTGAGAAGGGAACACCTGGTTTCACATTCGGTACAAAAGAGAATAAGATGGGTATTTGTGGTTCATCTACATATGAGCTTATCTTCTCAGATTGCCGTATACCTAAGGATAATCTCCTTGGTAAGCAGGGTAAGGGATTCAATATAGCTATGCACACACTTGATGGTGGTCGTATAGGTATAGCAGCTCAGGCACTTGGTCTTGCTGAGGGCGCTCTTGAGAGAACAATTGAGTATGTTAAGGAAAGAAAGCAGTTTGGTCGTTCAATAGCTCAGTTCCAGAATACTCAGTTCCAGCTTGCTGATATGGCAACAAAGGTTGAAGCAGCTAAGATGCTTGTATACAAGGCTGCTCTTACAAAAGATCAGTATACAAAGGATCATACAACATCATACAGCGTAGAGGCTGCTCAGGCTAAGCTTTATGCTGCAGAGGTTGCTATGGAAGTTACTACTAAGGCCGTTCAGCTTCACGGTGGTTACGGATACATCAAGGAATATGATGTTGAGCGTATGATGCGTGATGCTAAGATTACTGAGATCTACGAAGGAACAAGTGAAGTTCAGCGTATGGTCATCTCAGCTAATTTACTTAAGTAAGGAGGGTACAAACGTGAAGATTATAGTATGTATAAAGCAGGTACCTGATACAAAGGGCGGCGTTAAATTTAAGGCAGATGGAACTCTTGATCGTGGAGCTATGCTTACAATCATGAACCCTGATGACAAGGCTGGTCTTGAGGCAGCTCTTCGTCTTAAGGATGAGTTCGGTGCAGAAGTTACAGTTGTTACAATGGGTCTTCCAAAGGCTGAAGAAGTTCTTCGTGAAGCAATCGCTATGGGCGCTGACAAGGGAATCCTTGTAACAGACCGTGTACTTGGTGGTGCTGACACATGGGCTACATCACAGACTATAGCAGGTGCTATACGTAACCTTGAGTATGATCTTATCATTACAGGTCGTCAGGCTATAGATGGTGATACAGCACAGGTTGGACCTCAGATATCAGAGCATCTCAATATCCCTGTTATTTCTTATGCAGAGGATATCAAGATTGAAGGTGACTCAGTTATAGTTAAGCGTCAGTATGATGACAGATTCCATATGCTCAAAGCTAAGATGCCATGTCTTATCACAGCTCTTTCAGAATTAAATGAGCCACGTTATATGACACCTGGTGGAATATTCGATGCTTATGATGCTGAAATTACAGTTTGGGGCAGAGCAGACCTTAAGGATGTTGAGGACAGCAACCTTGGTCTTAAGGGCTCACCTACACAGATCGCTAAGGCTTCCGATAAGGTAAGAAAGGGAGCAGGCGAGAAGGTTGTTCTGGATACTCCTGATGAGTCAGCAGATTACATCGTTTCTAAATTACAGGAAAAGTTCGTAATATAATTTGAAGGAGGATAACCGGAATGGCATTAGAAGAATATAAGGGCGTATATGTCTTCGCCCAGCAGGTAGATAATAAGATTGATAATATAGCATATGAGCTTATCGGAAAAGGTAAGGATCTCGCTGCTGATCTCGGAACAGAGGTTACTGCTGTTCTTGTTGGTTCAGAAGTTAAGAATCTTGCAGATAAGCTTGCAGAGTATGGCGCTGATAAGGTTATCGTTGTTGATGATCCAGAGCTTAAGGAATACAGAACAGAGCCTTATACTCATGCACTTGCATCAGTTATTGAGAAGTATAAGCCGGATGTTTTCCTCATCGGTGCTACAGCAATCGGTCGTGACCTTGGTCCTCGTGTATGTGCACGTATCCATACAGGTCTTACAGCTGACTGTACACAGCTTGATATAGGTGATTTCCCACTTGTTGCTATACCTGGAAGAGAGCAGAAGCACAATCAGCTTCTTATGACTCGTCCTGCTTTCGGTGGTAACACTATAGCAACTATAGCTTGTCCTGATTTCCGTCCACAGATGGCAACAGTTCGTCCGGGCGTTATGCAGAAGAAGGAAAAGGTTAAGGGAGCTAAGGCTGTAGTTGAGGAGTTCAATCCTGGATTTACACCAAATGCTAACTATGTTGAGATCCTTGATATCGTTAAGGCAGTTTCTGATACAGTTGATATTCAGAATGCTAAGATTCTTGTATCAGGTGGTCGTGGTGTTGGTTCTGCTGAGAACTTTGCAATTCTTGAGGAACTTGCAAAGGCTGTTGGCGGTGAAGTAAGCTGCTCACGTGCTGTTGTTGATTCAGGCTGGAAGCCAAAGGAGCTTCAGGTTGGTCAGACAGGAAAGACAGTTCGTCCACATGTTTATTTCGCTATCGGTATATCAGGAGCTATACAGCATGTTGCCGGTATGGAAGAGTCTGATATCATCATAGCTATCAACAAGGATGAGACAGCACCAATATTTGATGTTGCAGATTATGGTGTAGTTGGTGACCTTAACAAGATAGTACCTGAGCTTACAAAGAAGATTCTTGAAGCAAAGGCAGCTAAGGACAATAACTAATCAATGATTATTAGGGGCGCTAATTAAGTTTTAGCGCCCCTTTTTTTGGCATAAAACAAAACAGCTGACAGTTGATCATCGTTAATTATTGGGAGGGATATTATGCTTGGTATCATAGGAGCAATGGAGAAAGAAGTCTTTTTGCTGAGAGACATGCTGAAAGATGTTGAAATCATAACTGTTGCACATATGGATTTTTATTCCGGAAAATTCAAGGATAAGGATGTAGTTATAGTGAAATGCGGTGTTGGAAAAGTTAATGCTGCTATGTGCACTCAGGCACTTATAGATAAATTTAAGTGTTCAGCTATCATAAATACCGGAATCGCAGGAAGTCTTGATAACGATATTAATATTGGGGATATAGTTCTTTCTGTTGATGCTATGCAGCATGACATGGATGTGACGGCACTCGGATACGACAGAGGTATTATTCCGGATACGCCTTTATCATGTTTTGTGGCAGATGAAAAATTGAGAGCTCTGACAAAAGAAACGGCAGAAAAGAATCTGTCCAAAATAAATGTCTTTGAAGGAAGAATAGTAAGCGGTGATCAGTTTATAAGTGGAAAAGACATAAAGGATAGTATAGTAAAAGATTTTGGTGCTATTTGTACTGAAATGGAAGGTGCAGCCATAGCACAGGTTGCTGCTCTGAATAACGTTCCATTTCTCATTATAAGAGCAATATCTGATAAGGCAGATGACTCCGCTCATATGGACTATCCTGAGTTTCAGAAGTTAGCTATTGCCAGAAGTGTTAAGCTGGTTGCAGGAGTTATAGATAGGTTCTGACAATAGGTTGTAATAATGTCTAGACTTTATGCGGAGTGCATGCTATAATCTGATGGTTAATGCGCTTAGATAAATATTAGGAGGAATAGAAAATTGAGTATCACAAGTGAAAAATTAGAAGGAAATATGGCACTCCTTACAATTACTGTACCTGCTGAGGAGTTTGGAAAGGCTCTTACTGCAGCATATAATAAGGAAAAGAATAAGTTCCAGGTTCCTGGATTCCGTAAAGGCCATGTGCCAATGGCTATGATTGAGAAGATGTACGGACCTGCAGTATTCTATGAGGATGCTGCAAATGATCTTATCAACAAGCATTATCCTGAGGAGATAGCTGATATCGATCTTGATATTGCTTCTAGACCTGAGATTGACATTACTCAGATTGAGAAGGGTAAGGACTTCATATTTACTGCTAAGGTAGCCACAAAGCCACCAGTTAAGCTTGGTGAATATAAGGGTATCGAGATTGAGAAGATTGAAGCTGTCGTAACTGACGAGGACGTTGATGCTGAGATTGAGAAGGCTCGTAAGGATAACGCTCGTAAGGTAGAAGTGACAGATCGTGCTGCTAAGGAAGGCGATGAAGTACTCATTAATTACGAAGGATTTGTAGATGGTACACCTTTTGAAGGTGGTAAGGGTGAGGAGTATAACCTTAAGCTTGGTTCACATTCATTCATCGATACATTTGAAGATCAGATAGTTGGAAAGAACGTTGGCGACAAGTTTGATGTTGAGGTTACTTTCCCTGAAGAGTATCATTCAGCTGATCTTGCAGGTAAGCCTGCAACATTCAAGGTTGAACTCCTTGGAATAAAGGAAGAGATTCTTCCTGAACTTGATGATGAGTTTGCAAGTGAAGTATCTGAGTTTGATACACTTGCTGAGTATCGTGAAGATACAAAGAAGATTCTTCAGGTTAAGAAAGAAGAAGCAGCTAAGAAAGAGAAGGAAGCTAAGTGTCTTGAGAAGCTTATCGAGACGTCAGAGATTGACTTACCAGAACCAATGATCATGTATCAGCAGGAGAAGATGGTAGAAGACTTCGAGATGCAGCTTCGTTATCAGGGTCTCAGCATTGACCAGTACTTTGCTATAACAAAGCAGACAAGAGAAGATATGTTAGAGCAGGTTAAGCCTGAGGCAGTTAGAAGAATCAAGACCAGCCTTATCGTAGAAGAGGTTGCTAAGGTTGAAGGTATTGAAGCTACAGATGAAGAGCTTGATGCAAGACTTACAGAGATGGCTGAGCAGTATCAGCTTGATGTTGAGAAGTTCAAGGAACTTGCAGGTGATCAGGAAACTGACGCTATCAAGATGGATATAGCTATGGAGAAGGCAATCAAGTTCATTGCTGAAAATGCAAAGGAGGCATAATATGGCATTGGTCCCTACCGTCATTGAGACGAGCAGCAGAGGTGAGAGAGCATACGACATATATTCAAGACTTCTTAAAGAGAGAATCATTTTTCTCGGTGATGAAGTAAATGATGTAACAGCAAGTCTGGTTATAGCACAGCTTCTGTTCCTTGAGTCAGAGGATTCTACCAAGGATATCTCATTCTATATAAACAGTCCCGGTGGATCTGTTTCTGCAGGCTGGGGCATATATGATACCATGAATTATATTAAGTGCGATGTTTCCACTATATGTGTGGGAATGGCTGCAAGCATGGGTGCATTTCTTCTTGCAGGTGGTACAAAGGGCAAGAGATTTGCTCTTCCTAATTCTGAGATCATGATACATCAGCCACTTGGTGGTGCTCAGGGTCAGGCTACAGATATTCAGATTACCGCTGAGCATATTCTCCGTACTAAGGAAAGACTTAATAAGTGCCTTGCATCGGCAACAGGTAAGTCTATCGAGGAGATTGCAAGAGATACAGAGCGTGATAACTGGATGACTGCAGATGAGGCTCTTGAATATGGTCTCATAGATCAGGTTATAACAAATCGTAATTAATGGAGTAAATAAATGTCAAATAAACCCAAGTTGAAATGTTCATTCTGTGGGAAGAATCAGGATCAGGTCCATAAGCTTATAGCCGGACCTGATGTGTATATATGCAATAATTGTGTTGAGCTCTGCCTCGATATGATTCAGGAAGAGGAAACCAAGGAAATTGCAGATGAAAGAGTTAATCTTCTTAAGCCGAAGGATATCAAGGCTTTCCTTGATACTTATGTAGTCGGACAGGAAGAAGCAAAGAGAACTCTTTCCGTAGCTGTTTATAATCATTATAAGCGAGTTCTTTCCGGTAAGACCTTTGATGTTGAACTTCAGAAGAGTAATGTCATCATGGCCGGTCCTACAGGTTCAGGTAAGACATATCTTGCACAGACACTTGCAAGAATATTGAACGTTCCATTTGCTATTGCAGATGCTACTACACTTACTGAAGCCGGTTACGTCGGAGAGGATGTAGAGAATATTCTTCTTAAGCTTATACAGGCAGCTGATTATGATGTCGACAGAGCAGAGATAGGTATCGTTTATATCGATGAGATAGATAAGATAACCAAGAAGTCTGAGAATGTTTCCATTACCAGAGATGTTTCCGGTGAAGGCGTTCAGCAGGCGTTGCTCAAGATCATAGAAGGAACCATAGCTTCTGTTCCGCCTCAGGGTGGACGTAAGCACCCTCAGCAGGAGTATATAAGGATTGATACATCAAATATACTTTTCATCTGCGGTGGTGCATTTGATGGACTTGATAAAGTTATAGAGTCACGTATAGGAAAGAAGTCTATAGGTTTCAATGCAACAATAGACAATAAGAATATCGAGAATGAAAACGAAGTTCTTCACCAGGTTGAACCGCATGATTTCATCAAGTATGGTATCATCCCTGAACTTGTCGGAAGACTTCCTGTTATGATCACACTCGATCTTCTTGATGAAGATACTCTTGTAAGAATTCTTACAGAGCCAAAGTCTTCTATAGTAAAGCAGTATGAAAAGCTTTTTGAGCTTGATAATGTTGAACTTCATTTTAATGAAGATGCTCTCAGAGAGGTTGCAAGACTTGCAATGGAGAGAAAGACAGGAGCCAGAGGACTCAGAGCTATACTTGAGAAGGCTCTTATGGAGGAAATGTATGAGATTCCTTCAGAAGATAATATTAAGAGCTGCACTATAACAAAAGAAGTTATAGACAGAACCGGTAAGCCGGAATACGAATATATAGAAAAATAATTATGAAGATTAAATTCGCTGAACTTGAAACTGTATGTGGTGTGACCAGTAAGCTGCCTGAGCACGAGGGTGTTGAGATAGCTTTCACCGGCAAGTCTAATGTAGGTAAGTCTACACTCATAAATGGACTTATGCAGAGGAAGAACCTTGCCAGAACTTCATCACAGCCGGGCAAGACTCAGACTATCAATTTCTATAAGATCAATGATGAATTCTACTTCGTGGATCTTCCTGGATATGGATATGCTAAGGTTTCTAAGGAAGAAAAGGCCAAGTGGGGCAAGATGATCGAGAGGTATCTCAGAAACAGCAGTAACCTCAAGATTATATTCCTTCTTATAGATATAAGACATGAGCCATCAGCTAATGATAAGATGATGTATGACTGGATAGTCAGTACGGGATTCCAACCTGTTATAATTGCTACAAAGCTCGACAAGATCAAGAGAAGCCAGAAAGACAAATGTCTTAAGATAATAAGAGAAGCCCTTGGATGCGGCAAAGATACGAAGATCATACCGTATTCAGGGCTTACTAAAGATGGAAGAGATGATATTCTTAATGTTATTTCTTCTGTAGTAGAGAGTGAAGCTCCGGAGGCTTAATCCGGATTGTCAAGCTGATTCATAATATATGAATAAACTTCAGCGCTTTTAGCTCTCCAGTTGTCACATATATTTAATGCCATACTCTTTGTCGGTACATCGAGTTTCAGATCAAAGAGTACATTCTTTCTTTCTTTTATAAAGCATTCTACCGTATATTCCTGATTTTCATTATAATAATAATCAGCATATATCTGCGATTCATTTTTAAGCTTGATTTTTTCCTGCTTAAAGTATTCAAGAATATCTTTCTTGATCGCTATAGGAAGACGGTTCTCGAAATAGAAGAGAGCTTCTTCACCCTGAGTGGTTATCTGGTAGTGTGCAGTATCCCTTATCATATTAACCGTAATGAATTCCTTATCGATAAGTTCAGAAAGGGATTCATGAATATTAAAAGCATTCGTATAGCCTTTGCTCACGATAAAATCAAGTATCTGGGCATTTGTAAGGGTATATATATCTATTCTGTCAAGCATGTACAGAATAATTATCTTGTATAGGAAAAGATTATCCATGTCATGTAAATATCCTTTCTTTCAGTAATGTATAGGATACTCGTTTTTGGGTATATTTGCAAGTGTCAATGGAATGAAGATATACAGTTGTTGAGTTTAAAACATATAGTTGATTAAGGAGTTAGTTTATGGACTACAACAAGATGGCAGTTGCCGAACTGAGAACCCTTGCAAAGGAAAAAGGTTTGGTTGATGTCGAAAAAATGAAAAAGAAAGATCTGGCAGAGCTTCTTACTGCTGTTGATATGAAGCTCAGTAAGCCTGCCGCTCCGAGAAAGGCAGATCAGGCACAGAGGGTGTCAAAATCCGCACAGCCGACACCGGCACCGACTGAAGCTAAGAAGACTTCTGTAAGGAAGACATCACGGAAGACTATTTCTGTGGAGACAAAAAAAGATGTGCAGGAGACTGAGACAAAGCAGAGTACACAGTCGCAGCAGAATAATCAGCCACAGCAGAACAACCAGGCACAGCAGGCTGCACAGCCTCAGCAGGAGAATGGGAATCTTCAGTATGATGGTCAGGAGTATAATCCTGAGCTTGCCAGCGGAACGTATGCATATGGCCTTCTTGAAGTAATGAATGACGGATATGGTTTCATAAGAAGTGATAACTACATGCCGGGAGATAAGGATATATATATATCACCGACTCAGATAAGAAGATTCCGTCTCAGAACCGGAGATATCATTAGAGGACCTATAAGAAAGAAGCTTCAGCCTACAGAAAAGTTCAGCGGACTTCTTTATATAGAATCTGTAAATGGAATGTTTCCGTCCAAGCTTGCATCCCGCGTTGCATTTGAGGATATGACACCAATCTTCCCGGATGAAAGAATTCATCTTGATTATACCGGCGCGCCGAAATCTCTTCGTATAGTCGATCTGTTTTCTCCTATAGGTAAGGGACAGAGAGGAATGATCGTATCACCTCCTAAGGCAGGTAAGACCACTCTTCTTAAGCAGATAGCGAAGAGGATCAGCGTTGCTTATCCTGAAATGAATCTTATCATCCTTCTTATAGATGAAAGACCTGAAGAAGTAACCGATATAAAGGAAGCTATAGAAGGTCCGAATGCTGAAGTAATATATTCAACATTTGATCAGACTCCGGAGCATCATAAGAGAGTCTCAGAAATGGTTATTGAAAGGGCAAAGCGACTTGTAGAGAGTCATAAGGATGTAGTGATTCTTATAGACAGTATCACAAGGCTTGCGAGAGCTTATAACCTGACAGTTACTGCCAGCGGAAGAACTCTTTCGGGCGGACTTGATCCGGCAGCCCTTCATATGCCGAAAAAGTTCTTTGGTGCTGCAAGAAATATGAGAGAGGGTGGAAGCCTTACAATACTCGCTACAGCTCTTATTGATACAGGAAGCCGTATGGATGATGTTGTTTTCGAGGAGTTCAAGGGAACCGGAAATATGGAACTTGTTCTCAGCAGGAATCTGTCTGAGAAGAGAGTGTTCCCTGCCATCGATATAGATAAATCCGGTACGAGAAGAGATGACCTTCTTCTTGATCCTGATGAGAGTATGATACTTGACAGGATACACAGTGAACTCAGAGGGCTGAAATCTGAAGAAGTTACGGAAAGTATCATAAGACTTTTTGATAAGACCAGAAACAATAAAGAGTTTATTGCTATGGCTGAAAAGATTTTGAACAGAAATTAAAAATAACTCTTGAAATCATAATACTTATATGATATTATGACTTCCGTTGCTGGTATAGGATCGAGAAGCGTGTAAACGCTTTGTGTCTTATATACGTAAATATAAAGGAGTGAGAGAGATGAGAGAAGGAATACATCCAGATTATTATCAGACTAAGGTTGTATGTAACTGTGGTAATGAGTTCGTTACAGGTTCAACAAAGAAAGAAATCCACGTTGAAATCTGTTCAAAGTGCCATTCATTCTACACCGGACAGCAGAAGGCTGTACAGGCTCGTGGACGTATCGATAAGTTCAACAAGAAATACGGCACAAAATAGTAAAGCTTTTACTGACAGGTTGAGATTACGTCTCAACCTGTTTTTATCGTATGGGAAATTACGTTTTATATCATAAAAGTCAGTTTCAACATTTGTTTTAGGAGAAAACTTTGAAACAATGTAATATAGGTGGTCAGGCTATACTTGAAGGCGTAATGATGAAAGGACCTAAAAGCTATGCCATCGCAGTCAGAAAACCGAATAATGAAATACAGGTGGATGTGACGAATTATACATCCTTTGGAGATGCACATAAGACTTCAGGTATTCCTATAGTCAGAGGAGTTGTCAATTTTATTGAATCTCTGTATATAGGTATGAAAACACTCATGGATTCTGCTGAATACTTCGAAGAAGATGATGAACCCGGAGAAAAGGATGCTGAATCCCAGGAAAAGGATTCTAAGGCTGATGCTTCCAAAAAGGAGAAGAAAGACAGCTCTGCTTCTGACAAAGTTTATCTTGTCGGAACGCTTATTATTTCCATAGCTCTTGCAGTGGGACTTTTTGTTCTTCTTCCTACACTTCTGTCAACTCTTCTTTATAAAGTGACAGACAGCAATCTTCTTGTAAATCTTGCAGAAGGTGCGCTCAGACTTATAATATTCCTTACATATATATATGCAATTTCCGCTATGAAGGACATAAGAAGAACTTATATGTATCATGGTGCAGAGCATAAGACCATAAACTGTATGGAAGCAGGAGATGACCTTACTGTTGAAAATGTAAAGAAGCATACCAGATTTCACAGAAGATGCGGAACAAGCTTCCTATTCCTTGTTATTCTTATAAGTATAATTGTTTTCATGTTTGTGAATACAAATGTTTTGTGGCTCCGACTTCTTATTAGAATAGTTTTCATTCCTGTTATAGCAGGACTTTCATATGAAGTAATAAGGTATGCGGGTAAGCATGAAAATGTATTTGCCAGGATTCTCTCGGCTCCGGGACTTCTTCTCCAGAGGCTTACTACAAGAGAACCTGATGAAGATATGATAGAAGTAGCCATCAAGTCTGTAGAAGGCGTTATTGACTGGCGTGAGTACGTTACGTGCGTAAGGAACGATTCATTTGAACGATGAAATACTATGAACTTCTGAATTATGGAAAAGAGCTTCTGGAAAGAGGCGGCATCGAGACCGGTGAATATGACGCCAGGGAACTTCTGATATTCGCGTCGAAAAAACCGCTCGAAGAACTTCTTATGATATACAGGGAAGACGCTCCTGAAGAGATTGCTTCTTTATATAAGAAGTATCTGGATCAGAGAAGCAGGAGATATCCGCTTCAGTATATAATGGGTTATTCTTATTTCTATGGATATAGATTCCTGGTAGATGAAGCAGTGCTCGTCCCGAGACCTGAAACGGAAGAGGTTGTTCATGAAGCACTGAAAATGACTGAGAACATGGATAGTGTTAAAGCGCTTGATCTATGTACAGGTTCAGGATGTATGGGAATCACTTTCTATCTTGAAAGAAAGTCTGCCGGACTTAAGACTCATCTTACCCTGGCTGATATATCCAAAGACGCACTCGGTATAGCAGAGAATAATGCAATCAATCTGGCCTGTCCTGATATGAAAGACCCGGATAAGAAGATCGAAGATATACTGATAAAGGAATCCGATATATTCTCGAATATTGATGAGACATATGATATCATTATATCCAATCCGCCTTACATTAAGTCGGGTGATATCAATGGCCTTATGCCTGAGGTCAGGGAATATGAACCGAGACTTGCTCTCGATGGTACACCTGATAATTCGGATGGCCTTACATTTTACAGAAAGATAATTAATGAAGCAGGAAGGTTTTTAAATGAAAATGGAAAGATCTGTTTTGAAATCGGACACGACGAGGGTGAAGCAGTTCGGAGGCTTCTTGTAGATAATTCATTTACAGATATTAAAGTAATGAAGGATATAAACGGGCGGGATCGTATCGTGACCGCTGTATTTAATGGAGAGTAGATATGTTTGATAAGTTAGATGATCTTGTTGCAAAGTTAAATGAGATTCTTAAGGAGCTTGAGTCTCCTGATGTTGTAAATGATCAGGAACGTTACAGAAAGCTCATGAAGGAGCAGAGTGATATAACTCCTGTTGTAGATAAATATAATGAATATAAACAGGCAAAGCAGGACGTTGCTGATTCTCTTGAAATCCTTGATGAGGAGACAGATGAAGAAATGAAGGAACTTGCAAAGGAAGAGCTTTCTGATGCAAAGAAGAGAATTGAGACCTGTGAGCAGGAACTTAAGATACTTCTTCTTCCTAAGGATCCTAATGATGATAAGAACGTTGTAGTCGAGATTCGTGCAGGTGTTGGTGGTGACGAGGCTGCCCTCTTCGCAGGTGAGCTTTACAGAATGTATCAGCATTATGCCGAGGCTAACCGTTGGAAGACAGAGGTTATTTCAAGCACAGAGACAGGTATCGGCGGTTTCAAGGAAATCGTATTTATGATAAGGGGAAATGGAGCTTACTCCAAGCTTAAGTATGAGAGTGGAGTTCACCGTGTTCAGAGAGTTCCTGAGACTGAGTCAGGCGGACGTATACATACATCATCTGCATCAGTTGCAATAATGCCTGAAGCTGAAGATGTAGAGATAAATATCGATGAAAAAGATATACGTATAGATGTTATGCGTGCATCAGGAAATGGTGGTCAGTGTGTCAATACAACTGACTCAGCTGTAAGACTTACACATATGCCTACCGGTATAGTTATATACAGCCAGACAGAGAAGTCACAGATTCAGAATAAGGCTAAGGCATTTGCTCTTTTGAAGACCAAGCTCTATGACCTTGAGCAGCAGAAGGCTCATGATGCAGAAGCTGAGGCAAGAAGAAGTCAGATAGGTTCAGGAGACAGATCTGAGAAGATCAGAACATATAATTTCCCTCAGAGCCGTGTTACAGACCATCGTATCAAGCTTACTCTTTACAGGCTTAATGAAATCATGAATGGAGACCTTCAGGAAATCATCGACAGCCTTACTGCAGCAGACCAAGCAGCTAAGCTTGCCAGCGTAGAAGAGAACGCTTAAGACACATTAAGCGGTTACAAATCATTATTATAAAAAGTGTCAAAAACATGATTATAAAATGGATTGATTTAGACATTTTTGACAAAGTGAAAAAAGCTATAAATTAGGTGTTGACATCACCAAATCATAGTGGTAATATAAACAAGCTGTCGCGGAAAACGGCAGCTTTTAAAAAGCTCTTTTACAGAGTAATCAAGGACGCTCCGCACATTAAGAATCGCACTACGTGCGATGGTGCTACGCGGTTAGTCCATGATTTTCGCAGGGCGAAAATCCTGCA
>OCTW011599364.1_pt1 | contig 72269 bp, 44 predicted proteins | sample 1539671 | NCBI WGS metagenome assembly OCTW01 (sample SAMN02144230, study PRJEB22623) | gut metagenome | biome: sheep rumen | host: Ovis aries | place: New Zealand | reverse complement strand
TGAGAAACTCAATGAGGAACTACTTTCGTGGAACAATGAACGAAATGCAAACCAAAAGAGTGTCAACTGGCAGTTCAAAACGGCTGATGCGAGGATAAAACTCAAGAACCTCTATCCTATATTGAATTTTTAAATGTTACAAGATACTAGTGCCATAGGAAATAGGGAGAAGCACTTTGTTGGGCGGATTTGCCGCTCGGCACTTTGTTCGGGCGGATCTGCATTTGTTCGGGCGGATTTTTTTGTCGCTCTTTGTTCGGGCTGATTTGTAATCAGCCCGCATTGAGTGTTAGCATTTGCAATGCGCTTATCGCAAATACTAATACTCATAGCAACGGGATGGTTTGGACAAGCAAACGTCGAGAAAAGGAGTCTCTCCTGGCGACACCGACTTCTATAAAAAAACATCTTTTATTGTGATGCTTATGATGCTAGTTTTTTCAGCTAAAAAAATCTGGCTGGGAAAAGCGAATATAAGAACATTTTTTGTAACTTTGCATTGATTCTATCAGCGAGTGCGCTGTAGGGTCAATTTTACTGGTAAAGGACGTTTTTGAACGTTATCTTCTACGCACGAATCTCGCAAATTCACAACGACAAGAAGATACGCAACAGAGACGTCCACGTTAGGTGTATTATGCCCTGTCTCTTGATGGCTTCAGTCATCAGAGGCAGAAAGTATAATATCTCATGGCGTGGGCTAACTCGAGTTGCTTATCCTTGTCAAGGCGATGCGAGAGCCCGTGCGTGGGATAGGCGAACAGAAGGGCACCCACGTCTTTTCATTTCAAACAAATTCTCCTTCGGGTGTTCAGGAATCATAAAGAAAGGAGCACCTATGAAAAAACTTTTTCTTCTTGCATTCGTACTTATCGTTTCAAATCAAAGCTATTGTCAGGACTTTCCCCTATTTTCTATTTCTTCTATGGATTTTGATATTGAGACAGGTATTTTTGGGGATGTCAACGGAGACAACAAAGTAAATGTCACAGACATTATGATTGTTGTTAATCACATCCTTACGGAATCAGGATATGATTCGACTATGGATATTGACAATAACGGCTCGATAAATGTATCCGATGTGATGATAGATGTAAACATTATACTCGGAAATAATATAGACAAATACAAGATAACCTACCCTGATTATCTGAAAGAAGAATATCAAAAGACATTGGATGATGTCAGGGAAGTGATGGACGAATCATCTATAGTTATCTTATATGCGACCGATTTGCATTTCTCATACAAAGGAAGTGGTTATGCAGAGAAAGCGCTTTTCAATCCCATAAGAAACATGTTTCACACGATGAAGCGTTTTGAGAATGACCTTCATCCGAATCTAATCTTTTTAGGAGGAGATTACATCCAATTGCCATCCATTTCTGATGGGCAGACCAAAGATATGGGTTTCAAAGTCCTGGATTATGTGAACCTTTGGCTTAGCCAGTATAATTCTCCAAAATTCTTAGTGATAGGTAATCATGAAATCAACTATACTGGAAACAATACTGGATATGGCATGACTGTAGGTGAATTTTATGAGCATACCCAAAAAGATATCATTGAAGATGGGCTCATCAAGGAAGTAGGATCCACACACAAATTATTTTACTACGATGACATCCAAGGAAAAGCCCGACACATTTTCATCAGCACGGGATCTGTTGAATATTCCGACATTTCCGACGAATTAATCAATACCGTCCAGAATACCCCTGAAGGATGGTCAGCCATTGCGTATAACCATTATGTAGGGAGAGATTACAACTTCGAAGAACCTGTTTTCTACAATCCACTGGTCAACATTATGAAAAGGATACAAAACACAGGTGTTGATTTCATTGGTTGGTTTGGTGCGCACAATCATGCGGATGTATGCTATGTCTTGAATGGAAATGTCGGAATCTCATGTCTCCAAAGTGGAGCTTGGACACCCGGAATGTCGCAAGACGGCATCAAGTATAATCATGTGGCACGGACATCTACGGAGAGTGCCATAACCATCTTTGTCATCCGCAAGGACCTGGGGAAAATCTATTTGAAGAGATGGGGCCTAGGACGGGATCGCGAAATCAATTATAACACACAAAGCGGCCCTGTTGGCCTAGTAAATTGGTCGGATTGATTTTACTTCGAATTTGGTAGTATAAATTGAACTGTGTCAAGGCTCTATTACTTATTCCTTTATCCTTAGGGGGCTAGCCCCCTAAGGAGCCTTTCAGCGGCAAATTTACACCAGTCGAAAGCGTAAAGTCCGATTGTCGTGACGGATTTGGGAATAGAGACTGATGTTAAGCTGGAACAATTATAGTATTTCCAATTTGCTATATTGGATGTTGTCATAGAAAAGCACAAATATAAATGCATAATAGAAAAAATAAACTGGTTCGCATTTTTGGAATGTTCGCATTTTATGCTTATATTTGCCATGTCATTGATGATTTTGCTTGCATTGAATTGCAGCACTAAGATAAGTGACAATTCTGACATAACAAAATCCTGAGCAACTTTTTGTTGCTCTGATACTTACGAAGATTATTAAGCTAAAGTACTATGGAATTTAAGTAATTTTTTTAACGATGAAAAGACTTCTCTTATTTGTGGCTACCGTACTTACGGTAAGTATAGTGAATGCAGTGGAAATCAGTCATTTTCACCAGCTTGGACTTCCAGCGAAAGCCGTTCCGGCAAAGATGTATTTCAGGAACTTATTGATGAGGACACCGGCGGAGATGACCGAAGAGGATATCATGGAGAGCACACTTATCGGGTTCGACAACGAGTATCTCTTTTTCGTGGAAGAGCAGCCGACTTCTCTTGATGACATGTATGCGCGTATCAACCTGTGGATGTATGACACGAATAAGGACAAGGTGGAAAAAATTTTTACCCAAAAGGGTGAAGAGTATGAGGATCTCATGGTGCGTGATATCACCTGGCTCCTCGACAAACAGGCATCGTACAAAGATGTGGTGGTGTCTGACACAAAGCAGAAAATCGCCGTGCAGGAGTTTATCAGCAAACCGGTGGTCATCCTTGTGGCAGAGATTTTCACTGGCACCATGCACTCTCCTCAGATGACGCTGTTGCTATACCCTGAGTCTGGAAAAGTGAAAATGCTGAAGGACCAGATGTTTGTCTGTGTCTCGCACACGCTGACCAATGTGCTGATGGCCGCGGAGATGGATTATGCGCAGGACTACATCATCACAACAAGCACCGGTATCCGCTCAGAAAAGCAACCGCTGAAGGAGTCAGAGGAATATATCATCTTCAACAAGCAGTATCTCTACCCGGCACTGCATGTGTATTCAACCAAGGGAGTCGAGGTGGGGAACCTCTCGCTGCCCGAGGATGAGGTGGACTTGCTCAGATAATCACCTGAAATCCACTAATGCATACTTCTAAGACTTCCGCCTAAGCACTCGGCGCACCTGCAATACGGATGCGCCGAGTGCTTTGAACCAATGATATCCATGGTCGAATAAACGGATGGCCAGCGTCTTTTAACCTAAGTTTCTGCTTGGTTATTCCTTACTGGGCGAACAATTCATCGAGAAGTGTATAGAAGGCTGGATCCTCACCCACAATGGTTTTCACGATCTTTCCGTCTGGGCCGATGATGATCTTTGTGGGGAAACCGGTGATGCCATAATCGGACAATAGAGAGGAACTGCCCGGGCAGTAGACATGCAACCACGGCAACTCGTGTTTCTTGACAGCAGCACGCCACTTCTCCTCGGTATCGTTGCAATCCACACCGAGAATCTCAAACTTGCCAGGATACTTGGCGTAATATTCCTTCATCTTCGGGAAGCCCTTGATACACCAGACACACCATGAACCCCAAAAGTCGAGGATGACATACTTGCCACGCAGGGAGGTCAGCGCAAGGGGCTTGCCTTCCAAATCGTTGAGCGTGAAGACAGGGGCTTCGATACCTTCGGCTTGCTTCTGCTGGGCTTCTCTCTCCTTGGCCTCGGCCTCAAGCTGTTCCTCGGCGTCCTTCACCCATCCATCATAGAGTGCTTTCATGCGGCCCTCACGAACTGTGGCGTCAAGCAGCTGATAGGCCTCCTTCTTCTTGTCGAGACCATCGATGTTTCCAACGACACACACAGAAGCTTCCTGACGGGGATGTTCCTTCACATAACCGACCAAGGCCTGCTGGTAGCGGCTGTAACTCGGCAGGTAAACTTCTTCGTAGAATTTCTTCAATTCATCGTCGCCAATGGTGCCACCGGACTTCATCTCACGGTATTTCGCAGCATGGGCACGCACTTCTTTACCTGAGTTCTCGATAAACAGGTCCACCTGGTGATAGTCTGCGTAGAAGCCTGTTCCGTCGACATCGTAACGGGTCTTGTCGGCATCCCACACGCGTACGCTCTCCCCGCCCACAAGAGGGATGGAGTAAAAACGAGAGTCCTCCATGTCGCCTCGCAGCAACCGGGGCTGTATCAACGAGCCGGTGCAAACGGTGTCTACTTGCAGGTCAAAATCAAACTTGCCGTTCTTGCCTGTAAAGGTCTTCGGTTCGTGGCCTAAACAATAGACTATGACGGTGTCGCCGAAATCCACTAGGTCAAGATGGACCTTCAACTTGTTGCCATCGCCGCCAGCGGCCCATCCGCTCATGGCAACGATGGCGAGCATGGCGCTCAAAATCGTTTTCTTCATATTCTCTCTATTTTACGATAACGTCATACTGTCTAGAAGGTGCAAAGGTAAGAAAAAAACATGACAAACCGGTTGACTTCGCGAATTATTCGCTCAAGATTTCGTTGACTATCCTCATGATGTCCGAGACAGTGATGGAGCCATCACCGTTGCAGTCGGCAGCAACATGGTCATAACGGAAGGGGTCCACGCCGTCCATCCCGAGGATGATGCTCACGACGCACATCACATCCGAGACGTTGATCAAGCCATCCCGGTTCACATCCCCCACGAATAGGAGCTGGAAGTCATCGAACGGTTTCCCCCCGCTGTCGCCCCATCGTAGCGGACGGATCGTTTTTCCTTCCTGATAGGTGCCCTGCACTCCCAGAGACTCATCGTCGTATTCGGCTGTGGGCTGGACCTTGACATTGGACAGCAGAATGGACTCGTCGGCGAATTGGATGAGTGCGGGCTTGGATGGCAGACTGCGCGACGCTGGCATGGCCCACACCCGATCTTCCTCTCTCTTGGTGATCCGCGCCACTTTCACTTGCTGAGTGGAGTGGACAGCAAACGGCAAGAACAGTTCATGCCACGCTCCTGCTGCATCGTGACGCTCGTAGGTCACTTTCAATGCCTCAAATGGTTCACGAATGTCCAATGCCTCTTCATCGGTAAGCACCCAGTGGCTGCATTTCCCTTTTTGGATGATGTTCGTCGGGTTGTAATCCTGGTCGACGGTCGCAGTGGAGGCCAGTTTGATCAACGCATTCCGGGGAATCTGGTCGACCTGCAAACCACGGCAATCCGGGAAAGCCGACAAGTCGAGCCAGCTGTCTCCCATCCGCCAGCATTGGTATTGCAAAGCCCTGCCGTTGTCGAGCCTGCCGAGGATTTCCTTCGTGGCCTCATCAGTCTGACAGACATACTCAAGCCGGAAGTCGGCCACTTTGAACCATGTGCCGTCGCTTCGTGCCCCAAGGGTCATCTGGTGATCATCGACCTGCACATAACATTCGTAGGGGTGGAAATCGCTGTCACCCGTGCCGGTGATGTTGTAGGAACGGGAGATGTTCCCCTCACCTGCATTGGCAAACAAGGCCGTTCGGGTGGTCGTGCGTGAATAGCCATTGGTAGTGGCGAAATCTGCCGTCAACCGATAGATGCCATTGGGGATGTGGCGAACGTCCTGGGAGAGTTCGGCATAATTGAAGACACCTGCCCAGGCGTTGAAAAAGACGCCTGAATGACCGTCGCCTAAAACCGCTGTGCCTGTGAACGCATCATTCCAACCGTCAAAATCCTTCTGGAAATCCCAGCATGAGGGATATTCCACCCTTCCGCTGCCCGAGGGGGATCCGATGGACGTACCCCACGACAGGTTGGGGTTCCGCAGGGTATAGGTCGCTGCTGCGTGATGACGATCGACGATATACCACTGATTGAAATCCACTTTGCGGATGGCATAGATGACCAACTTGTCGGCTTTCTGGGCGGTCATGTTGCCCACCACCTCATCATCGGCCGCCGGGGTATTGCCCACTCCGCAGTAGGTGCCGTGTGCCACATTTCTCATTCGCCAGCAGTCTTCATCCGTATCATAGTCGGGCATGAAACCGCTCGTCGCCGTGCCGGTGTGCGTCTTTCCATCCGTCTGGAAGAGTTTTCCCGACGCACTGTTCAACACGTCATCGTATTGGGCAGGACACCTGATTGCATAACCTTGAGAGGCTTGATTGGGCTCAAACTGCCACACTTGCGCCAAATCAGATCCTAGTTCGTTGGTCGCGGCATAATGCACAGCCTTGAAAAGAGCATTGCCTGTCTGCGCGCCTGCCACATCGCCTGTACGGGTGAGCGACTTGATCTGAATGCAATGCCACCCGGTGATCTTGGCTTGATCGAGACCGAGACCGAGAGTGAGTGTCCCGTCGGTCACCTTCACCTCTCGGATCGTACACTCCAGAGGTTCGTTGGCCAGGAATCCAGGAGTCACGCCCGAAGCGCTGAAATAAGTCTTCTTGGTGGTGCCTGAAGCAGTGGCGAAAACGTATGCCACATCATTAAGAGTGCCATTGAGTGTGGCACCGTCCTCACCCCGCGCATTGTGTGAGGTGGCATAGAGCACCACGTCATAGGTGCCATTGGGCAACCCGCCGACGGTCTGTTGCATCTTCACGCCTGCAGAAGCGGAGTTGTAGCGTTCGACCAGTGCGATGCCATTGCCCGTGACGGTGCCTGTCGCCCCGCTCCAGGCTTCCTTCGTGGTCCCGACGATGGCCGTATAATCATCCGTAGGGTTGGCGTCGGCCAGCGTCCAGCAGAGTTGAGGGGCTTCCTTGGAGGCCACGACATAGTAATAATCCTCCACCTTGTCGGGCAGTGAGGTGATCTTCATGAGTCCATTGGGCACATCCGCCGACGACAGGTCGATGACTTCACTGAAGTGGTATTGTCCGTTCGCATCCACACTGACTACCCTGAACTTCATGTTTCCCGGACAGTCGGCCAGGGCAATGGCAACTTCTCTCTCTAACTCATCGCTCACGCCGAGGGTGACACGGGTGGTCCAGGTGTCGCCACTGGCCTGTTGTTGCACAATCACTTTCTTGGTCCAGTCGGTGTTGGGATCACTCCATACCAAGCGGATGTGCCGGCCGTCGGCGCTATACCCGCCCATCAGGTTGCGGGGGTTGCCCTGGTCGCGCCAGTTCATCCATACATCCGTGGTCTTCTGGTAAGCGAGTCCGCTGCGGTAGTCGCCGAAAATCTTTCCGCCGCTTGTCACCCAGTGGTCATCGGTTTCCCAATGCACAAACCGTTTCTGTTCCACATTGTTGTAGACGGCGAGTCTTTCCAGCCATTCGGCGTTTTCCGGATAGTCGGCCCGCTTGAGCACATCCCTGAGCCAGATGCCGTTCATTTTCTGATCATCGCCACTTCCCCACTGATACCACGACTGCAACGAGTCGGTATAGAACTGGCTCTCCGAGGTCCAGTTGGCCCCATTGTTCCACTCAGTGCACCACACGGGCAGTCCGGTGGCATCATACAGGCTTTTCAGAGAGGCAATACAGGCCTGTGGGGTCTGTCCGCCGATATAGTAATGGGTGGCCACAAAATCGACCCGGTAGTTGTGGGCCTCGCAGGAATCTATATAAGCCTTCACCCATGCAGGGTTGGGATTGCAGCAAGCGAAGGTGCCGATCCTCATTCCACTCCTGAGATAATCAGCGTGCAACTGTATGAGTTTGTCCACCGTCATATACATCTCGCTGCCGCTGGTGTTGTCGGGCTCGTTCACACCGAGCAGATGGGCTGAGGTCTGGTTGCAGATCGTGCTCCATGAGGGCCAGGCATACGTGGCCTTCCCGGTGTAGGTCGACCCGTTCTCGTGGTGCCGTTGCGGCACATAGTCATAATCCTCATCCTGATAGTTCTCCGCATTCCATTGGTAATACCATGTCACGCGCATCAGTCCCATCGGGGTGAGTGTCCTTCCGGCATACCCTTTCTTGCTGGGCCAGCGCCACTTGACGATGCGCAGGAAACTCACACTGCTACGCATATCACGGGGCAAGGTGACCTTGATATCTCCGTCGTTGGCAATGAAACAGTGACTGTAACCGGTCCCGTCGGTATGGTTGGCCATGGTGACCATATAGCCTCGTTTGAGCGTGAAACTCTTGATGGCATTGTCGAAGTCACCAAGGCGGTCGTAGGTCGTGTTCACCTCATATTGGCTGTTCGACGCTCCTTGCTGACTGGTTTCCGTGTATACCGTCAGCGGACGGCAAGCGTCTCCATAAGGCAGCACAATGGTGCCATGCCGGTAGGGTTCGACCCGGCAGTTGGCTCCCGCCACAGCCTGTGCGCCATCGACGGAGATAAAGCTGAGCCATGAGTTGATGACCTGCGACGGACGGATGTTGCTGAAGATGACCGTGGCCTGGTCGTGTGTGATATTGATGCGGGCTGTCAAGGCCTTCTGCCCCTCTTCGGCGGTAATGATATAGTCGAGGCCCGAGGAGAGTGTCAAGGCTGTCGTATGCTGAGCGACGGTCTGCTTTCTGTTCTGCGACGTGGTGAGCGACGACCCGTTATATGTGGTCGACCGGGTGATGGCCAGACACGGAATGGCCGACAAGCACAATGCCATGAGGCAAAACAACATCCTACTTTTCTGGTCTTTCATCATATCTATTACTGGTTTTAGGAGTCTCGCTTGCAAATTTAAGAAAAAAACAGATATAAAATAGCAGAAAACCGCCAGAAATGATTATTTTTGCAAAGTTAAGCGCCAAGTCACAAAACCTTGATTCGCATACGATGGACAGAAGAGATTTTATCAAGAAAACAGCAGTAGCGGCAGCTGGTGTGGCCATGACCACCCCCGTCGCCGGCATGCTGCAAAGTGCCTCATCCCAACTGCCGACAGCAGAGGGGAAGACACAGCCAACGACCCAAATAAAAGGAAAAATGAAAGTATTGTTGATTAATGGAAGTCCAAGACGCGACGGCAACACGTTCAGCGCCTTGAATGAGATCGCAGAGCAACTGCAGAAACATGGTGTGGAATCCGAGATATTCCAGATCGGAACCAAGCCCGTCCGCTCCTGCATCAACTGCGGTGGATGCCGCAGAAACGGCGACAACAAATGCGTTTTCGACGACGACATCTGCAACACCGTATCGCAGAAACTGGCGGAAGCTGATGCCCTGGTCGTGGGCAGTCCGGTGTATTACGGGCAGCCTAACGGCGGTGTGTTATCGCTGATGCAACGTGTATTCTTCTCCGCTGGCAGCTTTGCACAAAACAAACCGGCGGCTGCCGTGGCCGTCTGCAGGCGCGGTGGGGCAACAGCCACATTCCAGGCCATGAACATGATGTTCCAGATGATGAACATGCCCGTGGTGACCTCGCAATACTGGAACATCGTCTACGGTGCCGCTAAAGGCGAGTCGAAACTTGACACCGAAGGCATGCAGACCATGCGCACCCTTGCCAACAACATGGCGTGGCTTCTTGAGAAGATCCATGCCGGCGGAAAATCCGTTCCCGAACGGGAGAGCGACTGGAAGGGGATGAATTTCATCCGTTAAAACCGAGACAAACATCCCGCAGCTGGTAATGCTGCGGGATTTGTTTTTCGTCAGGATTCATAAGCCTGTTCGTGCACCCCTCTGACCGCACGGCCACTGGGGTCGTTCATGTCGCGGAAAGCAGCGTCCCACTCCAGTGCGACTGCTGTGGAGCATGCCACGCTGGCCTCGCTGGGCACACTCCGTGCCGCACTCTCACTGGGGAAATGCTCCGCAAAGATGCTGCGGTAGTAATACTCCTCCTTGTTTTTCGGCGGATTGACCGGGAATCGGTCAGCAGCATGGGCCATCTGCTCATCACTGACGGCCTGGGACGTGATGCTCTTGAGCGTGTCTATCCAGGAATACCCCACTCCGTCGCTGAACTGCTCCTTCTGGCGCCAAGCGACTTCCGCAGGCAACATGTCTGCGAAAGCCTCACGAACGATTTTCTTCTCGATCATCTTTTCAGGACACATCTTGGCCTCCGGATTGGTGCGCATGGCGATATCCAGGAATTCCTTGTCGAGGAAAGGCACACGCCCCTCCACGCCCCAGGCCGACAGGCTTTTGTTGGCCCTGAGGCAATCATAGAGATAGAGCTTGCCCAACTTGCGCACGGTCTCCTGATGAAACTCTCGCGCTGAAGGTGCCTTGTGGAAATAGAGATAGCCGCCAAACACCTCGTCGGCGCCTTCTCCCGAGAGCACCATCTTGATGCCCATCGACTTGATGACACGGGCCAGCAGATACATCGGGGTGGAAGCACGCACTGTCGTCACATCGTAGGTCTCGATATAATAGATGACATCACGGATGGCATCAATACCTTCTTGGATGGTGTAGTTGATCTCATGGTGCACCGTGCCGATATGCTCTGCCACAAGCCTGGCTTTCGCCAGGTCGGGCGCTCCCTTGAGCCCCACGGCAAAAGAGTGCAACCGTGGCCAATAGGCTTTCGAACGGCTGCCGTCCTCAATGCGCATCCCGGAGTATTTCTCCGCGATGGCAGAGATGACAGAGGAGTCGAGACCGCCCGACAGCAACACGCCGTAGGGCACATCCGACATCAACTGGCGTTTCACGGCTCGCTCGAGTGCATCGCGGATGGCCCCGGCACTCGCCGTGTTGTGACTCACTGCATCGTATTCAAACCAGTCGCGGTGATAATAACGCTTCATCACCATCCCCTCGCGACTGCTCATATAATGACCGGGGAGGAATGGCTCGTAATACTCGCACTGTCCCTCAAGGGCTTTCAACTCCGAAGCGACATAGACCGTCCCGTCGCTGTCATAACCGATATACAGGGGGATAACGCCGATGGGGTCACGGGCGATCAGATACGCATCACGCTCCTCGTCATACAGCACAAAGGCGAAAATGCCATTGAGCCGTTCGAGCAACTCCGCAAAAGAACGGCCGGCCATTGTCCCCTGTGGGGAAGCGGTGCCGAGCATGAGATCCCTGTAAAGGGCGAGGATGACCTCACAATCGCTTCCCGTCTGAAAATCATAATATCCGCTGTACCGACGGCGGATTTCCTGATGGTTGTATATCTCGCCGTTAACAGCCAGCACCTGCAGGCCTTTTCCGCCATTTTCCGGGTCAGGACAACTGTAGAGCGGCTGACCGCCACTTTCCGGGTCGACGATGCTCAGCCGCTCATGGGCGAGAATAGCACTGCCCCCGCAATAGATACCACTCCAGTCAGGGCCGCGGTGGCGGAGTTTCTGACTCATCCTCAGGGCTTTCTCACGCAGTTCCTGCGTCTGATTCTTCACATTTAAAATTGCAACTATTCCACACATGATGCTAAAGATAATTGGTTTGACTCAAAGATAAGACAAATACAGATAATTGGTCTGGGCAGGATATTCGGCTGCCATCGTGTCGATCTGATTCACCGTGGGCACGATGCCTAATTGCTGGCGCCACTTTCTCACAAGCAGGCCTGCATCATCCATTTTCATGTAGTTTTCCAGACCTATCGCCCGGGCTATCTGGAAATCAGAAAAGCCATAGACCTTGGACTCGCGCAACAATTCCATGAAGTCTGGCTCCTCCAAAAACTCCAGCAACTCCAGCGGTGCCACGAAGGAGGCCATATCCGAAAGATGGGAGTATTGCCTCAAACGACCGTCGATGTCGACGATGTGCTGCAGTTTATGCAGGAACCAAAGGTCGATCTTGGTGAGCGCATGGATCTGCTCCACGGTATAACCCACTTGCAATGCCTTCGATACGACGAAAATGCGCATGTCGGTCGGTTGGCGCATAGCCTCGCTGATACTGCTGATCTTGATCTCATGGTTGTCCACGAATCCATGCATCCCCTGTCCGATCATGCGCAGACCTTTTTGCAGGGCCTCCTCGAACGTCCGTCCCACGGCCATCACTTCGCCCACGCTCTTCATGGAAGAACCAAGTTGGCGTTTCACACCGTGAAACTTGGTCAGGTCCCATCGAGGAATCTTCACCACGACATAGTCGAGGGCAGGCTCGAAGAAGGCCGACGTGACCTTGGTGACAGCGTTTTTCAAGTCAAAAAGGCCATAGCCAAGGCCGAGTTTGGCTGCGACGAACGCCAGGGGATAACCTGTGGCCTTGCTGGCTAAAGCCGACGAGCGACTCAAGCGGGCATTGACCTCTATGACCCGATAATCCTCACTGTCAGGATCGAGGGCATACTGCACGTTGCACTCCCCCACGATGCCGATATGGCGTATGATCCTGATCGCCAACTCACGCAGGTGGTGATACTCTCGGTTGGAGAGTGTCTGACTGGGTGCGACAACGATGCTCTCGCCCGTATGGATGCCCAATGGGTCAAGATTCTCCATATTGCAAACCGTGATGCAGTTGTCATAACGGTCACGTACCACCTCGTATTCGATTTCTTTCCATCCCTTCAGCGATTTCTCCACCAGAATCTGTGCCGAGAAAGAGAACGCCTCCTCGGCCTGGGCCAGCAATTCCTCTTCGTCGTCACAAAAACCGGAGCCCAGTCCTCCGAGTGCGAAGGCCGCACGGAGTATGACGGGATAGCCCAACAGTTCGGCTGCCCTCCTCACCTCGTCTATCGTTTCACAGGCTTCGCTTTTGATTGTCTTCACGCCGATCTCATCCAAACGGCGGACAAAGAGGTCGCGGTCTTCCGTATCTATGATGGCTTGCACGGGCGTGCCAAGGACTTTCACGCCATACTGCTCAAGCACACCTTTCTTGTAGAGTTCCACACCGCAGTTGAGTGCCGTCTGACCTCCGAAAGAGAGCAGGATGCCGTCGGGACGCTCTTTCTCGATGACACGTTGCACGAAATCTGCCGTCACTGGCTGGAAATACACCACATCGGCCACATCCTTGGACGTCTGCACCGTGGCGACGTTGGGATTGATGAGCACCGAACGGATGCCTTCTTCTTTCAAGGCCTTCAGGGCCTGAGCACCGCTATAGTCGAATTCTCCTGCCTGTCCGATTTTCAGCGCTCCGCTGCCCAACAACAACACCTTCTTGATCGCTTTTTCCATCACTTCAACATATTTACAAATTCATCAAACAAAAACTCGGTGTCCACCGGTCCGCTACACGCCTCCGGGTGGAACTGTGCCGACATCCAGGGTCTCGACTGATGACGGATGCCTTCGTTGGAACCGTCGTTCATATTCACGAACAGGGGCTTCCAGTCGGATGGCAGGGTCGTGTCATCGACAGCATAACCGTGATTCTGGCTGGTGATGTAGCATCGCTTCGTGCCAACCCTCAGCACTGGCTGATTGTGAGACCGATGTCCATATTTCAATTTATAAGTCTTGGCTCCCACAGCACGGGCCATCAACTGGTTGCCAAGGCAGATGCCCATACAGGGACGGACGTGACTGTCGGAGAAAAAAGCCTTGATGTGCTCGATGGTCGCTCCGCACTGCTCGGGGTTTCCGGGTCCATTGGCCAGGAACAAGCCATCGAAATCCATCTCATTGAAGTCATAATCCCATGGCACACGGATGATTTCGACTCCCCGTCGCATGAGACATCTGATGATGTTGGCTTTCACCCCGCAGTCGACCAAGACGACCCGTCTCGCCGCACCTTGGTTATAGCGGATCACTTCTTGGCAACTGACCCGCCGCACCCAGTTGACGCTTTCATAGCTATCCTGATCGATGATAGATTGTTGTCCCGCTGCACCCTCTATCTCGATTTTTCCTATCATCACACCATGCTCACGGAGCCGCATGGTGAGCCGACGAGTGTCGATACCTGTGATGGCCGGAACTTTCTCTCTTTGCAGCCATTGACCCAGGCTTTCCTGTGCATTCCAGTGCGAATACGTCCGGCTGTAGTCTGCCACCACCAGCCCTTTCACATGAATGCGCGCGCTCTCCATGAAAAGGGGAAGGCCATCCGGGGCAAGACCCGTCGATGGCACTCCGTAATTGCCTACCAACGGATAAGTCATCACGAGTATCTGCCCCGCGTAGCTGGGATCAGTCAAACTCTCAGGATATCCGGTCATGGCTGTATTGAATACCACCTCGCCGACAGATTCCTCTACGTGTCCGAATGACCAACCCTCAAAGCGGCTCCCGTCATTCAATACCAAAGTTGCTTTTCTCATCATTGCTCTGCTTTTTTCAAGATTGACTCCACATAGTTGACAAACGCCTGGTTGACCATCCGCACACCTCCCGACGTAGGGTAATGACCGGTAAAATACCAGTCACCAGGGTGACCGGGACATGCCTCATGCAGACCTTCTATGCTCTGGAAAACCAGTTCGACGGGAGTCTGCATACCCTCTGGGCGGAGCATCTCCACGATTTTGCGATTGATTTCGCCAACGGTGAAAGGAGCATAGACAGCACGGACATGATTGGCGGTGAAGGGCTGAGCCTTGCATTTCCGATAAGTATCAGAGACCAGCTGCGTCATACCCCGCTCCAGGATCAAGGCCATGGCGGCGCGGAAAGCACAAAGTTCCTCAAGGTGCGACATGTCGATGCCGTAATAATCAGGATAGCGGATCTGAGGAGAACTGCTCACCATCACGATTTTCCTGGGGTGAAGCCGATCAAGGATCTTAAAAATACTCTCCTTGAGCGTGGTGCCACGGACGATTGAGTCATCGATGATCACAAGGTTGTCTTCATCGGCTCTCAGGCATCCGTATGTGATATCATAAACGTGAGCGGCCAGATCATTGCGCTCTGTGCCCTCAGCGATGAAAGTGCGCAGTTTGATGTCTTTCCACACCACTTTCTCGATGCGCACGTCATGGCAAAGGTGGCGGATGCCATCGGTCATGCCGAAGAATGCCACTTCTGCCGTATTGGGGATATACGAGAATACGGTGTGGGCGACATCATTGTCAATGGCCTGCATGATGGCTGGTGTCAACTGCTCACCCAATAGCTTGCGTTCATGATAGATGTCGCGGTCAGACCCTCGGCTGAAGTAGATGCGTTCGAAACTACAAGCGCTGTATTTCCGTGGAGCCAGGATTTGCCGTAACCGCATCTCTCCATTCTTGTTGACGATGAGCGACTGCCCTGGTTGCAGTGCACGTATATCCTTTGTCTGCAGATCAAAGCAGGTCTGGATGACTGGCCGCTCTGAAGCGAGCACCACGATTTCGTCGTCATGGTAATAGAAAGCAGGCCGGATGCCCCACGGGTCACGCACGGCAAATAGTTCGCCGCTGCCAGTCAGACCGCACATCACATAACCGCCGTCGAAATGCGGCATGGTCGTTTTCAGGACGTTGGCCATATCTACATGTTCGTCGATATATCTTGTGATGCCAATCCCTTCCAAGCCTTTTTCCCTGGCCATGGCATAGAGGCGTTCCACTTCGCGGTCGAGCCGATGCCCCATCAGTTCGAGTGTGATGTAAGCATCACCATATACACGCGGCGACTGCCCCTGCCGGGTCAGCTGGTTGAAGACCTCGTCGATGTTGGTCATATTGAAATTGCCGCAAAGGCACAGGTTCTTTGCCCTCCAGTTGTTTCTTCTGAGAAACGGATGGACGTGCTGCAGTCCACTTTTCCCCGTGGTGGAATAGCGCAGGTGCCCCATCAGGAGCTGTCCGTTGAATGCGTCACCGATGCGGTTGAAAACCTCCGTGATGGCATTCTTTCCCTCGGCCTTCTCACGAAACATGTACTCTTCGCCCGCAGGTGCATCCAGGTTGACACAAGCCACGCCAGCGCCCTCCTGCCCTCTGTTGTGCTGTTTCTCCATCATCAGATAGAGTTTGCCCAGGCCAAAGCGGCATGTACCGTACTTCCGCTCATAATATTCCAACGGTTTCAACAGGCGTATCATCGCCACACCGCACTCATGCTTCAATGGCTCCATATCAGATGCAGGATTGGATGAACGACACAAACAACGGGTGCGGACGCAGCACCGTCGAGGAATATTCCGGGTGGAACTGCGTCCCGATATACCAGCGCATGTCGGGTATCTCGACGATTTCCACCAAACCGGCGGCAGGATTGATGCCCACACACTTCATGCCCGCAGCCTCAAAGGCTTCCTTGTATTGGTTGTTGAACTCATAGCGATGGCGATGGCGTTCACTGACGGTCAGGATCTTTCCAGCCGTTCCACATGATGCGACGGAGCGATAAGCTTTTGCGGTGCGACTGCCCTCACGGAGTTCACAGTCATAGGACCCTAACCGCATGGTGCCACCCAAGTTCGTCACGGCTTTCTGCCCTTCCATCAGATTGATGACAGGATGCTGGGTGTCGGAAGACATCTCGCTGCTGTTGGCATCGCTGTAGCCCAGCATGTTTCGGGCAAATTCGATGACCATCATCTGCATACCGAGACAGATGCCGAATGTGGGCTTGTCTTGTGTCCTGCAATATTCCGCGGCGATGATTTTTCCCTCGATGCCACGCTGTCCGAATCCCGGACAGATGACGACACCCGACATACCGCTGAGTTTACCAGCCACATTCAGGGCATCAATCTCCTCACTGTTCACAAAATGGATCATGGTCTTTACGCCATTGTAGATACCAGCCAGATTGAGACTTTCGCGGATGCTCTTGTAGGCATCCTGCAAGTCATACTTGCCCACCAAAGCCACATCGACCTCGAGAGTCGCGCTGCGCTGCTTCTCCAGGAAATCGTGCCATGGCTTCATGGCAGGTGTCTCTCCCACCGGAATGCCTATCTTCCGCAGGATGGCCGCATCGAGACCTTGCTGCTGCATGCTTACCGGCACCTCATAGATGCTGGGCATGTCCTCACTCTGCACCACGCACTCCAAATCGACATTACAGAACGACGCCACCTTCATGCGAAGATGGTCGTCGAGGTGGCGCTCGGTACGGAGCACAAGGATGTCGGGCTGGATGCCCATCGACTGCAATTCCTTCACGGAGTGCTGAGTGGGTTTGGTCTTCAATTCATCAGCTGCTTTCAGATAGGGCACATACGTCAGGTGCACACATACGGCATTGCGGCCCAACTGCCACCGCAACTGTCGGATGGCCTCCATGAACGGCGCACTCTCGATGTCGCCGATGGTGCCTCCGACTTCAGTGATGACAAAGTCGAAAACGTCTTCTCTCTGCATCCGCCGTTTGATCTCGTCGGTGATATGCGGCACCACCTGAATGGTTTTGCCGAGGTAGTCACCATGACGCTCGCGGTCTATCACCGTTTTGTAGATACGGCCCGTAGTGACGCTGTTGTCACGCGTGGTGTGAATGCCCGTAAACCGTTCGTAATGTCCCAAATCGAGGTCGGTTTCGAAGCCGTCCTCCGTGACATAGCACTCCCCGTGCTCATAGGGATTCAATGTGCCCGGGTCGATGTTGATGTAGGGGTCGAACTTCTGGATGGTGACCTTGTAGCCGCGTGCCTGCAGCAGTTTGCCGATGCTGGCTGAGATAATGCCCTTTCCCAACGAAGAGACGACACCTCCCGTGACGAAAATATACTTTGTCTGCATATATCATTTAGTTGTTTAACTCTTGCTATACGCCCCCCCTATTCCACCTAAGTGGAAGGGGGGGAGCTGACCATGGATCAGGGTCGCAGCGTGAAACCAAGAACCAGGTAGGCTTTCTGCGAACATGGATTGGCTGTTGCCTGTCCAAATATGGGAATGGTAAACGATTCGGTCACTCGTATGTCCTTGGTTGCTCGCAACGACAGGTTGGTGACGGCGAAACCCGTCGTGCCATAAGATGTGGTGGCGTAAGGGACGGCACCCGCCGTGCCACTCCAGTCGAAACCAGCAAAATGGAATGGGACATTCACCTCGAAATAGCTGCTGTACGCACGCTCGCCTTCCTTGTTCATGCCATCGTTGCCTGCAAAATTGGTGTACAACTGCAGCGAAGCGAATCCGAAATCATAGCCGATGTTGGCCTCGAAAAGGTGGTTCGTGCCGTGAGCGTCGTATTTGAAGTAGCGTGCGTCAGGGTCGAGACCCACGTTGAACCAGTAGTCGGTGATGCCGACATTGAAACCTCCTACAGAGTAGCCCAGTGTCAGGTCGAACTCCTTCACGTCGTCGGGGTTAGTCAATCCGTAACTGCCCCAAGCTGTCAGCGACAATCCTTTATAGCCTACGCCCAGTGTCGGCTGGACTGCCACACTACCCAAATCCTGACCACGCCAGATATAACTACTCACAAAGTCGCCACTGATAGTGGATTCTACATTCTCCTGTGCAAGGGTGGTGCCGCAGAGCACCAGTCCCATTGCAAACAATACAATCTTTTTCATACCTTAAAACCTAATTTCATCATGAATTGTAACAGCTCTCTCCATGCTCGTAAATGTCAAGCCCTTCATCCTCGATGCGACCATCCACACGCAGACCATGCAGAAATTTGATGCCATAAAACAGGACAAAGCCACAGGCAACGGCCCAGAGATCGATGATCAGGATGCCAAAGCACTCGGCACCGAAGAATCCCCAGCCATGACCGTAGAAAGCGCCATTGCTCGTGGAGAGCAAGCCTGTCATCAGTGTGCCGAGAATACCGCATACGCCATGTACGGACGAAGCGCCAACGGGGTCGTCGATGTGCAGTTTATGGTCGATGTATTCGATGGCAAAAACCAGTACCAACCCACATACAAGGCCAATGACCACGGAACCGAATGGAGATACGAGGTCACACCCAGCTGTGATGCCGACTAATCCAGCCAAAATGCCGTTGAGCGTCAGGGAAAGCGACGGTTTGCCATATTTGATATAGGTGACAAACATCGTGGCCGTACCACCTGCGGCAGCAGAGAGGTTGGTTGTCAGAAACACATGGCTGATCGCCACACGGTTCACCTCACCGCTGGCTGCTAACTGCGAGCCAGGGTTGAAGCCAAACCACCCCATCCAAAGAATGAACACACCCAGAGAGGCAAGCGTCAGATTGTGCCCTGGGATAGCACGGCTCTTACCGTCACGTCCATACTTACCACGGCGAGGGCCAAGTGCCATTGCCCCGATAAGGGCCAGCACACCACCAACCGAATGCACGATGGCCGATCCGGCAAAATCGTGGAAGACTGCACCGAAGGTTGACATCATAAAAGAGTCGGCACTGTCATTGCACAGCCATCCGCCTCCCCAGGTCCAGTGTCCTTCTATAGGATAGATAAACAGCGAGATACAAGCTGAATAAATCAGATACATTGAGAATTTCGTGCGTTCGGCCATGGCACCGCTGACAATAGTAGCTGAGGTGGCACAGAAAACAGTCTCAAAAATCAAGAAACCCTCCACCGGCAAGTCGCCTTTGAAGAAACTCAAGTCGCCCCAGTTGGGTGATCCTATAAAACCAGCACCTTCTGAGCCAAACATAAAGCCGAAACCGACAAAGAAGAACAAAAGTGAGCCAAACATGAAATCGACGAAGTTCTTCATCAAAATGTTGACTGTGTTTTTGCCTCGTGTAAAGCCAGCCTCACACAATGCGAAACCTGGCTGCATCCAGAAAACAAGCATGGCTGCTAAAAGCATCCATACGGTGTCGAGTGATAATCCAATTTCATTCATCATCTTCTTACCTTAAAAAAATATATATCCTTCTTACTTTTTGTCTCTCAATACCGTATCACCATTTTCGCCCGTGCGGATAGAATAAGTATCGATCACGTCACTCACGAAAATACGTCCATCACCGATTTCACCGGTATGGGCAACTTCCAGGATGACCTTGATGGTGGGCGGCAATACGACATCACGACATACAATAGTGATGGCAACCCGCTCGATAACATCTGTAGAATATTGTACACCACGGTAAATGCGCTCCTGACGGCTCTGTCCGATACCATGCACATCATGATACTCAAACCAATCGATGTCGGAGGACAACAAAGCCTCTTTCACCTCCTCAAACTTGGTCTTGCGGATAATCGCTTCAATCTTCTTCATTTCTTTTTACCTTTAAATAACACATACAATAGCTTTTCCGACTGCAAATTTATGACAAAACGAAAGAATAATCTTCAATATTTCTAAATTTTAATAGTAAAAACAAAAGATAGGTTGCAATTTGATAGTATATCACGTAAAAATGCAGAAAATCGAAAGCAATTGGAGTAAAAATATATCAGAACGTAAGGAATAAATCAAAAACAAAATAAAAATGAAAGCAATTATTTTGAATATTCATCAAAATGTTAGTATCTTTGCGCCGTTGTTGACAAAATGAAATATCAAACGCACTAGAATATGTCAGAAAGTTATCAAGTTCAAACAGGCAAAGGGTTATACCAGAGAGATTACGAGCACGACGCTTGCGGTGTGGGCATGATTGTCAACATCCATGCAGGCAAGAGCCATGAACTGGTGGACCAAGCCCTCCATGTGCTGGAAAACATGCGTCACCGTGGAGCCGAGGTCGGCAAGGATGGCGATGGAGCTGGTATCATGATCCAGATTCCGCACGAATTTATTCTGTTGCAAGGCATCCCTGTCCCCGAAAAGGGGAAATACGGCACAGGACTGGTTTTCCTGCCTAAGGACGAACAGGCCCAGCAAGAAATCCTGAGCGTGATGATCGAGGAAATCGAACGTGAAGGACTGCAGCTGATGCATCTGCGCACGGTGCCGACCAACCCCGAATGCCTGGGCGAGTCTGCCAGGTCGACAGAGCCCGCCATCAAACAAGTGTTCATCACGGGCGTATCTGATGACAAGGTACTGGTCTTCCCCCGCACATTATACAGGATCAGGAAGAAGATTGAGCGCAGAGTGAGCCACAAGGACTTCTACATCTGCTCGCTGAGCAATCAGAACATAATCTACAAGGGCATGCTTTCTTCGGTGCAGGTGAGACAGTATTTCAGCGACCTGACCAATCCCTATCTGACAAGCGGGCTGGCACTGGTGCACTCACGTTTCAGCACAAACACCTTCCCCACCTGGAGTTTGGCGCAGCCTTTCCGCTTGCTGTGCCATAACGGCGAGATCAACACCATACGAGGTAACCGCGGATGGATGAAAGCCAGGGAGAGCGTACTGAGCTCAGAGGCACTGGGCGATGTAAAAGAGATCTCGCCCATCGTGCAGCCCGACATGTCGGATTCGGCTTCGCTCGACAACGTGCTGGAGTTCCTGGTCATGTCGGGACTATCGCTTCCTCATGCCATGAGCGTGCTCGTCCCGGAGTCGTTCAACGACAAGAATCCCATCAGCGAGGACCTGAAGGCCTTCTACGAATACCATTCCATCCTGATGGAACCATGGGACGGTCCGGCAGCGCTGTTATTCTCCGACGGCAGGTTTGCCGGTGGCATGCTCGACCGCAACGGTCTGCGTCCGGCTCGTTATACCATCACGAAGAGCGACACCTTGATCGTAGCGTCAGAAACCGGCGTGATGGATTTCGACCCGACGGAAATCGCCGAGAAAGGACGCTTGCAACCCGGAAAAATCCTGCTCATCGACACCCAGGAAGGACGTATCTACTATGATGGGGAAATCAAGCGGCAATTGGCTTCGGCACACCCCTACCGGCAGTGGTTGAGCACCAACCGCATTCAGCTTGAAAAGCTCAAGAGTGGACGGCATGTGGAGAATGCCATCCCCGATTTGCTCCAGAAAGAGATACTGTTCGGTTACGGCGCGGAGGATATCGATGCGACCATCGTTCCCATGGCCGTCAACGGCCAGGAACCCACGGCATCGATGGGTAACGACACGCCACTGGCCGTGCTATCCGACAGACCCCAGACTTTTTTCAATTATTTCCGTCAGCAGTTCGCACAGGTGACCAATCCCGCCATCGACTCGATACGGGAAGAGCTGGTCATGTCGCTCACGGAGTATATCGGAAGGGTGGGTACCGGCATCCTCGTTCCCGACGAGACCAACTGCAAGATGGTGCGCCTGCCCCACCCCATCCTCAACAACACACAGCTCGACATACTCTGCAACATCAGATACAAAGGATTCAACACCATCAAACTGCCCATGCTCTTTGATGGTGCGAAGGGAGGAGAAGGACTCCGTGAGGCTCTCGACGCCCTCTGCCATGAGGCCGAGAGAAGCGTCGACGAAGGATACAACTACATCATTCTGAGCGACCGCGATGTGGACACCGACCACATGGCCATACCAAGCCTGCTCGCCGTCTCTGTAGTGCATCACTACCTGATCAACGCCGGCAAACGGGTGCAGACCGCACTGATCGTGGAAAGCGGCGAGATCCGTGAGACCATGCACGCCGCACTGCTGCTGGGCTACGGAGCCAGTGCCCTTTGTCCCTACATGACCTTCGCCGTGCTCGACGACCTGGTGAAACACCACAAGATACAAGAAGACTACGCCACGGCAGAGGCCAACTACATCAAGGCCGTGAAGAAAGGCTTGTTCAAGATCATGGCCAAGATGGGCATCTCAACCATCCGTTCTTACCGGGGTGCGAAGATCTTCGAGAGCATCGGACTGAGCGAGAGTCTGCTGAGAACCTATTTCGGAACGGAAATCTCAACCATTGGCGGCATTGGATTAGACAAGATCGCCAAGGACGCCGCGGCCATGCACCATACCGCTTGGGCAAGCGATTCCAAGTATTATCTGCCTGACCTCGGACAATTTCACTGGCGTAGCGATGGCGTGAAGCACGCATGGAACCCGGAGACCATCGCCACACTGCAAAGAGCGACACGGACAGGCGATTATCAGCTGTTCAAGGAGTTCTCACGGTTGGTCGACGAGAAAGAGAGCCCCATCTTCATCCGCGACTTCATGGGATGGAAGAAAAGCCCCATTGACATCGAGGAGGTGGAACCCGTGGAAGACATCGTCAAGCATTTCGTAACAGGAGCCATGTCGTTCGGCGCATTGAGCAAAGAGGCGCACGAGGCCATCTGCCTGGCCATGAACAAACTCGGAGCGCGCTCCAACACCGGTGAAGGCGGCGAGGATGCCGAACGTTTCAGTACCACGTACGACGGCATCAGCCTCTCGTCAAAGACCAAGCAGGTGGCCAGCGGTCGTTTCGGCGTGACCACGGAGTATCTGGTGAATGCCGAGGAAATCCAAATCAAGGTGGCACAAGGAGCCAAGCCTGGCGAGGGAGGACAGTTGCCCGGTTTCAAAGTGAACGAAGTGATTGCCAAAACCCGGCATAGCATCCCCGACATCTCGCTCATCTCTCCCCCGCCCCATCACGACATCTACAGCATAGAAGACTTGGCACAGCTCATCTTCGACCTGAAGAACGTCAACCCCTCGGCCACCGTCAGTGTGAAACTCGTGGCAGAGAGCGGCGTAGGAACGATAGCCGCCGGCGTGGCGAAAGCCAAGGCCGACCTCATCGTGATCAGCGGTGCTGAGGGAGGTACGGGCGCCAGTCCGGCTTCGAGCATGCGATTCGCCGGCATCTCGCCGGAAATCGGACTGGCAGAGACCCAGCAGACACTGGTCAGGAACGGTCTGCGAAGCAGCGTCCGCCTGCAGGTCGACGGTCAGATGAAGACCGGACGTGACATCATGCTGACAGCCCTTCTCGGTGCCGAGGAGTTTGGTTTCGGCACCGCCCCCCTGATCGTACTCGGGTGTGTGATGATGCGCAAATGCAACCTCAACACCTGTCCGATGGGCGTTGCCACACAACATCCCGAATTACGGAAGCACTTCATCGGCCGGTATGAATATCTGGTCAACTACTTCACGTTTCTCGCACAAGAGGTGCGTGAGTACCTGGCAGAGATGGGATTCAGGAGCCTCAATGACATCATAGGCCGCTGCGACCTCATAGAGACCCGGCCATCAGCGCTCGACCTCACCCGTCTGCTCCATCGGGAAGAAGGCACACTGCACTTCACGGGCAACATGCAGAAACCATCCATCCCTCTGGGAATGAACAGCAACTTGATCGACCTGCAAATGACAGATGCGGCAAGGAGAGCTCTCGACCTGCAGGAAGACATCAGCCTCGACTACGCCATCCGCAACACCGACCGCGCCGTGGGCGCCATGCTCTCGGGCACAATAGCGAAAAAATACGGCCACGCAGGATTGCCCGACGACACAATCAAGGTGAAATTCAAAGGGTCGGCAGGCCAGTCTTTCGGGGCGTTCCTGGCCCGTGGTGTTAGTTTCAAACTGGAGGGCGAGGCCAACGACTATTTCGCCAAAGGACTGAGCGGAGGCCGTATCGCCATCCTCCCTCCCACCCGCGCCAACTTCAAGGCCGAGGAGAACATCATCGCCGGCAACACCGGACTCTATGGCGCTACCTGCGGAGAGCTGTTCATCAACGGCAAGGTGGGCGAGCGCTTCGGTGTGCGCAACTCGGGTGCCATCGCCGTCATCGAGGGGGCCGGAGACCATTGTTGTGAATACATGACGGGGGGCCGCGTGGTCGTTCTCGGACAGACAGGCCGTAATTTCGCCGCCGGCATGTCGGGTGGTGTAGCCTACGTCTATGACCCGGAACATTCTTTCGACTACTACTGCAACATGGACATGGTGGAAATCAACCTCGTGGAGGACAGCGTCAGCCGAAAGGAACTGCTTGAGCTCATCCGTCAACATTATCTGCACACAGGATCAGCACTTGCCGGCCGGATGCTTGACAACTGGCAGCGATACCTGGAGGATTTCGTGCAAGTCATCCCGATCGAATACAAGCGGGTGCTCCAGGAAGAACAGATGAACAAGTTGCGTCAGAAGATAGCTGACATGCAGCGTGATTACTAACCCTTCAAACACACAATCATGGGAAATCCGAAAGCATTTTTACAAATACACCGCCAGGAAGCAGGTTACCGTCCGATTCATGACCGCATCCATGACTTTGGCGAAGTAGAGCAGACGCTCAACACCCGCGAACGACAGGCACAGGCCTCACGCTGCATGGACTGTGGTGTACCCTTCTGCCATTGGGCCTGTCCGCTGGGTAACAAGGCTCCGGAATGGAACGACGCGCTCTACAAGGGGGACTGGGAAATGGCCTACCGATTGCTCTCATCGACCAATCCCTTTCCTGAGTTCACGGGCCGTATCTGTCCGGCTCTCTGCGAGAAGGCCTGTGTGCTCAACCGCTACAACCATGAGCCCACCACCAACCGTGAGAACGAGGCAGCCATCACCGAAATGGCTTTCCGGGAAGGCTTTATCCAGTCACGCGCCGACATTCCACGCCTCGGAATGAGCGTTGCCGTCATCGGTGCAGGTCCCGCTGGACTTGCCGCCGCCAATGACCTCAACCAGAAAGGATACACGGTCGACATCTTCGACAGCAATGAGGCAGCAGGAGGATTGCTGCGTTATGGCATCCCCAATTTCAAACTCAACAAAGCCATCATCGACCGCCGTCTCCGCCTGTTGCAAGAAGAAGGCATCATATTCCACCTTGGCAAGACGGTCAGGTGTGACGCCACATTCGCAAGCCATTACGATGCCGTAGTAGTTGCCACAGGAACGCCGGCAGCACGCGACCTCAACATACCAGGACGCCAACTGAAAGGTGTCTATTTCGCCCTGGAACTGCTCGCACAGCAAAACCGAGTGCTCGCCGGTGCTGAGTATACTAAAGCCGAGAGGATCACCGCACACGGCAAAGACGTGCTGGTGATCGGTGGCGGCGATACAGGCAGCGACTGCATCGGCACCGCACACCGACAAGGGTGCAAGAGCGTGACACAAATCGAGATCATGCCGAGACCAGCGGAAGGTCCAGAGGATCCTGCCAACCCATGGCCTCACTTCCCCAGAACGCTGAAAACCACCTCCTCACACGAGGAGGGATGCACCCGAAGGTGGAACATCAACACCCTGAAGTTTCTGGGTAAAGACGGAAAACTCACAGGTGTCAAGGTTCAGGAGATCGACTGGAAACCCAATCCCAGCGGAGGGCGACCCATCATGGTCGAGAAGGGTAAGCCTGAGATCATCAAAGCCGAGATCGTGCTCCTTGCCATGGGATTCCTCAAACCCGCACATCCCGAATACCCCGAGAATGTATTCCTCTGCGGTGATGCTGCCAATGGTGCCAGCTTGGTGGTACGTGCCATGGCCAGTGGCAGACAAGTTTCCGAAAAAATACACCAATACCTCTCAAAATGAGCAAGATCCACTTCACAAAAATGCATGGAGCCGGCAACGACTACATCTACGTCGACACCATGCTCAACGAAATCGCCGAACCGGAAGCCTTTTCGCGCACTTGGAGCGACAGGCATAAAGGAATCGGTTCCGACGGACTGGTGCTCATCGGCGCATCGCCTATAGCCGAAGCCGACTTCTCAATGCGCATTTTCAATGCTGACGGAAGCGAAGCAATGATGTGCGGCAACGCTGCCCGCTGCATCGGGAAATACCTATACGAAAGAGGACTCACCTCCAAAGCACGCATCCGCCTGCTCACCCTCTCGGGCGTAAAAACGCTGCAACTGCACCTCAATCCTGCGAGCGGAGACAGCTCCCACAGAAAAGAAGTAACCGCTGTCACCGTCGACATGCTCGAACCCATTTTGGAAGACCATGCACTATTCCAAATGGACAACGCCCCCGCCATCGGAACCTTTGTGTCGATGGGCAATCCCCACTATGTCATCTTCACGGATGATGTGGATCAAATAGGAGATGCCGGACCAATGCTGGAACATCACGCCGCCTTCCCCTTAAGATGCAACATCGAATTGGCTCATGTGATGGACGACGGGTGCATCCGCACCCGAGTCTGGGAACGAGGCAGCGGCATCACCGCTGCCTGCGGAACGGGGGCATGTGCCACCGCCGTGGCCGCCGTACTCACCGGACGGGCAGGACGGAAGTCGTCCATCATGATGGACGGCGGAACACTCGACATCGAATGGCGGGAGGGTGACAACCACGTCTATCTGACAGGACCTGCGGCATTCGTCTTCGACGGAGAAATAGAAACCAGCTGAACACCTTCGATGCGGAATACCTCCATCAAAGGACACAAGCAAGAACAACAAGAAAGGAACAAATTATGGCATTAATCAACGAACATTTCCTGAAGCTACCCAACAATTATTTGTTTGCCGACATCGCCAAGAAGGTGAACGCCTTCAAAGTGATGCACCCGAAGGACAAGATCATCTCGCTTGGCATCGGCGACGTGACCCGTCCACTCTGCCAGGCTGTCGTCGAAGCCATGCATAAGGCTACCGATGAGATGGCAAGCATCCAGGGGTTTCACGGTTATGGACCAGAGCAGGGCTACGACTTCCTGCGTGAAGCCATCCTGAAGAACGACTTCCTGCCCCGCGGCATCCATCTCGACATCAACGAGATTTTCATCAACGACGGAGCGAAATCCGACACAGGCAACATCCAGGAACTCATCCGATGGGACAACAGCATCGGCGTGACCGACCCAATCTACCCTGTCTACATCGACTCCAACGTGATGATCGGGCGGGCAGGAGTCATCGAGGACGGCCGCTGGTCGAATGTGGTCTACATTCCCTGCACAGCAGAGAACAATTTCGTGCCCCAGATACCATCCGACCGCCACGTGGATGTCATCTATCTGTGCTATCCCAACAATCCCACGGGGACCGTCATCACCAAGCAAGAGTTGCGCAAATGGGTGAACTATGCACTGAAAAACGACGCTCTCATCTTCTACGATGCCGCTTACCAGGCCTACATCACCGACACGGATATCCCCCACAGCATCTACGAGATCAGGGGAGCGAGAAAATGCGCCATCGAATTTCATTCCTATTCGAAGACTGCCGGTTTCACCGGTCTGCGCTGCGGCTATACCGTCGTTCCCAAAGACCTGACCGCCTCGACGCTCGACGGAGAGCGCTTCCCTCTCAACCCGCTCTGGAACCGCCGGCAATGCACCAAGTTCAATGGCACAAGCTACATCTCACAGCGGGCTGCCGAAGCGATCTACACCCCAGAAGGCAAGCAACAGGTGCAAGCCACGATCGACTACTATATGAGCAACGCCCACCTGATGCTCACCACTCTCCGTGCAGCAGGCTACGAGGTCTATGGAGGAGAGAACGCGCCTTATATCTGGATGCGCACGCCCCAGGGCACAGGGTCTTGGGCATTTTTCGAACAACTCCTCTATGGTGCCCATGTCGTATGTACCCCAGGCGTGGGTTTCGGCCCATCGGGCGAGGGATATGTACGCTTCACCGCCTTCGGCGGCCGAGAAGACACTGAGGAGGCTTTGGAGAGAATCGTCAATTGGAGTAACATACAATAATCATCAACAATTATGGAAACATTAAGATTTCAGGTTGTCGGCGAGGCTTTCAAGAAAAAGCCCCTCGACGTAAAAACACCCAGCAAGAGACCGGCTGATTATTTCGGACGCAAGGTCTTCAACCGTGAGAAGATGTACAAGTATCTGTCGAAAGACGTCTACGAGAAAATGATCGACGTGATCGACAACGGGGCGCCACTCGACCGCACAGTGGCAGATGCCGTGGCTGAAGGCATGAAGCAATGGGCTACGGAGCATGGCGTGACCCACTACACCCACTGGTTCCAGCCACTGACAGAAGGCACCGCCGAGAAGCACGACTCGTTTATCGAGCACGACGGAAAAGGCGGCATGGTGGAGGAGTTCAGCGGCAAACTGCTCGTACAGCAAGAACCCGACGCCTCCTCATTCCCCTCCGGAGGTATCCGTTCCACATTCGAAGCCCGTGGCTACTCGGCATGGGATCCCACATCGCCTGTCTTCATCATCGACGACACCCTGTGCATCCCCACGGTCTTCATCTCCTACTCGGGCGAGGCTCTCGACTACAAAGTGCCGCTGCTGCGTGCCCTCCATGCCGTGAATGTGGCAGCTACCGAAGTATGTCACTATTTTGATCCGACCGTGAGGAAAGTGACGTCCAACCTCGGTTGGGAACAGGAATATTTCCTTGTCGACGAAGGACTCTATGCTGCACGCCCCGACCTCTTGCTGACCGGCCGCACCCTGATGGGGCACGACTCCGCGAAAAACCAGCAGATGGACGACCACTATTTCGGCAGCATCCCCGAGCGCGTCGCTGCCTTCATGCGTGAGCTCGAAATCGTTGCCCTGGAACTGGGCATCCCCTGCAAGACCCGTCACAACGAAGTGGCTCCCAACCAGTTTGAGTTGGCTCCCATCTTCGAGGAGACCAACCTTGCCGTCGACCACAACATGCTCCTGATGTCGGTGATGAAGCGAGTGGCACGCAAGCACGGTTTCCGGGTATTGCTACATGAGAAGCCCTTCGCAGGAATCAATGGTAGCGGCAAGCACAACAACTGGTCGCTGAGCACCGACAACGGCGTGCTGCTCCATGCCCCGGGCAAGTCGCCTGAGCAAAACCTGCGTTTCGCCACATTCATCGTGGAGACGCTGATGGGCGTTTACAAACACAATGGGTTGCTCAAGGCCAGTATCATGTCGGCCACCAACGCCCACCGCCTGGGTGCCAATGAAGCACCGCCAGCCATCATCTCGTCGTTCTTAGGCAAACAGGTATCGGAGTTGCTCGACCATATCGAGAAAGCCGACCGGGACAACATCCTCGTCATGGATGGAAAACAAGGGTTGAAAATGGACATTCCCGAGATTCCCGAATTGCTCATCGACAATACCGACCGCAACCGCACCAGTCCGTTCGCATTCACCGGAAACCGTTTTGAATTCCGCGCTGTCGGCAGTGAGGCCAACTGCGCCAGTGCGATGATAGCCCTCAACAGTGCTGTGGCCGAAGCCCTTGTCTCATTCAAGAAAAGGGTGGATGCTCACATTGCGGAGACCGAGAAACAATACGAGGGCACCGGGCACAACGCCACTTTCCATGCCATTATCGACATCCTGCGTGAGGACATCAAGACCTGCAAGCCCATCCGCTTCGACGGCAATGGCTACAGCGACGAATGGGTGGTGGAAGCCACCAAGCGCGGTCTTGATGTAGAGAAATCATGCCCGGTCATATTCGAGCGCTACCTCGACCCGGAGAGTATCGAGATGTTTGAAGGCCTCGGCGTGATGACACGAAAAGAACTGGAGGCCCGCAATGAGGTGAAATGGGAGACCTACACGAAGAAAATACAGATCGAGGCACGTGTGCTCGGCGATCTTTCCATGAACCATGTCATCCCTGTCGCCACCCGCTATCAGAGCCAGTTGCTGACGAATGTGGAGAACATGGCCTCCATCTTCCCCGTCGACAAAGCCAAGCGGTTGTCTGCCCGCAACATCGGTCTCATCGAGGAAATTGCCGAGCGCACCTCCGCGATAGAGCAACAAGTAGAGGAACTCGTCAACGCCCGTAAGAGTGCCAACAAGATAGAAGACGAGCACCAGAAAGCCATCGCCTACCACGACACGGTGGAACCCAAACTGGATGCGATACGTTATCAGATCGACAAGCTGGAGCTGATTGTCGACGACAGTCTCTGGCCACTGCCCAAATACCGTGAATTATTGTTCATCCGATAGTACCATAAAAAAACACTTGGCCTTCGGCTCAAATGACAAGGCTCAGAAAGGCTAACCGTTGGCATGCGTTGTCGGGATGACAGCGCATGCCATTCTTTTCCACCTGATGCGACATATCCAGCAGACCGACATCTGATTTGTCGCAAAAACATGCTGCTGTCGCATCTATCCCCGTAAGAAACAGCCAGCAAAAGCTTTTCATTGAAGAAAGCGTCCTAACTTTGGTGTCGTAATCAAAAAAAACAAAAAAACGACAATGATGGAAACGATATTGAAAATGAAAAGCAATAAGATTCAGGAAAAAATAGAAGCACTGAAGTTGGTGGCCGGCAAAGCCATCATCATCTTTGTTGACGGCTATAATGAGTCATGTAAATTCAACTTCCCGCTCTACAACACCATTTGGTTCAACCATCCTTACGGTATGAGATAAGAAACCGAAGATCAGCCCCTCTTCATGGGATGACGCAGAGACTCAATGGAGCTTGATGATGTCACTCCACCGGGTGGTAGGGTTCTTGCTCTTGAAATCATGCTTGATGGCATTGGCGAAGACATCTGCTTTGCCTTTGCCATCCTTTTGTGTGTATTGCTGTGCGCCGACGACGATGGTTTCCGACCCATTCATCCGGTTGATGCGGTCGACCACCTCGTCGAGTCTCCGCATCTTCTGTATCTGATCAGCATTGGCATCAAACAGGTCCTGCTGGATGGCTCCGTCAGAGGATATTCCCATCACGATGACCCCGGCCTTTTTATAGTGATAACCCGGCCGGAAGATGTCGCTCAGCACATCACTTGCGGCCTGGATGATGGGGATGGAGCTGCTGGTGGGCGTCACGAGCCGGCGCTCCTGAAAATTCCAATACTGCGCAAGGTCTTCACGAAAGACATTGGTATTGACAAACACGCCCACGATGGAGGCCACAGTGTGCTGCATCCTCAGTTTCTCGGCACACCGGGCGGCATAGTTGGCCACCTGGGTCTTCAAGGTGTCAAAATCGGTGATCATGCCATTGAACGAACGGCTGGTGCAAATCGACTTCTTCTTGGCCAGTTGCTCATTGGGCACCACATCCTCGCCATTGAGCTCCTGCCAAGTGCGCACGATATTGATGTTGTTGAACACCTGCCTCACCCAGTCCTTGTGGTGCTGAGCGAAGTCATAGGCCGTCTTCACGCCCATCGACTGGAGCCTGGCGGCATATCTTCGCCCGATGCCCCATACATCCTCTACCGGGCACCATTGCAATGCCCGCTCGCGCTTGTAGTCATTGTCGATCATGCAGCAATGGCGGTATGCCTCATATTTCTTGGCCAGTTTAGAGGCGATCTTGGCCAAAGTTTTGTTGGGTGCCATCCCGATGCTGATGGGGATTCCGACCTCTCGCCTTACCCGCTTATGCAACCGCTCGCCCCATGCCTGCAACTCATCAAGAGGGATGCCGTCAAGATACATGAAACATTCGTCGATGGAATAGCGGAAATAAGCAGGAGCTTCCTTGCTGATGATGCTCACCACACGGCCTGTCAGTTCTCCATACAACTCGTAGTTGGACGAGAACACGGCTATCTTCTGGTTAGGAAACTGCTGGGCCAATTGGAAATAGGGGGTGCCTTCCTTGATGCCCATTCTCTTCGCCTCACTGCTGCGTGCCACGACGCATCCGTCATTATTCGACAATACGACAATGGGCGTCCCCTCCAAATCAGGGCGGAACACCTTCTCACAAGAGCAGTAGCAGTTGTCGATATCGGCTATGGCGTACATGTTGAGACCGCCGATGTCCCTCTCTTTGTGGCTGGAAATCATCTGTGTTCTTTGATCTGCAACAACCTTGCATATACCGAACCGGCGATGTTGTGCCAGACACTGAAGATGGCACCGGGAACAGTGGCCAGCGCCAGCGCCTGAAAATGTGCCTGAGCCAGCGAGCAAGCCAGACCGGAGTTTTGCATTCCCACTTCGACACTGATGGCCGTACACTTCGGGCGTGACAGGCGCAGCGCCTTGCCCGTAAGGAAACCCAGGAGGAAACCCAGCAGATTGTGCAGGATGACAACGGCGATGACCAGCAGTCCGCAATGCAGCAGTTTCTCGGCATTGGCCGACACGACAGCACCGACTATCAGCGTGATGGCGATGGTGGAGACTGCCGGCAGCACCGTCTTGATGACCTTGTCAGACAGGGCGACGAATCTCTTGATGACCATGCCAAGAGCGATGGGCAGGATGATCACCTGGATGATGCTCATGAACATCGTCCAGAAATCGACATCCACATATTGGCCAGCAAACAGCCACGTGAGCACTGGGGTGAGGACTGGTGCCAGAAGGGTGGAGACGCTCGTCATGCCGATCGAAAGCGCCAGATCGCCACCGGCCAGATAGGTGATGACATTCGACGCGGTCCCCCCCGGACAACAACCGACAAGGATGACGCCCACCGCAATCTCGGGCGGCAGGCGGAAAACCAGGGTGAGCAGCCACGCCAGCAGCGGCATAATGAGCGTCTGTGCGGCAAAACCGATGAGGATGTCCTTGGGACGGGTGAGGAGAACACGGAAGTCGCTCCACTGCATAGCCAGCCCCATGCCAAACATGACGATGCCCAGCAGCCAACTGATCCATGAAGTCTTGATCACTCCCACTGCCTCGGGCCACAACAGTGCGGCACCCGCCATGAGCAACACGATGACAGCCATCCAACGGCTGATGAAAATACATACTTTATACATGTCTTATCTGTGGTGAGTTCCCGGATATGAAACTAAATGTTTTCGAAGGTGCGTATCAGGTGGATGACCACGCCCCACACTTCGAAGTTGTCGCCGGCGTTGACACGGAAGACGGGGAAGTCGGGGTTGGCTGGTTTCAGTTCGATATAGCCCTCCCTGCGATGGGTCAGGTCGAGGTATTTCATCGTGAAGTCTCCATTCCAGAATGCCACGACGATCGATCCGTTGCGTGCATCCACCGCACGGTCGATGATTACCCTGTCACCATCGAAGATGCCTGCATCCCTCATGCTGTCGCCCTCCACATCACCATAGAAGGAAGCTTCCGGGTGACGGATGTAGTCGCGGTTGAAATCGAGGGTCTCATGGATGTAATCCTCTGCAGGAGACGGGAACCCTGCCTTTACACCGGCATGTTCCAGTTCCAGTTTGGTTTCAAACAATCCTTTCCTGATCTTGATATTCCCCATACCTACTTACTGTTTTCTTCCAATTCCTTTTTCACCTCACTGGCTTTATAGCCAAATTTCTCGAAACACTGGATCAGTGTCTCAGACGACGTCTTGTCCGCATCATAAGTGATCGTGACCTGTTGCTCAGGGATACTGGTCACGATTTTCTTCACCCCTTTCTCAAAGCGGAGATTGCCCTTGATTTTCTTCTCACAGTTCTCACAATGCATCTGAGGCTGGGTTGTGACTACCACAGTCTTGATGTCTTTTGCCTGTGCGATGGCCGCAGACAACAGCAAAGCGAATAATGATATCTTTCTCATAAGCCTATTTGTTTATAATTTCTTACCAATGTTTACCCTTATACCTGCATAGAACAGGCGTCCGTGAACGGGACCCCATACCAGCGTGGGATCGAATGATGTGCCCCACGGATGTTCCGCATCGATGATGACCTGTTCTTGGCGGAACGCTGTCAGATTCTCACCGCCGACGTAGATAGAGAAATGCCGGAACCAGCGTGTGAGCTGCGCCGAGAGTTGCTCGTACGCACGAAACCGTTCTGGCCATGACATTGTGCCATCGGCCAACTGGTAAGGCACCGGCATCCGGCCACCTCCGTTCAACTGAAGGTTTATGTCAACCTGCCACAAGCCAAGTGGAGTCTTATAGCTCGCAGATACCAATCCCTTATAACGGCTGGTGAGCGGTTTTTCCCTCAAATGCCCACCATAAGTGGTTTTCACCTCATTCCATCGCCATGCTGCAGAGAGTTCCAATCCTTCAAACAAGGGATATGACGCATCGATCTGAAAGGTGTTGGAAAAAGACCTTCCTTGCAGGTTGGCGATATGGATCTGGGCAGCATCGCTGTCATAGTCGACAACTGCCTGCCGCGAGAAACGAGTATGATAAAATTCAGCATTCACTCTCAGCGTTTTGCGCATCAGGGGGATATCAAAGGCACCACTGGCACCATAGTTGTATGCTTTTTCCTGCTGCAAGTCATCGATGGTCATGGTTCGTCCACTGGCCAGGAGTTGGCTGTTCTCAGCCAAGGCATGGGCGGTCCGTCGTCCTTGTCCGGCAGAGATCCGCATGGTCATCCATTCCGCCGGCCGCCATTTCAAGTGCAGACGAGGTGTGCCGAAAGTGCCATACCTGCTACTATGGTCTATCCGCCCTCCAAGCATCAGCGCCAACCTTGTATCCAGGGTGAAGGTATATTGGGCATATGCGCCTGTGGTGGTCTCCTGCTCGTCGGAGACCTCGAAACCCGCATTACGCAACTTCTGTGCCAAGAAATCATGCTGCAGCGACACACCCAACGAGAGGTTATGCTTCTCCGTGATATTACACTCATACATCAGCTGCGCATATGCATTCTTGCCGTTCACATGATAGGTCCGATGGCCGTAGGTGGCATCCATCAGATGCATCGCCACATTGCCCATCAGAGCGATATTGGAGCCATGGTCGGGGTCGAGGATGAAAGCATGCTTCATATATCCCACATACCGATCAGTCACTACGCCTGTCTGGAAAAGATGATGGCTTTCAGGGGCCGTATGATGAGTCTGCCCGCCCTCGCGATTCTCCCTGATCAGGCCCAGTCCTCCGTGAAAGAGGTAGCGGTCGCCCTTCCATTTCCACCTGTTCTGCAAATTCCACTGCCTCACATCTGGCTGGTCGAGAAAACCGTCATGGTTCTCGTCATGATGGCCGTAGTCATCCTGGAAGTGAGCCAAGATCTCTGTCGACAGATGGGAGTCGAGATGGAAGTTGGCATCAGCGTTGACTTCCATACGGCTTTTACTATTGCCATAGAGATTAGCGGTCACTCCCTCGTCATCATCAGGTTTCAGATACTCTATATCAATCTGTCCCGTGATGCTCTGATAGCCGTTTCGCACCGAGGAGGCACCTTTTGACACCTGGATGCTCTGCATCCAAGGTCCTGGCACATATTCCAACGAATAAGGTGCCGCAACACCCTGGAAGTCGGGCAAATTCTCTGTGAGCATCTGCACATAGATGCCACTGAGTCCAAGAAGCCTGATCTGACGCGCGCCAGTAGCTGCATCGGAATAGCTCACGTCGACAGAGGGATTGGTCGTGAAACTCTCGCCCAGATTGCAGCAAGCCGCCCGGAACAGTTCCTCCCGACCTATCGTCAATCCGTTCACAGCCCCGCTCATTCGGGCCGTACCCATACGGCGCGCCTTCACCGTGACTTCCTCAAGATGCTGCGTCTCAAGTGAGTCGGTGTCCTGTGCTATCGCCGCCGTGAATCCCGGCAAGAGTAGCATGAATAAGACCATGATACGATTCATTTTGCAAAAATAGACAAAAACGGCAAAATGACAAACATATCAACCTTAATTTTCTCAATATAGCGAGTCGCTATGAGTCATTCTTCATCAGGAACATAGATGATGCGGCCATCCTCCAACTGGTAGGCCGTGCCGAGGCGCTTGCCCTGACTGCCACTGCCATCAGATGTCGCACCGGTAGCCTTGTAGGTGTTGATTTCCTTTCCTTCCTTGATGATGATTTCCATATTTTCCTTGCCAGGGTTTTTCACTATGGTGAAGTCCTCTTGCCCAAAAACCTCCGACATGTTCATGTGCATGACCATTGCCACCATGAGCGAGACAGCAAAGACCATCGCCACATCGAAAAGGTTGACCACTACGCTCAGCGGATCACCATCGTCCTCCTGCAGGAGGCTTGCTCTACGATTTCTTCTCATGACATTCAGCATAAACACGTGACACAAAATCCAAATGGTTGACATCCTTGGCATACCAGCGCGACTTCAACTGCTGGGTGAACAAGCCCACTGCACTGATCACCAACCCCACCACCGTGGCAGAGAATACGACCTGCATGTTATACGCCATGCCGGAGATATCACCTGTGGACAGTCCGACAAGGGCCGGCGACATCGATATCAATGTGCCGATCAGCCCAAGCACAGGACCGAGTTTGGTCAGCAACCGCGAGAGGTTGACATCTTTGGCGGCCTCCGTCTCATAATGGGTGATCAGAAAGTCGGCATAAGCCTCGTTGGCTGGATGGGCCAGCATGTCGGACAGATACTTGATAAAGAGGGAGTCCGACTTTTCGGGTAATGCTCCTCTCAACTGCGGGATGCCTTCGGGTTGCAGTTCCTTGATCATGCCGCCCAACAGACGGTCGTTTTTTCGACGCATCATCAGTTGGCTGTAGGTTCCCCCCAGGAGCAAGAGTGCCCTGACAAAAAAGAAAATGAGCAGGATGACATCGGGGATGAGCAAAGAATTTGCGATTCCGAAAAGTGCTTTTGATATTAGTTCCATACAGACTTGTTATTTTTGAGATGTGAAACAACACGATGCGAGATATAACCCATCGCAATCAGCAAAACGAAAAGGCCAGATGTGAGAGCGAGCGACAACCAGTCGGTACTCTGCTCCTGGGCTTGATAGACGATTCGGCCATCCTGGGTCAACAGCAAACCCACCACACAGACGAGTGTGGTCATCAAGAGGTGTGACTCCACCCGGTCCTCGGACTGAGGCAACAAACGGCACACTGCTGCCGATGCCAGAGGCAACAGCAGCGCCACTCCTGCGGCAAGCATGACTGCCGTGGTGCCAAAGTCCACGCCGACATTGGTGAAGAGTAATTGGGTCTGCATATAGAAGACAGCCGGGAACATCAGGAAACAGGGATAAGCATGAAGCAACCGCTGCATGAGAGTGACTGGGAAAACAGGACCTTCATGGTTCAGATAGGCGAGGCAGCAGGAGAGGCAGACCGTCGAATCCATGGTGACAAGGACCGCCAGTGATTGCATCGTCTTGGCATCGTGAATCCATGTAGCGATTTGCTCCTTCGACTGCAGCATGGCATAGGAATTGCTCCAAAGCACAAAACCTGCCACGACCACCGCATAAACCACCCTGCCCCACCAAGGCCAGAAAGTCAGCTTGAGAACCCCGTTGAGGACGATAAGCATCAGCAGCACATCGATCATCACTTCCATCAGCCCTGCCTCCTGTTCTTGTAACGCAACCCGACTATCAGTGCGACGAAAAGGATCAATACCACGACCACAACCGGCCAAACCGACTGGGGGGTTGCCTCCTCTTGGGGCATCTGCGAACTGTCTTTTTCCAAGACGGTGTTTTTTTTGCCGTCCTGACGGTTTTTGACCATGGAAATCTGCCGGCTGTAGGCTTGTCTCGACGTTCCAGAAAGATGGCTCTCGACAAACTCCTGCAAAGCGGTATTGTTGCAGACAAAATCGGTGCAGGCCGCACCGCTCTCCTCGGTGATGGCCGCATGCAATTGAGCCGTTGCCGACAATTGACCGGCGGAGGGATGCCAGTAACCCTTGCGGGCACTTTCGAGCATGACGGCTGTCATGGCTTGAAAGGCGGCTGGATTCTCACGCTGGAAGAATGACCTGACGCCCAACTGATGCTCATCGACCACATACATCCGATAAAGATCATCGTAAAGTTCATCGTCGATGGCAGAAGGTCGTGTGACACTCCATCCGAAGACATTACGGAACATCTCGCCAAACATCTGAGCGGTGCCTTCACCGCCTTTCATGCGTTCCTTCACGAAAGCAGGATTGAGGAGCGATGTGCGGGCCTCCACGTCCACAGCTTCCTTGACATCCTGCAGACGCCGGTTGGCTGGGTTGCGGTAATCTGCCATCATGGCTTCGGGCTCTTTTCCTGTGAGCGTTTTCACGGCCATGGAAAGACCTCCAGTAAACTCGTAGACATGGTCGAGTGAGATGGGGCCCCAGGTGTTGCTTTGCCGGGGTTGCACCACGACATCCGTTTGCTGCAAGGCAGCCGCGAAAAGGTCTTTCTGGCATAATCCCCAGTTCTCCTCATCTCCATAGGCTGCGCACATATTGTTGAGATACCCCCCGACGAGTTGTTCTTGGTCGGTCCACTTGCCACTCCGCTCGATATAGCTCATCATCCCCGTGCTGTAGCCATTGTTGACAGGACCGAAGACGCGGAGCTGGGAGAGCGAGCGGGCCCGTTTGGGCGAGATGCCTTTGTCGATCAGTTCTTTCTCCTGAGACAACGTGCCCTCGCGCACGAAGTTGGAGTCTTCTTTCAGTTCCGAGACCATCCGTATCGCTTCTGTGATCAGTTTGAGACGCGAGTCGGCGATGTCACGCAACTGTCCGCTGACTTGCACCATCACGTCGACTCGTGGACGGCCCAGTTGATTGGCGGGCACCACTTTCAGACTGCCGATGCGACCTTCACTGTCACGTTCCGGTTCCACCCCCAGCATCCATAAGGCCTGCCCCACAGTGGCGCCACCTGTGGCAATGAACTCCCCGGCCCAGAAAGTATAGCTCACTTTTCGCGGATAGGTGCCATGCTGTTTCTTGTATTGCGTTAAAGTGGCTTCAGCCAGTCGCTTGCCGTCTTCCCAAGCCTGAGGATCAGGGGTATTGTCGGGATTGATGGAAAACATGTTTCGGCCGGTGGGCAGCACGTTGGGGTTCTGCACGGGGTCGCCCCCGGGTGCGGGCGGGATCCTGCCTCCGGAGAGTGCTCTGACGACATGATCGATTTCTTGACGGGTGGAAGAGAGCAGAAGTGATGCCACCGGCGACGAGCGGTAGGTGGAACTGATCTGCTGCCGGGCAGCCGGCACATAATGATGAGCCACGTAAGCGTAATCGCGCGACTGAGCAGCCGAGATCCGCCCTCGCTGAGCATCCTTCCGGGCCATGCTGTAAGCCAAGGAATCCACGCAGATGGCCAGGACGGTCTGCCGCAGCTGCTCATCGCTATAGGGTTGTCCCAGGGTATAATAGGCTCCTTGCATTTTCTCATTCGACAGTTCCTCAAGGTGTGCGTCGATCCGCTGGAGTTCATCCAGGGTGTAAGGCTTGTTGGGCATGCTGTCGAGGGAGAGTGAGCGGTGCAGTCCCTCGCCGACAAGACGCCGTTTGATATCGAGCACCAGCCGGGTATTCTTGGCGGCACCTTCGACGGCCTTATGCACATCACTGAGCAGCGAGGCATATTTCTGTCTCATCCCGCTCTCTGCATAAGGCGGAGTGAGATAGGTGAGCAAGACGGCGTGGCTCCTGCGTTTGGCGATCACCGCCTCGCCGATATTGCCCGTGGTATAGAGGTAGAAATGGGGGATTGGACCAATCAGTTGCGCACTCCAGTCATCGGGTCTCATGCCTGCGTCACGTCCGGGAGTGAACTCCAGGTTGCCGTGTGTGCCGAAATGGATCAGCGCATCAGCCTGGAATCCTTTTTGCACATACAAGTATGGTGCCAGATAACTGTGAGGAGGGGCCACATCCACACCATGCGCGATCTTGAAGTCGTCGTCGCCGATGGCCGGGCGTGGCTGTGGGAAAATCAAAATATGGCCATAGCGCAGACAGGCCACGGCGATGCTGTCGCCCTTGGCGAGCAACGTGCCCGGGGCCTCGCCATATCTGGCCACCACCTCGGCATATTTCCTTTCGGGCAGCACCTCCTTGGCCCACTTCTCATACTGCGACTTGCTCAACCATAACGGGTGACCCTTGCTCAGGTATTCCTGTTGAGCCCCCTTGGCATAAGTACCGAGAACGATGCCCTGTGAGTGCAGTTGCCGCGCAAACTCGTCGAGCGAGGATGGCAAGCCTGTCACGTCATAACCTTCACTCCGCAGGCGCTTGAGCAGGTTATACATAGAGGGCACCACCTCCATGCCGCTGGCCAGCAGGGCATCCTTGCCCGGCCGGCGGAAGTAGCCGATTGCCACCCGTTTCTCACTGTTTTTCTTTTTGCGCAGGGCCATATAACGGCTGATATGCTCCACCGCCATCCTGCAGCGCTCCACCTCAGCGGTGTGTATGAAATAGCCCTCCTTGTTGGCATTTTGAGTCCCGATACAATAAGGTGCCATGCCACCGTCAATCTCTGGAATGACGATGCGGGAGTTCTTCGACCCGCTCGACATCGGCACATCCTTGTTCATCCACTCCTCATGCGTCATCGACAACGGGAAAGGACAGAACAGGGGGATGTCGCGCTCGTTCATCCATTGGATCAGGGTGTCATTGCCCAACCTGCCCATCGACATGAAGACGACGGCGTCGGGCGACAGCTCATGGAGCATGCTGACCCGCTTTTTCCCGACAGCGGCCAGCGGATAGACATTGAACCCGCGCTCGGTGAGCAATGAGATCATCGTATCGACATGCTCACGGTTGCCCTCTGTGGGAAAAGAAATGCCTGAGATAAGGGCGACGGTCTGCCCTCCCGGATGATAGATCTTGCGGTCCTTGAGCCATGCCGTCAGTTCATCAGGGGTCTTGAAATACTTCCCGTATGCCCTGTGGTAATACAAATCGCTGAGTTTCTCGACAGGGGCGTCATATTCTTGATCGCCCCAACGATGGGGTGTGGCGATGTGGCGCAAGTAGCGCAGCGCATTGCGGAAATTCGCACGGCTCTCATTCTCGAAGAATGCCTGCAAAGTGTCCTGCTGGAGCCTGCTCAGATGATGATAGACCGTGAAGCTGCTGCTTTTCACCGATTTTGTGAAGAAAACCGTACCGTTCTCTGCGGCCTGACTCACTTTTTGCAACTGCTGCTCGTCGAGAAAGAGACGACGGCCATAGAGCACGACGGCATCATAGCCGTCGAAGTCTTTCAGTTCGTCGGTATCCACACAGTCGACCTTGATGTGACGGCTGTCATTGCTCATCGCGATGTCTGCTTGCTGTGCTTTCAGGGCATTCACCACCAAGATGCGTGTGGGCGACATCCAGTGGTGCCAGAGTCCGTAGCCTGCCACGACGGCCAGCACCAGGATGAGTGCCAGACCCCACACCGTTCGTCGGTCTATCTTCATCTGATCTTCAGTCTTTTTGTTTTGAGTAAATGTCTTTGATCTCTGTCACAGGACGCACACGATGCGTCATCATAGTCCTAACGTGCTCGATGAAAATATCCTGGATCTGAGGCACTTCGCCCAATCCCTCGATATGCAGATCGGTCTTCAGCCCCTCGCTTTCCAGTTTCTCCTTCCATTCCACAGAGATATCATTGGCGGCATGGTCGCCGGCCACAAAGAGGAAGGGCACCAGGGTGACACGCTTCGCCTTGGCCTTCTTGAGCAGTCGCAAAGCCGTGTCGAAAGTGGGATAGCCTTCAATCGTTCCCACATGGTAATTGTCGTGCCCCGAGGCTTTCAGCATGTAATCCATCTCACTGTAAAGAGCTGTGGCTGGTGTGTGTGTGCCATGACCCACAAACAGCACATGCTCATGCTTACGGGCATCTGCCGGATGCCTTTGCGTCAGGATATCAGCCACCCGCATCGCATCGTCGACATGATACAGAAGCGGCACCCCCACCCTCACCTCTGTGAAGAGATGGCGCACACGCTCCACGTCTTTTCTGAGAGACTCCATCTCAGCCCCGTCGATCAAATGGGTGCTTTGCACCACCAGATGGGTATAGCCATCTGCCCTGAGGCGCAGCATAGCCTGCAAAGGGGTCTCTTTACGAATTCCCTTCTTGGCGAGCCGGCGCAGGATGATGCGCGAGGTATAGCTCTCGCGAACTTCTATCTGGGGGAAAGCTGCCCTTGCCTTGGCATTGATGGCATCGATGGTCTTCGTCCGTGTCTCGTCGTAAGTGGTGCCGAAATGCACCATCAACAGGGCGGCCTTCTCTCCCTCATGCAGGGTAGCCAGCAAATCGCTTTCGACATAAGAGGAGAGTTCCTGTGCACGCACTTGCATGCACAGGAACATCATCATGATTGCGAACAGAATTTTACACCTCATGACAGGCTTTTTTATTTCTTATCTTCTTCAAGCACACGGATTTGCTCGAAATAGTAACCCTCGGCGATGTCCACACCTTTGGTCACCTGGCCAGTGGCCACATCATAGACATACACACACGGATTGGCATTGGCGGTGTTGACACCGAAATAGACCTTGCCCTCACTCTTGACAAAGGCGGAGCGTTGTGAGAACCGACCGCTGCTGTAAGGGATTTCCTGACCATTGAAAGTCATTCTCACACGCGAATTGCTGTTGAGGTCGATAACCGAATAGTAGTGGCTGTAGCTGTCGATACTCGTAGCCTTGACTTCCTTGCCTTTCGAGTCGAGTTCTGTGACGGCGTCGTTGCGGGAGTATGCGAACACCTTGCCATTGCCCAGATACTGCACGGTGAGGAGTTTTCCATCGGGATGGGCAAAACCATTGTAGTTGGGATCGAAATTGTAGCTGCCTTTGTTGATACGGAGCAGACGGCCTTCCTCGCCGATCTCTGTGTCACTGAAGGAAACGAGATAGAGGTTGTCGTTCTCATCGAAGAAGACGGTGTTCTGCAAGAGTTCACCGTAAGCAGATCCTGCCATCTCTGCCACTTTGGCCGCATTGATCTGATCTTGCTCGACAGCCATAGTCTCGGCATTGATGACGACAACATGGAAATAGTCCTCGTTGACAGCTTTCCGTCCTGAGCCTTTCTTCTGATAATAGAAATAGAAGAGTTTGTTGTCACTCTGGCGATAGGCCAGGATACCACTGGTGGTGAAGGCATCCCATCCCTCGCCCAAAGCGATATTCAACTGTCCTTCTGCCAGGATACTCATGTCGTCGGTGTTGAGTTTCGTCCAGACAATCCCGTTCTTGTCGCCATTGGCGGCCATGATGACGAGTGTTTTGTCATTGAGCCATGCATGGGTATACTGACGGGTGTTGTAGGTGTTTTTCACAAACGGCTGCGACTGTACCACCTGCATGCGGTTGCTGACAAACTGCAGTTTGCTGAAACGGTCGGCCGATACGGGTACCTGATAATAATACTTTCCGCGCACGATGGCTTCCATGCTATAGTCGGCATTGATCTCCGATCCGCGGTTTTTGAAATCCACCACCTGACCTTCTGCCAAAGACTCGAGACTCTGCATGATGGTGGTCACGTCGCGTCCCATGCCGCCCTGCTTGCCCACAGTGACGGTGAGATCGAAATGATACGGATTCACCTCCTCTTTCGGATCTGGTCCGGGATCCGGATCATCATCGTCTTTGCAACCTGTGAAAGAGGTGACCATAACGAGAGCCACCAACATCATCCAAAAAAAATTAAGTTTTCTCATTGCTAAATCAAATAATTAAGAATTATTACTCTATGAATACTCTGAATTTCAGGAAGAAAGCCCGTCCGGGCTTTTGGAGCTTATAATTGTCGTACACCGTCTTGTCGAAGATGTTGGAACAGTCGAGCGACACGTTGTACCGGTCTCTACACCAAGAATAAGCAATTGAGGCGCCAAAAACGTTTTTCTCCGGGATGCGGGCCTTGGTGTCGAGAGCGCCGTATCCTTCCCAAGACAAGAAGAACCAGTGCACCCATTGGTAGTCGGCACCCAGAACCAAACGGTCGGTTTTCTGTGCCACACCCCGCCAGGTGTAATTCGCTTCCAGACTTCCGAAAAACCAGGGCCGGTTGGGCACATGGTTGTTGAACGTGACCGACGGCTTGCCGTCACGCTTCAACCGCTGCCTGTCGCGTGCGTCCTGCCAGCTGAGGTTGCCCACCACCTGAAGACGATGCTGCCAGTCGTAGCGCAACTCTCCCTCCAGTCCCTTGATATGCACCGCAGGCACATTGACATACTGCATCATGCCTTCTTTCTCTGACACGGACGCCTGGATGTAATTGTCGACATACCTCAGGAAACCGTTGACCTCATAAGAGAAGATGTGGGAATCGTTTTTCACGGTACCGAAAAGTCCCGCATTGACGTTATGGCTGCTCTCTGGTTTCAGGGCCACGTTGGCATAGATGGTCGTCCCGTTGCCGAGGAGCTCACGTGCCAATGGCAGACGGGCACTTTTCTCATAAGAGACTTTCACGGCCAGCGGCTGGAGAAGCTGCAGTTTGGCTCCCGCTCCAAAACCGAAATGGTTGTCGGTGTTGCTCCCCAGCATGTCTTTTGATCCTGTGACCGACTGTATGTCGGTCTGTTCCACGGACAGGTGATTCAGATAGTCCTTCACGAAAAACGTGTTGTTCCATCTCCCGCGCCACAGCGTCTGGTTGTAGGACAAACCCAGAATATGCTTGGCAAGTACATCATTGGCGGGCGTGAAATCCTTGTCCATCTCATCGTAGCGGTTGTTTCCCGTGCGGTTGAGGGCATAGCTGAAGTTCAGCACATGACCTTCGGCGACCCGATAGGACAGGTCTGCTCTGGCAATCGTGAGCGGACGTTTGTAGTGCCGCATCGAACGAGCCCTGCCGGTGATCTCATTGCGCGAACTGAGAATGTAATTGCCGTTCCAGTCGTATTTACGGTAGGCCGTATCAGCCGTGAGCGAGTTATCCCAGGTATGCGAGACTGAGAAATTGCTGCTGAGCCTATCGGTCAGGAAATGGGCTTTCCGGTAGTATGCGGCCACGCTCCATGCATCTGCGCTCCGCTCTGCCATGCCTACCACCTTGCTCTGTATGGTGCCTGTCTGCACCTCCTTGCTCATCTTCGAATAAGATGCGCTGACGAAGAAGGCATCGGCCCATGACTTGTTCATGAAACCTGCCTCTACCTGAGCGAACAGCGAGGAATAATCGTCATGAAACCTTTTTCTGTCGGTCAGGATGTATTGCCGTGAGGTTTCATCCCAAACCTCCACATCCTTCATCTTGTAGTCGTTCTTGGAATAGCTGAGTCCGAGCGACGGCCGGATAATCAGTCCGTTGCCCAACACGTACTGTCCGTTGACATCTGCCTTATGGGTGTGGAAGGAGCCCAACCCATAAGAGGCGTCAAGGAAATTGCTGCTGCGCCTGTTGGTTACGATATTGACCGCTCCGCCAAGTGCGTCTGTGCTCAACCATGTGGGAACTACGCCTTTATAGATCTCCACATGGTCAATCAGACTCACCGGCAGGTTGGCCAGCGTCATGCTGGTGCCTTTGATGTCAAGCGGCACACCATCGAGAAAATAACGCACCGAGTTGCCCGACATGCCGTTGATGGATAGATCGAAATCAGATCCCACCCCACCCTCTTCTCTCACTTTCACGCCAGCCGTGCGGTCTACCACACTGCTGATGCTGGTGATCGTATTGATCATAGAGCGGATGTCAATAGCATTGACAGAGAATGCACCTTCGCGCAACCTCTGTGTCTTGGATTTTCCTGTCACTGTCACGTTGTCGAGCACGATGGAATCGTTCATCAGTCCCTTTGAGGACTTTGAATGCTGGGCTGATGCCATGCACGACACACAGACAGACAACAGGACAAAGAACCATCTTTTCCTGTTCATCTTCAAATCATGAATGAATCTGCTTCGCCGGATCTTTTTCCCGAGACGTCGACGTCGCTCGTATCAGAAATGGCAGGTTTCCTGACTTTTCCCAAGAAGACCACCTTCCCGCCCCTAATGCCGGGCAGTGGCTTTCACAGGTCTTCTCATAATGGGAATTACAGTAGCGGGTACTGTTCAGGCCTTTCACCTGATTCCCTTTATGCCGTGACGGAACGTCACGACATCACCAAATCTTCTTCGTTCACATTAGTCTTTGTTTTGCGACTGCAAAAGTAAGCAAAAAAAGACAAATGTGTATATAAATCCCAAAAAACTATCAAAAAAGACTGGATTACTGTCGTATTCTTTGGTATGCCAGTCGCTCATCGCCGGATGCGAGGTGGATTCCCTTCATAGTCGTTTTTTTAAAATTCTAAGGTCAACTGATACCATTCACGCTACAAATATACAGTAATTTTCTCCTCTTTTAAAAGAATTGACTAAATTTGCCTCACAAAATTACTAATCACGATCAAATCAAGTATGAGAAGAGCACTATTTCTGAGTTTCCTGTTCTCGGTGCTGTCGCTCGGCGCACGGGCGCAGGTCACCTCATGGACGGCAGACAACGGCAACGGCACGTTCACCAACCCCCTGTTTTATGACGAGTTCAGCGACCCCGACATCCTGCGGGTGGGCGACGACTACTATCTCGCCGGCACAACGATGCACACCGTGCCCGGACTGGTCATCCTGCATTCAAAGGACCTTGTCAACTGGGAGAACATCAGCTACTGCTTCGACCGCTTCGACTTCACCGAAGACCGCTTCTCGCTGAAAAACCACGAGGAAATCTACGGACAAGGTATCTGGGCTCCCTGCATTCGCTATACCAACGGACAGTTCTATGTGTACTCCAACGTCAACGGCAAGGGTCTGCAATGCTATACATCCAAAGACATCCGCGGTCCCTGGGAGCATCATAACATGAAAGGCAACATCTACGACCTGGGCGTGCTCTTCGACGACGATGGCAAGATCTACGCCATCCATGGCTATGGCACGGTGAAATGCACCGAACTCAAGGCCGACATGAGCGGTCCGATAGAAGGCACCGAGCGTGTCATCATTCCCGAAGGCAACGGTGTGGGCGAAGGGCATCACATTTATAAGATCAATGGCATGTACTACCTCATCTCGACAGACTACCGCCCGAACGGACGCACCCTCTGCTCACGGTCGAAAAGCATCTGGGGGCCTTATGAGACGCGGGTCATCACCGCCGACGAGACTTATGGCTACCATGCCGCCTCGTTGACCCAGGTGCCGAGAGGCGAGAAATACCGCATCGGTCATGACGGAACGAAGTTCGGCCTCGGACCGGTGGACAAGGATGCCACCGCATGCACCAACGCCCATCAGGGTGGCATTGTACAGGCCACCGACGGCACTTGGTGGGCGCTCTTCATGCAAGATTTCCACTCCATCGGCCGCACGGTCTGCCTGATGCCCATGACCTGGGAGGACGGTTGGCCCATGGTAGGTCTGAAAGGCAACTACGGTAGGGCTCCACGCACCTGGTTCAAGCCGGGTACAGACCAGGGACGCTACACGGCCGGCAAGTCGGCCGTGGATACACCCCATGCCCCCTATGTCAGGTCTGACCACTTCGACGGAAAACAGCTCGGCCGCATTTGGCAGTGGAACCATAATCCCGACGAGAAGAAATGGAGTTTGAAGAACGGACGACTGCGGCTGAGCGCCATGCCCGCCGAACAACTGATGTGGGCCCGCAACACGCTCACCCAGCGCGTCATCGGACCTACGAGCATCACGACAGTGGAACTATTCGTCCAGGGAATGAAAGAGGGCGACGTAGCCGGACTGGGCAACATCAATGTGCCCTGTTCATGGATTGGTGTCACCAAGGACGGCTCGCGCCTGAATCTGCGCTGCTTTGAACAGGCCGTCAACGACACCGTCACCCTGGACATCACATCCAGCGACAAGCCGCTGCAGAAGGTGTGGCTCCGCATGGTGGGCGACTATGACCACGACCGCGCCCATTACGAATATTCTCTGAACGGCGAAATCTTCCATCCGCTGGGCCGTGAGATGCCTCTCAGCTATCAACTCATCTCGTTCCAAGGCTCACGCCATGCACTCTTCGCCTTCAACCATAAGGGAAAACAGGGAGGATATGCCGAGTTCGACAACTTCACCGTAGAAGAGCCGCATGCCGACCGCAGCGGCAACATCCCTTACGGCAAGACCTTCCGCATCATCAATTTGGCGAATGGCCGTCCGGCCGTCTGCGACCCGCACGGCTTGCTCTATGACACACGCGCTGAAGACAAGAGCCGGCTCACACAGTTCAGAATCGTGGACCGAGGAGAAGGGAAAGTGTCGTTGCAATGTGTCGACGGCAGATATATCAAAGTCTACGGCTACGGCTTGCCTGGCGATGTTCGTTTCACCACTGATGCCCAGGAAGCAGAGGTCTTCCTCTGGCAAGACTATCTCGGCCAGGACTTCATGCTGTTCTCCCTGCGCAACCACCGCTACATCGGCAAGAGTCCCACCACTGGCAGCCCCTATTCCATGGACTATGCCGGACCCGATCCTGCCCGTCGCAATGGCGCTGTGCTCCATTGGGAAGAAGTGAAGGAATAGTAAAGAGGTATGACGGCTCAGCCATCTGGCGTGCCGTCATTCCTCCAGCAAATGGATGCTCTCAATGCGGAGCCGGAGTTTCCCTGCAGGGACGGTGGCCTCCACGATGTCGCCGACTTTTTTGTTCAGCAGAGCCTGGGCTATCGGTGACTTGATGGAGATTTTCCCTTCACGGAGATTTGCCTCATGTGGACTGGCGATGGTGTACGTCATCCGGGCATTATTGGCCAGGTTGGTCATTTCCACTTTGCTGAGGAGCTGCACGCTGTCGCTGCTGAGCCTCGACATGTCGATGACCCTGGCATGAGCCAGTACCCGCTGCTTGAAGCGGATCCGCCCTAAAAGCCGGGCCTGCTCGCGCTTGGCTGCATGGTATTCGAAATTCTCGCTGAGATCTCCCTTGTCGCGGGCCTCAGCGATAGCCTCCCTCACCTGAGGCAGTTCCACACTCTCCAACTGATGGAGTTCGGCCACGAGTTTGTCGTAACCTTCTTGAGACATATATTCCATAGCGAAACACAAAAAACGCTGCAAAATTAGTCATTTTTCGGACGAAATCCGAGTTTTTCTCTGTTATTTTTGTATTAACTCTATCAAGGAAAGGAATGGATATGGACTACACGACTACTTATCAGTCGCCCATCGGCACTCTTACCCTGGCGTCGGATGGCGAAGCACTCATCGGACTGTGGTTCTGTGGACAAAAGCATGACATGGATGTCCTCGACAAAAACCATGAGGTGCGCGACGACCTGCCGGTCTTCGATGAAGCGCGACGCTGGCTCCATCTCTATTTCAGTGGCGGCGCACCCGATTTCACTCCACCTCTGCGCATGCGAGGGAGCAGTTTCCGCAGACGGGTGTGGAAGATACTGCTCACCATCCCTTATGGCCAGACAATGAGCTACGGCGATATCGCCCGGATCATTGCGAGTGAGAATGGGAAAGCCGGTATGTCGGCCCAAGCTGTGGGCGGAGCCGTCGGCCACAACCCTATCGCACTCATCATCCCTTGTCACCGTGTGGTCGGTGCCGACGGCAGTCTGACTGGCTATGCCGGAGGAGTTGACAGGAAAGAATGGCTGCTACAGTTGGAAAGGTGCAGAAAAAAAAGAGACGCCACGATGTGACGTCTCTTTTTTGTTATGGATGAGATTACCTGACGATGACCTGATGGCCGTCGATGACATAGACTCCTCGCAGACCATCAAGCGACTTCGCCTGACGGCGAACCAATTTGCCATCGAGGGTGTAGATGTCTACGGGATGGCCGTCGGCAGTGATTTGCCGGATGTCGGAGGTGACCAGGATGGTGACCATGGCCGGTTTCGACTCCTGACCATTGGCATAAACGGCTGTCACAGCGAAGGTATGCTCACCATCCTCTATCTGACCAGCGGCAAAAGTATAGGTAGTCACACCGTTTTCGACAGTGGCCACCAACTGCTTATCGTCGTAGATGTTGTACTTGCTCACCTCTCCGGCATAATTGAACTTGACATCGTCGACCATCACGCCAAACACATCGGTGGAGGTGTGGCGGATGGCGAAATACTTGGCACCCTCAGGCAGCGTGACATAGAAGGGGCTCCAAACCTCCTGATCGGTGAGGAAACTCTCCACCATCTCAAAACTCCCAGGCTGATTGTCGGTCTTGGAAACCAACACCTCGAACGACTCACTGCCATACCTGCTGGTGATAGCACGCAAGTAGAAACAGATTTCCTGTTCAGTACCTGGCAGTTCGGGTGAGATGAGCCAGTGGTCGGCAGGAGCGGCAGTGCCAGTGTCGTCGGGCACAGGACACATCGACAGCATCACTTGTGATCCGCTGTAGCCTGTCTCATTGGTGAAACCGGCCTCGGCGATGTCGAATGCCATCCATGCCGAGGGTGCATATTGGTTGTCGTAACTGATGTTGTTCCAGCTATAAACCTCTTCGCCATTGCCGTCGTAAAGTGTCCACTCGCCGATACTGCCATTGTGCTCGGTGGCGGTGATGCCGCCAATGCTGAAGGGGTTGAAGACATCGGTATCATCGAAGGTCTCTATGTGGTCAACGGGTTCTGCAGCTGGAGCGTTCCAGTCGAGTTCAACACCAGCATCACCCTTATCCTCAGCCGTCAGGTTCTCTGGAGCAGGTGCTTCGGCCTCACCGATAGTGATCACGGCTTCGGCCTGATTGTCCTCCATCTTCATGTCGACACTATAGTCAACTGATACCTGTATGGTGCGGTCGCCTCCCTCATCAAAGACTGAAGTGGCCAGATCAGCTGCGAACTGAAGACTGGTGAACGGAGCCAGGGCCTTGTCGACGGTCTCCTGCAGCAGCACATCATCGCCGACCTTGATCGTCACAGTAAAGTCCTTGGCAGCCTCTTCACCCCAGTTGGTGACAGTAGCCGTGATGGTGGTCTTCTTGCCAGCCTGCACGTCGGCAGGAGCTGACAACTCAACGGAGAGGTTATGCTTCAAGTAGTCGATGATGCGGATGTTGTCAATGACGATGGCATCACCTTCTTCCTCAATCTCACCCCACCAGTCGACGATAGTAGGATTGGTGATGGTTGCCACGAGACCAACCTGAGCGTAATTACAGTCTTTCAGACTGTTGAGATTGACTTTGATGGTCTTGTAACCCGTATTGTCAATCGTCTCCGTAGCGAGTTTCACGTCTTCACCGCCATTCATGCTGCCCATCAGATCCACACTATTCACACCAAAGCCTACGGCATCAATGAGTAACGTGGGATTGATGGCATCCTTGAGGTTAAGTTTACCAGATTTCAGGAAGATATCGCCTGCCTCCTGAGCAGTCAGTGCCATGGCCATGCCGTCGTCGTCGCTTGCCTGAGAGAATGACATCGGGAAACTGTTGCTGTCCCAATAATAATGCAGGCTGCCACCAGCGAAGCCCTCCACCAAAGGCAGCTCATAGGACTCTCCCGTCAGGATTGTAGCCGACGAAGGATCCTCCATGTATGACTCACCTGCCTCGTTGCGGGCAACGACAAACCACATCTGGAAGCCCTGATCACCCTCGTTGGTGACAAAGTCCAGTACACAGGAATTTGCACCCTTCACCGAAGCCACCTCCCCATCGGGCATTGTGGAATTGGGAAAACAGGCGTAGATGACGTACTCCACATCGTCGGGATTGACATAGCCGCCATTGCGGCCTGTCTCTTCCACCGCGTCCCAAGAAAGCAGTACAGAGGACTGCTGATCAGTTGCTTTGACGTTTCTCACATATTGGGGTATGTCCTGACCGATATAGGCCGTCACCTTCTCACTCTTCACGCCGATACCATCGACGTTGTAAGGAATAGCCTGATAAGTGTACTCACCCGACTCAATGATATCGGTATCAATGTAAGTAAGCAGTGTGCCTGGAGCCACATTCTCAAACTCATGGATGACGTCACTGCCCCGATAGAGTTCGATCTTGGTCAGGTCAGCAGACAGCGCATTGCCGTCGACGGATGTGGTGGGAGCCTGAATGGCAATGGTGGCCTGCTTGGCTCCTTTTTCACCCGGCGTCACCGTGAGCTGGGGAACTGCGGGAGCTGTGGGCTCGGGAGCGTACTCCACCGTCACCTTATTGATCCAAAGCTCATACATATCGGCGTCGGAGATGCAGTGGATGGCCACATGGTATACTCCAGTCTCTTCGGCACGGAAGGCCGCTTCGAAATCCCTGGAGTCCTCGTTGGTCACCTCACAGTTCTCCAGCACTTTCACATTGAGGCCCTCAACGGTAGGCTCTCGGCCTACAAGCACCTCAAAACGCTCAGTGTATCCGGCCGATCCTGCATCAACGACGATGTTGTAGGACTTGCCAGCATCGAAATGCAGTGCTGGTGAAACGAGATAATCGTCGGCATTCAAGTCAGAGTTATACTCATAAGTGGCATGCGTGCCACCATCCCACTCCCAACGGCGACCATCGTCGTTGGCATCAATTTGTGTGAACTGTCCGCCCACAGCATCCTGGGTGAAATCTGCCACATAGGGAATATCGTAGACGTAGTAAAGGCGAACAGTGACCACCTCACTCTTGTCGCCCTGTCCGTCGGCATTGTAGGCCACGACCTGATATCTATAGGAAATGCCCAACAGTTCCGGATCGTCGTCGACATAAGTGAGCGGAGTACCAGGAGCCACGTTCTCAAAGGTGTGGATGACCTCGTTGTCGCGAAGCAACTCAATCCGCGTCAGGTTGGCGGTCAGCGGCTCACCACCGATATTCTTCGTCGGTGCTGTGAACGATACCGTCGCAACGGGTTCCTCTGCAGCAGCAGTCACGGTGAGGTCGCTGACGGCAGCGGGAGCCGTCAGGATGGTCTCATCGACCAACAGGTTGTCGACCCGCAACGAGGCATGGTCATAGTCGCTGATGGCATGGATGCCGAAATGATAATAGCCTGTCTCGCTGACGGTGATGAACTTGTTGTTCAATGTCAATGGAATATCCGTCTCCAGTTCGGTAGGCTCGATGACGTAGGTTGTCATAGCTTCCGCTGTCGGTGCGTCGCCCAACTTCACCTCGATGCGCTCGATGTAGACATCCGTCGAGCCATGGGCATCGATGGAGAAGCTGTAGGTCTTGCCTGCCTCCAGACGGATGGCTGGGGAGATCAGCCAGTCGTCAGCGTCGTTATCGCTGTTATAGCGGTAGGATGCCTCACCGTCAAATCTGCCCCAAGTGCTGCCATCGTCATTGGCGTCGATGACAGTGAACCAGTCCCATTCGTCGGTGGTGTCAAATCCATTGGCGTAGGGCAGCGTCTCTATTGGAGCGAAAGGATCGTCTTTCGACAATGCCAAATCTATGAAATGCATCTCAGCCCTCACATTGTCTGTGTCGGCATTGGCCAACAGTTCACTGGTGGAAGACATCGTCTGGGCGTCAGCATCATAGAACATGCGGAAATCGGTCAGGTCGCCGGAGTCATAACCGACAGCATACACCGTGGCGTCGTCATGAGAGCCTTGCAGCTGCAGGCCCGCAAATGTGATGTTCATGCCGTCGATCTCTCCTCTCATCCATGCATCGGGATAGTCGGCGAAGAGACCTTTCACATAGACTTCGTTATCGGCGAAGCCAACCGACACATTATGCTTGAATAACTGCGGATCCGCATCCGAATTGGCCAAAGTATGGCCTTTGGCATACCATGATTCGGTCTGCAGACCTGCTGGTGGAGTCACGGTGATCACAGGCAGAGGCTCGTAAACGCCTTGGTAGGTCCACACCGTCTCATAATCGCCCGACCAGGCGAAAGCATCATTGTCATCCCAGAAAAGCCCCATGAAAAGGCTCTCTGATGAATTCTCAAGTGAGATAGTGCCTTCAGCCTCATCGACAGCAAAGGTGAAATTGCCGTTATTATAGTCGTCGTAGTTGCTGAAGCCAATTTCATCGCTGACACCCCATCGCAGGCTGAATGTGCAGTCGGCAATCGGATTATAATAAATCGGTTGTCTTGAGGGGATGGTGATGGTGTTGCCCTCGCGTGTACCCTTCACCCAGGTATCTGTGGGATAGTTCGACAAGATATTGCGGATATAAACCGTACCGTCGGAGCATTCCACGATCTGCACCGAACCGCTCTGCTCCATCGTCGTAAACCCATTATCGTTGTTATAGCACATTCCGCTGCGGAGATACACCTTGCGATCGCCCTCTGCGGGAGAGGTGATGATGCCGTGCTCGTCGACCACCTCACCCCCACTGTTGCGGATGCTGCGCGCTGCATTGGAGTGGGCTGAAGGAAGTGGACGGGGCACCTTGCGTTCTGTCAACGGGAGTAGTTTGCCGTCCCTCTCATTAGTGGAAGCCGCTGGGCTCTGTTTGGTGCCCTTGTCCTTGATGGGATTTGTCGAGTGCAGCTTCCGCACCTTTTCTTTGGGAGAAGTTGTCGTCTGAAGGCTGGCCCCATCCCTGCTGACAGCGGCAGGTCCTTGCAGGGTCATGACTTTAACCTTGGGGGGAGCTTTCTTCGTGGAGAAATCCTGCCCCTGAGCTTTTGAGGTCGCTCCGCTAAGCATCAGAATAGCGGCGACCATCAGTAAGACATGGTTCTTTTTCATTTGTTTGTATTTTTTGATTTGATCTTTGAAGACATTGCGCAAAAATACAAAAAAAATGAAAGAAAAACCATACAAATCCCTAAAAAACGTCAATTGCCCAATGATTATCATCTCAATTTCCTGACGTATTTCACATCCACGCCGTCGCCTTTGAGAACATCGGCAAACTCCTGCGGACGAATGGTGACAGGACCGAGCATGAACTCCGGGATATTGTAGCTACGCATGAACTGCCGATGATAGTCAGGATCAGCGGAAGGCAACTCAAAAGGCTTGCTGCCGTGGCCATTGGCATCGATATGGGCGATGAACGGACGGGTGAAAGACCCGTCATCGCGGCGGCTGCTGAAGATCACCCACCGGCCGTTGCTCGACCAGGAATGATAACTTTCGGTGTCCGGAGAGTTCCACTCGCTCATTTTACGCACCTCTCCGCTCTTCAGGTCCATCATCCACAAGTCGGCGTCGTGGTGCCAGATGTGGAAATAACCGTATTCGGCGCTGGAGAAAAGCAGGTATCTCCCATCGGGGGAGATGCGGGGCAAGACTGCACTTTGCCCTACTGCAACGGCATCGAAGACCAACTCTCGCGGACCGAAGGTCATCGTCTCGGGATCGAAACTTTTCTTGTAGAGATTGTATTTCAAACTCTTGTATCTTGATACGATATTGCCATGAGTGGCCGGCACAGAGTCGGCGTCAAGGAAATGACCACTGCAGTAATACAGTGTCTTTCCATCGGGTGCCCATGCGGGGAACACCTCAAATTCTGTCGTGTCATTCTCCAGATTGGTCACCAGATCGTTCTCCACATCATAGGCGATGATATCACTCCGCAGGTCATAGACCTCCACCTTGTTGGAATCGACGGTGTGGAAATACTGATAGGTCTTGTCGGTGGCATAGACGATCAGGTTGAGCCAGGGATGCCAGGCTGGATAAACACCTGCCGAGAGAATGGAGTCATTCTGCATATTCACTTTCTTCATCATCCCGTTATAGGCGATGACGGTGCCTCCATGTGTCTGACGGGCATGAAACTGCATGCGCTCGGGATGATAATTCTGATAGTGGTGGCAATTGATACACTGGCCGTCTTTCTCACGCCCGCAGAGGAAATTGTCATAGATGACGCTCTCGTCGTAGTTCTCCAGACAACGCTGGTTGATGGTCAGCGACTCGTACGTGATAAACGACGGAGAGATCAACCGATAGCTGATATACGGGTCGATGGAATCGGGTGACACATACAAATTGAAAGGCTTGTAGCGGGTCCAATGGCCATCCTTGCTCATATACACATCCACCTTGATGGCTCCTCCTTTCGCCTTGGCGGTCAACTCTCTCCATTCATCCATATCGGGCTGCATCTGCCCTCCGCAAGTGATCACTTGCTCACCCACGGTGTAGCAGGCCACCATGTCATCAGCGGGTTGGTCGGCCTCAAAAGTCAGAGGGGCAATATTCACGGGTATGGTCACATTGGTATAGTCGGGATAGATGGCCGGAAGCGCTGACGACTGGGTGTAGTCCGCAGGCACAGACGCATGCTGACAGGACATCAGCAAGACAATGCTCCATGCGACAATCAAAAATCTTATGATTCTCATAACTTTAATATTGCGGTAAGTCTGACATCAGATAATAATCATAAAAATAGGTATTGCCGTGGAGAGGCCACAAGGCCTCCCTCGCCTCCATGATATCTCTGCCATCGTAGGAAGCAGCATCCTGCGAGAAGCGCTCATAGCTTTCTTTCACTCTGGGGTCAAAAGGCATCTGGTCGAGGCCGGGACGGTTCTCCTCTACGCCAAACGTATAGGCTGCTTGCTGTACATAGATCGGGAGTTTGTCTTTCGGGTGCAGACTGATGTATAGTTGAAGCTGATGCCAGAACAGTTCGGGCACTTTCTGCCACATGGCAGCTAGCAGGCACTGCTCCTGGAAGACAGGATCTCCGGTATAGCTGCTGTGGGCGAGGTGCTTCATCAGGTATTCCTCAACGAAACCTTTGTCTGATCCCAGCTCGTTGGGATAGTGGAGCATGTGGGTGATGGGGGCCATCTCCTGGTCTTTGGCGATCTGCTCGGGATGATTCATCAGGTTCTCTGCCCATGCCGCCCAATCACGGAAGAAGGTGGTTTTCTTCAGGATATTGATGTATTTTCTTGCCAGGGGCTTGTCGCCATCGAGGATGGCGCAACGGGTCAGGTATTTGTAATACTCCGTACGCCAGTCATATTCCACGCCCATCTCCATCGACAGGCGGGTGCAGTCGTTCAACTTGCCATATTGATAATAGATCAGCATTCCGATGGCCTGCATCATGCGGAAACCAAAAGGAGCGTTGCTGATCTTAGAACCGTTTCGGAATCGATACATCTCCGTGGTCTGACGGCCCAGACGGAAGAGTGCCAGGTTTTTCATCATCACGATGGCGCGGGTGGGTTCTTCCTGCTGTGCGGCGGCCTCGCTGACCACGCCTTCCCAGTCGAGCCGGTCGATGCAGCGCTGCATCCTCAACTCACGATGGAAATTGGAGTCTTTGTACCAGAAATGGGACAGGCCAAGTGCCAAAAGGACCACAATGCATACGGTCCATCCATAAGACGACGCCCATCGACGCCATTTGCCGTCGGAGACTGGTTTCTTTGTGGCTTTGTCTTGCTTGGACCGTTTCTGGGGTTGCTTCCTCTTTTCTGTTTTCTGCGATGGTGCATCTACAACTTCTGGTGACTTTTGCGTAACGGCAACGGTTGTCTTCATCCGCTGCCAGGGCACACATGCCATGATGATAAAAAACAACAACAGCAGATAATAAGGGATATAATACTGATGATATTCTTCTGTGAGATAATAGAGTGGCAGTTCGGTGAAATAGATATTGGAGAGGTGGGTCTGATAATAGACATAGCGGTAGAAGAGCAACGGGACTGCCACCACCGCAAGGACCGCCACCACACTGTTGGCGATGGCCATGCTACGCGAATACAGGCGCCATGACCACACAGCCATCAGCGCCACGGCCGCCAACCCATAGATACCCATCAGGGGATAGCCCACTACTGCGACGGCCAACAGATATACTGTGCGCAGATAGCCTGGCAGGGGCAAGCTGCGGAAGCACCACAACAAAGCCACTACCGCAGTACAACCGATGGTAGAGACGAAAAAGTGACCACGCAATTTTAGGATATAAATCCAGTAACCCATATCGACTATGGTCAGCAGCAGTAATGCCACGGGTATCAGCATCAATGCCGCCCACTTAGCGGGCACTTGAAACGTGCGCTTGACCAATGCCATCAACAACAGCCAACATGCGCATAGCAGCAGCACACCCAATGCGGGATAATAGAGAAACTGCGTGAAAAAAGTGCCGATATAGGTCAGCATCCCGCCCGACACCACCATCTGCTGCTTGAAGTATAGCGAGGTATTGAGAAAAAGATTCATCTCCTGCACTTTCCAGAGAAAGTCGCTCTCATAGACCAGCATAGCACAAGCGATGGCGGCCAGTGCTAAAAGCCATACTGCGATGAATGATCGTTGTTTCATAACCGATGAAGTGATTTTTCTGGTTACACCATAAAAGAATTTACAAAAATACGAAATAAATCGGAAAACAAAGTTTTTTTTCAAAAAATCGTGCGCCACATTTCCGTGAAAAGCCGGAAAGTGACGCACGACGAACTTATACTTCCTCTATGGGATTAGAGAGAAGGGGAATACTTACTTGACAACGTGCTTTTTGCCGTTCTGGATGACAATGCCCTTGTAGTCCTTAGACACACGCTGGCCTGCAAGGTTGTAGGAAGCGGTGGAAACGGTCTTGTTGCTGACAACATTGCTGATGCCCTCGTCGGTAAACACGTGAGGCTCTGTGCCTGCGCCTTCCTTCACCCAGAAATTGGAGGTTCCGGTCTGTTCGATCAACGACTGTGTGCCGTCCTCGAGTTTCCAGACGACATCCTTGATGCTGTACTGGCAAGCCTCTCTGATCTCTGCCATGTTGAATGCGATAGACTGCATGCCGTTTGCCTCGCTGGGAACAGTGAATGTGGTCGAGAATTCCTGCCACTCCTCAGTGAAGTTCACGTCGCCGATAGCTGCCCAGTGGAGGTACTCACCCGGCATCTTGTGGCACTGTGTGGTGGTCTTTGCAGGAATAGAGCTCTTGTACTTGAAGGTCAGGACGGTGGTTTCGCCTGTGGTCAGCGGACGGTTGGCCACAATCCAGAACTGGTTGTCCCATGCCTCACCAGTACCACCTTCACCTTCTCTGACATTGACGGTGCCATCCTGGTTGGTTCCATCAGAAAGGTCATCTCTCTCCTGACCATTCACAACAACCTCGCTCGGGTTAGGATTAATCTCGGGAAGATCAATGATCGTTCCCTCGAGCATCTCGAAGGCCATCTTCTTGTATTCATCGTCAAGGTAGATCTTCCAGATACCTTCACCCGGAAGAGTCAGTTTAGCAAGACTCGACTCTGTGTAGTCAAGCCACACTTCAGGATCGTTCTCGATAGCTCCGGCAGGTTTGAGCGTAGCGCCCTTGAATGCGGTGTCATTACCACGCACAGTGGAAATCATGACCTGTGAGACATAAGCGCCCTTCTCGCCGATTGTAGCAGTATAGCATGGTATATCAGCTTTTTCATCATATTCGAACTTCACGGCATTATCGAAGTCATACTCAAGACCCGTATTGGGATTGCTGCCCGCAACGAAGTAACCCTCGTCAAGCTTCATGCTCTGCCATGAAAGATCGTCGAAATAGAAGTTGACTGCTTCCTTGACCACGCTGTTGAGGTTGAATGCGATGGACCAGCCACCAGCCATATCGTCACCAATATTCATGATACCATCAAATTCCTGCCACTCTTCGGTGAAGGCAATGTTACCGATAGCATGCCAGATGAGATAGTTGGATGGGTTCTGGAGGTGAATCTGAGTGTCGGTTGAGCTCACAGGAGCAGAAGCCTTGTAACGGAAGTGAATCTTGACCTGGTCGCCAGACTTCCATGATTTCGGTGACTGGATCCAGAACTGGTTGTCCCATGCAGAAGCAGCACCATCAGTTGTAGCGGGCTGGCCATGGCATACGAAAACGTGGCTGCCATCTACTTCCTCGATGTCGGCGGGGAACGGATCCCATCCACCGTCATCATTCATGTTGCGGCCTTTCTCCTTCGACCATGCGCAGATGAGATAGTTCTTTGACTGGTCGTCGAATCTGACGTTAGGATCTGCCCAAGGTGTCTCGGCATCACCCATGTAAGTAGGAATCGGGTTACCGTCGACGATGACTGGCTGGCCATCGCTTGTGAGCCACTCCTGCCACACCACAGGTCTTTGCTCCTTCTTGAGTTGGTAAACCGTGACATACTTCCACTCGATAGTTGCAGTTGAAGTACCCGGCTGTGCAACGAGGTTACAAGAAGAACCAGCGATACCACTGTACTCCCACTCGACCTCAGTCCATTCGGTGGGAATGGCGACAGAGGCAGAGGCTTGCTGGCCATCACCCCAGCCCCAACCCATGTTGACGTTGATGCTGACAGGTTCAGAAGCCTTTACCATAGCTCTCACTACGAAATTGCCGTCGATTTCGGTTGGGATACCATCGGCAATGAAATACTGGTGCCATGCGGGTTCATCCAACGGGATTCTGTAGTACTCCACACCGCCGTCGGTCTTGACAATCACGTCGCTGGTCTCTTCAGCACCATCCACAGCCACATACTTGTAGTTAGCGCCCAAGTCGGTCATGACACCGTCAACCCACTCTGGCACATAACCCATCACATAGAACGGGAAGCCAGATTTTGTAGAGTAGTCTACATTGTAGACCTCTACCAACTCAGCTGCCTTTACTCCCATGAAGCAAGTCAGAAGAGCTAAAAGTGTAAACAGTTTTTTCATAATAAAACAATTTAGATGAATGAATAAAAAAAGATAATAATTTGGATGATCTACTGAGGGGATTGCCAGGAAGAGAAGGATGTCACCCTCTCCTCACCGACAATCATTCAGATTTGTTACTGTCCGCTGAGTGCATCGCAGAATGCCTTGTAAGTGGCCGTGCGCACCCATTCCTTAGACTTGGAGTCAACGGACCAAAGGCCGACAGGATCTGTCGTATCGGCCATGTTGCCCTTGCAGATACCGGCCTGCTTGTCATGGGGAATCTTGTTCATATAGCTCCGGATGACGTAGCCGTAATAGTCAGCAAGCTTCTGTCGCTGAGCACTCGAGATATCTTTGGCGGCCACGTTGACTCCCGTGGCATCCTGATACTTGATGTCGAAGTTGGAGAGACGGATCATCTTCCCGGTAGCTGCGAGATTGGAAAGAAGGTTGTCAAGGGAAGCTACATTCGCAGCCTGCGTGGCTTCATCCTCGCTATAGAAGAGATTGACCTTCGCATTGATACCGTCAATCTTCGCTCCGTTTTGATCCCAGACGTTTATCCAGTACTTGAGACTCTCTATCTTCTTGCTGTCCTCAAGGCCGGTCTCGCCGATGAAGAAGCGCAACTCCGACGGGTTGCCGCCATACTTCTCGAAAGCGGAACTTGCTACCCTTGATACGGCAGGAGCATAGTTCTCGCTGCCAAGCACATCCTGCCAGAGAATGCTGGTGGTGGAGTGCTTGATATCATACATGCCGTTCTCGAGCGTGGCTTTCGTGTCGATGGGCTCGTCGATGAGGTCGAACGACTTGATACGGCCTTCATTGATTTTCATCAGACCATCACACCAGGTATCGATGGCATAATGGATGGTATCGGTCTTCTCCTTCTCTGTCTGAGGACGGTGATTGTCGGGATTGTGCATCACCTGAACACTCTTGATATAGACCGGCGAGTTGAAGTTACCCTCTATCATCAAAAAACCTTTTTGAGCGCCCTCGGCGGGTGTCGCCTCAATCACCATCTTCACCCATTTGCCAGATTTGATTTGGAATTTCTTGTCACTGCCGTTCTCCTTGATTTTGTTGCCGCAGAACGTACACATGATGGATTCATCCTTGTCAACCTTGGCATAGAACGTGACGGTGTATGCGCCAAGCGGATCAACATCAAAACCTTCCACGATGTAGACCTTGCTCCTGACAGGGCAGCGGAGCGCATTGTCCTCACCATCATAATTCTTCTCGATTCTGGGCTTGCCACTTATCGCTGTGCCGGTGAACTCCTCCATAGTGGTATAGTCGACGAACATGTCTTCAACCGGGTCAACCGGTATCTCAATAGGAGCGGTCAGCATTTTCAACCAATCATCAGCCTGGTTGGCATTGGCGAAAATCGGACTGCCGAAGACCTCGCCTCCGATTTCCTGCACATGGTCGAGCAGGTCCTTCATGTCAAGGAAGTTCATCACGCCTTTGGCGTTGACAATGCTGCCCGACATCAGGGTATTGCCGAATGCGATGTTGTCGAAGTTGGTCACTGCTGCAGCATGGGCCAGTTCCTGCCTGTTGAATTCAGCCACCCTAAGCGTTGCGCCGAGAGACATGTTAGGAAACTGTTCTCTGTTGATGTATGACTTCACAGGAGCCAGGTCCTTGTATGGCTCTACGAAAGTCGGATCAGGATCAGCTTTGAAATCATCTGTCACATTGTAGTCAGCACAGGATGCCACAAGCATTCCGGCGGCCAACACCAAGAGACCATTTCTAAAAAATGTATTCATATCCTTAGCCTCCTATTATTGATTAACGTATTTTGGTGAGAAGAATACTTTCTTGTTCGACTCACGGGTTTGCACCACAAGGGTGTCGTTGGTCGAAACCTCAATATCGTTGTCAAGCACCCAGTCCACTTCTTTCCCGTTGACTTTCTTCTTGCCGATGACCCTGCCCTTCTTGAAAGTCACCTTGTAAGCCAAGCGGAGGATGTCGCGTGACACAGGCTTTCCATCGAGATTGCCCCAGCGGTAGTCCTTGTATTCCTGTTTATCCGTTCCCTTGACAACAAACTCACCGGATCCGCTGGACGGGATTTCCTCATCGTCGCAGGTGATCGTGCATTGGTCACCGTTGAATGTGAGGATGAGGTTGCAAAGCTGCGAAGGTCTGGCATCTCCTGACGGATCCTTGCCGATATTGACATACACCGGGAAGACTGCCTGGGTCATGTTCTTGGTGTTGATCGAGCAGACTTCATCGTTCTGGTTGACGAGGTTCTCCTTATAACGACCGGGGTCGGAATTCACCAATGTCATGTCTTTGCGGACAATCGTCTGGGTAGCTCCGTTCTCATTCAGCACGTCAAGACCACGGCGGATATATTTTCCCTGCCATGGGTTCATGTACTTCACACAGTAGAGCACATAGTCCTTGGCAAGGACATCCCAATCCTCGATATTGGCGCGGGAAGGAGTGAGACCTTCACGAGGCGTGCCCGTAAGGATATGGTCGATACCTCTCACACTTTTCATCAACAGCGGGATGACGTAAGTGTTCTCCATGGATTTGGGATCATTGAAGAAAGCGTCGGTGAACTGTACCTCCACATATCCACGCTGATCACCATTGTAGGGAATGACATTCGACGACAGCTGATAGTAAGCTGACGGCATAGGGAGGACACGGTATGAGGGGTTGCCGCCTTCGTCGACAAACCAGAGGTTGTCGCAGAGCGACTCGTCGACCTCAATGTCTACAAAAGCCTTGCGACCACCGTATGCGCCGCCCATGGTCGCCCATATCTGGCACTTGTGCGCGTTGTCGAGCGTATTGTCATAGATATCGTTGCCGAGCACGAGCGTACGCACAGGGAACTGGTATGCGAAGTAGGCTGTCGTGCCTCCTTCAAAGTCAGGGAACTCATGCTCTGCATTATAACATGACGCAGATGTGAGCGTGAGTGCTCCCAAGGCTGCTCCGTATATATATTTCTTAAGATTCATCATAATTATACCTGTTTTAACATTTTATTGCCATCCCTTGTTTTGCTTAAGATTGCTCCATTTGAGAATTTCACTCTTCGGAATCGGGCCGTAGCACTGATATGAGCTGTCGAATTGACGGTCTTCAACATCGATGACGGTATAGATGAGAGTGTTTGTCTCCTTGTCGAGGTCAATCTTCATGCCCTTAACCTTCTCATTGAGGGGCAACAACCAACGGCGAAGATCCCAGAAACGCTTGTTCTCGAAGCAAAGCTCCAGACGACGCTCGTTGCGGATCAGATTCGTCATCATGTCCTGGTTGCCTGCGCACTCCTCAAGATAGGCATCTCCTTCAGGAAGAGGCATTCCAATCTCGTTGGTTCCGAGTCCGGCGCGCTGACGGATGGCCTTGATGACATCGTAGGCCGTGAAACCCACTCCCGTCGGATCACCCTTGGGTCCCCAGGCGTCATTGGCGGCTTCAGCATAGGCCAGGAAGATTTCCGTATAGCGGATACGGGGATAGATGTGCCACTGCTTGATTTCAGAACCACTGGCCGATGGACTGACGTCTTCGCGGAGCAATTTCTTCAGATAATAACCTGTAACAGTGGAAGTGGCACGCCTGTTGATATTGTCGTCATTATTAGAATAGGTACCAGTGATGATTTCAGAGCGCCTGTAAGTGGTGCCGTTGTAGATGACATTGTCGGAAAGGCGCGGGTCACGATTGGCATAAGGCTCCTGTGGGTTGTAACCCGAATTGGGATCCGTGATAGGGCGTCCGTTGCGCATGGGGAATGCGTCGACGAGATTTTGCGACGGGTTGACGAGTCCTTTTCCATAGAGCGACGGAGGGAAGTTATCGCCTTCCTGAGAGGTGTTGTTATGACTATCAACACGGCTCTCACGCCATAGGATCTCCGGCATCTCTGATGAGCCCGGGCCAAGTTTAGTACTGTTCTTGTACCAGATGTTTCCTGTAGGGTCAAAGCCTTCCAAACCGCCAACTCGTTTCAGGACGTTGGCACAAAGCGTTGCTGCCTCGGCCGAGGTCACGCCGCTCTGGTCGCGGAAAGCCGGACTTGCTGCGAGCAAGGCAATCTGCGCTTTGACAGCCTCGGCAATCCTACCCGACATCAGGCCGTTGGACTTGACGCCGAAGACGAGATTGTAACCGGAAAAATTCGCGCCAAGTGCCTTGTATTTGGCAGGAATCTCATCATCGCTTGAGATGTCCACATAGTCTGTCGGTAAGAGAGAAATAGCCATGTCGCAGTCTGCGAAGCACTGTTTCACACAGTCAGCGAAGGTAGCGCGCGGCTGATTGAAGTCCGAGCTGCCATCCTCGGGTGTGGTGAGCAGGGGGACACCGTAAAGCACACCGTCGTCGGCATAGCCTCCATGCGCCTGCAACAGGTAGTAATAGAGGAGGGCACGAAGGCCGTATGCCTCACCAGACAATCGGTCGACGAACATCTGCTGCTTGGATTCTGCACTGGGTGCCCACCTCGATTTGTCTACAATGGTAAGGAAAAGATTGAGATACTGAATGCCACCCTTACACTGGTCCCATTGAGTCATAGGGTTGTTGTCAGACCTCCAAGTGCCAAATGCTGCCATATCCTTGTAAGTGCTGCTCTTCAAGTTGGTGACAGCGTCATCGGTAGCGATATCTGTCTGAGTCGTTGTCATGTAGGGAAGACTCGCATAGCCGTACATCAGCAGGCCATGCGCATGGTCTGATTCCCTGGCCAGGTCATCCAACTGGCGGAAATTTTCTTTTGCCGGCTCGAACATATCATCGCATGAGCATAAAGCAAGGAGACCGATGAAATAGAATATAATATGTCTTGTCTTCATTTTCTTTAATTTTCTGTTATCAATCATCTATTAAAGAGTCACCTTAACACCGAGATTATAGAAGCGGGTATAGGGCTCACCACCAACGTTGGTCTCCATCAACTTGCGCTCTTTCGAGATCGTGAGGAGGTCGTTGCCATTCACATAGACCGAGAGGGCCTTGACCCACTTGCCATCAAACATTTCTGATGGGAAGTCATAGGTAAGCTGCACCTTGCGGATGTTGAAACGGTCGGTGCTGTATCTCCAGAAGGTGGAAGCAGAAGTGTTGTTGAGCGATCCCGATGCAGTAAGACGGGGATGAGTAGCCACATCGGCTGTCTCCGGGGTCCAACGGCCACGTGCAAAGACAGAGTACTTGTTTTCTCCTGTCATACAGTAGTAACTGCTGTTCTTCATCCCGTAAGCTCCGAATTGTCCGTTGCCCAACAGGAAGAGGGTGAAATTCTTATACTTCAGCGTGAGATTCACGCCCAGGGTAAGGGGAGCACCGAAGGCACCATTCTTGCCCAGGTCTACCTGATCTTTATCGTCAAGGGTACCGTCACCATTCACATCCTCATGCTTCAGGTCACCGGGACGGATAACACCACCGATACTGGGCTTGGGAAGATCACTCCTCAACTTGCCATCGGCATCGAAATCACTTGCAGTATAGAAACCCAGGCACCTGTAACCCCGGATGGCATCAAGCGAATGGCCTTCCTCTTTCCGGTATTCCATTCCTTGTTCCACCAGTTCATCATATTTGGTCCACTTGGTGGTAAGGTAGGTTCCGACAACGCCAAGTGCGGCATGAACCTGACCCAACTGTTTCTGAACGGTCACACTGAAATCAAGTCCCTTGCGGTTTTGAATGTCATTGTTCATGGCTGGCATGAATGTGCCTCTGTTAAGACCAGACTGCAGATGTGAGGCGAATAAAGAATAACTCTGCGGAATGAAACCTTCCATATCGGTATTGAAGAAGGTGAGGTCCGTACTGATCAGCTTGTTGAAGAATGAGCCACGAAGACTGACGGAGTATTCTTTGCGGTGGATGAAGTCGAGAGCTGGGTTGGTACCGCTTTTGGAACTGGTGAGACTGGCAGTCACGCCCTCGTTCCATGAGAATCCACTGCCACCGAGTTCCCATACTGGCTCGTAGAGATAGAATTGCCTGTCCTTCAAATAGACATCGATATCCTCATTCAAATAACTGTAGGAGGCGCTGAGCAGCAGGTCATCGACGAAACTGCCTTGCATGAAGTTCTCCTTGGCCAGGTTCCAACCGATCGTAAATGACGGGGAGATAGCTTCACGGTTGCCTTTGGGGAGACGGGCGGAATGCACACCGGCCAATGAGACCTCGGCAAAGTAACGGCCCATGTAGTCGTAGCCTGCCTGAAGACCCAAGTTCGCATTGGCATAACGGTGGTACTCACCGCTGCGGGTCGTGGTAAACATATTGGCCAGCAACAGACCGGTCACATGATGCTTGCCGGCAAAGACATGGTCGTAATCGAAATGGCCGTTCCAACTGATGGTCTGGCGGTATGCTTGATTCGACATGACCATGTGGCCTGTCACGATCTCATCATTCTGCTGGGTGAGAGCCACGATAGCATCCTGCGAATTGTAGTTACTCCAAGTGGGTATGAACACAGCATACTTGTTGTCATAAGACAGGCTGTAGCTGGCAGCATAGTCGATAGAGAACAAGGTCTTGAACGACAGTCCGTCGATGAACTTGTTCATGTCATAGAGGATACCGGCATCAAACTGGAACTGACGACTGACAGACTTGGTCTTTCCACCGAAATAACAATCCGCAATGGCATTGGTCTGGGTGGCTTTGGTTCCGCCAGGGAAATATTTGTCATTGAGAAGGTTGAGCGACTTGCCGAGGATGGCAAGGGCCTTGGAGGCATTCGGGTCAACCATGTCGATGGAGATCAAAGGTGCTGCGTTCTCCGGGAAGTTGGGACGCATGGTTGCGGCCTCACTCCAGAAGTTACCCTTGTTCTTGTTGGCGTTATAGAACGTGGCGCTCGCATTGGCAAAACCCTTGACAAGCTTGTTGACGACCAGGTCGACATTACCACGCACGCTGAAACGGTCAGTATAGTTCTTCTTGGCTACACCGAAATTGAGCAGGTCCTCTGCGCGGTAGTAGTTGATGTTGGTGTAGAAATGAGCACGTGTTCCACCACCCTGAATCTCCACTGTACCCTCAGAGCGGTTGTACACCTTGCGGACATACTCGTCAGAGTAGTAATTGACGTTGGGATAACGGTAGGGATTCAGCCCCGAGGCATGGTTGTAGATATCCATCTGGGTATATCCCGGATCAGTGCCGTCGTTGGCGCGGGCCTCGTTGTAGAGGGTCATGTACTCTGCCGATCCGAGGTACTCGGGGAATTCCTTGGCCACATGGAATCCCGTGTTGGCGGTAGCTTTGATCTGAAGGCCGTCGACCTTGCCACGCTTGGTGGTGATGAGGATGGCACCTTTCGCACCCTTCGCACCGAAGAGAACCACAGCCTGTGCGCCCTTGAGGAAAGTCACCTGCTCAATCTCAGAAGGAAGCACGTTGTTAGAAGGACGCTTCACGCCGTCGATGATAACGAGCGGCAGATTGTTGTTGTCGTTATTGTCAAGGCGCTCATTGTCCATACCCCAAAGGTTGTTGCCATTCCATCCTCCCACAAGAGCATACATGTCATCAAGGCTGCCCATGGTATAATCCTTCTTCTGGAGCTCTTCCATGTCGACATAGGATATGCCTCCGAGAAGATGGTCGGGGTCCTTGTCGCGGAAAGCGACATGGACTTTCTTTTTCACCACGATGGAATCGGCCTCGTCGGTGGTTTCGTCAGCGGCCTGAGCACTGGCGGCCAGTGGCGAAGCGGCAAACATGGCAAAGAGAAATATGTTAGATATGATACTTTTCATAAAACTGGCAATTTTCAATTTTCAATTATCAATTTTCAATTTTTAATTGTCTTACCATCCTGGATTCTGGGCAAATCCTTCGTAAAGATAAATATCCTTGTCAGGAAGCGGGAACCAATAGTGCTTTGCCTCGAAACGACGTGTGATCAGCTCTTCCTTATGGAAGTTACCGACCTTGGCGTCTTTCGGATCGTGGGTCTTGAACCAGTCGGCCGTTTCCAGACGCTCGAATTCATGAGAGTATTTCATCGTGTAAGGAGGCTCCGTCAGGAGAAGCCAACGCTGAAGGTCACACCAGCGGAAACCTTCGAAGGAAAGCTCCACAGCACGCTCACGGCGAACTTCATCGATGAAGTGCTCCCTGGTGTCACGGAGATTGGCGGGGACATGTTCCATGGGATAATCGGCCGAATTGACACGGTCACGCAGCGCATTGATGGCATCAACAGCAGACAACGAGCAGAACTCCCTGTTATCAAGGCCTTTCGTATCAGTGGCAATGGCTGCCATGGCCTCTGCATACATCAGATAGATATCAGCAAGTCGCATGTAAGGAAGATAGCTTTGGAACGCGTGGTCGTAATCATACCATTTGTCTCCCTCATTACACTGGTGGGGAATGAGTTTCTGAATGAAATAACCTGTGCTGCTGCCATTCTCAATGGATCGCATGGCTCCGCCTGTGTAAAGGTCGCAGTACTCCAGCTTCTTCTGGTCGGAGTTCAAGGCGTCCGTACTGAGCACATAGTGGAAGCCGTCAAAAATGATATCATGATAGAATCGTGGGTCGCGGTTCTTATAAGGATGCTCAGGATCCCAACCGGATTCGGGGTTCAGCACATACTCACCGTTCCTGACCAAGTAGATGGGCTGACCGTTGGCCATTCCATACTGGTCGATGACATTGGCCGTGGGGTGATGGATGATCTTGTCATGTGCCACGAGACCGGCAACCTTGGGACCAAAGATTTTGGCGCAGTTCCAGTTGGCGGAGTTCACACCAGGATAAGCACCACGGAAAATGGCCTCGGATGATCCAGGCATCGACCAACTCTGACGATGGGTATAGAATATATCCGAGTAGTTGGTCTCGGCATTGTCATCCTTCGTGTGATTATAGATGTCGGAATACTTATACTCGGCCAACTTATAGGTTACGGATCCTCTTCTGACCAGATCAAGTGCCTTGCCCAGTGCCTCAGCAGCCAGACGGCAGTATTTCGTGTCGTAGTCGTAGGTCTTGCCGTTGGAACTGGCACCCAGAAGTTGGGGTGAGGCTCCAGTCTTGGCTTTCTCAAACTCCTTCATCAGAGGTGAACCAGCCCAAAGGTAGCACTTGCCGAGATAGCAGAGCGCCATGAAACCGTTGACACGCAGGTCATTCTTTCCTGAAGTCTGCATACCGGCCAGGGTCTCATCCCATGCGGTTGCATCCAGAGGAAGCAGGTCGTATGCCCTCTCAAAGTCCTCCGCACAGCGGTCAGCGCATTCCTGGAACGATAGGCGTGGAAGCTCAGGAATCTCAGTTGCCTCAAAAGCCTTGTCGATGTAGGGGAAACCACCAAAATAGCACATCAGTTCGAAATGCCACCAGGCGCGGAAAAAATACATCTGGCCGAGCAGCAGGTCGCGCTCCTCGTCAGTGCCCACAAGCGACTTGATCTTCTCTATACCCATATTGCATTTGCGAATGCAGTACCAGGAGTTGTCCCAAAGCGACTGCACTCTTCCGTTATAGTAACCACCCTTCAGCCAACACTGGTTGTTATAATACCAGTTGCGGTAGTTGCCAAGGTCTACTTGGTGGTCCATGTGTGCATAGCCTTCAGGGTTGTGCACAGCGTCATCACCGAAGTTCCATGCGGTGCAATAGTTCACTTTCTCTTTGTCAGGAATCAAGTTGTAGATTTCCTCAAGATATCCCTGGAAATTGCGGTAGTTCTTGAATGCCTCATCCTCTGCCACGATTGCCTCCGGATCCTTCTCGAGCCAGTCGGTGCAGGAGGTCATGGAAGCAACGCCAGCCGTAAGGAGCAGCGAACCACATAAAAAGGATTTGATATGATTATATTTCATAATAGACATAGCATTTAAATGTTAAGCTTTACACCTAAGTTATAACGTCTGACAGTAGGATAAGCACCACCGCTACCACTCCAACCGTAGTTACTCTCACGGTCGTCAGGCATCTTTGTGATAAGGAAGAGGTTGTTGCCGTTCAAATAGATCTTCAGACTTGAGAAGCCAAGTTTCTTGATCCAACCCTTGGTCCAAGTGTAAGCGATCTCCACGTTCTTCAGACGGAAATACGAACCGTCGAACAGGAACTGGGTACCGTTGTTGAAGGCGACCTGAGTGGCGAAGCGCGGCACGACGACTTCAGCACCACCACTTGCGGGCGACCACCATTTGCCGGTATCATAGACGGTAAGCAACTGATCGGGGAAGGAAGTGAGCGTAACGTCACGGGTGACGCCTGTCACACCATACAGCTGAGCAAACATGCTGAATCCTTTCCATTCCCAACCGATCGTGGCATTATAAGTGTGTTCCGGCGTACCGGTGTAACCGTAAGGAGCCTGGTCGTTGGTCTCGTCGACCTCACCGTCACCGTTGAAGTCCACGATATAATGGTCGCCGATAATTACGGATTCGTCATTGGACTGACGCTTCGGCACACTGTAAAGCTCATCGTAAGTGCCGATAAAACCGTTGTCGATATACGACCACACCTGACCCTGAGAGTAGCCTTGCGCCTTGCGGTACTTCGGGATCAGTGCGGGGTCATCCTTCAGCTTGATCACGTTGTGCGCATAAGTGTAGTTGGCATTGGCCCAGAAACGCATGCCGTTCTTCAATACCTTGTTGAAGCGGACTTCGAACTCGAAACCCATGTTCTTGATCTTACCCTTGTTGATGTCTGGGGTCTTGGCCGCTCCATAGTATGAGGGCACCGAGCGATCAGAACCATAGATGAAGATGTCATAGCGGTCGTCGCGGAACCAGTCGAAACTACCTGCGAACATACCACCGAGGATAGCGTAGTCGAAACCAAGGTTCTTCTTCGACACCGTTGCCCAACGGAGGTCGGGACTGGCTACCGTGGCTTCCTTATAGCCCGTGAAAGGACTGTTGGAGCCGTCAAGGTTCATGGCGAATGGGCCACTGACTTCCCAAGTCGGGAGGTAAGCCCAACGGCTACCGGCGCTGTCATCACCAATCTCACCGATAGATCCACGGATCTTGAACATATCAATGATTCGCTTTTCCTTCAGCCTTTTCATGAAATTCTCTTCTGAGAGCATCCAACCAGCAGCACCGGAACAGAAGAACACGAAACGGTTGTCGGGAGAGAACTTCTGCGAACCGTTGTAAGCACCGTTGAACTCGGCGAAATACTTGCTCTTCAAGTCATAGGTGGTACGGAACACCCAGTCCTCACGACGATTCTCAAGATCGGCATTGCCTGCATTGTTGCGGCGCTTCCAGTTACCCATAAGGGTCACATTGTGATCGCCGAACTGACGGGCCCAGAAAAGCTGGAGCGACATTTCCGTAGCACGGCTTGTCGAGCCGACACGACCTGCCACAATATCCCAGTCACGCTTTTCAAAGAAATCGAAACCGG
>OCTW011603235.1_pt1 | contig 72287 bp, 64 predicted proteins | sample 1539671 | NCBI WGS metagenome assembly OCTW01 (sample SAMN02144230, study PRJEB22623) | gut metagenome | biome: sheep rumen | host: Ovis aries | place: New Zealand | reverse complement strand
GCGGTCATCATGGACCGTGACGGATGCTGGGCGTACCTGTTGCGTCCGGCGCGCTGTCTTGTCTGAGCAAAGCGAGTTTCAGCGCGCCAGAAACGGGCACGCACGGCAAGGGCCGTGGAGCTTCCGAACCTGACAGGGGTCCGGCGGCAGGCAGGCTCTTATCCAGCAGGCCCGTATGGCAGGTATGTCCATTACGTACTGCATCTGACTCATTCCCTTTTTCTGCCTTCAAGAATATAATGGAAATAGAAGAAGTATCGGCTCTGATACGACGCGTTTGTGTAGGCGTATCGGTAGTAGATGTAGAAGAATCAAATCCTTCTCTATATTCACTCGATACTTCTTTTTTTATAAATCTGGCTAAATTTCTTTCCAATTACCTTTTCTATAGTTTCTTCATGCTCGGGTCGTTAATAAAAAATATCCCGCACGGCACAAGCCATACGGGACAAAACGATACCGGCAACGACTACGTATCATTGAGTGCATCTACTTCCTCTTTAGGGAGATATACGGTCTTATTTTCGCTGATTTCATTATTGGATTGGTACTCGTTGTAATGAGAAACAATATCTTTCGTAAGGTCATCTGTAAGCTTTCCCCTGCTGTATTTTGACAGCTCATCATAGTCGTCAATCATGAAGCAGTTATCCATCTGTATATATCCATCTTTGGTTATTGCACTTTGCCCTTCACACCTGACAAGATGATTGGATTTAAAGGCAACCTTGTATTCCTTTCCTTGTAACGAGTCCAGTTGTCCGACCTCGATAAAGCCCAATTCACTTTTTCGAATTACGACATAGGGGTGTTTTGTTTTTGATATAGTGCCCGGATCATTATTGAACCGCATCCTTAACCACAAAATCTCTCCTATTTCTACCATTCTACGCTCCCAATCCGTCCATTACCTGCAATATATCACTATATTGTTTCTTGTACTGCTCAGCGTACTTGGCAGTATCCATTTTGATTAACTTTAAATCCGTTCCATATTTGTGCTTGTCAACCCAGGATTCATCCTCATGGGACAACTGAATCAGTTCATCAAGAGATGCATTTTTAAAAACATCATAAAACACATTTAGAAATGACTTTGCCTGCTCCGTAATACAGATAGAACTTGAAAGTTTCTGCTTGTTGTGAAGTAAGAAACCATATCCCTTTTGAACTTCCTGAACAACGCCTCCATTGTCATAAGCCAGCAAATCGTCATCATACAACAACTCGCCATACTTAGCTAAATAAATATTTTGGGCCAGATGCAAAAATTTATTCAATCGTGCATTGCCATCGTAGAAAGTTCTATCATTCTTATTCACTAAATTCTGCGTAAATACAGTATTATCCGTATCTTTCAATAAGAAGAATAACGCAACATCTCTTGCTCTCATAGCTATTCCCCTCCTTATAAAAAAGCCCCGGCGCGATTGCTACATATCTGGCATGTTGGTACCTTCGCATTCGCAAAATCCGGTGCACTCTTTAATTCCATTATACAGTTTAAAATACAAATGTCAAATACCGATAAAACAATGCTGCGTTTTCACCGGGTCCTCCACCAATTCGTGGGGCCAATCCGTAAACACTGCTATTAACATAACACTTTAACTAGCACGAACCCAACCAGCCACCGGGCCCCTGGCTGGTGACATTGCGGGAACGGCTCCGTTCCGGTGCGGTCATCATGGACCGTGACGGATGGCGGGCGTACCTGTTGCGTCCGGCGCGCTGTTTTGTCTGAGCAAAGCGAGTTTCAGCGCGCCAGCAACGGGCACGCACGGCAAGGGCCGTGGAGCTTCCGAACCTGACAGGGGGCCGGCGGCAGGAATCTTAATCTAGCAGCTACAACCCAGCAGGCCTCGTCTGCATTTGTACTGGCAGGGCCCGATAGAACATGATAGAATAGAGAGAAACGAAAAAAACGAAAAGAATCGATAGGAGCCTGAACATGAATCTAGACGGTATTACCCTGCATAGCATCACAAACGAACTCGTCTCCCTCCTTCAGGGAGGTGCCATATCCAAAATTTACCAGCTCGACGCCCGGTCCCTGTATTTCCGCGTCTTCAACGACAAAGGCATCCACCACCTGGTCATCACCCTCGACGACGCACCGCGCCTCTATATATCCCAGACCATGCCGCCGACGCCGGACACCCCGACAGGACTGTGCATGTTCCTGCGCAAATACTATGAAAACGGCCGCATCGCCTCCATCAGCCAGCTCCACCTGGACCGCCTCATCGACATCGACGTCGATGTCCTGGACATCTCCGGCCGCCTGGTGACCCGCAAAATCCACGTCGAACTCATGGGCAAATACAGCAACGTCATCTTTACGGAAAACGGCATCATCATCGAAGCCCTCATCAAGACCGGCAAAGGAAAAAACGCCGTCCGCACCATTGCCCCCAAAGAACCGTACGAATTCCCGCCCAATTTCCAGCGCATGGACCCTTTCGCCTTTACGCCGGCCGAACTCCGGGAAATGCTCGACATGGAAAGCAGCGAACCCCTGTACCAGTGGATGCTCAAACGCTTCAACGGCATGAGCACCATCGTCCTCGACGAACTGGCCTTCCGCACAGACATCGACAAAAACACCCCCGTATCGGACCTGACGGGAACACAGAAAGACGCCTGGTGCAATGCTATCGTCTCCTTTGGAAATGAACTTCAGGGCGTAAGCGGTGCCTACGTCTACACCGTCCGGGGCAAGGAAATCCTCTTTCCCATCCTCCTTTGCAGCCTGGCCCAGTATCCGCGCCGCCACTTCGACCTCATCGAAGAATACCTGAGCGACTATCAGACGGCCCACCGCAGCCTGAGCGGGGAACAGGAACAACTCCAGAAAAAAGTAGGCAAACTCATTGAAAAACAGAAGCGGAAAATCAAGCGCATCGCCGCCGAAATGAAAGAAACATCCAAGATGGACACGTACAAACACTACGGCGACCTGCTCATGATCTACGCCTACGAAAAACACGACCACGAAAAATCCGTGACCCTGCCGGACATCCTGACACCGGAGCAGGCTCCGGTCACCATTCCCCTCGATCCGGCCTACTCCATGACGGACAACGCCAACCGCTACTACAAGCGCTATACCAAGATGCGCAACCGCATCCAGAAATCGGGGGAACTGCACGAAGAAAACGCCCGCTATCTCAATTATCTCTACTCCCTGGAATACGCCCTGGAAAATGCCAGTACGAAATCGGAAATCACCGATATTAAAGTAGAAATGCGCCAGATGGGACTCATCAAGTCCTCTTCCAAGGACAAGCTGCGCCGCGAATTTTCCCAGGATATCCTCACCGTCCGCGTAGACGGCCTCGACATCTGGATTGGCCGCAACAACCGGCAGAACGATTTCCTGACCCTCAAAAAAGCCCATCCCTACGACCTGTGGTTCCACGTAAAGAACCGTCCCGGCTCCCACGTCATCCTGGCCTGCCACAACGCACAGCCGACCAATACCCAGCTGACCGCCGCAGCCGAACTGGCCGCCTGGTACAGCAAAGCCCGTCAGGACAGCAAGGTCGAAGTAGACTGCACCCTCGTCCGCAATGTAAAGAAACCGGCCCACGCCGTACCGGGCTACGTCGTATTCGAAGGGCAGACGACCTATAACGTACAACCGAAAAAATGGGAATAATCCCGGCATACCCGTACCAATGAAAAAGGCGCTGACCGTGAGGCAGCGCCTTTTCTTTATGATTCTTATGATTCTTTCAACTCTTCCAGTTCGCACCAGCGTTCCGTCAGTTCATCCACTTTGGCCTTTGTCTCTTCCTGTTCCTTCAACAGGCTCTCTACCGTTTCATAATCGCTGCCAGCGGCTGCAATAGCGGCGTTGAGCCCTTTGAGCAGCCCTTCATAACGGGGCAGGTCCTGGGTGATCTGCTCCAGCTCCTGTTCCTGCCGTGACGTCAGACCTTTTCTGACTGGTGCCGGCTCTGGCGGCGCTTCTTTGCCCCGGCTGTCCCCACTATCGCGGGAAAGAGCATCTTTTTTCGGCTCTTTCTGACGGAGCATCTCTTCCAGATATTCGCTGTAATCGCCGTAATAGCGGCTCCACGTACCGTCTTTGAGGACGAACAGCTTGTCGGCCACGCGGTCGAGGAAATAGCGGTCATGGGATACGACGAGGACGACGCCCTGATACGTATCGAGGTATTGCTCCAGTACGGTCAGGGTCGGGATGTCCAGGTCATTCGTCGGTTCATCCAGGAGGAGCACATTGGGCTGGTCCATGAGCAGGCGCAACAGATAGAGACGGCGCCGTTCACCGCCGCTGAGCTTATAAATATAGGTATACTGCATGTCTTCCGTGAACAGGAACTGTTCCAGCAGGCGCGATGCCGAAATGTGTTCGCCGAACTGATTGACTACGTAATGGCCGTGTTCCTGGACGTAATCGATGACCCGCTGGGATTCGTCAAATTCCGGGAGCTGCTGTGTAAAAAATCCGAAGCGGACGGTCTGGCCGATGGTAATCGTACCCGAAACGGGCGGCAGCTGGCCGGCGATGACCCGGAGCAGCGTCGATTTGCCGACGCCGTTTTCCCCGATGATGCCGATGCGGTCGTGTTTGACGACGTGATAGGTCACGTGGGAAAAAAGGGGCGCCTTGCCCGGATAAGAAAAGGCCACGTCATCCATGTCGATAATGGTCTTGCCCAGACGGACCGACGTATCGAAGATTTCCACATTATCGATGGGCTTGCCGTTTTCCATGGCGCACAAGGCTTCATAGCGGTCACGCCGTGCCTTCTGCTTGGTCGAGCGTGCCTGGGCGCCGCGGCGGATCCAGGCCGTTTCCCGGCGGATGAGGTTGCGCCGCTTGGCCGCTTCCGCTTCCTCCCGTTCCAGCCGGGCCTGGCGCTGTTCGAGGTAGGCTGCATAATTGCCACTATACGTATAGACTTTTCCCCGGTCGAGTTCCAGCATCGATCCGGCGACGCGGTCGAGGAAATAACGGTCATGGGTACTCAGGAGCAGGGCGGACTTACTGTCGTGGAGATAGTCTTCCAGCCAGCAGATAGTCCGGTCGTCCAGGTGGTTCGTCGGTTCGTCCATGATGAGCAGGTCACAGGGCAGGATCAGCGCCCGGGCCAGGCCGAGCCGTTTCCGCTGCCCGCCGGACAAGGTATCGACGGACTGGGACAAATCGGAAATCCCCAGTTTCTGGAGTACCACTTTGGCATGCTGCTCCAGCTCCCAGGCCTGCTTTTCGTCCATTTCCCCGGTCAGTTTCAGCACGGCTTCATCATCGTCTTCTTCGACGGCCGCTTCGTAACGGCGCAGGACATCCATGACTGGCAGGTCGCCGTCAAGAACGCTTTCCAGTACGCTGCGGCCCGGCTGGAACTGCGGCTCCTGGGGAAGATAATGGATGCGCGCCTTGGGATTGCGCCAGATTTCCCCTGTATCCGCCTCGGCCAGGCCGGCAATGATCTTGAGCAGCGTCGTCTTGCCTGCCCCGTTCAGGCCGATGAGGCCCAGTTTCTGACCGCCATCGATGGAAAAAGTCACATCATCAAATAACACGCGCGTGCCATACGATTTGGCCACGCCTTCTACGGTTAATATATTCATCATCAGTCATCCTTTTATTTCAGTTTCTCCTCCATTATAAAGGGCTGGAAAAGAAAAAGCCAGACTTCTTCAAACATCAAACTTCAAACGGCCTTTTCTCTCCCTTCCCACTCGCCACTAACCACGCTCCGTCATCCTTTCCCTTCCTGAAAAGTATTGCCATATGTTGACATATGCGGTAAAATAAAATAATCTATGGTATTGCATTTTTTTACAAAGGAGTTTTCATTCATGTTTCAGACAAATATTGTCGTTTTGAGCGCCTTTGCCCTCTATCTCCTGGCCATGCTGTCCATCGGTGTCTACTACTCCCGGTCCCAGCAGCGCCTCAGTGACTATATTCTGGGCGGACGCAGTCTCGGCCCGTGGATTACTTCCATGAGTGCCGAAGCCTCGGATATGAGCGGCTGGATGCTCATGGGCCTGCCCGGTTTTGCTTATGCCATCGGTATTTCCGCATTCTGGACGGCCTTTGGTCTCTGTCTGGGAACCTTCCTCAACTGGCACTTCGTATCGCGCAGACTGCGTAATTATACAGAAGTGGCCAACAACAGCCTCACCATGCCGGACTACCTGAAAAACCGGTTCCATGATGAAAAGAATATCATCCGCCTCATTTCTGCCATCTTCATCCTCATCTTCTTCCTGATCTATACGTCATCGGGATTCGTCGCCGGCGGCAAGCTGTTCCAGACTGTCTTTGGCCTGGACTACTTCCACGCCCTGCTGATTGGGGCCGGCGTAGTCGTCGTCTATACCTTCCTGGGCGGTTTCATGGCCGTCTGCTGGACCGACTTCATCCAGGGCTGCATGATGTTCCTGGCCATCGTCCTGGTCCCCGTCGTAGGCGTCATCAGTTACGGCGGCCTGGGGCCCGTACTGGACCGGGTCGCTACTGATTCGCCACAGCTGCTCCAGCTCGTACCGGACACCAGCATGACCGGCATCATCGCCATCATCTCGGCCATCGGCTGGGGCGTCGGCTACTTCGGCCAGCCCCACATCCTGGTGCGCTTCATGGCCATCGGAGACCCCATGGAACTGAAAAAAGCCAAACACATCGCCATGACCTGGGTCATCATTTCCCTGGCCGCAGCCGTATTCGTCGGCCTCGTCGGCAAAGTCGTCCTGCAGACGCCGCTTGTCGGAGCCGATTCGGAAAAAGTCTTCCTCATCATGAGTCAGGAACTCTTCCCGCCTTTCCTGTCGGGCCTCATCTGGTCTGCCGTCCTGGCCGCCATCATGAGCACGGCCTCGTCCCAGCTTCTGGTCACGGCATCGGCTATTTCCAAAGACATGTACCACACGTTCATCAACACCAAAGCCAGTGACAAAGAACTGATCTACGTCAGCCGTTTCACCGTCCTCGTCGTGGCGGCACTGGCTATCTACCTGGCCCTCGACCCCAATAACTATATCCTGACCATGGTAGCCTACGCCTGGGCCGGATTCGGGGCAGCTTTCGGTCCCTGCATCCTCCTGTCTCTGTTCTGGAAACGGATGACCAAAAACGGGGCCCTGGCCGGCATCATCGTCGGCGGCCTCACGGTCCTCATCTGGAAACAGTTCGCCTGGTTCGGCCTCTATGAAATCGTGCCAGGCTTCATCTTCTCCCTGTTGGCCATCTATCTGGTCAGCAAATGGGACGCACCGCCCAGTGCCGAAATCCAGGCTGAATTCGACCGGGCCGTCAGCCTGAAACAGAAAATCACCGTACTCAAAAATGAAGACGAATAATAGGTAGCAAAAAGGACTGTCGCATGAAGACAGTCCTTTTTTTAGTGGCTGATTCAATCCAGTACGCGCAGGTCCGCTTCGTCCTGACGGACGATTTGTTTCAACTGTTCCACCAGCTGCTGCAAATCCTGCACGCTCCGGCCGGCGAAGTTCTTTTCGACGAAATCCCGTTTGGCTTCTGTCTGGGTAGCCTGGCAAATTTCTTCCAGATACGTTTTCAAGGCTGGAAGCAGCGTCGCTCCCGTCTTGTCCCGTACCATGCCCAGTACTTCCCGTACCTGCTGGCGCTGCTGTGTCTTTACCTTCCTGCTCCTGGCATAGCCCGTGACCAGCCCGACGGCGGCCCCTGCCAGGAGGACCGGCGGCATGATAGTGCTCACGGCCGCTCCCAATGTGACGTGGGCCGCAGCCGGCGCGACGACAGCCGAATAGATGGATAGAGCACCTCCGGCAGCCCCGGCGGCCAGGACGGAATTTTTCACCGATTCCAAGCCGGTATTTTCCTGCATCGAAAGGGAAAGCCGCGCCATTTCCATCTGGTTCTTTTCCTGCTCCTGTTCATACATGTGCGACAATTCGGCATCAATCCCCGAAAGCCGTCCCTGCCAGTCCGATCGTATCGTTTCCGACAACTGCTGCAGATACCCCTCTATTTCACTGCGGATCCGTTCCTGGGACAGGATCTGACGCAGCGTCTGCTGGAACTCGTCCTGGGACGAACTGCTGAAGGCATTGCCCGACCCGATCTGGCTGTACAGGGCCCCTTCCGCCCGGCTCAGGAACGTATGCTGCAGCCACTCTCTCGTCTGGCTCAGCGCCTTTTCGGACAGCATCTTCCCGTTGTACTGGATCTGCTCATCCAGTTCCATATACGTGTGGAGCTTCCGTTCAATCTGATCCAATGCCTGGCGGTGCAGGAGTTTCATCTTATCCTCCAGTACCCGTGCCGATTTCATGATACTGTCCAGCTGCACATCATCGACATGGCGTTCGATGTGCTCGTCCAGATACGTATACAGATCGGTAAACCCCGATTCGTCCTGGAGCTGCTGGTCGGCCTGCATGACCCCTTCGTAGGCCTTGCGGGCCGACAGGGGGAAAATCTCTTCCAGATAGATTCCCAGCGAGTCATCGAGATAATCGACCAGATCCTGCGGGTCGCCGTCCACCTGATCGATGCGGTTGATGACCGCCACGATAGGCTTGCCCATCTGGGCCACCTGGCGTACCCGTTCATTGACATCGCTCTGGCCCAGATAATTGCCATTGAATACCCAGAGGACCACATCGACGGACTGGAAATAGTCAGTCGTGCGCGATTCATTGGCCGTCGTAATCGTTTCCAGCCCCGGCGTGTCGATGAGGCAGATATGGCGCAGGCCCTGCAGGTTCCGGCCGACTTCCACGTAATCGCAGTGACCGAAGAAATCCTGATCGTTGTGATGCTCTTCTAACAGGCCGTATATGTCGCTCACAGACCCTTCCCGTTCTGTCCCGTCCCGGAAATGCAGGACGGCCTTTTCTTCCGGCGAATAGGCAATCTTCATGATGCACGCCGTCGTTTCCGTCGCATCCGTCGGGGAAATGTCACCCCCGGCAAAAGCGTTGATCAACGTCGATTTCCCCGCTTTGACCTCGCCGATGATGGCGGCATGGAGCGGCTGTTCGACTTTGGCCCGCAGCAGCTGCAGGTCGCGGTACACCGGGTACAGGCCGGGAAAAGCTTCGTCACCGAACAGGGGCGACTGCTCAGCCCGGGCCAGCAGCCCGTCTATATAAGTTCTAACGTCCATGAAATCCTCCTAATGAGAAAAAATAATGTCCTGGACCCGGAGCGGTATCACCTGCAGCCGGCCCAGGCCGTCCAGTTTCTGGAGATGCTCCATGACGGTCTGTGTCTGATCTGACGGCCCGTAGAGCTCGGCATACGTCGATTCCCGCAGAGAATCGATGGAACCTCCCGACTTTTCGATATAATCCTGGTACTCCCTTTCCAGCTTCTTCCGGACATCGGCCATCTGGTCTTCAAACCGCCTCTGTATCTTATCGGCCATACTGGAACCAAACGTACGGGACAGGAATTTGGCCACGCTTTTGCCAATATCCGTCGCTGCCAGTCCGGCAAAGATAAGCCCTACGGGGCCGAGCAGTGCCGCCGCCCCGATGGCCAGGGCTCCTCCCAGGGCCAGCTGGGCACTGCCCTGACCGCTCAGATCATCGGACAGATTGGCCCTGCCGATGACGCCCTGCTGATTGAGGCAGACGGTCATTTCATCCTCCTTCAGAGAGGGAAATTCCTTGAAAGGCGCTTTTTGCAGATGACGGCGGTAGAGGTCCATGAGCTGGCGGCTATGGGCCTCTACCAACTCATGGAGGCGCCGTTCCAGCGATTCCGGGCAGATGATCTGTTCCAGGATATACTCGTTGCGGTAATCCGTCTCCATATCCCAGAGCTCATCTTCCACACGGCCCGCTTCCCGATGGATGCGCTTCGCTTCCTGGTCCTGGAACGTCTCCAGATCCTGCTTCAGCCGGTCCAGGATTTCCGACGAATCCTTGTTCCAGGCAGCGATCTTCGCCTCCCGCTGACCGCTCACTTCGGCGAGGAGCAAAGAGGCCTGCCCCGCCTCCTGGCGGATGTGATCCAACAAATCGCGGCAGCCGCGGAGCTTGCTGCGGATCTGGATGTCCAGGGCGTCGGCAAAGAGCGTCCGGTTCAACAACTGCAGGAGAGCCGGCAGATTGCTTCGTTCCAGCAGGGCTTCCGCTTCCTGCCGCTCTGTTTTGCTGATACCGTCCTGATGCAGCATATCTTCCGCCTGCCGGGCTTCCCTGGCCGAAATAGGGACGATTTCCGTGAACAAGTCCCCATAGAACCGCCGTGCTTCCGCCAGCACATCGTCTGGATCCTGGCCGTTCTGCCGCACGATATCCATGCGGTTGACGACGGCAATGATGTTATCGGGATGCTTCTCATATTTCTCACAAAGCCGGCGCAGCTCCGTATGGTCGCCGGCACTGGCAATCTTATCCCCCGGCAGGATCCAGATGACGCCATCGGCCTTGGAGAAATATTCTTCCGCGCTGGCAACGATCATATCGTCCAGTTCCTGCCTGAGGCCCGGCGTATCGACGAGGCGGTAATGGCTCAGGATATCACTGTGGCCGACCGGCCAGGACGCTTCGATGACCTGCGACTGGTACAGGCCGTACTTGCGCAGTTCCCGCTGCTTTTCTTCCAGTACTTCGAGGGGCACTTTTTTCTTCTTGAACTCCCGCAGTTCCTGACGGATCGCCCATTCCGAATCTTTCCGCTTCTGTTCTTCCCCTTCGATATATGCCTGGGCTTCGCCGGCGGTCATCGACCGGCAGGACCCGTCTTTGAAGGTGAGCGTACAAGAGGCATCCAAGTCCGCATCATGGAACACATCGATTTTCCACGTCTTCGGCAGGAAATCCTCTGCCGCCGCCTGCTGGCCCAACAGGGCATTGATCAGCGTCGATTTCCCGTTCTTGCCACTTCCCATGACAAAAAGCATAAAATTCTCATTCAGCCGTTCCGCCAGCTGATGAATGGCCGTACACGTTTCCTCTATGACCTGGATATAATCGTGAAGCCGGACAGTCTTTGCGCCACAAGCCGTATGGATGGCCTCCAGCTCGCGGGTGATATCGTCGAGATGAGCCAGCATCTGCTGCTGGACATGCCGGCGGATACGCTGATTATACCCGTCTTCCACATCATCATAGAGGGACTGCACTGCGGCAAACGTATCCTTAGAAATCATCACTTATCCCCCTATGATGCCTTTTATGGTATACCCGGCCAGAGCCGCCAGTATGACGAAATTGATGCCGGCCAGCACCTTGAGTGTCGTCAATTTAGAAGAAAGGGCCGCATCATATGCCGCCAGCGTTTTCACCTGTTCCAGATGCTCTGCATTGATCTTTTTCTCCATGTCAAGCGAATGCTGGAGTACCAGCTTTACACCCTGCAGGATATCATCCAGTTCTTTCTTCTGTTCCTCGCCCTGATGCTGCAAAGACTTCACGTTTTCTATGCGCCGTTTCTCTGACTGCTGCAGCCATCGGGAAACCATATCATTGCGGTTCCCTATCTCTTTCAGCAGCTCTGACTGCTGTTCCTGCCAGGAACTGATAAAATCAGCAAAACGCTGCATATTATCCAGAGCATGCTGGGAAACATCAGCATACATCGCCTCTGCCTTTTCTATATCCTTCACCAGCCTGGGCGAATCCTTCTTCAGCGCCTGCAGCGACTCGTTCAGCTCTTTTACAGAAGCCAGTGCCGAATCGCGCACCACCGACTCCGTTATCTCCTTCGTCACCGATGAAATGACCTTCGTAAACTCCTGTTCCAGCTCTTTGGACACGACTATCACCTTTCTTCACCCCGGCACGCAGCGGCCGGGTAATATATATCCATATTATACATCAGACTGCTGTAAGGATGAAGCCTGTAATTTATATCGCAAAAAGCCCATGGATATACAATCATACGTGTGTATTGCACATCCACGGGCTTACATACAGAATTTTTATATTATTTTTGCTGACGGTCTGAAAAAAATTCACTGACAGACGTCACAATTTCTACGGTGTTTTTCTGTGCCTTGGTACATGAACTAACAACTACAAAAATAATGAAAGCTGCAATCAGTCCCCATAAACCACCCATAATGCCTAATGGGCTTTTTATGAAGAACGTCGTGATAACCATGATTGTTTCACCAATCAGGATACTGCTTAAAGCTGCTTCTTTCGTTGACTTTTTCCAGAAAACGCCACCGAGCATGGCAGGTGCCAGCGCCGCTACGCCGCCATTAGACAAAGCCAAAATATTTGCCAAAATGCCTGGACGGCTTAATGCGACGATGACGGATAATAAACCGAAAAACAGAATTGCCATTTTTGCTACTTTGTATTGCTGATAATCCGAGGCGTTTTTATTGATGTATGGCTTATATACATCTGTAGAAATCATCGTACTGACAGCATGCAGCTGCGATTCTCCTGTAGACATAGATGCCGCCAGTGCACCGGCTATGACCAGTGCAGCAAAAACAATCGGAGTATATTGCAACAGTAATTCCGGGAAAACTGTATCCGGAGTTTTCAATCCAGGAAGGAGCAAATTCCCTGCCATGCCGACAGCTGGCAAAAACACATAAATAGAAGTCAGATAAATAGAAGAAAAAATGGATGACCATTTCAGGACGCGTAATGATTTTCCTGAGAAGAATCGTAAAGTAATGTGAGGAAACATCATCATACCAATCGTAATAACCGTCCATCGTGATACCCAGTCAGCTGGAGTTACTACTCCTTTAGGACCAGGAAGTGTAAATAACGCCGGCATAGATTCCCAAACCGCCTGATATGCCTGATCCAGGCTCCCGTATGTTACAGATATGATCCAATACGAGCCGATGACCATACCAATCCACATAAATACACCTTGTGCAGCATCTGTCCATGCGACACCTTTCATACCACCAAGCCACACGAGGATGATCATTAACCCGAAGAAAATAAAGGTCCCTACAGAGTAACTTAACATCCCTCCACTAATCGTCTGAAAAATATACCCGGATCCAATAGCCTGCATGGCAACATAGGGTACGGTGAAAACCAGAGTAATGACCGTAACGATGACGCCCAGCCACTTTGTCTGATAAACATCTGTCATGTACTGCGCCATAGATAAATATCCGCGTGTTTTACCAAGAAGCCAAAAACGCCTGCCAATGACCCAGAAAAGGATACCGGGAAAAACAGTCCAGATGCCGTTTTCCCACCAACCTACGCCGTTTTGATAGATAAATCCACCGGCACCGAGAAACGCGTACGCACTATGATACGTCGCACTAAAAGTAAGAGTCAGGACGAATATTCCCAATGAACTACTGGCAGTTGTAAAATCCTTAATATTTTTTTCACTCTTTCGGGAAGCATACCAGGCAATCCCTAAAAGAGTAAGCGTATATAACGCTAATATGATTAAACCAATATTCATTACAATCACATCCTTTCCCTCATCAATAATCTTTATACACCCGTTTCCAACTTTCGATGGTAAATGCACCAGCTATAAATGCAAGAATGCCAGTAACATACCAGAAATCGAGCCATACAAGTAAGGTTGGCCAACCAAAAACAAACGGATGAAGTTTCGCATAATCGCTGACATAATAGACAACAGGTGGATTTACCATAATCAATACGAGAATAAATACACCATATATGAGTTTTGAACAGGAAAAATTTTTCATAACAATTTCCCCCTTCCCGTCCTTACTGCCCCTGCAATTCTTCAATGACAGTAATTAAATGCTTCATCAGGTGTTCATGATATATCTTTCCTTTTTCTGCACTGGCTTTTGTCGGTTCCCCTGTCGTACCACCGGCTATCTTCGCATTTTTCTCAGCACTTTGATATTTACTGGGAACGTAACATAGTGTGTCATGAGTATAAGCAGGATCTACGGAATATAGCGGAACCTCCTTGATCGGATTATCTTTAGCCAGTTCCATATGTACCAGTTCGGGATGAATATACAACATATGTGAAGTTTCTGCTTCTTCAGCATGTCCTACAGGTCCAAAGCCTAAGGATGCTGCAATATCTTTAGACATATAGGCCGGGTCAAAAATTTTAACGGTAACATCTAATTCCCGCTGTACCTTTTCACCAAGCAGCTGCATCCAAATTACATTAACAATACGATGTCCATTGATTAACACAAATTTTGTTATTCCATGATGTTTTAGAGACGCAATGACATCATAGGTCAGAGCAATCATCGTTTCTGCTTTAATCGTAATCGTACCTGGAAGCACCATGTGATGGGGACTCCAGCCAAACCAGATAGGAGGCACTAACAAGGCATTTGTCTTTTGACAGGCTTCTTCAGCCAGTGCAATAGCAACGTAACTATCTGTCCCCACAGGAAGATGATAACTATGCTGTTCTACACTTCCAATGGATAATACTGCTACACCTTTACTTTGTTCAATCGCTTCTTTTGCTTCTTTCCATGTTTTTGTCTGTAACCAAGTATTCATCTTTGAGTTCCTCCTTGTTTATTTTGTGAATATGCTATATTATATAGTAAAAATTAAAAAGTGTATGTGTTGCAGAACACATTTTTCTATTATTAGGAGACAAGATGAATACGTTTTTTCCAAGTAAAGCTATTTATAACTCATATAGGCCCGTATTATTAAAGGCTTTTTCCCAATCAGGGGCCAAATTCACTCTACCTAAAGGGGCATTGATTTCATGTGACGGAGAAGTGAATAATTATGTATACTTAATATGTTCCGGATGTATTTCACATAGTTTTGTTGATGAAAATGGAAACGTCCGGATTCTTCTCTTGTTATCAACGGGTGATGTATTCGGTGAAATCACATTATTGCAAGAAGATGAGGATAAGGTAATCACAACTGCCATTACCCCCGTCATTTTAAAACGAATCAACAAAATCGAATTTTTTGATATTTTAAAAATAAATCCAGCATATACAAAGGCTATTATGCAACTGCATTCTACAAAAATCCGGATTTTGATGGCTCAAATAAAAGATACTGCATACTGTAATATCTCACAGCGTCTATATAATTTACTACTTCGGCTGGCACATCAACATGGGACTTCCGTACCTTCTGGCATACGCATAAAATATCCGTTTACTCATGAAGATTTTTCACAAATGTTGGGCTCTACCCGCAGTACCATCACAAGGGAACTATCAAAACTGGAAAAAGAAGGTAAAATTTGCAAAGGCCACCGGCACATCATCGTTATGCACTGTAAATAAAAGGAAGCACGAATATGATACTCATGTACATCATACTCGTGCTTCACTTTATGCTTTGCAAATATCTAGTTTATTTCCATTTCCCACAGTAGTCACAAATTTTACTGACGCATGCATCGAGCTCCTTTTCTACATCACTGGCCCAGAACCGCAGTACCAGCCAGCCCATACTGGTCAATGCATCATTCACTTCTTTGTCCCGTTCCACATTGCGCGCCAGCTTTTTCTGCCAATACTGAGGGTTGCTTTTCACCTGTTCCCCCGGGCGCTCCTGATGTCCCCGGGCATGCCAGAAATCTCCATCTACAAATACGGCAATATGACATCGCGTGATAGCAATATCAGGCTTCCCCGGCAGCTCCTTATAATTCTTGCGGTACCGTATGCCACGATGCCAAAGAGCTTTCCGCAGCAGAACTTCGGCTTTGGTATTTTCCGCCCGGATATGAGACATATTTTTATGACGCTGTTCCTTAGTCATATCGTCCATAGCAGTCTTCTCATCCTTTATTCATCAGCATCTGCTACATCATAATAAATGGCATCATCAGGGAATTTAATATTAGGAACCCATATTTTTTGACCATCCCATCCTTTGCTGCCCGTCATTTTATAAACGGTCAGTACCACTTTATCGGTAATATTTTTTCCAATGTTCCAATCATTAGGAGACAACAATGCCCCCGATCCTTTTTTTATATCACGATTCCGCCGTACAATGAGATTTGCCTGAACACCTGGATTTTTAGCAATGTACATGTTGATAATTGACATAAATGCTTTTAATGGAAATTCCGGTTCGGTTTGTATATGTTCTAAAACCCGCTTAATAATCTGCATAGAAACTTGATATTTCTCTACATGATCATCGAATGGCTGTAATAACGTATCCAGTTCTTCAATAGAATCATTAACGGGATCAAACGGAAAATAATTCGTTCCGCCCGACACGGCAAATACATACCGTTTATCCAGTACTTCTTTTCGTGTCGGACTCAATTCTTCAGGATAATACATTTTAACATTTTCAATACCGCGTTCTATTTGTGCAATTATCGCATTATTAGTTGCATTAATATCACAAAAGAGCTTATACAAACGATTATCTAAATAGAGTTCAATGAGTCCTGGATCACGATCATATCCAAACATGCGGCTATGCTGCCACATCGTGTCAGCCTGCGGCTTTTTAGCCGTTCGTGTATAAAAAATAGTATGAAGCCCGCTAAATGTAACACCCCGGCCAAGGGTATTTCCCCCAATGAGAATATTAGATCCTGATGCATACTCTTCAGCACGAACTTCATGTTTGCCATTCATAATAAGAATTTTAATTTCTTTATTTTCAAGGAGTTCCCAAACACCTTGTTTAATCTGACCAAAAGGCAGCAACATATGCTTTTGAGGATGAAGTCTGTTATAAGCCTCTCTTAATAAATTTTGTATGCTCTCTGATTCAAAATCAGTATGAATTTCATGGAGTATATTCTCTATTTCCTTTTTGTATTTATTATGTATATTCATCCGAACGCTGGGATGAATCATAAAATTAGCCGCTGGTACACCCGATTTTAAAAGCTGTATAGATACCGCGAGATGATGAAAGACCGCTTGACGCAAAGGTTCATCCATATCATCAATCAGGCGTATACAACTTCTTCCAGATTCAGAGAAAAAGAAATCGCCGCCCAAATATCCCTTGCCCGGTTTAAAATAATACGTAAAATACGGGCGGAATCCACTCATAATCGTTTGTAAAAAAATAGCCTGTGGTGTTCCAGTTACTTGTAAATAAATACTGCTCGAAGCCTCACTCTTTATATAATCTAAATACCGGTTAATACTTGACTGCCTGCTGCTATTAACCAGCGTATTCAACGAAGCGGCGTCCGCTTCATCATCTAAAATAAACAAAGGATTACCGATCATAAATGCCGTTGAACGCATAATATTAGCCCACTGTCTCAAAACACGATAATTCTTTTTAAGCACAATAATAACTGGTTTAACAAGGGCATTTTCGGTGAATTTCATGGCGTCATTTTCTCCACAAATACAAAAATGCCCTAAATCATTTTCTACCCGTTGTAAAGTCTGCTGCTGCAATGCAACGTTATCCGTTGTCAGCAGTAAGAAGGCAGCAAATCCCTGATCTGCCGCTTCGCAGATAATGCCAAACATCTGCGCAGTTTTACCCGATTGTACATTACCAAAAAGCAATCCTATTTTATGACTGACATAATCAAAGTCAGCAAGATATTTTTGACCTACCTCTGCTGCTGTCTTTTCAATTGTTTTTGCCAATCCTTCATTTCCGCGTTCCCGGATTGTATCCGTATAAGCTTTAAGATAATTCATTTATCTTTTTCCTCCTCAGGGGAAGATTCATTATCTTTTACAGATATAAAAGATAATGTCCAAACAGGTAATTCTGTCCCATCTTCGTCTATTGCCTTTTGATCTGTTTTAGAGAACACCAAGCTGTCAGCTCCATAGGCATCCAGCATTTCACGGGTAATCATGCCCCTATACTCTGTATCTTTACCCGTATCATTAACAGGAGTAACAAGACCGGCAGCCGCTAAACGGCCTTTCAGCCATCGCCCCATAATCAGCTCATCCCCTACAGCACTAAACTGCTTATTTCCATCACTCGTTGTATGAGCTTTAAACCAATACCCATCATCAGTTACGACAAAAAAAGGATGATTTTTTTCTGGATATCCTTCCTGCTGGCGAACTGCCGTACTAACTGTCAGCTGAGTTTCATACCAATCACGATTTTTACGGGCAGACCGGGGAGCTGCATAACAGACATTAATATTTGATTTTGTAAATTTCGCCGTTTTTGTTCCATGAAGCTGGTCGTATTCAATATCTTCTTTTGAAGGAACTTTTAAAGGTAGTTTAAATATATTGCCCACGCGATGTTTCTGATATAATTCAACACTTTTATCAGGTACTTCATGTACCAATTCAACACCTGAAAGCGATGTATTTACTTCCCGAATCAATTTTATGGAATGGCTGTCTATATCTGCCAAATTTCTCGAACATACCGGACTGCTCAATGAATTTACAAAATCTGCAATTTCCTGAACTTCTTCCAAATCTCTGGTTTCTGCTGATATTTCATACTGACGCCGGTTTACAGCCTCCAGCTTTAATGCCCCCAAATTATGCGATCCAATAAAGGCACAGAACGGTTGGTCTGCACGATAAAAGACATAAAGCTTTCCATGATATTTAAAAGGGCGTACCAGACGTATTTCTCCGATTCCTTCTTCCTGCCATCGTTTATTTACATCTACGGCTGTATGATAGGTACTTTCAGAAATGCCTTCTATCATATACATGCCCATATTCAGACGGACATATTGTATTTTCATTTCATGAACCAACTGATCAAGTTCCAAAAGAGAACCTTTAGAAACATATCCTACTGCAATATCTAATCTATCAGCTTCCTGAGAAGCTGTGCGAAACCCGTCAATAAACGTTTCCTGTCCTTCTTTTATACGAAGCGGAGGTATATTGGAATATAGAATCCGCATACACATCACCAACCATTACTTTTATGTTTATTAAACTGCCACTTATTCATCATGATGAGATATGAATTTCATTTCGATATCAGTAGTACTGGTCCAATCAAACTGCACTTCATCGCCCACTTGAGCATTATGTAATTCCAGCCACGGAAGCAAAGCGCGAAGATTACCGTAACCTTGAAATTGTTTTGCATACATATCCCCGCGGCGGGAGCATCCTGCAGTCATTAATACTCCACTAAAATGTCCATCTGTAGAATGTACATTGAATAAATTGATTCCAAATCCAGTACCACAATTGCTATTACGAAGTCCCAAACGCTTAGCTTCTTTCCGTGGAATAGGAATATATCTTTCTCCACTACGTCTTGTCCTAGAGTTATGATATCGGTGGGTACCCCAAGATAATGGTGCCTCTGAATTGAAAAATACATTTAACCTATCCCCGGCCTTTGGCATAAAAATCACTCCTTTTTCAGTGTTTTATATATCTTTATTATCAGTATATACATTTTAGTAAAATAATACAATATTTCCTTAAATTTCATAAAACAAATAAAGCCGCTTCTCAGCGGCTTTATAAAAATATGTTAGTCAAACTTACCTTCATTCGTTATTAAATTTTATATTGCATTTATCTATATGCTTATAAGGAATCCTTGCAAACGTTTTTAAAACAGCCTCAAAAATTTGTCGTGCTCCGTCACAAGGAACTGCCATCCCAATCTGGCGACGGACTTTTTCTCTCGTCCCCTTAAATTCAAAGTCATCTGGGAACGTCTGCAGCCGGGCTCTTTCCCGATTAGTCAATGCCCTATTTTCTGAATAGTGATAAATATGGGTTCCTCCTCCGCCAGATCCAGTTACCGTATAAGACGGCTTGTCCGGATCTAGTCTTCTATAAATCTGACTAATGCGTGCTCCTTTAATGTTCAATTGAAGATGCGCCGGTAAATCTGCATTAAACGCATTCTGCCCCGGCTTTATATATTTTAAGCGCTCAACAACCGTTTTTGTCATACACGGTAATTCATTATTAGGTGCATCCGGTGCAATCGGAGGATTTTCTAATGCCTCACGTGACGTTTTATAGTCTTTTATGTCTGGTGTGATAGGAGCCGGCGGATAAAAGATAAAAGGAAAGTCCTTTCTGATTCCAATAATAATAATTCTGTGACGAGCCTGAGGAACGCCATATTCTTCAAATTTATACAAATGTGGGAAGATGTTGTATCCTGCATCATGAAGGTCCTTCATAATTCGAGGAAAGGCTCCACCCTTATTTGCACTAGAAAGACCGCTGACATTTTCGGCTAAAAACCATTCAGGTTGAAACAATTTCAGAACTTTCACTCCATAGGTATATAAAGGCCCAAAAGTTCCATCAAAACCTTTTTGTTCCCCTACGACAGAAAAATCATTACAGGGAAATCCAAAAGCAAATGCATTAAATGGATGGTCTTTAAACAAGGGATTTTCCAAACTGATATCTAGTTTACGAACATCCCCACAATATACGCTCATAGATGCGTCATCTTTACAAATATTATGTCGGTATGTTTTGCAGGTTGCATCATCATAATCATTTGCCCAGGCATGTTCTATACGTAAATCCGGCCGTTTTGGTATTATAGCATGAGTAGCTCCATATGCTAATCCACCGGGACCGCAAAAAAGCTCTCCCAATCTAAATACCACGACCTCACCCCCTTTAATCTATTTATTATCAAGTATTACATGTACTGTAACATTACCAGCTTTTCTACTAAGAAAAACCAGAATATTGCAGAACTGCATATTAAATTATTATACCACAAAATAGATTTAAAAGTACTCAAAATTCCGTTTTTGCATAAGCAAAGATAAAAAAGAGAGGGTGGGTAGTTGATATATTACTATTATCTCATAGCAATTTCAAAAGCTTGGGAAAAAAGTGATTCGTCAAGCGAAGCATGTAATTCCCGCTGCAAACGGAAGCATTCGGACTGATACTTTTTAGACCTACGGGTCTTCGTCTTAATCTTTGCACTAGTAGGATGTTCTTTTGAAAACTTAGCAAACGATTCTCTCCAAAATTTCCCCATAGAAAGAATAGAATCATAAATTTCAAACAATTCATCATCTGAGAAGACAGATGTATCTTTTTTCTTGAGATATAAATGAAGCCCTTTCTCAAACTCTCGCCAGTCGTCTTCTCTAATTTTTTCAGACAATCTTCCAATCCATTGAAAAATCCGTTTATCTTCACGATTTCCGACCCGATCAAAGATATCCTGCCATTGCCGCCATGATAATTGTACTACAGTGTTTTCATCCAACTGAGCAAGATTATAGCACTGTCCATAAAAACTGCGCGTTTCTGCATTGGCTCCTTCGTTACGTACCCGTTTTTCATTAGTCGCAAAGGTCTTTATTTCATCCCAAAATTTTCTTCTTTCAGCAATAGAAATGTTATATTTTTTCAGCTGCTCAGCTAAAAATTTTCCTAGATAATATTTATAGAGAACACTTTTTCCGTATTTATCATTCAAATCTGATTCTATTTGTGGAATTTCTTTTTTTAGCGCATCTAAAATTTCATCAATAGTGGCTTTTTCTTTTGATGACAAAAGACCTTCATAGACTAAATGACCATCTTTATCTATTGATACGATATGCCCCATAATTATCTCACCTCAAACTTTTAGAGTAGACACTTTCCATTTTATTTAATACCTGTTCTGCAGCTTCTTGTGGTTCAAGTTCTGTAAAAATCTGTCCACTTACATTAAACATATCATATCTTCCTTCCTCAAGATAAAGCATAACATATTGCTTCAACATTTGTTCTCGTATATATTCATGTTGAACTTCTGGATAATCAGAAACGTATAAATAAGCTGGATGCCCTACATTTAGTGTAATCGACCTTCCATTTCCCGTTTCGCACCAAGAGCGCCTATAGTCATCAGGTGCATCAACACTACGAACAGAAAAGGAATCTTGAAAACCATTTTTTTCATCACAGTTAAGATAAATTTTATAGTTATATGAGGTAATTTTATCACCTTTTTCAATTTCTCCACTATCTTCAACTGCAATCAAACGGGCTCGTAGTTCCAGTATCCCAGACGTCAAATATTGTTCATACACATTCTGGTCAAACAAAATATCTTTAATCGGGTCACTAATACATTGTTCATAAGGTTGTACAATCCCCGTTAAAGAAGCAATGTCTACAATTTTATCGCATGTAGGTACACTGGCATTATGGATACTGATATTTAATCTATATTTCAATTCCAAACCCCGTTTATTTTCAATGGAATATGATACATCATGTAACATTTCACCAAAATTTACTCTACGGCTGTTTGTCCTGGGAAAAATACACTCGTGCAGTGCCAAACCAACATAAGAACGGGAAGTGTCCGGCTTATCTATATCATAGAAAAATGGCAGTTCTTTCTTTGCGCTTTTCCCACTCCCTTTAACTTTTACAAATAGTACAATCCTGTTTTCTGCGTACTGCACAGAGTTATTGGGTTTAACAACATGGGAAAAATCTATTCTTTCTCTGTCATTGGAAGCTACTGTAATTGTATTTTCGGCAATTCTTGATACTTCATTCCCCGTATCGGGATCGACAACGGCAATTTTATAATCGAATTTTTTATCAGCTGCATAGGAACTATTAATCAAAATAGAAAATCTTATTTCATCATCCGTAGTGACTTCTTCTGAACCCAATTTCGGATACACAACATGTTGCCAACGAATAGAAAAATCGCCTTTTTTGGGTCCTTTGCCTAATGACTCAAAGCCAAGTTTTTCAAACAAGCTCTGAATATCATTTGCAATCTCCAGCATTTCATTCTGCAATTTTTTATCTTCCGTTTCCTTATCTTTAATATACCCCCATTCTATAAAATTTGCTCTTACTTTTTTATTGCAGTAATTTTTTAAATTTTGAAAGGTTTTAGTATTCTTTTTTCCTTTGCTGACACCAAAATGTACACGGTCTTCAATTCCGGATAGCTCATCTTCCCATTGTTCGTCAACTTCAATATATCCCCAAAATTTACCATCAATTTTTTTTGGGATATCCTTGAGATCAATGTCTCCAATTTTCATTCCTTTACGATAATAAGAAATCCCGGACCAAATATTATTACCAGTATCAAAAGTATAAAGGCCAAAATGTTTTACCCTATATCCATCTATATATGTTTCCACATTTTGTAATTCAAAAGAATGTGTTGCAGCGCTCTTTATTTCCTTCGGAACCAAAATTTCTTTTCCATTTACAGAAATTGCAGCTCCATCTTTCAGCCTTTCTATAATCCGCCACCATGATTCTTGAATATACGGTATGATTGTTTCATTTTGAATAGAATCAATCAAGTCCTTTCTAGGATTTTCAATAATGATCCGTGTACCTGTACTTTTTTTCTCTGATAAACCCGTTTTATCTTTTATAAATTTTTTAGCGTCGTCATTTATTAGAGATTCAGCAAGAACCTGCCCACATCGGTTAACATTAGCAACGTATACTCCATCTTCTCTTAAAGAATCATAGTAATATGTATAGGATTGTGATGCAACAGAATAGACACTTTTACCAGCTCCAAAAAGTCCGCCGCCTGTCGTATTTCCACCTGAATTAAACATGGATGTGAATCTGGATAGTCTTTCATCTGGCCCCAATACGCTCCCTTGTGCCATTAACTTATCAATTTCTGATATAGGAATAATTTTCCCCGTTAATCCTACTGTGCCAGAATCTTCTACAATGATATACTGTCCTTTTTCATTTTTCACAAGGGATATATCGCATCTCCAATTTTTCCACTTGTTTGTTTTTCTTGCACCTACAGCATTTTGAATGGCATCTTTCTGAAATCCATTAGGAAACGTGATACCAGCATCTGTATAAGCTCCCAAAATCCACTCAACATTATTTTTGTAATTCTGCGGTATCGGAGTTAGGTTCATATTATTCATAAAACATTCCTCCCATTTTATTCAAGTGTAAAACGATCATTCTTTTTATTATCCATTTTATTAAATTTTTTCTTTGTTTCTTTTACTTCTGATTCAATAGCTGCAAAAATTTTTTCTACATCTTTTTGAGTATAATCATATATATTTGTATTAGAACAATTACCTAACAACTGCAACATATCAAGAATTTTGTTTGTACGGGCTTCCGCAAGCCGTATAAATTTTTCTCTTTTCGTTTCTTTTTTCAAAATCACATCATCATTTTTCACTATATTAGCCATATTATCACCTTCCGTTACACATTATATATATTATGATATTATTTTTACTATTATTTGTCAATATTCAGCATATGTTAGTGTATATTATTCTAAATATATTAAAATTATTTTTTAAATATTTAGAATAGTGTCAGTAAGCATATATCGAGCATCATATAATTTTTTAATATTTTTAATATTATTATTAACAACTAATATACTGTCCTGGTATAATAGGCCTATAAAGAAGGTGATTGTATGAGTGGCATTAGAAAAAATTGGAATGAGGAAGAAACTCTCATTGCTCTTTCTCTGTATTATCAGATTCCATTTGGCAGAATATCTTCAAAAAATCCTCTCATCGAAAAATCAGCATCAATTCTAAACCGCAGTGCTAATGCAATGGCTATGAAAATGTGCAATCTAGCCAGATTTGATAAAAATTTACGAAAGCGTAATGTTGAAGGATTGTCACACGGCAGCAAAATGGATCAATATGTATGGGAGACGTATTCACAAAACTATGAAAAATTAAATGAAGTTTATGAAAGGCTGAAAAAGAAATTAAGGCTGAAAAAGAAATTATTGTATGATAAAAACGATGATTATAGTTTCCCCGAAGGACAGAATATTATACAGGAAAGTTCAATCCGCTATGGACAGAACTTTTTCCGTAATGCCGTCCTGAGTGCCTATGAAAATCGCTGCTGTATCACCGGAATTTCTATCCCTGCATTTTTAATTGCCAGTCACATAAAACCCTGGAAAGATAGCGAAAATAAAACGGAAAAAGCTAATCCTCATAATGGTCTTTGTCTCAATGCACTGCATGATAGAGCTTTTGACCAAGGGTATATTACTATCAGTACCGATTACAAAATCATTGTTTCAGATGTATTAAAGCGAAAAAACAATTTAGATGATACGACACGCGACTGGATTTGTTCCTTTGATAAAAAGCAAATTACCCTGCCCCATCGGACACTTCCTGATTCTAAATTTTTGCAATATCACAACGATGTGATTTTCAAGCGGTAATCCCAATTTTCATTGTATTTTATCGCATAAAACAATCATATTATTCCTCACTTGTCAAGTTTTTTCACGAAAATGGCTCAAATCTTAATTTTCGTCTAATCTAGACATTTTCCATTGTAGTTTTTGATACGTTTGTATCAATGAATGCTATATATAAGCGAATATACATAAAAGCACTGCCCAGTAAAGGCAGTGCTTTTATGGTGTTACATTTTTAGGTTTTTCCTTTCTTTTCTTAAAAAAAGATTTTTGCTGATTGTCCGGGGAAATTGGATTTTTTTGCCGGACATGATGACGGTCAGGCTCCTTTTTCTTCTTCACCTTCTTCCAGCCAGGTGCACGGTTCCAGTGGTGTGTCCGGCTTGATATAGATGTCGGGACGGTGGCATGCTTCGACGCCTTTTGCCCGGAGTCCCCGTTTCGTATTTACGAAATAAAAGGTCCCATCGGGATAGTTCGTATCTAAGATGCATTCGGCATAAAATTTCAACTGCACTTTTTTATCCAGATGCTTCCACAGGGGATGGGTGAGTTCAATCAGAGATTGTATCATCGGTTTCTCCTCCTTTCTACGTAGGCTGTATATCATACGGCGTCAGCCAGTCGCGTAATTTCTGGATGGCTTTGCCGTAGATTTTGGAGATGTATTGATGGGTCACGCCGAAATGGGCGCCCAGTTCACGGACGGTCTTGTTTTCGTAGATCCGGCCGGTGACAATCTGCCGTTCTCTCGGTGGCAGGTTCTGCAAGGCTTTCTGCAGGATCTGATTCCGTTCGGTCTCGATAGCTGCTTCAGCCGGGCCGGGCGCATCATCAGCCATCGCATCTGGCAGGTCGGTCCATTGGCCGCCGCTGTCGATGCTCTGGCCATAATGACGGCGATCGTAGGCCATGCGTGCCGTTTCGTTGCGCACGTACCGATGGATTTCCTTTTTTAGGAAATAGTGAAGCTGCTGCAGGCTGGAAAAATGGGTGCCATCCCACCGGCAGACAGCTTCATGAAGTCCGCGCAGAGCGGCCTGCCGGGCTTCGGTGAGGTCCGTATAATACGATACATACCGGGAGCTGACCGCGCCCATGAGCGGCCCGTACTGCTCTGCCAGCTGGAAAAAGGCCGCCGTGTCACCGTCCTTGGCGCGGGATAATACGTCTAAAGTCCATTTCCATTGTACCTTATTTTCATTTGTCATTCTACAAAAAACTCTCTCCTTTCACCGGCAAAAAACAGGGCGGTAACACAATACAGACACATCTATTGTGTTACCGTCCCTTATGCTTGCGCTTATTCCAGGGTTTCTACCTGGCGGGTGACTACCTGGGAGCTCTTGAGCGCCATCAGGTCCCCGTTGGCAGTAGCAAATATCTTTCCGTCGATGACGGCTTTGACTGCGTTTTCTACGGCCTCTTTATCAAGGCCCGGTTTCGGGTTGCGGATGCTGTACGATACAGTCTTGCCTTTCGGGTCGATCAGTACCAGACTAAGCGTCCGCATTTCTTTTTTAGCCATTTCTTTCTCCTTTCCGCCGGCCGCACGGCTGGCGGCTTCTTTCACCTGCCTCACCCGATCTGGCACCATCTGCCGCGTCGTCGTCAGTCGCCATAGCGCCGCTATGACTCCCTCCATCCTCCTTGCAGCTGATACCATCTCGTGCGATTCAGGATAGAAAGCGCCGCCCGTCGTGTGGCCTATATGCTGATTTTTTTTTGTATAAATAGTCGATTCGACGAACCGGCTTCGATGAACGAACTACGAACTACGGCTCCTCTGACGATTCAGACAGGAAACCGCCATCGGTCGTGGGTCCTATATGCTGATTTTATTTGTGAAAATAATCGGTTCGACGTACTGGCTTCGACGAACAACCTACGGCCTACGATTTACGGTCCTTTCCTTAAACATCAAACTATCCCTTCACACGGCCTGCGGGCCTTATCCCTCAATGACGTTTTCGGTGACTTCGGAGATGCGGATGAGCGCATCTTCCTGCAGTCCGGCCAGTGCTTCTGCTGCGCCGTAGACGGCGGTAGCATCGGCATTGCCCTTCAGATTCTTGAAGGTGATCTGACGGGTCTTTTCGTTGTCGTCGGCATCCCGGTAGGATACGACGAGTTTCAACTTATTGGATAAGTTACTACGTTCTGCCATTCCTTTTCCTCCTTTCCGCTGGCCGCACGGCTGGCGGCTTCTTTCACCTGCGCCGCCCGTCGTGTGGCCTATATGCTAGTTTTTTTGTATAAATAGTCGGTTCGACGATCCGGCTTCGTCAAACATCAAACTTCAAACTTCAAACTGCCTTTTCTCTCCCTTCCCACTAACCACCAGCCGCTAACGGCGGCCCTTCCTACGCCGCTTTTCCTTCCAGCTGTCCCATGTACTGGATGATGCCCGTTGCGATGGCGTCGGCGGTCCGGCCTTTCCGTTCTTCGTAGCGCCTGATGTCGTCATCGTTGTCGATGAAGCAGACTTCTACGAGTACTGCCGGCATGGATGTGCTGTTGATGACCAGGAGGTTCATGTTTTCCTTAATGCCCCGGTCGGGCAGTTCCAGAGCGGCACAAACATTCTGCTGGATGGCGTGGCCTGCCATGACGCTGTGCGGGGTATAGCTCACGAAGGTCTCCGTGCCCGTGGCGTGCCTGTTGAAGGCGTTGAAATGGATGGACACGAAAAGGTCGGCCTGCCAGCGGTTGGCATTGCAGATGACGCCAAAGAGGTCGTCGTTCTGCTCGACGATATTGCGGATCCGGTGCTGGTCGAGGCGTTTCGAGACGAGCCAGGCAAGGTCCCGGGCCAGCTGTGCTTCTGTCAGAGCCAGATGGTCATTGACGGCTCCCGGGTCACGGAACATATCATGGCCGGGATTGAGGTAAACAAACATATTCGCTCTCCTTTCTTCGGGGAAATTCGACGCGCCTGCGCTCAGCAGGCTTGCGGGAACGCATATTGAGTGTCACTTCATCGCCGATGGCAATGCCCGTCACCGGCCGGGATGAAGCCGCCGGACAGGGACAGGTGGCACTGGTACGACAGGCCGCATAGGGCCTGAGCGATACCAGCATCTCGATAGCCTGACGCACGAAATAGACGATGCGTTCTTTGGGAAAATGTCGGATAAATGGATTCATAAGCATGTCTCCTTTCACTCTATAAGGGGGACGGATTTCGTCACTTGGCAACCAATCGGCCACACGGCAGGAAACTTCTTTCCCCTGCCTCACCCGATCTGGCACCATCTGCCGCGTCGTCGTCGGTCACCATAGCCCCGCTATGGCTCCCTCCATCCTCCTTGCAGCTGATGCCATCTCGTGCGATTCAGGATAGAAAGCGTTTCCCGTCGTGTGGCCTGTAATGCTATTTTTTGTAAAGATAGTTGGTTCGACGAACCGGCAGTGTAGCAAGCTACCCCTGCGAAGGACCGCTTCTCAGGGACGGCAAAGATACCCTGTCCGTCGAACCAGCTTCGTCAAACATCAAACTTCAAACTGCCTTTTCTTCCCACTAACCACTAATCACTGACCGCGGTCCATCACAACTCCAGCCTTCCTTCCTCGTACCGTGCATAGCGGCGTTGCTCGTGGTGGAGCAGGCGCAGGATGCGGATGATGTCGGCCTGCCATTTCCGGAGAGGCTGTTTCATCCGGTCGTATTCGCTCTGGCTGCGGTAGCCGTGCCCGCCGATGACGGGGCGGATGATGTAGCCGTAGGCGGCATCGGGGATGAGAATGGCACCGCCGGCCCGCAAAAAGCACAGGCAGTCCGCCAGGTCCGTACTGACGAACATGGCGTGGAAGAAGAACCGTTCCCAGATGGCCGAGTCTTCGGGGTGGTATTGCCGGAAATCGTCCGTATATTCGCTGACCGGCCAGTCCTCCGGCTCTGCCACGGCTTCGACTTTTTCGATAAGTTTTATTGTCAATGTGCGGATATCCCTGTCGGCACGCAGCCGGGACTGGCGCCGGGTCATGGCCTCCAGTACAATGGCAAATGCCGACCGGGCCCGCTGTTGCAGATCCATAACACCGTCTCCTCGTTGGCCGCACGGCAGGAGACTTCTTTCACCTGTCTCACCCGATTTGGCACCATCTGCTTCGTTGTCATCAGTCGGCGTAGCTCCACTACGCCTCCTTCTTCCGCCTTGCATCTGGTACCATCTCGTGCGATTCAGGATAGAAAGCGTCTCCTGTCGTGCGGCCTGTATGCTGATTTTTGTGTAAAAATAGTCGGTCCGTCGAACCGGCTTCATCAAACATCAAACATCAAACATTAAACATCAAACTATCTCTTCCCACTAACCACCAGCCGCTAACGGCGGCCCTTCGTAGCTCCACTACGCCTCCTTCTTCCGCCTTGCATCTGGTACCATCTCGTGCGATTCAGGATAGAAAGCGTCTCCTGTCGTGCGGCCTAATGCTGATTTTTGTATTAAAACATGAGGTTCGACGAACCGGCTTCGATAAACGAACTACGGCCAACGACCTACTGCCCTTCGTAGCCCTGCTATGACTCCTTCCATCCTCCTTGCATCTGACGGCCCCGTCGGCGATGCCTGACGTAAAACGCCGGCCGTCGCGGCACTATCTTGCTGATTTTTGTATAAAAATAGTCGGTCCGTCGAACCGGCTTCATCAAACATCAAACATCAAACTTCAAACTGCCTTTTCTCTCCCTTCCCACTAACCACCAGCCGCTAACGGCGGCCCTTCCTTCCCTTCCCCGCGCGGGCCAGTTCCCGTGACCGGGTTTGAGCGGGGAAGTCTCCAGCTCCCCGCTCTTCCCGTCCGGGACTGGCTGCCAATTTTGAGGGTGATACTGTCCATATCTATATATATGCCAATGTGGGCAGGTGTTTTGGGCAGGTGTTTATTACGTTTCGATTTATCTTTTTCTTATATATACGTTTCCTTTTTTATTCCTTTCTAAATCAGTGCTTTCGTCTATGTACCGTTTAATGGAACTGCGGCTCATGCCCATTTTTTTCATCAGGTCACCTATATAGACTTCTTCCTTTTCCTCCATAATTTCATCAAATACTTCCCGCATGAGCTGCTGGTTGCTGAGGCATTTTTGTTTTTTTCCAGCCAGCATGTCTTCCCGTCCCCGGCCCAGGTTGTCCAGGTCTTCGTTATACGAAGCGATGAGGCCTGTGTAGTCTATATGGTGGATGGGATAGTCGAAGGTGATGTAAAAGGGCAGCGGCGGGGCGAATTCGCGCAGGATGGCCTCAATCCGGAAGGCCGGCGGGGCTCCGATAGGGCTTTTGACGTCGAGCATGTCGAGGATGGCGTCGGCGTCACGACTGAATACGCCTGAGCCCGATGCCCGGTCCTGTGCTTTTTTGACGGTCTGGCTGCCTTTGCTGTAGTGATGGCAATAGATGACAGCGCACTGTTTCACTGCCGCCAGTTTGTCCAGCTGGTTGCAGAACTGCCCCATGTCAAAGGCACTGTTTTCGTCGCCATTGGTGATTTTGTATATAGGGTCGAGGACGATGGCCATGTAGTCTTTCCCGGCTGTCCGGCGGACGATATCGCGGACCAGTTGTTCCATGGGGCGGGCATGACCGCGGCAGTTCCACAGGTCGATGGCATCGTCATGATCCCCGGCAAGGCCGAGGGCATTGTAGATCCGGCAGAACCGGTCAATACAGGACGCTCTATTTAATTCCAGATTGATATATAAAACATTGCCCCGGTGGCAGGGGAATTGTCCCAGCCAGGAGGTCCCTTCGGCTATGGCGATGCACAGTTCGATGAGGGCAAAGGATTTTCCCGCCTTGCTGGGCCCGGCAAGCATCATTTTATGGCCCTGCCGCAAAAGGCCGTCGATGAGTACCGGATCGAGAGGCGGCGGGTTGCGGCGCAGGCGGGACAGGTTTTCAATGGGCGTTTCCCCCTCTTTTTCATCGTCCAGCGCAGCCAGCCATTCCGTGTAGGACTGAAAGGGGCTGTCATAGGGTATGAGGTACTGCCAGCTTTCGCCGCGGCGGATACCGGGCAGACGCATGAGCCGCGCGGGGTTGCGGTTGGACACATCGACGTGATAGCCGTGTTCATGACAGGTCTTGTACAGGAAATCGACGCGCTGGCGGTACAGGTCATAATCCGTACCGGCATCGATATGTACGACGGCGTGCAGACTTTTTCCTCCACTGTAAACGAGCGCAGCCACGGGCAACTTCAGGCTGCATATCCGATCGAGCTGCTGCTGTAAAGTCTGGTCATCTGCTTCGGCCAGTACATAGGTGAATTCCCGCACGTTGCTGTTGCGCACTCCTTTTCCATCCAGCGGGTTGATGCGCACCCAGGCCCCGCCGCGGTGGTCGTAGTCCCCCAGGGCATAGCCCACGTCGTGGCTGGCTTCGAGGGCTTTGATGATGTGGCGCTGTTTCCGGCCATATACGCCCCGTCCTGCCGGCACGCAGCGGTCTTTCTGTTCCATGGACTTCATGACGTATCCCACGTAATCATCAGGCGAAAAAAGCCGTTCCAGAAAGTCCCGTATATCCTGACAGGGGTCCCATTGGGGCGGCGGCTCCGTGAGAGGCCGCCGGCTTTCCCGAGGACATGCGGCCGCCGGGGCGATGCGGATTGCCTGCGGCCCCGGGTCGATGTAGATGGCTTCGTCAAGGGAAATAGGGAGATTACCGCCCATTTCCCTGCCGTATCCCCGGTCCATGGCCATCTGCATGATGGTGCCGCCGGTCACGCAGGGCGTCCTCGTATTGGAAAAGGTCTGCCATTTCCGTTCGCATTCCCCGCTGTGATAGCGGGCCATGTCGCGGCGGCTCCAGCTGTCCCAGTCGCCGGCCGTACAGCCCTCGTATTTGAGGGCCATACCGACGTCGCACCATTCCTGATACGTACAGGATGCCGGGTCGATCCACGACAGGGCCTCCAGAAGGTCCTGCCGGTCAGAAGGCACGGCACTCGTCCTCTTCGGGGATGATATACCGGTCTATCTGATTATACAGGCGGTTCTTGTATTCCCGTGTCGAAATCCGCGCCCGTCCGCTGCGGCCGCGCAAGGCCGGCCAGTCGATTTTCAGGCGGTCCCCCACCCGGGCCAGTCCCAACGTCATGGCGAAACTCGATATCTTGAACAGCATTTTCCGGCAGAAATAAAACCGGTCGTGGACGATGGCATCACCGTCCGGCGTCTCTACGAGGAGTTCCACATCCATTTCATGACAGGCAGGGATCTTGTCACTGCCGTCAAAATAGGACCGGGTGATATTCTGTACCGTAAAGGGATATTCTCCCGGCTCCAGTTCGATATAGTCCTGTTTGACGATTTCGATCTCGTCATCCCAGGAAAAGACTTCCTTGCTTTCCATGTCACAGATTCTCCTTTCAAGATGTAAATTTTTTTGCATGATGCATTTGCACTTCCTGCAAACGAACTGATTTGAGCCTAGCACAAAATCCAGCATATGTCAAAAAAATGTAGATTAGAAAATAGTGAGAAAATTTTAATCTGCAGGCAGTTTATATAGAAAAACTCCCCTCAGGAACGATTATCCTGAAGGGAGTATGTATGATAATGCTTACTTGTCAATTGAACTAGTTTCTTCGTACGGGGCGGCTGGCACTGATGATCATGGCCCGTTCCCTTCTCAGCGGTGGTACGTATGACAGAGGCGGGAGAGCCAGCGGGCCAGGTCCAGGCGCATCTGGCCGTCTTTCAGCTGCCAGTGCCAGTTGCCTTCTACGGTCCCCGGCGTGTTCATCCGGCCCGATGACGGCAGGAACAGCAGGTCCTGGAAGGGCACGATGGCCGTTTCCGCCCGGCGGCTGTAGACGTATGCGATGAGGGCCGCCGTCACTTCGCTGGCCGTGGCATCATTAGACAGGTGCAGCATGAGGCACAGGCGCTGCTGCTGTTCTTCCGGCAGGGATTCGTACCAGCCCCGGGTAGTGTCATTGTCGTGAGTCCCCGTATAGGCGATGGAACACGGTTCCGTATCGAAGGACAGCCGGCCGTCAGACCGTTCTTTCAGATGGAACGGCAGGACCCGCATCCCCGGCAGGGAGAAATGGCTGCGCAGGCGGCATACGTCGTCGGTGATGATGCCCAGGTCTTCGGCGATGAGCCGCACCGGCCCCAGTTCCTGATAGACCCGGCACAGGATGTCTTCTCCCGGTGCCGGTTTCCACTGCCCTTCCCGGGCCGTCCTGGCTCCGGCAGGGATAGACCAGTATGCGGAAAATCCGCGGAAATGGTCGATCCGCACTTCATCGACCAGGGACAGGGTGTGGCAGAAGCGCTGGACCCACCAGTCGTATCCGTCTTTTGCCATTGCCTGGTAATCGTAGAGGGGGTTGCCCCAGAGCTGGCCTTCGGCACTGAAATAGTCAGGCGGCACGCCGGCCACACTCCTGGGATTTCCTGCCTCATCGAGGTCGAACAGGTCCTGATGGGACCAGCAGTCGGCGCTGTCGTGGGCGACGAACATGGGGATATCCCCCAGGATAGAGACGCCGTTGTCATGGGCATAGGTGCACACGTCCTGCCACTGACGGTGTACGATGTACTGAAGGAAGCGGTAATGATCGACCGCACCGGCCAGTTCCTTCCGGTAGCGCGCACAGGCCGCATCTTTATGGCGGGCAATGTCTTCCGGCCATTCGGTCCAGGCCTTTCCTTTGAAGAAGTCACGGACGGCACAAAACAGGGCGTAGTCATCGAGCCAGCTCTTATTTTTTCTGCAGAATGTGTCAAAAGGCTGCCAGGGAATGACCAGGTCCGGGTCGTGGGACATATCCCAGAGGGCGCGTTCCTTGCACTGCCAGGCTTCGTCCCAGGACGAGGTTCCCGCCGCTTCCTGGCGGTACTGGTCATAGCGTTCTCTTTTGAGCCAGCCTGCCCGGTACAGGAAATCGAGGGAAATGAGCCGTTCGTTCATGGCAAAGGCCGACCGCGAGTAATACGGCGAATCGCCGTCGAGAGGCGGTGTCAGCGGCAGGACCTGCCACAGGCTCTGGCCGGCGGTCTTGAGGAAATCGATGAAATGATAGGCTTGTTCCCCCAGGTCGCCACAGCCCCACGGCGACGGCAGGGACGTAGGATGCAGGAGGATGCCGGCCCGCCGTTTTCCCCCTTCTTGTCCGGCCAGGACGACGATGCTGAGCGGCGGCAGGGTCAGATTGAGGCGGCTGCCCGTCGTTTCCAGCGGTTCCATATTGGGGACGAGGGCGTTGTACAATTTCCCGTACAGCAGTCCGTCCGTATAGAGGCTGATGGAATGGACGGCCGTCGTGCTGCGGTTGATGGCGATGACGAACAGTCCGTCCCGGGCGGGCTTATCAAAGACATCGCGGCCGCCTTCGATGGACCGGCAATATACGTAGACATCGCCCTTGCTGTACAGGGGGATGAACCGCCCTGTCTGCAGGGCATCGTGTTTGCGCCGCAGGGCTGTCAGCCGTTTCACCCAGCGCAGGAGGCTCATGTTTTCGTGGCCCCAGGGATAGGTACGGCGGTTATCCGGGTCTTTTCCCCCAGTGAGGCCGGCTTCGTCGCCATAGTAGATACAAGGCGCGCCCGGCATGGTCATCTGCCAGGCCATGAGCAGCTTCACCCGGCCTATGGCGACGGATTCGCCGCGCACGTCAGCATCACTGCTCTGGCAGACCGTGAGGATCCGTTCGATGTCGTGGCTGCTGATGAGGTTGAGCATGGCATACCAGTTTTCCGGCGGATAGTTCTCCACCAGCTGCATGAGTTCCCGCCCCAGGCGGCTGCCGTCTTTCTGGCCCAGCACGAAGGCCACGGCCATGGCTCGGAGGACGTAATTCATGGCACTGTCTATATCGTAACCGCAGAGGTATTCCCGCTGCTCGCTGTAGGCAATTTTATTGGAAGCGTCTTCCCAGACTTCGCCGATGAGGACGGCATCGGGATTTTCTTCTTTGAGCGTATGATAGAAACTGCGCAAAAACGGCACGGGCAGTTCGTCGATGACGTCGAGGCGCCAGCCGCTGATGCCCTGGCCCAGCCAGTATTTGAGGACACTGTTTTCACTGCGGATGATGAAATCCATATAGGACGGCGTCGTTTCTTCTACGTCCGGCAGGTCCTTGACACCCCACCACGATTCATAGTCGTCGGGGTAGTCCGTAAAGCGGTACCATTCATAGTACGGCGATTCTTTGGACTGATAGGCGCCCAGGGACGGATAATGGCCGAAGCGGTTGAAATAGATGCTGTCGGCGCCGGTATGGCTGAATACGCCGTCGAGGATGATGCGGATGCCCCGCTTGCGCGCTTTTTCGCACAGGGCAGAAAATTCGTCATTAGTCCCCAGGAAGGGGTCGATGCGGTGATAGTCTCCCGTGCCATAGCGGTGGTTGCTGCAGCTTTCAAAGACCGGGTTGAGATAGATGGCCGTAACGCCTAAATCTGCGAGGTAGTCGAGTTTCTTCCCGATGCCGGCCAGGTCGCCGCCAAAGAAATCGTACTGGACCACATCACCTGTTTCCGTATTCTTGCAGTAATAGGGCCGGTCGTCCCAGGAGCTGTGGATGACGGCACCGGGTTTGCCCGCCAGGTGCTGCCAGTCCATGCGGCCGCGGCAGAAGCGGTCGGGGAAAATCTGGTAGACGATGGCGTGTTTGAACCAGTCCGGCGTATGGGCGTTCTTGTCGTAGACGGTAATCTGGAACGCCGGCGGCACCGTGTCATAGAGGGCTCCCACGCCGCCGAGGTGGTCCTGGTTATTGCCGTAGTACAGGCGTTTGCCGTCCCATTCGACGATGAAATAATACCACAAGAGGCAGCCCTTCTGCGGTACCTGCCAGGTCGCGGCAAAGGTATCCCCTGCGGCTGTCATGGGGACGAGCGATTCCCCGGCATTGCTCTGCCAGAGCCGTACGGTGGCCTTACAAGAAGAGGCCGGCCGGCCGCTGACGGACAGGCGCAGGGTCAGCTCTGACCCGGACGGTACGGCGCCAAAGCGGGACCGGTAGTGGCTGTCGTGGGAATCATGATATAGGCGTAGTTCCATAGTCGTTCCTTTCTTTATCGCAAAACCCCTGCCGCAGCATGCCGGGCAGGGGTCCTTGGTGTCATTATCTGTCTAATACGGTGTGATACAGATCCGCATAGGCCTGGGCCGAGCGGTCCCATCCGTAATCGCTTTCCATGGCATTGCGGACGAGGTGTTCCCAGACGACGGGATCGGCGTAGTAGCTGAGGGCTCTCTTGACGGTAAACAGCAGTTCATGGGCATTGAAGTTCATGAATGTCAGGCCGTTGCCCTGATTCGTATACTTATCGAAGGGGATGACCGTATCCTTGAGTCCCCCCGTTTCCCGGACGACCGGCACGGCCCCGTATTTGAGGGCGATGAGCTGGCTCAGGCCGCATGGTTCGTAGCGGGACGGCATCATGAAGATGTCGGCGGCAGCATACACCTGATGGGCCAGGCCTTCGTTGAAGAGGATGTTGGCCGACACCTTGGTCGGATAGCGCCGGGCCAGATTGCGGAAGGCATCTTCGTAGGCCCAGTCGCCGGTGCCGACGATGACCAGCTGGATATCTTCTTCGATGAGTTCATCCATGATGCAGGTCACCAGATCTAGTCCCTTATCCGCTACCAGGCGGGTCACCATGGCGACGACGGGGATATTGCGGTTGACAGGAAGGCCCAGTTCCCGCTGCAGGGCTTCCTTGTTGATATGCTTCCTGGCCGGGAAGGTATCGGCCGTATAAGTCGCGGCGATATGCGTATCCGCCGCCGGGTTGTATTCATCTTCATCGAGGCCGTTGATGATGCCCGTGATGCGGTCCCGGGCCGAGCGGATATAGCCATCCAGACGTTCCCCGAAATAGGGATAAGTGATTTCCTGGGCATAGGTCTTGCTCACGGTCGTAATGTAGTCGGCATAGACCATGCCTGATTTCATGTAGTTGACGCAGCCATCACATTCCAGGTTGCCGTTGTCAAAGAGTTCCTGCGGCAGGCCGATGATGTCGCGCATGATGGATGGCGGGTAAATCCCCTGGTATTTGAGATTGTGGATGGTATAGATAATCTTCATGTGCTGGTAGAACGGGTCATGATAGAAATCTTCTTTCAGGAAGACGCCCATGAGGCCCGTATGCCAGTCGTTGCAGTGGATGATGTCCGGCTGGAATCCCACTTTGGGGAGCATGGTCAGGACGGCGCGGCAGAAATAGGCGAACCGTTCGTCGTCGTCATCAAACCCGTAGAGGCGGTCCCGCTTGAAATACCATTCGTTATCGATGAAGTAGACCGTGACGCCGTTCCAGTCGATTTCTTCCACGCCATAGTAGAGCTGGCGCCAGGCCAGGTTGACGATGCCGTGGGTGACCGGTTTCATCTGTGCCCGGAACGATTCGGCGATCTGGCTGTATTTGGGAATGACCAGACGCACATCCATCCCTTTGGATGCCAGTGCCTTCGGCAGCGCTCCCATGACATCTGCCAGGCCTCCGGTCTTGATAAAAGGAACGGCCTCGGAAGCCGCAAACAATACTTTTACCATCTGTATCACCTTCTTAGTACACTCTTAAAATTATGATCCCATCGTATGATGATCATGTCATTCAACTTTGTTTTTTCCCGGTCCTCTTCTTGGAGGAAGCCTTGCCTGTCCGGGATTTTCCCCGGGCCGGGGCGCGCCGTTTCTGTACGGTGCCGCTCATAGCAGCCGATACGGTGCGGTGAGCTTCTGCCGCCGAATCGAGTTCGATGTATATGGCTGCCAGCGGTGGCAGCGTCAGGGACAGGGACTGGTCCATGCCGTGCATGGAGATGTCTTCTGCCGTAAATTTTCCTTCATTGACCACGCCGGATCCGCCAAAGCGGCTGTCATCGCTGTTTAAGACTTCCACATAGGTGCCGGGCTGGGGCACGCCGAAGCGGTAATCGTGGCGCACGACAGGCGTGAAATTGCAGACGACGATGGTCAGGTCTTCCTTGTGGATCCCCTTGCGGAAGAAGGCGATGACGCTGTTGTCCCGGTCATCACAGCTGATCCAGGAAAAGCCGGACCAGTCGAAGTCTTCCTGCCAGAATTCGCGATGGGATGCATAGAATCCGTTCAGTTCCCGTACGTAGTCGTGCAGTTTGCGGTGCATGTCGTAATCCAGGAGATGCCAGTCCAGGCTGTCATCGTATTTCCATTCGATGAACTGGCCGAAATCGCCGCCCATGAACAGGAGCTTCTTGCCCGGATGAGACATCCAGTAGCCGTAAAAGGCCCGCAGGCCGGCAAATTTCTTCCAGTAATCGCCGGGCATCTTATCCAGGAGCGACCGTTTGCCGTGGACGACTTCATCGTGGGACAGGGGCAGGACGAAATTTTCCGAAAAGGCATAGCACAGGGAAAAGGTAATGAGGTTCTGATGGTCTTTGCGGAACAAAGGATCCATGGACATATAGCGCAGCATGTCGTTCATCCAGCCCATATTCCATTTATAATTGAATCCCAGTCCGCCCACTTCGATGGGTTTCGTCACCAGCGGCCAGGCCGACGATTCTTCGGCGATCATCAGGGCCTGGGGGACTTCGGCGAAGACGGCTTTATTGAGGCGGCGGATGAAATCGATGGCTTCCAGGTTTTCCCGGCCGCCGTATTTATTGGGCTGCCACTGGCCGTCGCTGTGGCCGTAGTCGAGGTACAGCATGTTGGCCACGGCATCGATGCGCAGGCCATCGACGTGGAACTCCTTCAGGAAAAAGAGGGCGCTGGAAATGAGGAAGGACTGCACTTCCGTGCGGCCGTAATCGAAATTCATAGTGTCCCATTCCTTGTTTTCTGCCAGGATGGGATTGCCCGATTCGTAGCACGGTTCGCCATCAAAATATCGCAGGCCGTGGGCATCGCGGCAGAAATGGCCCGGTACCCAGTCTACGATGACGCCGATGCCGTTTTGGTGGCAGTGATCGACGAAATACATGAAATCTTCCGGCCTGCCGTAGCGGCTGGTCACGGAGAAATAGCCCGTCCCCTGATAGCCCCAGGAGCCGTCAAAAGGATATTCGCACAGCGGCATGAGCTCGATATGGGTATAATGCATATCTTTCACGTAGTCTACCAGCTGGTCTGCCAGTTCCCGGTAGGTCAGCATATCGCCGTTTTCTCTGCGCCGCCACGAACCCAGGTGGACTTCATAGGTCAGCATGGGCTGGGCGTATGAATCGTAGTCTTTGCGGCTGGCCATCCATTTCTTGTCTTTCCATGTATAATGGAGCTTGGTCAGCTTCGATGCCGTATCGGGACGGACTTCCGACCAGAAGGCATAGGGGTCGCTTTTGAGGATGACATCGCCCGAAGCCGTCGTGATGGCGTATTTGTAGTTATCCCCTTCGGAAAGACCGGAGATATAGCAGGTCCAGATGCCGTTTCCCTTGTCGCTGCGCGTCATGGGGTCGGCCGTTTCATCCCATTCATTGAAATCGCCGACGACGCTGACGGCCTGTGCATGAGGTGCCCACACGGCAAAGCGCACGCAGGCTTTGCGCCGGTACGCCGTAAAATGCGCGCCAAAGAGGCGGTAACTGCTGTCGTTCGTTCCCTGATGATACAGATAGGTACTATAATCATCGATGGCACTGAGTTTCATCCGTGCACACCTCCTTTATTACATCAACTCTTGACCGGTTTCAGGTGCCAGATTCCCGATGCGTACTGGCGGATGGTCCGGTCACTGGAAAAATAGCCCGAATGGGCGATATTGACGGCGCTGGAATGGAGCCATGGGAGGCGTTTGTTGTAGCGCCGTTCGATTTCCTGCTGTGCCTGACAGTAGGGTTTGAAATCTTTTAAGACGAAGAATTCATCGTTGCGGTCCAGGAGTGAATCGTAGAGCATGCCGAAGGATTCGCCATTTCCCAGGGATCCATCGACGAGGCTGTTCATGATCTGGCGGATATCCGCATCTTCGCTGTACATATTCCACGAAGAATAGCCGCCGTGGATATAATAATCCATGACTTCGTTGGCCCGGAGGCCGAAGATGACGCAGTTGTCATCACCCACTTCGCGGTGGATTTCCACGTTGGCCCCGTCCATGGTGCCCAGGGTGATGGCCCCGTTCATCATGAATTTCATATTCCCCGTACCAGACGCTTCTTTTCCGGCCGTAGAGATCTGTTCGCTCACATCGGCGGCCGGAAACAGGAGCTGGCCCAGGGAGACGTTGTAGTTTTCCAGGAAGAGGACGCGCATCTGCTTGCGGATACGGCGGTCGTTGTTGACCAGCCGGGCCACGACGTTGATGAGCTTGATGGTCTGCTTGGCTTCCCCATAGCCGGCGGCCGCCTTGCCGCCAAAGAGGAAGGTCCGCGGCGTAATCTGCATCCTGGGATTGGCCTTGAGGACGTAATACAGGTGCAGGACGTGGAGAATATTGAGGAGCTGCCGTTTGTAGAGATGGATCCGCTTGATCTGGATATCAAAGATCGATGCCGGGTCTACCTTTACTTCATACTTCTGTTGGATATAATCGGCCAGGATATATTTGCGGGTCTGTTTCACCTGGGCCAGCCGTTCGAGGAAGGCCGGGTCTTTGGAAAATTTTTCCACGTCCATGAGGCGTTTGGCTTCCAGCCGCCAGTCCGGCCCGATGGTGTCATCGAGCAGTCCTGCCAGCTGCGGATTGGACTGGATGAGCCAGCGCCGGTGGGAGACGCCATTGGTCTTATTGGAAAAACGCGACGGGAAACAGGTGTAGAACTGGTGCAGCGTCGAGTCCTTCAGAATCTGGGAGTGGATTTCCGCAACCCCGTTGACACTGTGGCTGCCGAGGACAGCCAGATGGGCCATGTGGACCTGTCCATCCCAGAGGACGGCCACATCGCGGGCCTTGTCTTCGTCGCCGGGGAAGCGCTTGCGGACTTCGGCCAGCCAGCGCCGGTTCAGTTCTTCCACGATGAGATAGATCCGCGGCAGCAGGGACTTGAACATGGGAATGGACCAGCGTTCCATCGCTTCCGGCAGGATGGTGTGGTTCGTATAGGCCACGGTGCGGACGGTCACATTCCAGGCCGCATCCCACGAAAGTCCTTCTTCATCCATGAGGATGCGCATGAGTTCGGGGATGACCAGGGCCGGATGGGTATCGTTGATATGGATAGCGATGTACTGATCGAATTTATACAGGCTTTCTTTGATTTTTTTCTTGTAATAGCGCACGATGGACTGCAGGCCCGCCGATACCATGAAGTATTCCTGCATGAGCCGCAGCTTGCGCCCTTCTTCCGTGCTGTCTTCGGGATAGAGGAAACGGGAAATGAGCTGCACGCTGTTCTTGTAGTGGAAGGCCCGGTGCCGGTCGCCCAGGGACAATTCGCGGTACATATCTTCCCGGGAATATTCGGCCCGCCACAGGCGCAGGGTGTTCACCGTATGGTTGTGATAGCCTACGATGGGGACATCGTAGGGCACGGCACGGACAGAAGAATATTTTTCGTAGACACATTCCAGGCCGCCGTCTTCGGAAGGACGCATGTAGGCGTTGCCGCCAAAGCGCACGTTGACGGCCTTATCGACCTTCTTGACTTCCCAGGGGAATCCGTCGGCCAGCCAGCTGTCAGGCAGTTCGACCTGCTGATCGTCGATGATGCGCTGATTGAAGAGTCCGTACTGATAGCGGATACTGCAGCCATGGCCAGGAAGCTGGAGCGCTGCCAGGGAATCGATGAAGCAGGCAGCCAGTCTGCCCAGGCCCCCGTTTCCCAGTCCCGGATCCCGTTCTTCCGGGATGATCCGGTCCAGGTCCCAGCCCAGGTCCTTGAGCCCGGCCCGGCAGACATCTTCCATGCCCAGGCCGATGAGGTTGGAATCGAGCAGCCGCCCCAGGAGGAACTCGATGGAAAAATAGTAGACCTGTTTCGCCTTTTCTTCGGCATAGGTTTCATTCGTGCGGATCCAGTCTTCACTTACCAAATCACGGACCATGAAGGCTACGGTCTGATATACTTCGTTCGGTGTCAGATCGGGCAGATCCTTTTCCCACAAAATGTGTGCTTTTTTGGTAAATTCACTTTTGAATTCTTCTTTATCCTGCCACGTGTTCACTATTTCAGGACTCCTTTTTTAGATGACGGAACATTTGCCGATGCAAAGCGGTGTTTCTCGTGTTCCCGAAAGTTCAGCCTCCGGCTGGATGACGGCGTTTTTGTCGCATACGACATAATCCAGATTGGCATCGGCACCAACGACGGAGTGCTGCATGACAATACTATTGCGGATAACGGCATTCTTCCCTACCCGCACTTTGCGGAAGAGAATCGAATTTTCGACTTTGCCTTCGATGATGCAGCCGTTGGCCACAAGGGAATTGGTGACGTGCGATTCTTCCATGTATTTTGCCGGCGCTTCGTCCTTGATTTTCGTATAGATGTGGCGCTGGTTCTGGAGGAATATGTCCCGCCAGGTATGGACGTCGAGGAAGTCCATATTGGTTTCAAAATAAGACTGGATGGAATCGACGCGTTTTACGTACCCTTTATAATTATAGCCAAAAATCCGCAGGCGGTCTACATTGCGCTTGAGAACGTCGGTGATAAAATCTTTATAGCCTTTGGCGTAGGCCCGGCGGACGCAGTGCTGGTAAATTTCCGTGTCGATGAGGATCTGGCGCTGGTACAGGTTGTCCCCGGCCTGGATTTCCGCCTTGGAATTGATGCCCGTGATCCGGTCCTTGTCGTTGATTTCCAGGACGTAGCCTTCTTTTTCCTTGCCTTTCGGCACCTGCGTATAAATCATAGTCACGTCGGCATTATGACGGCGGTGGAAATGGAGCACTTCCTCGTAATCGATATTCTGCACCAGATCGCAGCTGGTCGCCAGGATGTACGGGCTGTGGCCACGCTTGACGAAAAGCAGATTCTTGTAAAAAGAATGGATATCCCCTTCTACGGGATGGATGATATCTTCCACGTCAGCCGGCAGATAGAACAGGCCGTCCCGTTTGCGGGCCAGTCCCCATTCCTTCCCCGAGCGGATGTGGTCCAGTACGGAGCGGGACTGGGACGACAGGAGGATACCTACGTTGCCGATTCCGGCGTTTACCATATTGGAAAGAGTGAAATCAATGAGGCGGAACTTGCCTCCCATAGGCACGGTCGCCAGCGGGCGGTGTTCATTGAGTTCAGGGAGTGTCTTGCTGTCCTGTAAATTGATAAGACCCATCATTTCGCTGCCCATACTTATGCATCTCCTTTGCTGGTTGCTGCGGCGGTCACTTCGCCATGACGGCCCAGTACGGCGACGGACCCGTCTTTTTTGTGTACGACCGCACCGCTGTGGATGATGCAGTCTTCGCCGATGATGGCCTTGTCTACGACAGCGCCGGCTTCGACGACGGTTCCCGGCATGATGACCGAATTGGTGACCCGGGCGCCTTCTTCGACGGTGACATTATAGAATATGACCGAATCCGATACCTGCCCCAGGATGGCCGCTCCCTCTGCGATGAGGGCACTCTTGGCGCTGCCTTTCGGCCCGATGAAATGAGGCGGCATGGACTGGTTGCCGGCATAGATGCGCCAGTCGGGATCGCTCAGGTCCAGAGGCGGTTCATCGGCCAGAAGGTCCATGTTGGCCTGCCAGAGGCTGTCAATGGTACCGACATCTTTCCAGTATCCTTCAAAGGGATAGGCATAGAGAGCCAGCTGATCACGTAACATGGCCGGGATGACGTTCTTGCCAAAATCGTGTTCCGACGTTTCATCCTTGGCGTCGGCCCGCAGATACCGTTCCAGCACCGGCCGGTCAAAAATATAGATGCCCATGGAGGCCAGGTTGCTTTCGGGCTGCTTCGGTTTTTCCTGGAATTTCGTGATGCGCATGTTGTCATCGGCTACCATGATGCCAAAGCGGCTCGCTTCATCCCAGGGCACGCGGATGGTGCCGATGGTGACTTTCGCCTGATGTTTCTTATGGAAATCCAGCATTTTGGAATAATCCATGGAATAAATGTGGTCGCCTGACAGGATGAGCACGTAGTCATCCCCTATCATTTCGACGAAGTTCAGATTCTGATAAATGGCATCGGCCGTCCCGCGGTACCAGTTCGTACCATTGCCATTGGTGTACGGCGGCAGCACAAAGGTTCCCCCCGTGTCATTGTCGAGGTCCCAGGAGCTGCCGTTGCCGACGTACCAGTTCAGTTCCAGCGGCTGGTACTGGGTCAGGATGCCGACCGTCCCGATGCCGGAATGGCGGCAGTTGCTCAGGGTAAAATCAATGATACGGTATTTACCGCCAAAGAGCAGCCCAGGCTTGGCTTGATCTTTCGTCAGGACACCGAGGCGGCTGCCTTTGCCGCCTGCCAGTATCATAGCCAGACAATTCGATTTTCTCATACGATTTCCTCCTCACGCAGGAAACAGCTGCATCGATACCGGTCTGCTCCCATCGTACCGGGACAGCCGTTCCTCTATTTGTCTTCCTATCTAAGCTTTGGCAGATTAACAAAATCCTTGTATGCAAATATTATACACTACTTAAAATATTTTTTTAAGGGTTTGTTATCCCTATTTACGGAAATTTCACGAAAAACGTACTAAATATAGAATACCACAAAAAAACACACCTTCATCTGGTAGTTGACAAAGATGAAAGGTGTGTCCGCAATGGCAGTCCGTACCATACAGGCCGCCGGCTGTTTATTCTATTCTTCTGTTTCTTTCAGTGCTTCTTCCCTCGTCAGGAGCGTCACCATAAAGGGCAGGGCCAGAAGGATGCGCCGTGCCGCATCGGCCGTGTCCGCCGTAGTGCGCACGAAGCCGATGCCCTTTTTCCCATCGAGGGCCGTGACGACGCCGACGTATTCAAATCCTTCCATGATACGGGTGACGAAGGTCATATTGCCGGGATCGATCTTGAAATACACCCAGTCGGCATCAAGCATCATGACGGATCACCTCGCGGCGCATCATACTGTACTCTTCCAGCGGCGTATCGCAGGGGATGCCTACGAGCTGCTGGGCATGGGGGGCCGCCGTGATGGTGTTGCCGTCACCATCGGTCATGGCCGGCAGGGTAAGGGTGACCAGCGGTCCTTTCGGCTGGAGAAATTCTACGGTCTGACCGGTCTTGAAATGATTCCGCTGTTCGACCCAGACGATGTGCTTTTCCCGGTCATAGGAACGGACGAGGCCGATGAATTCGTGAGTCTGGGTATTGCTGGAATGGCTGTATACCTGATCGGCTTCGGTCGGACGGGACACGGAGAAGCCCCGCGTATAGGGCCGGTGGGAAATCTTTTCCAGCTCCTGAAGCCATTCGGGGCGCACGTGGAAATGTTCCGGGTCACGTTCGTAAGCATCGATAGCCTGGCGGTATACCTTGACGACCGTAGCCACGTAATGGACGCTCTTCATGCGGCCTTCGATTTTCAGACTGCACAGGCCGGCATCGTACAGATCCGGCAGGTACGGCAGGAGGCAGAGGTCTTTGGAGTTGAAGATATATGTCCCCCGTTCGTCCTCTACGACGGGGAAATACTGGCCCGGCCGCTTTTCTTCGACTACGTTATATTTAAACCGGCAGCACTGGACGCACTGGCCCCGGTTGGAGTCGCGGTTCTGGGTGAAGTAATTGCTCAACAGGCAGCGGCCGGAATAGGAAATACACATGGCACCGTGGACGAATCCTTCCAGTTCGACAGGGACGCGGCGGTGGATTTCCCTGACATCGGCCAGGCTCACTTCCCGGGCCATGACGACGCGGCTGGCACCGAGGTCATGCCAGAACTGGACACTGGCCCAGTTGGTCGTATTGGCCTGGGTCGAAATGTGGATGGGCAGTTCCGGCACGAGCTTGCGGGCCAGACTGAAAATCCCCGGATCGGCGATGAGCAGGGCGTCTACGCCTATATCCCGCAAAAAGCGCAGGTAATCCGGCAGAGCCGTGAGGTCTTCATTGTGAGGGAAAATATTGACCGTCACATGGATCCGTTTTCCCCGTTCATGGGCATAGGCCACGGCTTCTTTCAGCTCATCCCGGGAGAAATTGTCACTGAAGGCGCGGAGACCGAATAATTTCCCGCCGAGATATACTGCATCGGCACCATAGAGAAATGCCATCTTCATTTTATCCATATTGCCGGCCGGAGCCAGCAATTCCATCTTTTGCATACTTATCCTTTCCAACGGGATACGGTCAGGCCATCCCCATTTTCAAAAAACACAGAATCAAAATACCGCCTATCGTCGATGAGCGACAGGAACTGGCGCAGCCGCGTCACGGCCGTCCGGTGCTTGTGCGGCAGCGTCCCCTTTATATAAATCATATCGTGATAGCGCAGGTTATCTGCTACGATGAGCGCACCGGGCGAGAGGTGTGGCATCAGCAGCTGCAGATAGCGCACATACTGTCCCTTGGGGCCGTCGAGGAAGACAAAATCCCACGGCCCTTCCAGGCGGCTCAGCCACTGGGCCGCATCTCCCTGAAGAGCCGTGATGACCCTCGCGTAGGGAGAGCGTGAAAAATACTCCTTGGCCGTCCGGTACCGCTCTTCGTCGAGCTCGATCGTCGTCAGCATCCCTCCCTCTGCCAGAAAGGGAGCCATGATCAGGGCAGAATAGCCGATACAGGTGCCGATTTCCAGCAGCCGGGCCGGTTTCGCCTGCTGGAGGATCCGGGTCAATAGTGGCAGTTCCGGATCCCGCAGGATAGGCAGCTGTTCCCGCGCAGCCTGACTGCGTATTTCTTCCAGAAGGTCCGTCATGGCATATGTTCCTTTACATTCTTCATATGGTCCTCGTAGGTTGTGGCAAAATAGTTATGTCCGTCTTTATCAGCAACAAAATAGAGATAGGACGTATCGGGCGCTTCCAGGATGGCTTTCATGCAGTCCATCCCCGGATTGGCAATCGGTCCCGGCGGCAGTCCTTCATAGCGATATGTATTATAGGGCGAGTCGTATTCCGTTTCACTGATACTGTACGCCGCCTTGTGGGTTCCCATGGCATAGGAAATGCTGGCATCAGACTGGAGTTTCATGTGCCGGGACAGGCGGTTCAGGAATACCGACGCGATGAGCGGCCGGTCTTTATCGTATTTTGCTTCCTTTTCTATGAGTGATGCCAGGGTGACGAACTGGTAGATAGACATATTCCGCTCTGCAATCTGCTGGCGCATGTCGTCTGTCAGGTGACGGTCGAAATTTTTCAGCATCATGGTGACGACATCCTCTGCCGTCGCATCCTTCCCGATGAGGTACGTATCGGGAAAGAGGAAGCCTTCCGTCACAAGTGTCACCTTGCGGTTCCCTTTCATATAGGGATACAGCAGGCTCGTATCGTTGGCTGCACGGAGAAAATCCTCTTCTTTGACGATGCCCAGCTTATCCAGGGCCTGAGCCGTCTGACGCACCGTATAGCCTTCGGGTACGACCAGCCGGGCAGCTTCTGATTTGCCGCTTTTTAGTTTTGCCAGGATCTGCTGGAGACTCATGTCGGACCGGATGGTATATTCCCCCTGTTTGAGATCATCGGCCTGGCCGGTGACGCGTGCCACCAGGCGGAACCAGCCGGGATTGACGATGAGTCCGTCGTCGTAGAGCTGATCGGCAATGTCGGTGGCAGTCATCTGTTCCCGCACATGGACGTATGCTTCCCTTTCGGGAAGGAAATAATTTGGCAGGTAATATGATGCAATGCCCGCTGCGCCGGCTATGAAAAGACACGCCGCGGCCGCTATGCCCCAGAAGCGCCTGCGGTGCCTTGCCGCCGACTGCCGTATTTCCCGGGCATCCTGCACGACTTCCTGTTCTACATGTTCAATTGTCTCTTCTATTTTTTTCTTGTTCATCCGTCTATTATACGGCAAGAACCGGTCCTGACGCAATAGGCACGACACAGCAGGCTCTTATAGCGGTTGACATCTTCTTTCCGAAGGCCAAGCCTAGTCCGCATCTGGATCCGCAATACCGCAAGGCGTATACAGAAAAGAACCCTGTCAGAGGAACCAGACTTTTTTCTTTCGTGTATCCCCGGTAGACGTGTATCCCGGAGAGAATGATACAAATGTTTGGTATTTGTCTTTTTATATGATACAATACATTATACAGGGTATCGTATATGATATGATAAAGGAAATACATGCAGTATGACCGTACCGTCTCATGCGGTAAAATAGCACCTATTCCAGGAGGATTGTCATGGCTTCTGAACCGGCAGATCATTTTTATCTCGGCAACGCCGACGTATTGGCAAATAATGAAAAATTAACAGACAAGGCCCGGCAGAGTATCTATGTATCACGGGCCGACAACACCATTGACGCATACCGGTCCGACTGGAAGGATTTCTGCGACTGGTGTGCCTATCATGACGAAACAGCCTTTCCGGCATCGCCGGAAACGATCGTCAACTATATCAACGACCTGGCAGACAATGCCAAGGCCAATACGATTGCCCGGCGCATCTCTGCCCTGACGGAAAACTTTGCCGCTGCCGGCATCAAAGACAACCCCTGCCGCTTCCCTATCGTAAAAGACGCCGTCCGCGGCATCAAACGCATGAAAGGGACCCAGCAGCACGGTAAAGCCCCCATCCTCTTCGATGACATCCGGGAAATGCTCCACTACCTCGACGGGGACGAACTCCGCCAGGCCCGCGATAAAGCCGTCCTTCTCGTCGGCTTTTACGGTGCCATGCGCCGTTCGGAAATTGCCGGGCTGGATGTGGAAGACCTGAACTTCAACCGCCTGGGGCTGCTCATCACATTGCGCAAATCCAAGACCGACCAGTTCGATCAGGGGCAGACCGTCGCCATCCCTTATATTGAAGATAAGGACCTCTGTGCCGTCCGTGCACTCCAGCACTGGCTGGATCTCAGCGGAATTACTACAGGACCGGTCTTTCGCAGTTTCACCAAAGGCCACCATATCCGCAAGACCCGTATCTCCGACAAGACTATCGCCCTCATCGTCAAACGGTATGTCGGACTCATGGGAATGGATCCGGCTGAATTCGGCGCCCACAGCCTGCGCCACGGCTTTGCCACTTCGGCTGCAATGGAACACGTGGAAGAACGGGAAATCATGCGCCAGACGCGTCACCGGTCTACAGCGGTCGTCCGCAAGTACATCGACGAAGCAGACCGCCTCATCGATAATCCTATCTTAAAGATCGCCCGGAAAAAATGACCCGTTCCTTTATTTCTGTACGTGCAGGACTTCTTTTACCGTATCGGCCCGCCCTATTTCAACGGGCACCTGAAGGACCTGCCCCGGATAAATGTCATCGGAATGGCGGATATGATTGATATCCATGATTTCATCGACGACGTCGCGGACATCCGTCCCGGGAGCGGCAGCAGCGGACGCGATGCGCCATACCGTATCCCCGCTGTGTATCTTGACGGAGATATACGTTTCATCCGTATGATATACCATCCCCATCTGGGTACATGCGGCGATGACGACAACCAGCGCTGCAATCAGCCGGATTATCCAGGTATAGTTTCTTTTTCTTTTCATAGCCATCGTGCGTTTCATACTCTGTCACCCCATAGCCGTTTAGAACGAATGTTTTGAGAACACATGTTTGTTTGATGGTTTTATTATATCGGCGAACGTCCGTTCTGTCAATAGGGTGAGAGAACAAATTTTCGATGAACAAACGTTTGAATTTTTTTCCATAGTACCGTATAATAGAAGTGTATATTTACTTGGGAGTGATACCGAATGATGAACAGTGAAAAAATGCTTACAACCCGGCAAAAACAAATCCTTGAATACATCCGTGACTGCGTGCATAAATATGGGTATCCCCCATCGGTCCGGGAAATCTGCCAGTCCGTCGGCCTCAGCTCTACTTCGACGGTCCACGGCTATCTGCACCGCCTGGAAGAACTGGGATTTATCCGCCGCGACCCGGCAAAGAACCGGACGATAGAACTCCTGGATGAAGGATCCTGGCGGTCCAAAAAAATCGTTCCCCTGCCACTGATCGGCCAGGTCCGGGCCGGCCAGCCGGTATTTGCCGAAGAATACATCGAAGATGTCTATCCCTTTCCGGCTGATATTATCGGAAATGACGACTGCTTTATGCTGACCGTCCGTGGCGACAGCATGATCCAGGCCGGTATCTTCGACGGGGATTATCTTATCGTCCGCCGTCAGGATACGGCAGAAAACGGGGATATCGTCGTCGCGATGATCGACGATGAAGCGACGGTCAAGCGGTATTTCCTGGAAAAGGACCGGGTACGTCTGCAGCCGGAAAATCCCGATTATGAACCGATTTACACGCGCAATTGCAAAATCCTGGGAAAAGTCACCAACCTGTTCCGCCGCTATTGATGATTGTCATACGTACAGCCAGAAAAAGAGGATGCCCCATGAAAAAATGGTTTCATGAGACATCCTCTTTTTGCTGTTATACCAAGGGATATATGAAAAACGCAGAAAGATGCGTTTTCATCAAATGTGGGACAGGATTTCCTGTGTCATCGTTTCCGTATCGGCTTTTTTGAATCCGTCTTTATAGAGATCGGGCGTCCGCCAGCCATCGGCCAGTGTCTGGTCAACCGCCTCTTCTATGGCACGGGCCGCTTCTTCTTCTCCAAAGGAATAGCGCAGCATCATGGCCGCCGAGAGGATCGTTGCCGACGGATTGGCAATCCCTTTTCCGGCAATATCCGGCGCCGACCCATGGATGGGTTCGTAGAAGCTGGTCTCTTCCCCGATGCTGGCTGACGGCATCATGCCGATGGATCCGCCGAGAACGGCCGCTTCATCGCTGAGGATATCGCCGAAGAGATTTCCCGTGACGATGACGTCGAACTGCCGGGGATTGATAGCCAGCTGCATGGCACAGTTATCGACATAATAGTGATTGAGGGTCACATCGGGATAACGGGAAGCCGTATCAATGACCGTCCGCCGCCAGAGGCGGGATGTCGCCAGGACATTGGCCTTATCGACAGAAGTCACCTTGTGACGCCGTTTCTGCGCCGCTTCCATGGCAAAGCGGGTTATGCGCCTGACTTCGGGAACGCTGTAGTTTTCCAGATCCCAGGCCCGTTCTGCCCCGTTGTGGATTTCCGATTCACATTTATCACCAAAGTAAATGCCGCCGATGAGTTCCCGCACGATGAGGATGTCCGTCCCGGTTACGATATCGGGTTTAAGAGGAGAATACTCTGCCAGGACATCGGGCACCGTAACCGGCCGCAGATTGGCATACAGCCCCAGGGCCTTGCGCAGTCCCAGGAGTGCCCGTTCCGGCCGCAGGGACGGTTCGACATGATCCCATTTGTCCCCGCCGACAGCGCCAAACAGGATGGCGTCGGCATGGCGGGCAGCGTCGACGGTCTTATCCGGCAGCGGCGTGCCCGTGTGGTCGTAGGCAGTTCCGCCGGCTTCCTGCTTTTCATAGGTCATGCCGATGTGGAATTTTTCATCTATTTTTTGGAGAACCCGTACGGCGGCAGCCGTAATTTCTTCGCCGATTCCGTCTCCGGGAATGACTACAATATGGTTTGACATGGTTATTTCCCCTTTACGTATTCGATTAATCCGCCTGCTTTGGCAATATCCTGGATAAACCCTGGCAGAGGCGGAGCCTGGAAGGTATCGCCAGTCGTTTCATTGACAATGGTGCCACTGGCTATATCGACGCGCAGGCGGTCTTTCCCATGGATGCGTTCGACAGCGTCGCCGATTTCCAGTACGGGCAGGCCCACGTTGATGGCATTGCGATAAAAGATACGGGCAAAACTGGCAGCGATGACGACGGGGACGCCCGATGCCTTGATAGCAACCGGCGCGTGTTCCCGGGACGATCCGCAGCCGAAATTACGGCCGCCGACTATGATATCGCCATCCTGTACGTTGGGTGCAAAGGATTCGTCGATATCGACCATACAATGAGACGCCAGTTCTTTTGGGTCAAAACTGTTGAGATACCGTGCAGGGATGATGACATCTGTATCAATATTGTCGCCGTAGCGCCATACGTTTCCTTCTAATATCATGATTACCGGACCTCCTTAGGTTCTGCGATTTTGCCGAGAATGGCACTGGCTGCCGCCACCTGGGGCCCTGCCAGATATACTTCACTGTCTACGTGGCCCATGCGGCCGCGGAAATTGCGGTTCGTCGTCGAAACGCACCGTTCACCGGCTGCCAGGATTCCCATATAGCCTCCCAGGCAGGGGCCGCAGGTCGGTGTCGATACAGCGGCACCGGCTTCGATGAACGTATCAATATAACCGGCATGCATGGCATCCTGATAGACCTGCTGGCTTCCCGGAATGATGATGCAGCGTACACGGGGATGGACCTTATGGCCTTTCAAAATGTCTGCGGCAATGCGCAGATCTTCCAACCGTCCATTGGTGCAGGAACCGATGACGACCTGGTCGATTTCGATATCACCGAAGGTCCCGACGGCTTTGGTATTGCCCGGCAGATGCGGAAAAGCGACGACGGGCCGGATCTGGGACAAATCGATGGAGACGACCCGGCTGTACGAGGCATCAGGATCGGCTTCGTACACCGTATAAGGATGGGAAATCCGGCCCTTTTCATAGGCTGCCGTCTGTTCATCGACGGGGAAAATCCCGTTCTTGGCACCGGCTTCGATAGCCATATTGGCAATGGTGAAGCGGTCTGTCATGGACAGGGACGCCACGCCGGGACCGGTAAATTCCAGTGACTGGTATAAGGCGCCATCGACACCGATCATGCCTATCAGGGTCAGCATGACATCCTTTCCCGTAATGTCTTCCGCCTTTTCCCCGGTAAGCTCGACCTTAATGGCATCGGGGACTTTGAACCACGCTTCGCCCGTCGCCATGGCCGCTCCCAGGTCGGTAGAGCCGACTCCTGTCGAGAATCCTCCCAGCGCCCCGTAGGTGCAGGTGTGGGAATCGGCACCTATGGTGAGCATGCCCGGCGCGACGATTCCCTGCTCCGGCAGGAGAACGTGTTCGATGCCGACGCGGCCTACTTCATAATAGTGGGTGATGTGGTGCTTTCTGGCAAAATCGCGGACAATCTTTGCCAGGCCTGCCGATTTGATATCTTTATTCGGCGTGAAATGGTCCGGAATCAGAGAGATCCGGTCTTTATCGAATACAGGCTTGCCGATCTTTTCAAAAGCGGCGATGGCCGGTGGTGCTGTAATATCATTGGCCAGTACCATATCGAGGCGGCAGTTGATGAGGTCCCCCGCCTTGACGAATGCGACGCCGGCGTGGGCGGCCAAAATTTTCTGTGACATTGTCATTCCCATAATATATATCCTCCAGTTTTACAAGATATCTTATAGTTATTAATGATGACTAGCTGAACGGCGGAAATCGTGAATCTGGTCATAACTGCTGCTCAGATTGCGGAAGGTAATCCGTTCTGCCATGCCCGGCATGCGGTTGATAGCTGAAACGAAGGCCCGGACAGATGCGGTCATCGTATCGGTGTCGATGCCAGCTCCCCATGTTGTCTGGCCTTTTTCGTCAGTGAGACCGAAATAGGCAATGCCCCGGGAACTGGGATCACGGTCCAGATCGTGTTCACTGTATTCCAGATGGCTGACCGTAATGCCGTAGGCATCACAGATGGCATGGGCCACGGCTGCCAGCTGTCCATTTCCTTCTCCCTGGAAAATGATGTCTTTGCCACCCACCCGCATGAGGATCTGGCCTTTCCAGTGCCCATGCTGCTTTTTAATCATGAAATCTTCCATTTCGAGCGGTTTCGTGACGTCGAGATAATGGTCTGTAAAGAGACGGTAGATTTCGTCGGGCTTCAATTCCTGATGGCGGTGATCCGATACGCTTTTGACAAAATAGCTGAAATTTTCCCGCATCTTCTTCGGCATGCGGATGCCGTAATTGTGTTCCATGATAAAGCCTACACCGCCCTTGCCGGACTGGCTGTTGATGCGGATGACATCGGCTTCGTATTCGCGGCCTACATCTTTCGGATCGATGAGCAGATACGGAACGGTCCAGTACGGTTCACGATGATCTTCCCGGAACTGCATGCCCTTGGCGATGGCATCCTGATGGGAACCGGAAAAGGCAGCGAACACCAGCTTCCCTGCATAGGGCTGCCGTTCATGGACATGCATCCGCGTCACCCGTTCATACATTTCGACGACTTCCGGCATATAAGAGAAATCGATGCCCGGATCGATACCCATGGCATACATGTTCATGCCGATGGTAATGACATCGACATTGCCCGTCCGTTCGCCGTTGCCAAAGAGCGTCCCTTCGATGCGGTCGGCGCCGGCCAGCAATCCCATTTCGGCATCGGCAACGCCCGTTCCCCGGTCGTTGTGCGGGTGCAGAGACAAAACGACGTTATCGCGGTACTTCAGATTCCGGGACATGTAGGCGATCTGGGAGGCGTACACATGAGGCATGGACATCTGCACCGTCGAAGGCAGATTGATGATGGCCTTACGGCCGGCGGTAGGCTTCCATACGTCGAGGACGGCATTGCAGACATCGAGGGCAAATTCCGGTTCCGTCCCGGTGAAGCTTTCCGGTGAATATTCGAAGCGGTAATTCGCTCCGGCTTCTTCGGTCAGACGCTGCAGCAATTTCGCGCCATCGACGGCGATCTGTTTAATCTCTTCCTTCGATTTGCGGAATACCTGCTGCCGCTGTGCATACGACGTGGAATTGTACAAATGGACAATGGCATGTTTGACCCCTTCCAATGCTTTGAAGGTCTTCTGGATGATGTGTTCCCGCGCCTGTGTCAGGACCTGTACGGTCACATCGTCGGGAATCATGTTCCGTTCTACCAGCGTGCGGAGAAATTCGAACTCTGTTTCCGATGCCGCCGGAAACCCTACTTCGATTTCTTTAAATCCCATGCGGATCAGCATTTTGTAGAATTCCAGTTTTTCTTCGAGGCTCATGGGAATGACCAGCGCCTGATTGCCATCGCGCAGATCGACACTGCACCAGATTGGCGCCTTATCGGGGTACTCTTTGCTTGTCCAGCTCATATCCACCTGGGGCGGCATAAAATAACCTTTTTTGTACTTTTCAACGTTTTTCATCCGAATCACTCCTGATCATGTATTTTTAACACAATCAAAATAAAAAAAATCTTCCGCCTCAGAAGAGACGAAAGATTTACTCGCGCGTTACCACTCTTATTCATATCCCAAAGGATATGCTCTTTACAGGTACGGACTCGTGTCGATACCCTCCTGTCTGTTAACGGCCAGGCCCCGGCCCCGCCTACTCTGCCCATGGCATTTCAGCTGGCTGCTTAGAGACGAGTTCACTTCCATTCCGCTGCTGCCTCGCACCTGCCGGCAGCTCTCTGAAAGCTTTCTGGAACCTACTGTTTCCCTTCAACGCATTTTTATTTTGACTTGTTGATTGAGATAATACCATAGTCATCTCAGAAATGCAAGAGAAATTTTAAAAGAATTTGGAAAAATATAAAGTTAAACCTTTTGCTTGCTGAAATATATACGGATTGTTCTTTATAAGTTAAACGTTTATGCTTTCATTCCCTTATCCCATTCCTGATACACACCTTCGTGGCGCTTTTTTTCGGCTCCCTTGGACAGATACGATCCGAGGACGACGGGAAATCCCTTTCGTTCGACAATAGACTTGATGTAATTGCGGAAGGGACAGGGCGGGCGGTGGTAATTGTCTGAACAGATACACGATGCCAGATGAACGACCACGTCGCCTTTTTCTTCTCCATAGCGTTTCAGTTTGTGGTTCAGGTCTTCCAATTTTGCCGCAATGCCCGCCCCACAGCAGCCGCCACAGGTCAGCGTCATGTAGCGTGTCTGGTCGTCATACCCGGCAAACGGGCCCGTCCGGTCATAGAACGATTTCATGCAGCCGTATCCGGCACAGCGTTTGGAAACAATATCGCATTGAATAATAACTACTAAACGAGACATAGGATCACTCCCCCTTTTTACTGCTCATCGTTACGATGCTCATCTTTACTATACCACAGGGGAGCGGGAAAATACTATAGATAAATTTTCTCTGTCTCCGCATATGCCTAACCGGTCCGGGCCTTCGCAAAGCCGTCCTTCCGGCGCATAGTCTGCAGGATCCGCTCAAAATATACGATTTCCCATTTCGCATACCGGTTACACAGCCGCCTGGTATGGCCGTTCTGCAGGACCTGTGCAATATCGCGGAGGACCCGTACTTTCTTTTCTGTCATGAACGAGTCGTACTGGCGGGATCGCATCACCTGCTTCAACTGGCTGGCCGCTTCTTCGTAACGCCCTTGTATAATCGCCTGGCGGATGAGGATGAGCGTTTTAAGCCCCGGCGGGAAAGACAACTTGCGCAGATACGCAAGCCATGGCGGCACGCCTGGACGATGGCGGGACGAATGATGATAGAGGCGGAACAATGCTGCATACATATGCATATAGCCGGAAACGGACAGGTGCAGCTGCCGGCGCCGGTAATCAATATCACAGGCATAGGTATAGTATCGTTCCGCCCGGCGCAGCGCATCTTCCGGCCAGGGACATAGCTGCTGTTCATAGGCGCATTCATACAACTGCCCCATCAGATAAAACCAGTCACAGGCATAGGGAAATTCCGTTCTCGGCCGCCGGGCCAGTTCCTCGATGAGCGGGACATCCCCGTCTAAGCCGCAGTGCCGGCAAATGCGGTTAGCCATGCGCTGGAGCGTATGGAATCGTCCCAGCTTTTCCACGCGGCAGGATTGGGGCAGCGTGATACCGAACAAGAGGAACGCCTCCTGGCCCAGCCGGGAATGGGACTGAATCAAAGACAGGCTGGCACGGCAGAAATAATATCCCGCCTTTAAGCGCATCTGCTTTCCTTCCCCGGTCAATTCATCATGAGCACTGTGATCCATGATTCTTTTGTACAGTGCACAGGCCTTTTTCAGCTGCATCTGCCGCCGTGTCCTGACAATGGGAAGATAGATATCGTCTGCTGATTTAAACAAAATCGTAGCATAATGATACATATCAGACACCGTATAGTCTGCCTGCATCAGTTTTTCATAGTACGAAATGGCCTGAATGACCAGGCTCAATTTGTCCGGCCGGTGACAGGCAAAGCCTTTCTTTCCCACCGGGCCATACAAGATATATTCCATATGAGCCTTAAACGCCCGGCCGCGCAGGACCATCACCGATGTACGACATCCTGCCAGCCGTTGTGCCGTATCCAGCGCATAGCCCGCCATATACATATACCAGTCATAGCAAGGCCCCTGAATCGCTGCCATGACGTAAATCTCTGCCAACTGGCACAACCGTTCCGGTGAGTCGAGCAATACTTCTGGGATACTATTCCGCGCTTCCATCGCCGCCAGGGTCAATTCCCATGTTTTGTGTGACTTTGCCGTATTGAGTTGATGGATGATTTCTTTTTTCTCTTTCACGTCTCAATCCTCCCTTGTATCAGGTCTGTCTGATTCATACCTAATAGTATGGATGGGAAAGATTAAAACAATATTAAAGTAGTCTTAAAATACAGTAAGAATGTGATTAAAAATATATTAAAAAAAGTTACATAATCTGTAATTATTATTGATGACACAAAAAAAAGCACTGTCAATCAGCTATAATCTGTCTGTCAGTGCTTCTCTTGTTACGACGATATAGATTTGTTAATTTCTTCCAGCAGGGCATCTACCAGTTTATCTTCTGGCACAGTCCTTAGTACCTGTCCGTGGGAAAAGATGATTCCCTTTCCGTTTCCGCCGGCAATGCCGAAATCAGCCTCACGCGCCTCGCCGGGGCCGTTGACGACACAGCCCATGACGGCGATTTTCAGAGGGACCGTAATCCCTGTCAGAGCCGCTTCGACCTCTTTTGCCAGTTCGATGAGGTGGACCTGGGTCCGGCCACACGTCGGGCAGGAAATGAGGACCGGTCCGAACTGGCGCAGGCCGAGGGCGCTCAGGATATCCTGGCCCACCTTAATTTCTTCAGCCGGATCGTCTGTGAGGGAAACGCGTATCGTATCTCCGATTCCTTTATAAAGAAGAGTCCCGATGCCGATGGCCGATTTAATCGTACCGACGCGGGCCAGCCCCGCTTCGGTAACGCCAAGGTGAAACGCATAGGGAACCTTTTCTGCCAGCTTTTCATAAGCTTCGATCATGAGCGGCACCTGGGAGGATTTGAGAGAAATCACCATATTCCGGTAATCCATTTTTTCCAGGATGCGTATATGGCGCAGCGCCCCTTCTACCATGCCGTCGGCAGTAGGATGACCGCCATACTCCTGTAATATATCTTCCGGAAGAGAGCCGCTGTTGATGCCGATGCGGATGGGAATACCCGAGGGGCGCACCTTTTCCACGACTTTGACGACGTGTTCATCGGCACCGATATTGCCGGGGTTGATCCGCAATGCCTGCACGCCGCTTTCTACAGACAGGAGTGCCAGGCGATAATCGAAATGAATGTCCGCCACAAGGGGAACGGGCGATGACGCTACGATGTCTTTCAGGGCCAGTGCCGCCGCCTTGTCCGGTACGGCAAAGCGTATGATTTCTGCTCCCAGGCGGGAAAGACGCTGTACGTCGGCAATAGCCCGGTCCGTATCGGCCGGATTGACCGTAGACATGGTCTGCACCGAAACAGGCGCCGTACCGCCGACCGTCACCGTTCCCAGCGTCACCGGACGCGATGTTCTTCGTGTAATCATATACTACCTCTAAATACTAAAACGACTGATGTCCTGTATCATGGCAAATAAAAACAGCGATCCCAGTATGATGATACCGGCAATCTGGATATAATACAGGGCCCGCTTGGGCAGCCGGCGTCCCGTAATGCCTTCGATGATCAGCATGATGATGTATCCCCCATCCAGAAGCGGAATGGGAAGGAGATTGAGGATACCCAGATTGATACTGAGAAATGCCGTAAACATGAGCAGATTGACAAAGCCGACGGAGGCTACCTGTCCTGCCAGCTGGGCTACTCCCAGGGGACCTGCCAGGTCAGCCTTTTCGGTGCCGCGGATCATACCATACATCCCCATGGTCATCGTATAGCAGATCTGCCCTGTCCGTTCTATGGCCATGTACGACGATTCAAAAAAGCCATGCTGCCTGCGCGTAACGACGGGAACGACGCCGATGAGTGCCCGCTTCGACTGGGTATCATACGTAGGGACCATGGTCAGATTCACATCTTCCCCGTCCCGGTTGACGACGACCGTGAGGACGTCCCGGCTGTGGTCATTGACAGTACGGGAAATATCCTTCCATTCTCCGATTGGCACGCCGCTGATGCTGACGATACGGTCGCCCGGTTTCATGCCGCCCTGGGCTGCCGCCGAATTTTCCACGATCGATCCAACGACCGGTTCTTTCGAAACGTCGTGCGTACCCACGGTAAACATGACGCCCCATATGATGACGACGGCCAGGACGAAATTCATGAATGCCCCGGCAGCGATGACGATGAGACGGTAACGGACTTTTTTATTCAGGAAGGATTTTTCATTCAATTCTTCCTGTTCTGTCATTCCCTGGATACGGTTGAACCCGCCCAGGGGGATTGCCCGTAATGAATACAACGTAGATCCATATTGATAGCTATAGATTTTGGGACCAAAGCCGATAGCAAATTCATCTACCTGCATGCCCGACAATTTCGCCGTAATGAAATGGCCGAATTCGTGGACAAACACGATAAGGCTGAAGACAAAAATCGTTGCTGCGATTGTAATACCCAAACTTCATTCACCTTTCGTTCACGGCAGGAACTCTGTCCTGACGCTTATGCTACGAGCATAAGATATGCATACACAGCCGGTGCGGCAAAGAGCAGACTGTCAAAACGGTCTAGGATGCCGCCATGACCGGGGATGATATTCCCCGAATCTTTGATGCCGCAGGTCCGTTTGAGGACCGATTCTACCAGATCTCCCAGAGGAGCCATGATGGCAACAATCAATCCGATAGCCAGGCCGTGAAGAAGTGAAAATTTAAAAATCAAAGAGAAAATCAGTGCTACGACGATTGTGCCGATACACCCGCCCAGTGCGCCTTCCCGGGTCTTTCCCGGACTGATGGATGGGCAGAGCTTATTCTTTCCCACAGCTTTTCCGGCCGCAAAGGCAAAGGTATCGCTCGCCCAAGTGGAAAAGACGAGGAGAAAGACGAAAAAGCGGGCCGGTTCGAGCATGACATTCTGGAACGCACTGGTCAGATACGATGCCAGCATACCGTTCCGGAGAGCCAGCATAGCCAGGAATCCGCCTCCTATATAGAGCAGTCCGTACAGCGAATAAGCACTGTCCGAAAGGGATACCCTCTTGTGGCAGACCACCGTGCGCAGGAGAATCCAGCTCATCATGACGACGCACAGTAAAAAAAGCAGTTTAATCCCGGCAAACCACCAGGCCCCAAATACGGCGGCGAGCCATACGTAGCCGGCATATTCTGTCAGATCAGCTTTGACGGCGTGGAGCATGCGCACGTATTCACGCCAGCCCAGGAGAGCCAGCAGGGTCATCATGATAAAGAAGAGCCAGTTCCCTTCGTAAATAATAAATATCGTCAGGCCTCCGCCTACGATACCCGTAATGATTCGTTTAGCCAACATTGTCTGTCTACCTTCCTTATTTCAAGCCGCCAAACCGGCGTTCCCGGCCCTGGAAAGATAAGATGGCTTCTATGAGAGTGTCCTTCGTAAAATCAGGCCAGCACAGGTCCGTATACCAGAATTCGGCATAGGCCATCTGCCAGAGCAGGAAATTGCTGACCCGCTTGTCCGAACCGGGTCGGATCAAAAGATCCACATCATTTTCCGGAGCCGTATACAGGTAATCAGCCAGCGTATCCTCCGTAATATCGGCCGGGCTGAGAAGGCCTTTCTGGACATCTTCTGCCAAAAGGCGCGCTGCCCGGGCCAGTTCCATGCGCCCGCCGTAGTTGACGGCTACATTGAGTTTAAGGCCCGTATTATCTTTCATTTCTTCTTCGGCCTTGCGGAATGACTCCTGGAGGATTGGATGGAGGCGGCTCATATCGCCAAGGAAATGAAGGCGTACGTTGTGTTCGTCCAGTTCCAGGAGGTTTTTGCTCAGATATTCGTTCATGAGCTTCATAATATACGAAACTTCCGTTTCCGGGCGCTTCCAGTTTTCCGTCGAAAAGGCATATACCGTCAGGACCTGGATTCCCAATTCCCCCGCGGCAATGACGATGCGCTTGAGCGTATCAGCGCCGGCATGATGGCCGTACGTGCGGGGTTTTCCCTGTCGTTTTGCCCAGCGGCCATTGCCATCCATGATGATGGCCACATGGTGAGGAATATTCTGGCGGTCCAGCTGAGCTTCCAGAGAAGACGACTCTCCTGCACCAGCCTGGCGGCCACTATTTTTAAAAAATGTATCAAACATATCCTATCCTCCATCGTGAAGAGCCTGCTGCACACTGTCACTCGCTTTCAGGCTGTAATTGTACACCAGGTGGACGACGCCGTCTCTTTCTACAGCCCGGATGACATAGATTTCCTGGTCGTCACAAGAGAAATAATGACTCCGCGAGACAGTCTGCTCCAGGACATAGGGGATATTTTTACCCTCTAATACAGATTTGGCATACCATAACGGCATGCCAATGAGAATCCGTATATCCATCATACTTCCATGACTTCTTTAGTCTTTTTATCTTTCAAAGCGTCGATATCTTTGATTTTCTGATCTGTCATTTTCTGGATTTTGGTCTGAGCTTCCTTACTTTCATCTTCCGTTATTTCTTTTTTCTTTTCTGCTTTTTTGAACAGATCATTGCAGTCCCGGCGCAGATTGCGGATAGCGACTTTAGCTTCTTCGGCGTGTTTGCTTACCTTTTTGCCAAACTCTTTACGCCGTTCTTCCGTCAGCTGCGGGATTTCCAGGCGGATCATCGTTCCGTCATTATTCGGGTTGAGACCCAGGTCGGATTTCAGGATAGCTTTTTCGATTTCTTTCAGCATGTTCCGTTCCCAGGGAACGATGGTAATCAGCCGCGGTTCCGGAGCCGATACGTTGGCCACCTGTTTGACCGGCGTCTGCGAGCCGTAGTAATCGACCATGACCCGGTCCAGGAGAGACGTGCTGGCACGGCCCGTACGGATAGAAGCCAGATCACGCTTCAGGGCTTCTATGCATTTGTTCATCTTTTCTTCGTGTTGTGTCAATGTATTCTGTACATCCATGAAAATCACTTCCTCATCATATTTTTAGTTAACTATATCATACAGCTTTTATGTCTTTTTGTCTACGCAGGAACGATTATCCTTCTTTATCGACAAGGGTCCCGATTTCTTCCCCGCTGCAGGCAGCGACGATATTTCCCTTCGTGTCAATGTTGAATACGACGATGGGAATGTTGTTGTTCATGCACAGCGTCGTCGCCGTCGCATCCATGACGCCCAGCTGTTTCTGGATGACATCGAGGAAAGAAAGGTGGGTGTACATTTTAGCGTCGGGATTAACCTTGGGATCGCTGTCGTATACGCCATCGACGCCATTTTTCGCCATGAGGATGGCATCGGCATCGATTTCAGCTGCACGCAGAGCGGCCGTCGTATCTGTCGAAAAATAGGGATTTCCCGTACCGGCACCGAAGATGACGACACGGCCCTTTTCCATATGGCGGATAGCCCGGCGGCGGATATACGGTTCTGCTACCTGCTGCATAGTAATGGCCGTCTGGACGCGGGTGACAACGCCGTTCTTTTCGATGGCATCCTGCAGGGCCAGGGCATTCATGACCGTTGCCAGCATGCCCATATAGTCGGCCGATACGCGGTCCATGCCTTTGGCTTTGCCAGAAAGGCCGCGCCAGATATTGCCGCCGCCTACGACGATGGCTACCTGGATACCTTTGTTGGCAACTTCAACGACCTGTTTGGAAATGACATCGACCGTAACGGGATCAATGCCGTATCCCTGTGATCCGGCAAGAGCTTCACCGCTCAATTTCAGTACAACGCGTTTGTATTTTCTGTTCATAATGGCTCCTCCTGTTAGAAAATAAGAGAACACTGAAAACCGGTGTTCTCTTATAGGAATCGTATTAAACTTATTTAACCTGTGCCATTACTTCAGAAACGAAATCATCACTGCGCTTCTGGAGGCCTTCACCGAGTTCATAACGTGTATAGCGGCGGATATCGATTTTTTCACCAATCTTAGCGATGGCTTCATTGACGACCTGCTGAACCGTCTTGTCGGAATCTTTGATGAATTCCTGATCGAGGAGGCAGTTTTCTTTGTAGAATTTTTCAATCCGGCCGACGATCATCTTTTCAACGATCTTTTCCGGTTTGCCTTCGTTCAGAGCCTGCTGACGGAGAACTTCTTTTTCATGTTCGAGGACATCTGCCGGTACTTCTTCTCTCTTGAGGTAAGCCGGTTTGGCAGCGGCAATCTGCATGGCAATATCTTTGCAGAGGGATTTGAAGTTGTCTGTCTGGGCAACAAAGTCTGTTTCGCAGTTTACTTCGACGAGGACGCCGATGCGGCCATTGCCATGGATATAAGAATAAACCAACCCTTCAGCAGCGATACGGCTTGCTTTTTTAGCTGCTGCAGCCAGGCCATGTTCACGAAGCAGATCGATTGCTTTTTCCATATCACCGTTGCTTTCGGTCAGTGCCTTTTTGCAGTCCATCATGCCTGCACCCGTTTTTGTTCTTAATTCTTTTACCATTGCTGCTGTAATAGCCATGAGTATTCCTCCTAAGCGTGAAATGTAATAATATAGTCAAATATAGTGCGGTATACTACCGGGACAGCCTGTCATGCGGTCTAAAAAGGAGCTGCCTTTGTGCGACAGCTCCTCTTTGCATACCACGCAGGACTGTCCTGGGTATTAGTTTTCTTCAGCTGTTTCTTCTGCTTCTTCTGCCGGAGCTTCTGCTTCAGCGCCTTCTTCGGTCTGTTCACCCTGGTTGCCTTCGAGAACAGCATCAGCAACTTTGCCTGTCAGGAGTTTGACGGCACGGATTGCGTCATCGTTGGCCGGGATCGGATAATCGATGACATCGGGATCGCAGTTCGTGTCTACCGTTGCGATAATGGGGATATTCAGTTTGCGCGCTTCTTTGACAGCGATTTCTTCTTTCTTCGGATCGATGATGAACAGAGCATCAGGCAGCTTCTTCATATCTTTGATGCCGCCGAGGTATTTCTGAAGTTTATCCATTTCATGTTTGAGCAGGGTAACTTCTTTTTTCGGCAATACTTCGAATGTGCCGTCTTCAGCCATCTTTTCCAGGGATTTCAGGCGTTTTACCCGTTTTTCAATCGTCTGGAAGTTGGTGAGCATACCGCCAAGCCAGCGTTCGTTGACATAGAACTGGTTGCAGCGTTCTGCTTCGTTTTTAATGGATTCCTGAGCCTGTTTCTTCGTGCCTACGAAAAGGACTTTGCCGCCTTCTGCAGCGAGGTCGCGGACGAAATTGTAAGCTTCATCCATTTTCTTGACGGTCTTCTGCAGGTCGATGATGTAGATGCCATTGCGTTCCGTGAAGATGAACCGTGCCATCTTAGGGTTCCAACGGCGGGTCTGATGACCGAAATGTACGCCTGCTTCTAATAATTGTTTCATTGATACTACTGCCATAATTGTGATTCCTCCTGTTTTTTCCTCCGCCCGGTCATCACTTGTGAAAACCGCGCAAACGGCACAGTTACAAGCTCGACGGTGCGTGTGTATTTTGAACCTTTCATATTATATCACAAGACGTATAGGGCCACAAGCTTTTTTTGCGACTTCGTCTTTCAAGTTTTTATGGATAAATATATGACAATATGGTAGAATAATGTTATATTGTCTTCTGGGTGCAGATGTCCCGGACGGAGCAGTACCCTTGCCGTGAAGACATAATAGTAAGGCCACAGAAAGGACTATTTTAAGGAGGTACGGCTCATGTTTGAACAAATGGAAACCCTGCAACCTGTCATCTTAGCTGGCGGCGATGATTCCCGTATGGGATACAACAAGGCCCTGGCTTCGTTTGAAGGGACGACACTGATTGAAACGATTTACACCCTGCTCGATTTCGTCTTTGACAAATCTCCTATGGTCGTAACCAACGACAAGGCTATTTTCAAGGACATCGACTGTCTGAAAGATGCCCTCATCGTAGAAGACGTGTATAAAGGCGCCCAGACACTGGGGGCTGTAGCAACGGCCTTCCAGTATACCGATGCGGAAAATATCTTCGTCATCGGCGTCAACATGCCTTTCGTTTCCGTTCCCATGATTGAAAAGATGTCCTTCCACATCCAGGCGGCCGATGCCGTCGTTCCCGTCCAGGATGGAACCGACATCTGTCTCCATGCCGTGTATAACCGCCGGCTCATGCCTCTCATGCGGAAGAAAATCGCCGAAGGCAATCACCTTCTCCACTCGTTCTTCCCCCAGATCGACCTGGTACAGATCCCGGTCCGCAAAGATAAGCAGGAAGATGCCATATTCTTCGATGTCCACACACCGATGGACCTCAAGATGGCCGAAGAACAGTACGAATCAATCAAGGAAACGGAACCGGAAGCATTCCAGCCCCTTCTGGAAACAGATCCCATAGCTCTCAAAAAAGACTGATCATAAAAATATACGCGCCCTATAAGCGGATGCAGACAGGCGCTGCAAGATCTCTTGTTACGATCTTGCAGCGCCTGTTTTTTGTCCCGCCGGTGCGGGAACAGCGTTATTCCAATATGTAAACCAGCACAGTCCGGCGTCCGAACTGCATGCACTGGTTATAATCGAGCATGCACAGGTCCACCCGGTTCCCCAGGATATCACTGCCCGTATCTTCCGCCCGGGCAATACCGTAGCCGGGGATGTAGACTGTCGTGCCTAAGGGGATGACGTTGGGATCGACGGCAATCTCACCGTAGCGGGCACGCGTCCCCATCTTGGTGATGCCTTCGCCGTTGCCATCAGTCGGCAGATAGGCCGTGGCAACCATCGTATAGACAGCTTTGTACTTGGATATGGTGCCCGTATTGATTTCTACCGTTTCCTTCGTGCCTACATGGCGGATGAGCGGCTGCATCTCTGCCACCAGTGTCGTAGAAATGTGCTCTTTGCCGACGACCTGACCATCGAGGCTGACCAGATAATTCTTGACTGTCTTGCGGCCATTGACCCCCTGCTGCAGGACCTGTTCTTCGCCCTGTCCCAGCGTTTCGTCCGGGATACTTTCTATCGCATAGGGAACGACTTCGTCTTCCGTGATTTCCTTGCGGGACAATACGCCCACCCTGATGGTCATGTTTTCTTTGACAGGAGCCGATACATCTCCATATGCCCGGTAGTTCTCACTATCGTACCCGGCCTGTTCGACTGCTTCCTGCACCGTCTTTTTCGCAGTGCGGATGGTCTTTTTCTGATTCTTATATTCTATCGTCACCGGTACTGCCCGGCGCACAGTCGCCGTCGTCCCTTCTTTCAGCGTATCGGTCGAAAGCTCTACTTCGTCATGATGACCGAGGGAAATATTGTTTTCCCGCAGGAGTGCTTCCGCATTGATCGCATGGGTATAGACGGTATGCGTCCGGCCATCTGCTTCTATGGTCACTGCCCTGCCCCGGTCCACGAATCCCGTCAGAGATACCAGTACCAGCAAAGCAATCAGAGTCACATACATGCGCGTAATGCGCTGGGAAATACGTTTTCTCATCCATATCCTCCTTATTTCAAATACACTATTCTCTTGATTTTATCAGAAAGTGGGGGGATATGTCAAAATAAGGCCGGATTTGTAACTAAAATGTGTCATTTATCCCCAGAAGTCCGCCGGAGCACCCTGGTCTTGATATCTTTTTTCTGCAGCTGCCGCGTATGGTCTTCCGCTTCTTTCTGCAGCATCGCCTGGGCATGAACGGGTTCTCCTTTACGCGTATCAGCCAGATAGCGGTATGTCCCGTCGCCGTTCATGGCATAGGCTTTGACGTTATCATGGAAATACAGGTTCAGGATTCCCTTGATCCGTTCTTTATGGGGCTGATATTCGACGGGAATCATGAGTTCGACCCGTTCGTTCAGATTGCGGGGCATCCAGTCGGCGGAGGAAATGAATACATCTTCCCGGCCATTATTATAGAAATAAAAGAGGCGGCTGTGTTCCAGATAGCGGCCTACGATGCTGTGGACTTCGATATTATCACTGAGGCCGGGTACTTCCGGACGGAGCACGCAGATACCACGGACGATGAGCTTGATTTTGACGCCAGCCTGCGACGCTTCATAGAGGCGGGCGATGACTTTCTTATCAAGGAGCGAGTTCATCTTGGCGATGATCAAAGCTTTCTTCCCTTGCCGGGCCCAGGCCGTTTCCTGATCGATTTCTTCATAAATCCGCTGACGCAGATTGAGCGGAGCTACGGCCAGTTTGTTCCAATATGGAGGATCGGAATAACCGGACAGGAGGTTGAAGAAGGCCGAAGCATCGACGCCGATCAGCGGGTCGGAAGTCAGAATGCCGACATCCGTATAGATTCGGGCCGTCTTGCCGTTGTAGTTCCCCGTCGCCAGATGGACATAGCGTTTGATGCCGTCTTCTTCGCGGCGCACGACGAGGGTAATCTTGGAATGGGTCTTGAGGCCCATGATGCCGTAAATGACGTGACAGCCGGCTTTTTCCAGCTTCGCCGCCATGTGGATATTATTTTCTTCATCAAACCGGGCCTTGACTTCCATGAGGACCGTGACCTGTTTGCCGTTTTCCGCAGCCTGAGCCAGAGCCGCAATAATCGGCGACTTGCTGCTGACCCGGTATAAGGTCTGCTTGATGGCCAGGACACTGGGATCGGTCGCAGCCAGGCGGACGAAGTTTTCGATAGTTTCAAAGGTTTCATACGGGTGATGGACCATGATATCGCGCTGCGAAATAGCGGTCCACATATCCGGAGCATGGAGGTTTTCTAATTCGTACGCCGGCTGCGGGAAAGCCGGTGCATAGCGCAGATAGTCGTAGCCTTCGATACCCGTGAAGGAGAAAAACACCTTGCAGTCCAACGGTCCGGGGATCATGTAGACGTCACGGTCTTCCAGAGACAGTTCGGTCATGAGCAGGGTCTTCACCATGCGGCTTGCCGAATCAGCCAGTTCCAGACGGACGGCAGCACCTTTTTTCCGCTTTTTCAGCGATTTGACGACTTCTGCCAGGAGATCTTCCGCATCATCATCGATATCCAGGTCAGCATCGCGGGTCACGCGGAATGGTGTAGCTTCCAGGATTTCACAGCCCAGGAAGAAACGTTCAGCAAAGGTACTGAGCACGTCTTCCAGGAAGAGGAACTGCTGTGGTCCCGTTTCGCCCGGCACTTTGATAATCCGATTGATGACTGACGACGGTACGGGCAGGATAGCTGTCTTGACGCTGCTATCCCCTTCGCGGCGGCGCAGGAGGACAGCCAGGTTGAGGCTCAGACTGGAAAGGAAGGGGAACGGGTGGCTCGAATCGACGGCCATCGGCGTGACGACCGGGTAGATTTCCCGTTCAAAGAAATTTTCCAGCCATAACTGCTGTTTTTCATTCAATTCAGACGGCTTGATGAAATACAGGCCTTCGCCACGCAAGCGGTCGCGCAGGTCATTCAGATAGGCATACTGCTGCCGTACCTGTTCGTGTACCATCTGTTCGATAGCTGAAAACTGTTCCTGCGGCGTCATGCCAGCAATATCGTGATGATTGACTCCACTTTCGATGAGATGCTTGACGCCGGCCACGCGAATCATGAAAAATTCATCGAGATTCGATGCGCTGATGGCCACAAAATTGAGCTGTTCCAGGAGCGGGTTCGACGGCACTGCCGATTCGCGCAGCACCCGTTCATTGAATTTGATCCACGTGCATTCCCGGTTCAGATAGTTCTGGGGGTTTAAAAAGTCCACTCATCACACCTGCCCTTTCAGCAATCGGGGAGTAATACCGAATATTTCTTCAAAATTCCGGCTGGCCTGAATAAACGACCACCGTTCGAGAGAAATATCCAGTTCCGACTGATAATACAATTTGAGTTCCTTGTCGCCTAAAACGGCGCGAATCTGCTTGATTTTTCCCGTATGACTCTTATCGATAGCATCTGCCAGGGAAAAGATAGCCTGCAGTTTAGAAATCAATACTTCCAGTCCCGGCGTTGGATTCCGGTCAACCCAGTCCGCATGTTCTGAAGGCATGTACGGGTCAATATAGGAAGCGACGCTGGCGACGATTTCTTTTTCTTCGTCTGTAATACTGAATAAATCAGTCTGCCGGATCAATTCGTACGAACAGACACGATGCTTGCGCATGTTGATGAATTTACCGGTTTCGTGCAAAATAGCAGCCAGCCGCAGCAGATAGCCCGTATGATAAGCAAGGCCACAGCGTTGATACAGAGCCTGGAAAATTTTTGCAGCATACGATTCGACGCGAGCCGAATGATCCGGATTATACAGGTAGCGGCCGGCGATGGTCCGGGCCAGGTCAAGCAGCAGTCCCCGCTGGTGATTCACATAGGGATCTGCTGTCTGTTCGGCTACGTAATACAGGGAATAGCCTTCCGTAAAGGTCGTACTCATCAATACGATCATGTCGATTTCAATAGTCCGGAACAGTTCATAGTACAGCATAAACGTCGGCATGAGCACATTGGCCAGGCCTTCGGATAATTTGAAGCGCTGCATGAGCTTAAGCGGCGTCAGGCCGTGGAAGGATTCGACAAAATCGCGGAACATCTGCGGCCGGATCAGCGTGGCCCCATTCTGTGGCTCGATGTGCATCAGCTTGCCCAGGAGGACGGCGCTTTTGCCGGAAAGGACGATATAGCGGATGTCATGTTCGCGCACATTAGCCCAGAGCGGTGCCAGACTGCCATGAATGAATTCCCGCGCTGCTGTCGGAAACGAAATGTCTTCGCGCTGACGCTGTGTAAAGTTTTCCATAATCCGCAGTGAACCAAGATAGACATTCTGCTGGAACAGAAGATGGTCATCCTGCCAGCAGGTCAGGCCCATACCGCCAGAGGTAATGTCTACCAGCAGCACAGCATGACCAGCAAAATTAAAGGTCCCTTTCAGGACATGATAATAGAGGCCAAAAAACTTGTAGTAAATTTCTTTGGTCATGTGAACGACTTCGACTTTAAAGCCCGTGCGTACTTTAATCTGGTCGAGCGCATTCAGCATATTGTCGGCTTCCCGTATGGCTGTCGTCGTAATGACCCGTACGTCCTGTACATCATAGTCACGCAGCAATTGTTTGAAGCCGTTCAGAATGCGGCAGATTTCATTTAAGGAACGGAAACTGACGTGATGTGTCTTAAATACTTCTTCACCGTATTCCACTTCCTGGGATACATTTTCTATGATTGTCATATCATCCATCGCCGTGTACGATATGATTTTCATTGCCATATTTACAGTACCGATATGAATGATACCGGCATACTGCCTTACCCTGTTCTCCATAGTCAACCCTCACTCGTATTTAGTTTTAATATCTATATTATACATGATTTCAAGAGGTCATTTACCTATTTTCTGTATAATCTTTGTAAAAGATTTCCCTATTTTACTATAAAAAATTTCCGGCCCTTCTTTTTTTCTGATATAATATGTATTTAGCGACAAGTTGGTATTGCCCTTCGTCAGTCTGATTGAATATAAAGAGAGGTATGTTATGGAAAAAATAGCCATCATTGATCTGGGATCGAACTCCATCCGATTCGTAGCCCTGCAGATAGCAGATAATGGTGCGTATTCGTTTATGTATCAGGAAAAAGAAGCCATCCGTCTCGGCCACGGTCTGAGCGAAACGCAGATGCTGAGTGAAAAAGGCATGGAACGAGCCATGACCTGTCTTAAAGTCTACAAACACATGATGGATGTCGGTCATATCGAACATTGTATTGCCGTAGCCACAGCGGCTGTCCGCAATGCTTCCAACGGCGATGATTTTCTAAAGCGGATCAATAAAGAAACAGGCATTACCATGAATGTCATCACCGGTGAACGGGAAGCCTACCTGGGTTATCTGGGTGTCATCAATACGATCAACGTCCGTGATTTTGTTCTCTTCGACCTGGGCGGCGCCAGTGTTGAATTAACTCTCGTCCGCAATGGAGAAATTAAAAAATCCGTATCCGTGCCCATTGGAGCCGTAACGCTGACGGAAAAATTCAATACCTCCGGTGACCCCGACCCGGATGCCCTGGAAGCCTGTCAGAAATACGTCGGCAAACAGTTGGAAGAAGTCTCCTTTATCGCTGATGCAGGCCTGCCTCTCATCGGTATAGGCGGGACGGCTCGTAATTTTGCCAAGATGGACCAGCGCATCACAGGCTATGATTTATCCAAAATCCATAATTATATTCTATCGTATGACAACTTCGAAAATTTATTCATCGAAATTACGACCCGTACGGCAGTAAATCGGAAAAAGATACCCGGTCTTTCTTCCGATCGTTCTGATTTAATCATCGCCGGGGCCCTGGTCATCGATACCTTATTTTCTCTCACGCGCAGTCAGGAACTCATCGTCAGCGGCTGCGGCCTGCGTGAAGGCCTGTTCTTCGAATACTACGCCGCTTATGCCAATATGGAAAAACCACGCTTCGACGATATCCTGGAACAAAGCATTTCTAATTTCCTCAAGGCCCTGCCCAACACGAACTACCAGCATATCCGGCAGGTAGAACGGGTAGCGACAATGCTCTTCGACCAGCTGCAGCCCCTGCACGGCTACGGTCCCAAGGAACGGCGGCTTTTGGTCACGGCAGCCCGCCTGCACGATGTGGGAAAAATCATCAACTATTACGATCATGCCCGTCATTCGGCTTTCATCATCGGCCATGCACCGATTTACGGCCTGACTCAGATGGAACAAATCGACGCCTCGTTCATCGCCGGATTCCATCATGGTATCAGTCGTAAAATCATGCGGTCCTATCGGTATGCCCATATGCCATCGGAAGAAGAATGGACGATGATCCGTCGCCTCTCTACCCTGCTGGCCCTGGCTGAAGCGTCGGACCTGACCTACGAACAGCTCGTGGATAATATCGAAGTAGCTCATGCAGAAAACGTCATCGTCCTCATCCTGACGGTCACACCGGGAGCTACCTACAATGCGGCCGATTATGAAATGAAGCAGCTTCTCAGTCAATTCAAGAAAGAATTCGGAGCATCTCTGCTGCTGGTATGGAAATAAAAGGCAAAGCTCCTTTCATAGTTCGTTTGACGTTTGTCAAAAAGTGAACGTACCCCCGTCTATAGAGGCGGGGGCTTCCTGCTTCAACGAGAACAGCACCACTGACTCTGAAGAGTTGTGGCGACTTACACT